>Ga0207421_10008567_pt1 | contig 10576 bp, 6 predicted proteins | sample SodLakKL_010_SED_4_FD_187542 | JGI IMG/M metagenome (GOLD analysis project Ga0207421, IMG submission 187542) | Alkaline sediment microbial communities from Lake Tanatar, Kulunda Steppe, Russia - 8KL_010_SED (SPAdes) (version 2) | ecosystem: Environmental > Aquatic > Non-marine Saline and...
CGGGTCTATGGCCTGAACCGCCATTTCTTCCACTACCAGGTTCCCGGGGTAATACAAGATATCGTAAACCACCTGGGCCAGGTCCTTTGAAGAAAGGATAGAAGCAATATCCTTGCCCACACCCGATGAGGCGCCTGTTACTACCGCTACCGGTTTTTGTTCAACATTTTTTCCCACTTAAATACCCCCAATAATAAAAGCTTTAAAAAGATTGATCTTCTTCAAGGGGGTATTCTATTCAAAAGTAAAAAAAACCTGCGCGCTTAATCATTAAGCAAAAATTTGTTAGCGTACAGCTATAACCGTGCTAAATTTCGGGCTGCAGCATTGCGATAGTGTGGCAGTACCGGCCGGTGAGCCAAAGAACGTCGCTGGTCGAGCTGCGTGAATACAGTTCGCTAAAATTTTTATTCCTGGCTGTAACTTTGAACCCACACGGCGATTACTTCATCGATTTTGTGGTGGAAATAATAGTTAATTTCAAGTTTTATTAGGGGCAAAACCGCCTGACTATCCTACTGCCTGTGATTCTTAATAAAATTTTCCACTTCTTCCCGGCTGCGGGTATTAAATACATTTTTTTTCTCCAGCCATCCCTTGCGGGCAATAGCCACCCCGTAACCGGTATCACGGAAACTTTCCAGGCGATGGGCATCCGGGTTAATCGAAACCTGCAGCCCCAGCTCTTTAGTTTTCTTCAGGTGGCGCCAATCTAAATCGAGGCGGGCCGGGCTGGCATTTAATTCCAGGATAACGTTATTATCCACGGCTGATTTAAATACCGTTTCCAGGTCGAGGGGGGAACTGTCCCGGCCGAGAAGAAGCCGGTTTGTGGGGTGGCCAAGCATAGTTACCGAAGGGTGGTCAAGGGCTCGCTTGATCCGTTCGTTCATTTTATCTTTTTCCATTTTCAAAGAAGAATGGACAGAGGCAATCACGAAATCAAGCTTCTCCAACACCCGGTCTTCATAATCTAGGGAACCATCAGCCTTTATATCTGACTCCACGCCGTGAAAAATACCGATATCCGGGTATTTTTCCCTTAATTTCAGGACTTCTTCGGCCTGCTTCTCCAGGTCTTCTTCTTTCAACCCGCCGGCATAAAAAGCAGACTGGCTGTGATCGCTGATACCCAGGTATTGATACCCCTGTTCCCGGCAGTAACGGACAATTTCCTCCAGGGTATTCAACCCGTCGCTGTAATTGCTGTGCACATGAAAAGTGCCCTTGATATCTTTTTCTTCGAGGAGCTCGGGCAGGGCCTTTTCTTTTGCAGCTTCAATCTCTCCGTAATTTTCCCGCAGTTCAGGTTCGATATAGGCCAGGCCCAGGGCTTCAAAAAACTCGGCTTCATTTCGGCAGGGTACCGGAGACCCGTTCTTTTCCAGCCCGTATTCATTGATCTTTATCCCCCCGGTCCTGGCCAGGTGCCGCAGGGCGGTATTATGCTCCTTGCTGCCGGTAAAATGGTGCAGGGCAAAGGGGTATTCTTCTTTTTTCACCATCCGTAAATCGACATTAATCCCTTCGTCCAGCAATACCGCCGCTTTGGTTTCACCAAGAGATTTCACCTCTTTAACCTGCGGCAGCCCTGTAAAATACTCGCCTAAGCGGGCCGGTTCATCGGCGGAAGCCACCAGGTCAATATCCTTGACAATTTCCCGGCAGCGCCTGATACTGCCGGCCAGGCTGATCCGGTCAAGACCGGGAAACTCCTTGATTGCATCAATCAATTTTTCAGCAATTTCAAGTGCTTCCCTGTAAAAAAAGCGCCCTTCATGTCGCCTTAAAAACTCGATGCCTTCCAGAATATTTTCCTGGGTTTTGGAACCGAAACCTTTCAAACTGACCAGGCGGTTTTCCCTGCAGGCGTATTCAAGCTCGGCCAGGTTGGTAATTTCGAGCATATCATAAAGGGCTCTTACCTTGCGGGGACCGAGTCCGGGAACTTTTAGCATTTCCAGCAATCCTTCGGGTACACTTGCTTTTAACTCTTCATAATAGGGAAGGCTGCCGGTCAGGACAAGTTCTTTAAGCTTTTCATTAAGGGCGGCGCCGATACCTTTGACTTCTTTTAATTTATCTTCATGAACCAGCCGGTGCAGTTCTTCCTCACCCATCAATTCAACTGTCCGGGCAGCGGTATAATAAGCCCGGCTTTTATAAGGGTTTTCTCCTTTCAATTCCAAGAGCACAGCTATTTCTTCCAGCAGACCCGCCGTTCCCTGCTTTTCCAATAACTTTTCCTCCTTGATCACAAAGCTTACCCTTTAAAAACCATTTATCCTCTTGCTTATATTACCGGACATTCTTTGCTATTATTAATATACGACAATTAGGATATATTTCCTTTATTAAAGCCCGGGGGTAAAGTTCTTTAAATATATACAACCGGCAGGGCATTGCCTGCCTGGAAGCGAAAAAGATCTTAAAAATACTGTTGAAAGATCAGCAAAGCTACACAGTAACATCTATCACATTAACAGGGAGTTGATTTGATGAAGTCCTTCACTACTTACCTTACCTTTAACACCCGAAAAAGACGGGAGTATATTAACATCACCGGTGAAGTGGAAAAAGCCTTGCATGAAAGCGGATTCCAGGAAGGTTTTGCCATGGTTTCCGCGATGCACCTTACCGCCGGGGTCTACATTAACGACAATGAATCGGGCTTGATCAGCGACATCGATGAAATGCTTGAAAAGCTTGCTCCTTACCGGTCCGATTACAGCCACCACCGCACCGGCGAAGACAATGGCGACGCCCATCTAAAAAACATGCTGGTCGGGCACCAGGTTTTAATTCCAATTACCGATGGAAAACTGGACTTTGGCCCCTGGCAGCAGGTTTTTTATGCTGAGTTTGACGGCAGGCGGAAAAAAAGGGTAATTATCAAATTAATCGGGGAATAACCGCTATAAGCAGCACATTTAAAATTCCAGGCAAACCTTGAAGCTAAAAAAACTCAATTACCTGCTTGCCATAAGCGCTGCTTATTCAAAGCTCAGGCAGTTTAATTAAGTCGGGCAAAAACAACAGGTCGGTTCAGGGGATGGAATAACAATATAATTCCCCCGAACCGGCCTTAGAAAAATTTGCTTTATACGTAATAATCCTGCAGGCTTTGCACCTGCATTTGATTTTGACTCAGTGCCTTGATCCCTTCAAAAGCAGCCAAAGCTCCCTGCATGGTGGTTACAATGGAAAGCCCCTGCTGGGTGGCCTGGCGGCGCATCCGGGCACCGTCGGTATTAGCCCCGGATTCCGCCGGGGTATTAATAATCAAATCGATTTTACCTTCATTAATGTAATCAAGGATATGCGGTGACCCCTCCCTGATCCTCTTTACTTCTTCCACTTCAATTCCTCCGCCTCTCAAAGCAGCGGCAGTCCCCGAAGTAGCCAGCAAGTGAAAGCCCATCCGGTTTAACCCCCTGGCCAGTTCAACAGCCTGGGGCTTGTCATGGTCGGCTACAGTAATCAAAATAGTGCCTTCTACAGGCAAAGGCGTTCCCGCCGCCTGCTGGGCCTTGGCCATGGCCATGCCCAAATCGTGATCAATACCCATAACTTCACCGGTCGAACGCATTTCCGGTCCCAAAACGATATCCATTTCATCAAAGCGGATAAAAGAAAAGACTGCTTCTTTCACTGAATAATATTCCGGGACTATTTCAGAAGTAAATCCCAGTTCTTCAAGCGAAGCGCCGGCAATTACGCGGGCAGCCAGCCCGGCCATGGGCACCCCGATTGCTTTACCCACAAAGGGCACTGTCCGGGAAGCCCTGGGGTTGGCTTCCAGGATAAAAACTTCCCTGCCCCGCACAGCAAATTGTATATTCAAGAGGCCCTTAACATTTACTTCCCTGGCCAGCATTTCGGTTTGCCTGCGGATCTCCCTTAAAATGTGCGGGCCGATAGTGTAGGGGGGCAGCACACAGGAACTGTCCCCTGAGTGCACACCGGCATGCTCGACATGTTCCATAATTCCACCAATAACCACCCGCTCGCCGTCACTAATGGCATCCACATCAATTTCCACCGCTTCTTCCAGGAATTTATCCAAAAGCAAGGGATTAGCCGGATTTAATTCCGGCAGGGTGGATATATATTTTCCAAGCTCTTCGGCGTTGTAAACGATTCGCATCGCCCTGCCACCGAGCACGTAAGAAGGCCTGGCCAGCAGGGGAAACCCGATTTTTTCAGCTACCTGCAGGGCTTGCTGCGGAGTATCGGCCGTGCCGTGGGATAATTCCCATAGTTCCAGTTTATCGATAACATCGGCAAACTCACGGCGATTTTCCACCCGGTCAATATCCCTGGGGGAGGTCCCCCAAAGGGGCATCCCGGCAGCCAGCAGGGGCTGGGCTAATTTAAGCGGAGTTTGACCGCCAAATTGCAAAATGATGCCATCAGGCTCTTCCCGTTGGCAAATATCCAAAACATCTTCCAGGGTTAACGGTTCAAAGTAAAGGCAATCGGAAACATCGTAATCGGTGCTGACCGTTTCAGGGTTGCAGTTAACCATGATTACCTCGTAACCCTCTTGCCCGAGGGTCATCGCAGCCTGGACACAGCAGTAATCGAATTCAATTCCCTGACCGATGCGGTTGGGACCGCTGCCCAAAATCATCACTTTACCTTTATCTTTTTTATCGCCTTCATCTAGCCTCTTTTTGACATTTTCCGAAGCACCCTGTTCGTAAGTGGAATATAAGTAGGGTGTGTAAGCTTCAAACTCACCGGCACAGGTATCCACACAGCGGTAAGCGGGATATATTGACAGGTCCCGGCGTAACTGGCGCACATCTGATTCCTGCAGGTTAAAAAACCTGGCAATGTTTTTGTCTGAAAAACCCCAGGTTTTTGCCCTCCAGAGCAAGTCTTCTTCTAATTCCGGAACAGATTGCATTTCTTGTTCCAGTTGGATAATTTGTTCGATTTGATCGATAAACCAGCCGTCGACCCTGCTGTAATAGCTGACTTCATCGGCCGTCATTCCTTCCCGCAGGGCATCACCGATGGTAAAAATCCTTCCCGGGCGCGGCAGCTGCAGCTGTTCTTTTAACCACTCTAAACGTTCATCCTTACCTGTGGGCATTTCTTCTTCGATTAGGCCGTCAAATCCCTGTTCGAGAGAGCGAAGCGCTTTCTGCAAGGCTTCTTTAAAAGTGCGGGCAATACTCATCACTTCTCCAACCGATTTCATCCTGGTATTCAAAGTTTGGTCCGCTCCCGGGAATTTATCAAAGTCCCAGCGGGGAATTTTTACTACCAGGTAATCGAGAGCCGGTTCAAAAGAAGCGGGCGTTTCCCGGGTAATATCATTGGACAATTCATCAAGGGTATAACCTACGGCCAGCTTGGCGGCAATTTTGGCAATCGGAAAGCCGGTCGCCTTTGAAGCAAGGGCAGATGACCTTGATACCCGCGGATTCATTTCCACTACCACCATGCGGGCGGTTTCTGTATCCATGGCAAACTGGATGTTACAGCCCCCGGTTTCGACCCCGATTTCACGCAGGGCCCTGATCGAAGCATCGCGCATCATCTGGTATTCATGGTCACTTAACGTTTGAGCCGGGGCCACGGTAATGCTCTCACCGGTATGCACGCCCATCGGGTCCATGTTTTCTATAGAGCAGACGACCACCACATTATCGTTGCAGTCGCGCATTACTTCAAGTTCATACTCTTTCCAGCCTAAAATCGCTTCTTCCACCAGGACCTGTTTTATAGGGCTGCTGTGCAACCCGGCAGCCACCATTTCCACGAGGTCTTTTTCGGTGTGGGCAATCCCTCCGCCGGACCCACCAAGGGTAAAAGAGGGCCGGATCACCAGGGGATATCCCTTTTCAGTGGCAAACTCAAGGGCCTCTTCCACGCTTTTTAAATGAATGCTGTCAGCCGATTCGAGCCCGGCCCGGTCCATCGCTGCTTTAAAAAGGTCCCTGTTTTCTGCCCGCTTGATCACATCACAGTTAGCCCCGATTAATTCCACGCCGTACTGTTCCAGGTAACCGCCGTCAGCCAGTTCCACGGAAAGGTTTAAGGCAGTCTGCCCGCCTAAAGTAGGCAGTAAAGCATCGGGGCGCTCTTTTTCGATCACACGGATCGCCGCCTCCAGGGTCAACGGTTCAACATAAGTTTTATCGGCCATGGCCGGATCGGTCATAATGGTCGCCGGATTGCTGTTAATTAATACAATCTCATAACCTTCTTCCCGCAAAGCGCGGCAGGCCTGGGTGCCGGAATAATCAAATTCACAGGCCTGGCCAATAACAATCGGGCCCGATCCAATCAGCATAATTTTTTTCAGGTCTTCTCTTTTAGGCATTGCGGCTACCCCCCTGGTCTGCGTTTTTCTCCATCATTTGCATAAATTTGTTGAATAAGTAGCCTGAGTCGTGCGGCCCCGGAGAAGCTTCAGGATGATACTGCAATGAAAACCACTGCTCCTCTTCATTCTCCATCCCTTCCAGGGTGCCGTCATTAAGGTTGATGTGCGTGGGCACCGCTCTATTCATCGCTTCTTCCAGTTTAACGCAGTAACCGTGATTTTGCGCAGTTATATTAACCTTACCGGTAGCCAGGTCGCGCACGGGATGGTTCCCCCCGCGGTGGCCGAAAGTCAATTTAAAAGTAGACATCCCCAAAGCCAAACCAAGGAGCTGGTGTCCCATACAGATCCCAAAAATCGGGACCTTGCCAATCAAGGCCTGGATTTCTGGAACCGCTCCTTTTTGGGAGAGCGGGTCGCCCGGTCCGTTGGATAAAACCACTCCATCGGGCTTCATCGCCAGCACTTCCGACGCTTTGGTCCGGTTAGGAACCACGGTAACCCGGCAGCCGCGAAGGGTTAAGTGCCTGAGAATGTTATATTTCACGCCAAAATCATAAACCACCACGTGAAACCCACTTTCCGGGTAAGCCCACGAAAAAGAATCGGGGTTGGAAACTTCATCGACGAGATTGCGCCTGTCAAAATCTTCGTTGGCCAATAATCTTTGCAAAAGCACTTCCGCATCCTTTTCTTTCGTGGAAAGAACACCCTTCATGGTGCCCGCGCTGCGCAGGTGTAATGTCAGGGTCCGGGTATCAATACCTTCCACTCCCAGAATGCCGTGCCGATCGAGGTATGATTTCAAGGATTCCTGGGACCGCTGGTTGCGTGGCCTGCGGCAGCACTCCTTAACTAAAAGACTCTCCACCTGGGGAGAGTCCGATTCCATATCATATTCAGTTATCCCGTAACTGCCGATAATGGGGTAAGTAAAAGTAAGGATTTGACCCCGGCAGGAGGGATCGGTAATCAACTCCTGGTAGCCGGTCATGGCAGTATTAAAAATTACCTCCCCAAAAACTTCTCCTTCACCGGAAAAACTATTCCCCTTCATCGTAAAACCGTCTTCAAGTACCAGTAGCGCCTGCAGGTTTATTACCCCCTTAAAACCGGAAAAGCTAATCTAAGCGCATCCGGCATCAGTAATACTGAGAAAAAACGTATTTTTATGATTATAGCGGTTTAGAAAAAAATTGACAAGTAATTTAAGCAGGTGTTAGTCAATTTTTTAAATAACAACCGGCATCCCAACTTTATACAGGCAATATTATATTTAACTGTACAGCTGTGCCGCCTTTTGGAGCGGCACCATTGCGGGCAAAGCGGTTGCAGTGGCCATTGAGGTAAGGTCGTTGCCGGCCTGCCTGCATGGAAGCAGGCCGCCGGGGCCGCTGCCTTTCTTCATGAAAACTAAAACTAAACCCAAATATAATTCTTCCGGCTAGCCACTGTTAAGCGGCCTGGTGCAGATGAAGGTATGGAGAATATATTTTCCTTCGTCTACGATATAAGAAGTGTAGTAATCATCATGTTCCTCGAAAAAAACTGCAAATCCTGTTTCCTGTAATAATTTGAACCATTCATTTTTCTCAAAAAGCCCTAAAATATGCCTGTCCGTGTAAATCTCCAGCTCCCCGCCCTGCCGGACCAGGTAAACTAAAATTGCCTCGTAAACCTTGTTATCAGGCTTCACCAGGTAGTTGTTTTCAAACACTGTTACCTCCAGGTCATCTTTTGCCCCGGTATAAATAAAATTGTTTTCCCTGAAACTCTCCCTTAAGAAAGTGGTAAATATAAATACTCCCCCGGGATTCAAATGGGCATATGCATTTTGAAGAACTTTATGCAGATCATTTTCACTTGTCATATACCCTATTGACTCCGGAGAAAAAACCACATCGAACTTCTCATTTAATTTTATGAACCGCATATCGCCCGGGTGATATTCAACTTCCGGATTAATTTTCCTTGCTTCGGCAAGCATTCCTTCACTGAGATCCACACCGGTAACTTTAAAATGCTTTTTAAGAATGTAATCATTCATCCCCGCACCGCTCCCCAGGTGTAAGATAGTGCGAGGCTCAATCAATGCATGCTTTTTAATCAAGGCGCTGTAACGCTCAGTTTCCTCAGTGTATTTTTCCGGGGGTGCAATAACCGGTTCCAACCAGGCCAGTTCATTGTAGCCAACCCACTTCTCGCTCACCTGTATTAGTCCCCTTTCCTTGTATCAGTTGCTTGAAACACTCGTAGTGACATTATAACCTAAAATTATAGTTAAAATCGCCACCGGCAACAGGAAACTCTCCCACAGTATAAGATAATTGGCTCCTGAACGATCTGTGAGCAGGTTTATCAATTCAGATCTGCCGGGGCTTGAGCCATGGCTGGCAAATACTAAATTATAAGTAAGGCTAAAGCCAGCAGCTTTAGTCGCCTCCATTGCCCGCGATGAAACGGCACCTGTCCGAAATACAGCAGGGCCGAGCAATAACAAATAATTAACTGAACCGGGTTGCAAAAAGAATTTTTTATGTTGACAGGGGGTGTAAAAAATTTTACGATAATTTCATGAAGAAGGTCAGGGAAATACTGCTTTGCGATCTCGACGCTTTTTTTGCTTCCGTGGAACAACTCGACCACCCTGAATTAAAGGGCAAAGCCCTTATCGTGGGCGGTGATCCGAAGGGCAGGGGAGTGGTTTCCACCTGTACCTATGAAGCCAGAAAATACGGGGTCCATTCGGCGATGCCGATGAAAAGGGCCCTTGAACTTTGCCCCCATGCCATTGTCCTGCGGGGCAATATGCCCCGTTACAAGGAAATGTCGGGGATGGTCCGCCAAGTCTTTGAGCGGTTTACTCCCGATATCGAGTTTATTTCCATCGATGAAGCGTACCTGGCCGTTAAAGAAGGGCGCGGCTTAAGCACTGCTCGGGAAATTCACAGCTCTGTCAGGAAAGAATTGCACCTGCCAATCAGCGTAGGGGTATCAGTAAACAAGCTACTGGCCAAAATCGCCTGCGAACTGGCCAAACCCAACAACGTCGGCACTTTATGGCCCGGCGAAATAAAGGACAAACTGTGGCCGCTCCCGGTACGAAAGCTGCCCGGTGTCGGTCCGGTCACAGGAGAAAAGCTGCAGGCCAAAGGAATTGAAACCGTGGGGGATTTAGCCGCTTATCCCGCAGAGACCCTGGCCGGTCTTTTCGGCGAACAGGGGCGGGTAATGGTTCAATACGCACAAGGGGTTGATAACCGGGAGCTTGAATATGAGCACGAGGCAAAATCAATTTCAGAAGAAACCACTTTCTCCGAGGATATCTCCGATCCCGACTACCTCAGCGCAGTAATCCTGGAGCTTTCATCCGGTGTAGGCTACCGGCTGCGAAAAGCAAAAATCTCAGCAAAAACGATAACGATTAAACTGCGCTACAAAGATTTCAAGACCATAACCAGGAGTAAATCCCTGCCTGAAGCGATCCATAATGACCTCGAAGTCTACCGGGCGGCCCGTGAGCTTTTTCAAAACCACCGTGGCAGCCCGCCCTGGCGCCTGGTGGGAGTACAGGCTTCAGGGTTTGAAGAAGATACTCAGCTTTCCCTGTTCACTTATTCCGAGGATAAACAAAGGGAACAAGAACTAATGCAGATTAAAGATCGCTTAAGGGATAAATACGGATCCGAGATGATTTTCCAGGGAAAAAAACTGACCGGGAAAAATAGGCCGCAAAAGCCTGATTAATCTTTTATACCCTTGCTCTTCTTGATATAATAATATTAAACCCTGAAGTTGACATAACAAGCATGTGCCCACCGGGTTTATTGTTTGTGGTCAATTGTAAATGCTCTGTAAGAAGGGATAAGTATAATGAGCACTGAGCGAAATAAATTTATAAAAAACCTGTTTCTAGCGGGCGGTGCCGGATTACTGGCCCTGGCGGGAGGTTCCTGGCTGCTTAAAGCCTGCACTCCCAAAGAAGAAGCCGAGCAAAAACCGGTGGAGGAAGAACCGGCAGAAGATGCACCGGAAAAGCCGGCTTATGCCAGGCTGGAAGAAAAGGGCAAGCTTACAGAAAGAATCGAAAAAGCCTACAGCATTTTTGAAGATTGCCGGCTATGCCCGCGGCGCTGTGGTGATAACCGGAGCAGGGGCAATACCGGCTTTTGCCAGACCACCGACAAAGCTGTAGTTTACAGCAGGCAAGCTCACTTCGGTGAAGAAATCCCCCTG
>Ga0207421_10008569_pt1 | contig 10575 bp, 4 predicted proteins | sample SodLakKL_010_SED_4_FD_187542 | JGI IMG/M metagenome (GOLD analysis project Ga0207421, IMG submission 187542) | Alkaline sediment microbial communities from Lake Tanatar, Kulunda Steppe, Russia - 8KL_010_SED (SPAdes) (version 2) | ecosystem: Environmental > Aquatic > Non-marine Saline and...
AAATTTACAGGTGGGATGGCACCTGGAGGAAATAGCTGACCTCCTGGAATTACAGGGTGCTAACCCCCATAAAATTAGGGCTTTCCGCAGGGCAGCCCGAAAACTGGCCTCCCTTTCCGAGCCCCTGGACCAGATTGAATTAAAAACTGTCCCGGGGATTGGAAAAAAAATAGCCGAGGAGGTCTTAATTTTTTTGAAGGAGGGGGAAACCCCATTATTAAGGAATTTGCTTGAAAAAACTCCCAAAACGATTTTAGAAATCCGGGAAATCCCCGGAATTGATTTAAAAACTGCTTACCGAATTTACCGGCGGGGAGGAATTACCAGCAAAGAACAACTGAAAAAGGCTGTTCAGAAACGAGAATTAAGGACAGTTCCCGGAATTGGTGCGAAGCTTGAGAAGGACATTAAAGATTTTCTGCAGCAAACCAGGGAAGGAGGCCCCTTCCTTTTATCTTTGGCCGAATCCGAGGCAGAAGCTTTTATAAACCGGGTCGAAAACATTCCCTATGTGGAAAAAATTGGGGTTAGTGGAGCAGTTCGTCGCGGTGAAAAACTCGTGGATAGTATCAATATTCTTCTGGGAACCAGGGAATTCCAAAAAGTAAAGGAAAGTATCAAACTGTTGCCCAGGATAAAAGCTTTTGCTGTGGATGAGGACTCCTCTCTTAAACTAATCCTCCCCGGTGGTTTGCCCTTAATGATCGAACTTGTTCGGCCTGAAGAATATGCCCTGAGTTTAATAAAAACTACCGGGCCATCCTACCACTGGAATTTTCTTGTAAAAAAAGCCCGGGAAAAAGGTTTAAATTTAAGTGGGGAATTTCTTGTTCATGGAGGAAGTAAGCTTTCTTTCCAGGAAGAAAAAGCGGTTTATAGCAGGCTCGAAATTCCCTATCCCCCACCCGAAGTCCGGCACAGGGTTTCCGTACCCGGGGAAGATCTTTCTTTTGTGGAAAAAATTATCGATTTTAATGATATCAAGGGGGATTTTCACCTTCACACCCGCTGGAGTGATGGGGGCTCTACAGTAGAAGAAATGGTTGAGAAGGCCCAGAGTTTGGGGTATGAATACCTGGTAATAACAGATCACTCCATGGCCCTGGAATTTGCTGGAGGAATGAGTATTTCTGCTCTCCAGGAACAGATGGAATATATTGAAAGGTTGAATGAAAGGCTGGGGAAAAAATATATTTTTACCGGGATTGAAGCGGACATTGAAATGGATGGATCGCTGGACGTTCCGCAGCGTTTTTTGGATAGAATGGACTGGGTTGTGGCTGCAATTCACCGGGGGTTAAAGCTTCCTAGAGGAGAAATGACCAAACGACTGGTTCGGGCTGTTTCTCATCCGGAAGTCAGGGTTTTGGGTCATCCAACCTGTCGTTTATTTCCCAACAGAGATGGCATTGAGGTTGATATAAGAGAGGTTTTTTCCAGCGCCGCAGCAAGTGGGACAGCAATGGAGATCAATGGAGCGCCTGACCGAAGAGATCTGGGAGAGGAATTAATCCAGACTGCCCTGGAATTTGACCTGGAATTCTGCCTGGGCAGCGATGCTCATAATGATCAGAACATGGAATACATGCAATATGCTGTTGTGGAAGCACAAAGGGCAGGTCTTCCCGCTGAAAAAATAATAAACACAAAATCAATTGAGGATTTACCCGGGAAAAAGTTATCCCGGATAGGTGGTGAGAAATAATGGAAAAACATACTCTGGAAAAGTTGGAATATGGGAAAATAATAAAAAAACTCGGAGAAAAAGCGGCAACGGAACTGGGAGCCGAAAAAGCCCGGAACTTAGAACCCGAAACCGAAATTAACATTGTTTCCCGGGAAATCAAAGAATCCGGCCAGGGGCTTGAGCTCTTAATTCTGAATGGACCAATTCCGTTCGGGGGGATAAAAGATATTCGCCGGCCACTAAAAAATGCTGCAAAGGGACAGGTTCTTGACCTGGAAGAAATAGTTAAAGTTGTCCAGACCCTGTACGGTTTAAAACAGATCAAAAAATATTTCGCGGATTATGCAGATGAAGGGTGGGCTTTTCCAGGTCTGGAGGTTTATGAGGGAGAGATTGGCGAATTTTCCGCCCTGGAGAAGAGGATTAATGGAATAGTTGATAAATATGGTGAAATAAGAGACGATGCTTCTCCCAGACTAAATTCAATTCGCCGGGAAAAGAAGGTTCTCGCCCAGCGGATCAGGGAAAAAATGGACTCTTATCTCCACAATGCCAAGTTAGAAAAAGTAATCCAGGACCCCGTGATAACCATTAGAGGAGATAGATTTGTTCTTCCGGTCAGGGCTGATAAAAAAGGTTCCCTCCCGGGAATAATTCATGATCGTTCTTCCAGTGGGCAGACAGTTTTTGTTGAACCCCAGGCAGTTGTGGAAATGAATAATAAACTGGGGAGCCTGGAAAGGGAAGAAGAAACGGAGATTTACAGGATATTAAAGGAAATTACCGCTGAAATTGCTGGAAAAGCTTCCGAGATTTCCTGTGGTCTGGAAGCGGCTGCCCATCTTGATTTTGTGATGAGCAAGGCTCACCTGGCTCAGGAATATAACTGCTCAGAACCGGAATTAAATTCTAAAGGGCCAATTAAATTAAAATCTGCCCGCCATCCCCTTTTGCCAGGCGAAGAAGTAGTTCCAATCGACGTCTCTCTGGGGGAAAGTTTTAACACCCTGGTTATTACTGGGCCCAATACTGGTGGAAAGACCGTTACCCTTAAAACTGTCGGTTTGCTTTGTCTTATGGCCCAGTCGGGCCTGCTTATTCCGGTAGATAAAGGCAGCGAAATAGGGGTTTTTTCAGGGGTTTTTGCCGATATTGGCGATGAACAGAGTATAGAACAAAGCCTGAGTACTTTTTCTTCTCATCTTACCCAGATTGTCCGGCTCTTAAAAAACGCCCAACGGGGCGATCTGGTTCTCCTGGATGAAGTAGGTGCGGGGACCGACCCGGAAGAAGGAGCGGCTTTAGCCATGGCTCTCCTTCAGCACCTGCATGGCAAGGGGATTTTAACAATTGCTACTACCCATTACACGGAATTAAAAGCTTTCGCCTATACCCATGACGGAATTGAAAATGCTGCAGTGGAATTTAATGTAGAAACCCTTTCACCCACTTATCGATTGATGATAGGTGTTCCAGGAAGGAGTAACGCCCTGGCTATCGCAGCCAGGCTGGGGCTTTCTGAAGAGATTATTACCCAGGCAAAAACATTTATTGGTGAACAGCGATCCAATGTTGAGGGCATGATCAGTCGGATTGAAAAAGAAGAGTATGCGATTCTGGAGAGAAAGGAAGCATTACAAATAGAAAAGGAAAAACTGGAAAAAGAACTGGCCCAAATTAAACGGGAGAGGACCGAGCTTGCTGAAAAACAGGACAAAATGGTCCGGGATTTTTCTCAAAAGGCGCATGAAATAATTGAGGAGATTAAACAAGAAGGCAGCAAATTATTAAAAGAGATAAGAAAATATTCTGGACCTGCGGGTGACCGGATGGCCAATGAGTTTAACCTTGCACTAAAGGCCCAGGAAGAGAGGATCCTGGAGTTAACAAGGGTTGAAGACAGAACCCAGAAGGATAGAAAACCCCTCGAGGTTAAACCAGGCCAGAAAGTAAAAATCGCCTCTCTGAATCAGGAAGGGGTTGTATTAAGCGAGAAAGAAAACCAGGTCAACGTCCAGGCGGGGGTTATGAAGGTCTGGGTGGATAAAAAAGACCTGCTTCCCGTAACCGAGGAGGAAGTTGATGTTCCCAGGGCATCCCAGCGATATAAAAAATCGAAAGCCCAGACCATCAGGCAGACTCTTGACCTTAGAGGAATGCGCTGGGAAGAAGGAAGGGAAGAAGCAGATAAATACCTTGATGACGCCTATCTTGCGGGTTTAAAAAGATTAGAAATTATTCATGGTAAGGGAACTGGAGCCCTGCGCCAGGGGATACACGAACTCCTGGAAGGCCATCACCACGTGGCAGGTTACCGGCTGGGAGGAGAAGGAGAAGGTGGAGATGGGGTAACAATAGTGGAATTAAAGAAATAAAAAAACACCTGCAATTCAGCATGAATTGCAGGTGTTTTGTTTTAATCATCTGATCGGTCCCACAAGCGGTCCCATAAACGGTCAATGGTATCATCATCATCTTCAGAAGGGGCTTCTTCCGCGGGGCGAGTTGAACCGTGGACAAAACAGGATTGGGTGGGTTTTTTCTCGAAAATATAGTTGCCTTCTTCATCGGTAAGGGGAACCCCGGTACTGGGATCAAACCTGTGAATGGGCAGTCCGTTGTCATCAACGCGAATGCTGGTGTCCATCTGGTAACGGCGGGTTTGAACATTTTCCTGTGGGCAATCAGGAGTTGCTAAAAGACCGGTTTCCACGTCAACATCCACTCTTTCTATCGGCTGATGGAAAGACTCTCTTTCTTCGGGTTCAGTTCCACGAATAAACAATTCTGTGACCTCCCGGGGAGCATAGCTTCCGGGAAGTTTCCCGGTAAAGGGATCAATGGAAACCTCAATTACGTTACGGGGCCGGGGTGGGAAGTTGGTAACGGGCATGGGTTCAACAGCTGCTCGCATATAACGTCCCCAGAGTTCAGCAGCAATCCAGCTGCTCAGGGTAACCCCGTAGTTGGGTTCATTGGTCCGGGGATTAATTACCACATTTCCTGAACTATCAGTCTGGGGGAAATACTTCATCGGGCGCGGGGAGTCTTCTCCAACCCAGACTGCTGTAACCAGATCTGGAGTGTATCCAACAAACCAGGCATCGGTGTAGTCGTTTGTAGTTCCGGTTTTCCCGGCTGTGGGCCGGCCCAACTCAGCGCGCCAGCCAGTTCCATCCTTGATAACAGATTGAAGCATATCAGTAATTATATAAGATGCTCCTTCGCTTATAGCAATCTCCCGGGTGGGATTGGCTTCGTAAAGAACGTTACCCCGGTTATCTTCAACCTTTAAAATCGCTACGGGTTCTGTTCTGATTCCTCTATTGGCAAATACCCCAAAAGCCTGAGCCATTTCCAGCGGGGTAATACCCCGGGTTAAACCACCCAGAGCAAGCCCCAAATTCCTGTCTTCAGGAACAAGGTTTTTAATACCAAGATCCTGGGCCATTCTTAGGGCATTGCTTACCCCAATTTCTGAAAGTGTTTTTACCGCGGCCACATTGATGGAATGGTTCATGGCCTCTCTGAGAGTTACCCATCCCCGGTAAACATCGTTAAAGTTGCGGGGCCATGGTGTAGGTTGATCATCTGTTGAAGTAACGGTATGGCCAGAATATTCTACAGTGGGATAGTCCAGAACTACCGAACCAGGACTCAGGCCTTCTTTTACTGCCGCGGAATAAATAATCGGTTTAAAGGCTGATCCTGCCTGCCTGCGACTTTGTGTTGCCCGATTCCACTGGTCATCCCCACGTCCACCAACCATGGCTTTTATATGCCCTGTTTTGGGATCAATTGATAGGATTGCAAGCTGGGGTTGGTTAGGATCCCCGGGAAGGTTAGCCCTCTGGATTGTGGGCAGAGTTTCATCTTCAAGCATTTCTTTTACTGTTTTTTCAGCCTGTTCCTGCATCCGGTTATCAAGGGTTGTATAAACTCGGAGCCCTCCCCCGTATACTACCTGGGGTCCGAACATCTTCAATAACTCATCGCGAACATAACGCATAAAATAGGGGCCAAATTCGTCCTGGGTCTGGCCAAGCCCCACCAGTTCAAGGGGTGCTTCGGCCGCTTTTTCAGCCTCTTCCGGGGAAACCAAATCTAATTCAAGCATGCGATTTAAGGTTACCTGCTGGCGAAACTTGGCCTGATCCATATTGAAATATGGGGAGTGCCGGTTGGGCGCCTGCAAAATTCCTACAAGCATTGCGATTTCTGAAAGGTCAAGGTCCCAGACGTCCTTGCCGAAATACTGATGGGCAGCTGTTTGAATCCCGTAAGCAGAGTGACCCCAGAATATTTCGTTTAAGTAAAACTCAAGGATTTCTTCTTTGGTATAAATTCTCTCAAATTGGAGTGCCAGGAACATCTCCTGGATTTTCCGGTAGATAAATTTTTCCTGGGTTAGATAAACATTTCTGGCCAGCTGCATTGTTATTGTACTGGCTCCTTGGGCGTAGCCACCCTCCTGGATGTCCACCCAGATGGCCCGGGCAATTCCCCGGTAATCAATTCCAGAATGCTTAAAAAAACGGGAATCCTCCATAGCCAGGACAGCTTGCTGGAGTTTTTCAGGAATTTGATTGAGGGTAACGTACTCCCGGTTCTCTCTAAACAGGCGGTGAATTAATTCTCCATCAGCGTTATAAATACGGGTTGTTTCCGTAGATTGCCAGTCACCATATGCCGAAACATTTGGTGTGTCACTGATAATATAGGCACCGGCGCCGATAGTTAATCCAAAACCGAAGGAAATAAATAAAACTACGGCAATAAAAATTCCCTTGCCGGTTCCCACTTTTTTCTTGGGCTGGTTTTTTTTCCTAGAAACCACTGGCCTAACCCCCTTCCACACCGTCATTATAACATATAAAACCGGGGATAGGTAGATGAAAATTTCAACTTGTTCGTTGAACTTACCTGTGGTAAAATATACACAATAAAAAAAATGCCACATCTCCGTCTGAGTGGCGGAGTTTATTATTTGGGAGGTGGCTTTTTTGGCCTGGCAGGATAGTTTACGAATACTTAAACAGGGAACAAATGAAATAATCGGGGAAGAGGATCTTGTAGAAAAATTAAAGAGGGCAGATTCTGGGGGACCACCCCTGAGGGTTAAATTGGGCCTTGACCCAACAGCACCAGATATCCATATTGGTCATACCGTTCCTCTAAGGAAAATGAGGGAGTTTCAGGACCTGGGTCACGAAGCTTACCTGATTATCGGGGACTTCACTGGGCGGATTGGAGACCCTTCACAAAAATCAGAAACAAGGAAACAATTAACCACCGAGGAAGTAATGCAAAACGCCCGCACTTACCAGGAACAATTTCGGAAAATCCTCGATCCGGAAAAAACTCACCTTGTCTTTAATAGTGACTGGTTTTCCAAGTGGACTCCAGAAGAATTTTTAACTCTGTCCTCCAAATATACGGTAGCCCGGATGCTGGAGAGGGATGACTTTGAGAAAAGGTACAGGGAAGGGAAACCTATTTCCATTCTGGAGTTTTTTTACCCTTTACTGCAGGGTTATGATTCCATTGCAATTGAAGCGGATGTAGAACTTGGAGGAACGGACCAGAAATTTAATCTCCTGGTAGGGAGACAATTACAAAAGGAATATGGGCAGAGCCCTCAGGCACTCATAATGACTCCCCTGCTTGAAGGGACAGATGGGGTTCAGAAGATGAGTAAATCTCTCAATAATTATATTGGGATTAATGAACCTCCCGGAGAAATTTATGGGAAAACCATGTCCATTTCAGATGATTTGCTGAAAAGCTATATAACCCTTACAACCGACCTCCGGGGAAAGGAACTGGACAAGTACCTGGCTGATTTAGAAAATAATAAAATTAACCCGCTGGAGGCCAAAAAATTTCTTGCCCGCCGTCTGGTTGAAATGTATTATGACCGGGAAGCTGCTTTAAAAGCGGAACAGGAATTTACAAAGGTTTTCTCCCGGGGCAACCTGCCGGAAGATATGCCCGAAAAAGAAATTGAGGGTGATTGGTTGGACGAAAATGGTCAAATTCGACTGGTTCACATCCTGTCCCAATTAGAGATGGTTAACAGCAACAGCGAAGGAAGGCGGCTGGTCAAACAGGGAGGGGTTTACATTGACGAGGAAAGGGTTGAGGATCCCAATCAAAAGATTAAACCCCGATCAGGTATGATTATTCGGGTGGGGAAAAGAAAATTTTCCCGCTTAAAATAGTTGAATTGCATAAAAAAGGCCGTCTTTCCGGACGGCCTTTTTTATCAGGGGAAAAACAGTGGGGATGAAAGCTTTTTAACCTGTTCGAGAAAAGGAATTTTTAGAAAGGTGGGGAATTTAAAGACAAGGAGGTGAGTTTATGGGAAAAAGTAAAGCTCTTTATATACTCCTTGGTCTTTTGATTGTAGGAGCGCTTTTAATTGCTTTATTTTACCTGGAAAGGGAACCCGATTCCTTTGTTCTGACTCCTCCCTGGGAAGGAGAAATCAAAGAGGTTTTTTGGATTGATAATGATAATTTATTAATAACTTTGATTTCCCGCGAGGGGGAGGGAGAAACTGAATCTCGGATTTATCAGCTGAATCCTTTCACTGATGAGGCCAGAGAAATTTTTTCCTCCGGTGGTTGGCGCCTTGATCTGGGGGTCCTTGATTTTGATCAAGAAAAGGAATTAATCGCGGTAAAAGAAGGAGACAAAATTAAAATAATTAATTTCGCGGGGGAAAAGCTATTTAATGTTGAAGAGGCAGGAACAAATACCCAGGCCTGTTTTTCTCCGGATTTAGAGAAGATGGCCTTTACGACATTCGCTGAATGGGAATTACCTACCAATGCATTTGTCCTGGACCTGGATACATGGGAATCTGAACAGCTAACAAACTATGAATTTGGCCAGAATTATAAAACAGGAAAGATTGGTTGGGATCAAACCGGGAATTTTTATTACGTGGAAGAATTTGCCTTTGGAACCTTAACCTTTGGAGGACAAAAGCTATTTGTAATTGAAACTGATCGAGAAAAAGAGCTTTTCTGGGAATTTCCAGGAGCAGAACAGATAATTGGTTTTAGTTTCCTGGAAAATGCCCACCTTTTGTGTTTCTTCGTGGAGTGGGATGACGATGCAATGGAAACTCAGTTGTTCATCGGTCGGTTCGATATGGCTCAAAATGAAAAAAAGTGGATTGTTCCCCTGGATAGCATGGGAGACAGGGAGTTGTGGAAAGAAATTAAAACCGGGTATCCCACTGAAGGGGAAATAATTGATCAAACCATATGGGTTACAGGGATTGAAGAAGGGGGAACTTTCCGAATTTTGCGGTTGGATCTTGTTTCTGGTGAGATTAAGCAAGAAATTTCTCAGGCGGGTTTTCCCCGAATTTCTCCTGCTAATGAGTGGATAGCTTTCTATGATTTTTCTGGGGTTGAACGGGTTTTAAAGGTTAGCCCCTTGACAAACTCCGGTGATTTGAGGTAACATTGTGCTAAGTTAAAAGCGTTGAAGGGAATGAAGTTCGAGAAAAGTTCTACCAGAGAGGAACCATTTGGTGTGAGGTTTCGGCTTTTCCGGACAAGCCCTCCCAGAGCTGCGGAGCAGAAATCTGCCGTTTGGGTTGCGTTAAAACCTTTGAGGCTTCTGGATTCAGAAGTAAAACAGGGTGGTACCGCGGGAAAGTCCTCGCCCCTGAACAGGGAAGGGCTTTTTTTGTATCTAAAAACAGGGGGTTTTGGCAATGAAAAAATTGACTGGCTTTGAAATAAGAAAACAGTTTTTGGAGTTTTTCTCTGAGAAAGATCATTTAATCTGGGAAAGCGCTCCCCTGATACCACAGGATGACCCAACACTGCTATGGATAAATGCGGGGATGACACCTCTGAAACCTTTTTTTGAGGGAAGCAAAAAGCCTCCCCATTCCAGGATGGCAACTGTGCAAAAATGTATCCGGACCAATGATATTGAAAATGTAGGTAAAACTCTGCGCCACCACACTTTCTTAGAAATGCTGGGGAACTTTTCCTTTGGGGATTATTTTAAAAGGGAAGCTGTTCGGTGGGCCTGGGAATTTTTCACAGAAAGACTGGAAATGGACCCGGATAGATTATGGGTTTCGGTTTATGAAGAAGACCAGGAAGCATTTGAAATTTGGCGGGATGAAATCGGTGTCCCTGCAGAAAAAATTGCTTTTTTGGGGCAAAAAGATAATTTCTGGGAAATAGGACTGGGGCCCTGTGGCCCCTGCAGTGAAATCCACTGGGATCGAGGAGAAGAATACAGTTGTGGCAGCGAATGCACTCTGGGCTGTGACTGTGATAGATTCCTGGAACTATGGAATTTGGTTTTTACCCAATTCGATAAAAAAGAGGATGGATCTTACAAAACATTACCCTCTAAAAATATTGACACTGGATTGGGTTTGGAGAGAATTGCCTCCGTTTTACAGGAGACTCCCAGCAATTACGAGACTGATTTGTTCCTCCCATATATAGAATTCCTCGAGGAAAAATCCGGTTTTAATTATGAAAAAAGTGAAAGCAAAGAAAAAATGGCCTTCCGGGTTATTGCAGACCATATCAGGGGGATTTCTTTTGCCCTTGCTGATGGGGCCCTACCCTCCAACGAAGGCAGGGGGTACGTTATCCGAAGAATATTAAGACGGGCTTCAAGATTTGGACGCCATTTAGGTTTAACTGAACCTTTCCTGCACGAAATGGTCCCCCTGGTTAAGGAAGTAATGGGAGAAGCATACCCTGAAATTGAAGAAAAAGATGATTATATTGCTCAAATAACCAGGATCGAAGAAGAACGTTTCTTGGAGACCATTGAGCAGGGACTGGAAATTCTGGAAGGGTATGTCGGAAGTCTTCGGGAAGAGAATAAAAACATTTTAG
>Ga0207421_10008570_pt1 | contig 10575 bp, 9 predicted proteins | sample SodLakKL_010_SED_4_FD_187542 | JGI IMG/M metagenome (GOLD analysis project Ga0207421, IMG submission 187542) | Alkaline sediment microbial communities from Lake Tanatar, Kulunda Steppe, Russia - 8KL_010_SED (SPAdes) (version 2) | ecosystem: Environmental > Aquatic > Non-marine Saline and...
AGACCCAAACCCTGCAAAATAGTACCAGCACCAAATCACAAAGGAGGGTCTCCTATATAGCTAAGATATCAGAAAAAATAATGGATTTCAATAGGAAAGATAAAACTGACACATTTCTTGCGATCACAATTCCCTGATCAGGTAACTCACTGATGTGCTGGTTGATAGAAATTTATTCCTTTTCATCAATAAAATAAATTCTTCAAAACCAGCCCGATAAAAAAAATTGATACAATATCTCCACATAGCCTCTCTTGATTTGCTGGCTCTGGCATTCACATAATAAACTTTTACTGCCATCTTATCAGCTCTTTTTTCATAAAATTATTACAATAAGTATTTCTTATGTTAATTTAATCATCCTGGCAGCTAAAATGTCTACTGCTAACATCAAGCTTTAAATCCTCTTTTCTGATTAAATATCTTTCTCAAACCATATTTCAGATCTTTCCATGATCTCAAATAATCTCATCACTTATCTTCCGGTTTTTAATCCATTGTTTAATGGGTGTTTTTGATTTGAGATTTAAGTTTTTATTGTCATTAACTTCTCTCAAAAGAGATTTTGAAACTTCAAAATCATTCAGATTTAAAGTATTTTTCATTCTTAAAATCCTAAAATTTTCACCGGCTGAATTAATTTCATTTACAGGTAAAGACACTTTTATTGCTATCTTTATTGCCTCCAGATCATTTCTAACTATCATTGGGATCTTGGCATTATCTACTACTCTTGAAGTAATTAAATTTGTATATGTTGAGCCTAAATCGACCTTTCGAAAAAGATCCCGGGTTATAAAGTCCGCCATACCAATCCCAGTAGCATTACCATGACTGTTCTCTGTCAAATTACGAACAAATATTTTGTTAATTTCGACCTCAACTTCTTTTTGTCTTCCAATTATGTTAGGATCTATACCTGACCCGCTAATATCTTTACCCATTTCATCAATAATTAATAGATCAATTTTCTCAAAGGGAATTTTGGGCATTAATTCTTTTTGGCGGACTAGCATCTTGGCTTCCATTTCAAGTATCTCATCTGGTTGCCATACACCAATATCAGCTAACTTATCATTGCCATTTTCTAGTAAACCTATTCCTAAAGAAATTGGAGCTTTTTTCATAATTAGGTTAGCCGCTTCTGGAATTACCCAGGGAAAATTTTCCATGCCATAACTATGAAGAGTGGTGGCACCACGATGTTTTCCCAGTCCAATGGTCATCATCTTTAGTATCCCGCTTTCAAATTCTCCAGAATAATCAGTATGAACTTTTATTCTATTAATGAGAATTATATGATCACATTCATAAGCAGTCTTTGAGAAAAACACTTTTATGTTGTTAGCTTGAGTATGACCAAAATTTATCGTCTCCAAAGAAGCTTCAATTGGTGTATTAAGTTTAGCCTCAGTTATCCCATAGCTCTCCAGCACACTGCGTTGGCCAGCAGCTTCTGCTCCTCCATGACTGCCCATTGCGGGAATAATTATTGGGTTTCCACCAGCTTTTTTAACTTGTTTGATTGTTGTTTCAACAAGCTGATATAATTTATCAATCCCTCTACTGCCTGTACAAATTGCCACTTTGTCTCCTGGTTTTATTATTTTTGTTAAATCACAGGAATTACCATTTAGCTTCTTTTTGAGTTTTTCAACAGGCTTTTCCATCTCATGTTGAGAAATAAGTTGTTCAACTTTATACATAGGGGGAATGGAGATGTTTTCTTTTCCCTCTACTTTAAGTTTATCAAGATTTTTCATTTTTATCACCCGATTAAAATCAAATATTTTTGATAATTACTTCATTTTCAAGCAAATAAATACTTTTTATCTATATTTTTTTATCATGTCTTGGAAACCCCTAAAAGCCAGATCTTGTTTGGATAAAATTAATATTTTTTCATCAGAATAAAATGTCTCCAACAAATGCTTATAAACCGAACCAAATTTTGAACTCCCAGCAATTATAATATTTTTTGCATCTGGCCATTTTTGTGAAAAAAGCCTGATAATGTCACCAACAAGAATGCCTTGAAAAAAAGAGGTCTTCTTTCTGATGCTCATATTCGTAAAGATCTGCATTGTATTAATTAGATATAAAGATCTGTTAAATCCATAATTAATTAGAATTTCGAATCCTTTATCAATCATGTCTAAATCAAAATTTTTTATGTCAGAATTAAGAGATTTTGCTAAAATAGTGCTTTCTTTGATTGCCTGAAACAATTCTCCGGAAAAAGTTGATAATATATCTGTTATTTTCCCACACTTCAACTCAATTATATGGGTATGAGAACCAGGCAAAAATAAATAAGCTCCATCCTCAGTTAGATGTCTATAGTCTGAAATTACCCCAAAAGATTCTATTTCTTCACCTCTAACATTGTTTACGTATGGCAAATTATTATTATTAATTTCTTTATAATCAGAAATGGTCTTCAAGCCACGAATTAATTTTATTTCTCTTTTAAAAAATTCTGGTTCAAAATAAAGATATAGATTTTCATGTAAGTCTCTAATACTTGCTGGAGTAGTTAAGTGAGGTACTTCTTTTATCCCAAAAGGAGAAGTTGCCATACCTGAAGCATATATTTCCTCAATATCACCGCAAACAAGTTTGTTTTGTAGTAAAATTTTATCATACATTTTTTTAAGATTGCTAATCAAAATTTTGTTGTCTCCGGTCATTGCAACATCTCTTGAGCCAATACACTCTCTGGCTTTGTCCACTAAAGAATTATTTTCGATTAAATATATTCTAGAGTTCGTTGTACCCGTATCAAAATAAACAAGTTTATTAGCCGCCATAAAATCACACCAATTTGTTTTTAAACTGTCGGGCTAATTCTTTAATTTGTTGATAATCTTCTTTATCAATTGCTTGCTTTTTAAGCAAACCTCCACCTACACCAACTCCAGCAGCTCCAGCCTGAATAAAATTCTTAACATTTTGCAGATTAACTCCTCCAACAGCCAGAACAGGAATATGTCCTATTGGCCCCTGAAGAGCTTTCATGTAAGCTGGGCCTAAAGAAGTAGCAGGAAAAAATTTGACAAAATCAGCTCCTTCTCTGTAAGCATTAACTGCTTCAGAGGGAGTAGCAACACCCGGTATTGAAACCTTCTCCAAATATTTGGTTTTGTCAATTACCTCTGGACTAAAATTAGGTGAAATTATGTAATCCGCTCCTGATTCAACTGCTCGCTTTACATCTTTCTCATTAACCACAGTGCCTGCACCCAGACAAATTTTTTCTGGATAACTTTCTTTAAGTTTTTCCAGCATTCTTAATGAACACCTTGTTATGCCTTCATCGCCTGGATTTAAGGTAATTTCAATACATTTAATCCCTCCTTCTAATAAAGCCTCCGCAATAGGTAATAAGTTCTCTTCTTTTAACCCTCTCAGGATAGCAATTATTTTTTCCTGCTGAATAACTTCCTTTATGTCCTTTACATCCATTATTTTTCACCTCAGCACTTACATATTGTAATAAAATATTCCATGTCCATCATTTCAATCATAAAAATTTCATCTTGAAAATACGGCGCAATATTTTCATCTATTGTTGTGCTCCAATCAAGCATGGCAGTTTGTTTAAATATATCAATCTAAAGCTTGCAATTCAGTAAAAATATCTCTGTTTTTCTGATAAATTTTTTGATGCAAAGCAAATAACTTTTGATATTTTATATGATTATGATAATCTGGTTCTTTAACAGATTTAATCTCAAAATTAACTTCAATACTTCCATAATCAGAAATTTCTCCTACGGCAACTGCCCCCAACATAGCTGCTCCTGCAGCTGAGGCTTCATGATTTTGAAAAGAATAAACTTTTTTACCCAAAATGTCTGCTAATATTTGCAGCCAGGCTTCTGAACGGGTAAATCCCCCGGTAGCAATTATTTTGCCATCCTCACCCAGCATTTCATCTAGAGCTTGATAGACTGCATATATTCTCATAACAATTCCTTCAACTGCAGCTTTAACTATTTCCTGACGACCGTGATTCAATCCAAGTCCTAAAATAATTCCTCTAGTAATTGACTCCCAATTAGGTGATCTTTCACCGGTTAAAAACGGAAGAAAGAATAACCTGTTACTTCCTGGAGGTGAATCTATTAGAGCATTTTCAAGTCTGATAAAAAACTCATCCTCAGAATTTAATTCCTGGTAAAAATTATTTTTAATCCAATTTAAAACCAGCCCTCCATTATTAATTGCTCCTCCAGGCAGATAAATGTCTTCATCAAGCATATAACACCAGGTTCTCTGATTTTTATCAAACACCGGTGAATTAGAAAATTTTCGAACAGCTCCACTGGTCCCAATAGTTATAACATAATCATTTCTCTGAAATGAACCTGACCCTAGATTGGCAAGGGGCCCATCTCCACTTCCAATTATCACAGGTATGTCCGCACCAATACAGTCAAGAGCATATTCATTAAAATTAACCTGCTTTTTTGCATCTACCAGCTGTCCCAGATGGTCTGAAGAAATTTCCAGAAAATCTAGAACTTTATTTTCCCATCTAAGTTTGTTAATATTCATTAAACCACCAGCACCAGCTAAAGAATAATCAACCATCTTTTGGGAGGTTAATTTATATAATATATATTCTTTAATAGTTATATATTTTGCTGTCTTTCGAGCCAGCTCAGGTCGATACTTCTTAATCCAGAGAATCTTAGCAGGCATATACATTGCATGAGGAGGGCAGCCGGTTTTTTGATAAATTCCCTCCTTATAATAAAAATTTTCCAGTTCTGATTTAAACTCCATTGCCCGAGAATCAGCCCAGGTTAAACATCCAGTCAGAGGTTTATAATCTCGACCCACTGCTATTAATGAATGTAGAGCGGAACTAAAAGAAATAAATTGAATTTGATAACTTTCTTGATTGGCACGAATAACCAAGTCTTTCAGGGTTTCAACTGTTTTGCTTAAAACCTCATCAGGATTCAATTCAGCATGATTTTCTTCAATGTTTTGTAATTGATATTCTTTTACAAACTTAAAAATTGGGTAAAATGATTTATCATAGGCCACAGTTTTTACTGAGGAAGTTCCTAGATCAACCCCGCAATATAGTTTCTTCATAAAAATCCACCTCAAATCACAACAGAAAATTTTATGATAAAATCCTCTATCAGTCCTACAATCTATTCTTTCAAGTATTGTCTGGATTGTTAACTAAATTCTCTGGTTTTTCTCCTTTAAGTACTGCTACAATATCTTTTGCCAATCCCATTCCTGCCCTTTGATTGGTTTCATAGGTAAAAGCTCCTATATGAGAGGTTGCTAAAAAATTATCAAGTTCAAAAAGCTTATGCTCTCCGGGCGGCTCTTTAGCAAAAACATCACAAGCCGCTCCAGCAATTTCCTTGTTTTTTAAAGCTTGATACAACTCATCCTCGTTAACAACTCCACCTCTAGCCGTATTTATCAGATAAGCTGTCTCCTTCATATTTTTTAATTCTTCTTTATCGATTAAATTTTTAGTTGCAGAGGTTAAAGGAACATTTAAAGAAATAAAATCAGATTTCGCTATCACTTCATTGAATTCAAAATAGCTTACCGCAGAATCTTTAGCAAAATTTTGATTTATATCAATATCAAAAGCAAGAATTTCACAGTTAAATCCATCTTTCACTCGCTTTGCAATTAAACGGCCAATATTCCCGGTACCAATAATGCCAACTTTTTTGCCCCAGAGCTCTCTGCCAATTATTCTCTGCCAATTGCCAGATTTGGTTAAGTTGTTCACTACAGGTATTGCACGGGCCAGTGATAGCATTAAAGCAACTGAAAGGTCAGCAACAGATTGACTGTTTGCCCCCGGTATATTAACCACAGGTATTCCTGCTTTATCTGCTGCCGCAAGATTAATATTATCAACACCAATGCCATTTTTAGCTATAACCTTAAGATTATCTCCCTTTTTTATAACTTTTTCAGTAACTTCATCCACTCCTACCACTAAGCAATCATACTTATCTACTATTTTTAACAGATCTTCCTCTTTATAAACCTTATCGAGTTTATTGTATTCTAACTTGCAATCTTGATTCTGGAGAAATTTTTTGGTTTCAGGGCTATATTTACTATAAGATCTTGAAGCTATAAACATATTATAACTCATTATCCAGCCTCCATTTTATAAAACATGATGAAATTATATCACTTTAATAAATCTGCAAAGGCATTCAATACCGGATTTATTTTTATAAGTGAAGCCCCTTGATTCATATGTCCAACCCTTACATAATCTCCCTGCAATTTACCCAAACCATTACCAATCCTTATATTGTTCTGCTCAAACTCACTGATAATATCTTCAGAATTATATCCTTCTGGATTTTTTATCGCCGTAACTGCATTACAGGCTACACCTTCATCACAGAGCACTTTAAAACCCAATTTCTTCAAATTATCTCGAAAATATTTTGCATTATCTCTATGCCTTTTTATTCTATTTTTTAGGCCTTCATTAAACATTATTTGACTTAGAGATTTGTTCAAAGCTTTTACATTATGAACAGCCATAGTTATTCCATAGGGCTGCCAATCTTTTTGTTTAATTTCAAACTCTTTCATTATTTTGAGATTTAAATACCATCCGGTTATTTTTTCTTTTCTATTTTCAATAATATCCCAGGCATTTTCATTCAGAGCAATAATAGCTAAACCTGGAGGAGCAGCGAGACCTTTTTGAGAAGCAGAAACACAAATATCAATCTGCCAGTCATCCATGTGAAACTCCTCTATACCAATAGAACATACTCCATCAACAAAAGTTAAAATATTATAATTGCTAGCAATTTTAGAAAGCTCTTTAACTGGATTTTTAACTCCAGTAGAGGTTTCAACATCAACCATAAGTAAAGCTTTGAAATCTGTTCTGGTATTTTTAAGGAAGCTCTCCAGTTTTGTGGGAGAAATAGCTTCACCCCAGTTTTCTTCCAACTTAGTTACTCGGGCATTATGAAGCTTAGATATTTCAGCCAGTTTATCTCCAAAAATTCCGTTACTAAGTACCAGAACATCATCACCAGATTCAATCGTACTCCCTAATGCAGCATCTATGGCTGCATGACCGGAACCCACAAATAGATACAAGTCTTTTTTTGTATCAATTAATTTTTTAATTAAACTTCTTGTTTCATTATAAAACTCTGTCCATTTTTTTCCGTAATGAGCTACTGTTTTAGATGACATTTCTTTTAGAACTGAATTAGAAATTTCTGTGGGGCCTGGAATCATCAATAACTCATCTATCATTGTTTTCCTCCTATCTCTAACCAGTTAAAATAATGATGGCAGCCATAAAACAATAGGTGTTACATATGTTATCAGAAGAATCAAAGCAAATAAAATAGCATACATAGGAAGCAGTTCTTTTGCCAGTTTTTCTAAAGAAATTTTACCGATTGAAGTCCCTACATAAAGCACTGTTCCCACCGGAGGAGTAATCAAGCCAACTGAAAGGTTAGCAACCATTATAACTCCAAAATGAATGGGATCAACGCCAAATTGATTGCTGACAGGAAGCAATATCGGCACAAGTAAAAATAGCGCCGGTGTAAGATCTATAACTGTTCCTATAACAAAAAGCATCAGATTCAGTAATAATAAAAATACCAATCTGCTTTCTGTAAATTCAGTAATATAATAAGTTAAGTATTGAGGAACCTGGGCTGTGGCCAAATACCAGGTTAAAGCCATGGCAGTACCACAAACCAACATAACAATTCCAGTATTTACAGCTGCATTAGAGAGAATTTCTGGATATTTACTCCATTTCATTCCATAAAGAAAGTAGGATATAAGTAATGCATAAACAGCAGCTACCGCTCCTGCTTCAGTGGCCGTAAAAAAACCACTCAAAATACCTCCTAAAATTATAAAAGGTAAAAAGAGAGCCCAGATTGTTTTCTTAAAAACTGCAATAAATTCCTTCAAACTGGTGCCCTCACCTACTGGATAGTTTCTCTTCTTTGCATAAAAATACGACATTATCATTAATGCCAGTCCAATTATTATTCCAGGGATCGCTCCGCCCAAAAATAGTGATATTATTGATATTTGAGCTATCGAGCCTATGATAATCATGGGGATACTTGGAGGTATTATAACCCCAATTAAAGCTGATACACAGGTGATTGCTGTAGAAAAGGGCTTATCATAACCTTCTTCTTCCATCATGGGAATTAGTATTGATCCAATGGCAGAAGTATCTGCTACTGAAGAACCACTTAACCCAGCAAATAACATGCTAACAAAAACATTAACATGTGCCAATCCACCTGTTAATCTTCCTACCACAGCTCTAGAAAATTTCAACAAATCCTTAACTATTCCTGATTGATTCATTATCTCACCAGCTAACATAAAAAAGGGAATTGCCAAGAGTGTGTAAATGTCAATTCCAGAAATTAATCTGCGAGATATTATTCTAAAGTTTGTCATACCCATTGTATGCATTACTGCTACGGCAGTTAAACCTATACCAAATCCTATAGGAATTCCTAAAGCAATCACTATTAATAAAGCAACTAAGAAAACAATTAAAGCTTCCATATCTCATTCTCCTTCTAACTAAGTAATTTTTGTTTGAATTCCACTTTCTCTTTTCTGAATACCAAAAGAATATTTTTGATCGCTTCTAGAAACATTAAAAAACAACCCACAGGTGCAGCCATATATTTCCATCCCACCGATATCCTCAAAACTGCCGTTGTTTGAACCCATGCCCTTTCGATATAAAGATATCCACCATAAATGATTATAAATAAAAAAAACATAACAGAAAAATGAATTATTAAGTGAAATATTTTACCTGCTGTTTTATTTCTTTTATTTATAGATTTAACTAAAAGTGAAAAAGAAGGATGTGATTTCCTTTTATAACCTATATACATTCCAATAAAGGCTATCCAAACAAAAGTTAGACGGGCTACTTCATCCGCCCATCTTATTGGACTCCCCAAATAACGGGTTACAACATTTATGAAAACTACTCCCACCATAAGTGCCAGCAAAACAATTAATATTTTATCCATAATTTTACCTAAAATATCTAAAAAATTAAAATAATACTTCAAAAGACTTCCACCTCCCTGGAAAGACAATCATGAATACTAAGGCATTAAAAAATCAAGAAATAAAATCGGACACATTGTTATCACAGCAATGTGCCCGATTTTATTATTTAACTCATTTATCCTTTAAATTCATTTTTATTCTAAATAATCTTCTCCAGATTCTTGAATTTCTTTAATCAAATCAGCAACTTCAGGGAAATCTTCTTTAAATTCTTCTAACATATGCTGAGTTCTCTCCATAAAGGGAACAACATCAGGATTTGTAAATTCAACACCATATTCACTCTCAACTCTATCAATTATTTCTGCTTCTTCCTGCATGATATCTTCATGCATGCGAGCAGTTGCTTCTGCAGCAGTTTCAATAATTAATTCTTGATGTTCCGGAGATAAACTGTCAAGTAAGTCCTGGTTCATTACAAAGTAGTTAGGTGCAATAATATGCTCAGTAGTTGATACATAATCCAGGACTTCAAACCATCCCTGATGATAGGTTGCTGATATTGGATTATCCTGAGCGTCAACTACTCCCTGTTGCAGAGCAGTGAATAGTTCATCCATAGACATTACAGTAACATTAAATCCAAAACTTTCCATAATTTCAATTATTGTAGTTCCTTCCCAGGTACGCATAGTGATCCCTTCGGTATCATCAGGATGTTCAATGGGTCTAACATTATTTGATAGGGCCCGTCCTCCCTGAGAGAAATAGCCTAAAACTTCTATTCCCAAGGGGGAAAACAGTTCATCATATACCTGCTGACCTAATTCTCCGGTCATTACATCATAGGCATGCTCCATATTAACAAAAACATAGGGCAACTGGATGAAGGAGATGCTCTCATCAAACATTTCCCACATATTTCCAGTTATAGCCATTTCAATTTCGCCCATCATAACACCTTCACAAAATTCTTCTTCAGAGCCCAACTGATTTGCTGGATATATTTGGACTTCTATTTCACTATCAGTAGCATCTTCAATAGTAGCTTTAAAATATTCTTCCAGTTGAACATTTACCGGGTGATCAGCGCCAAAATAATTAGCAATCCTTAATACTTGTGAAGCCTGAGCAGCTGTAGAAAAAACTAGAGAAAATGTTATCAACAGAGCTATAAACAAAATAATTGTTTTTTTAAGTTTCATATTTCAGTCCTCCTCAATAATTTTAAAGATTTTTTTGAAATATTTCCTGCCAACACTAACCCAGCATGATGAAGATATTTCATAACAACTATCTTATATGGTTTTATATCATCCCCCTTTTAAAAATATTTTAAAAATTTTACCATTCGGTAATTGTACCATCATGATTTCTCCAGACTGGATTTCTCCAATCCAAATTCTTTTGGCTTTCTTTTTTAACCATATCTTCATCAATTTCAATTCCCAAACCCGGCTTATCAGGTAGCTTAAGATAACCCCTAACAGGGGTAAAATCTTGGTGGTTATTTAAGTACTT
>Ga0207421_10008572_pt1 | contig 10574 bp, 9 predicted proteins | sample SodLakKL_010_SED_4_FD_187542 | JGI IMG/M metagenome (GOLD analysis project Ga0207421, IMG submission 187542) | Alkaline sediment microbial communities from Lake Tanatar, Kulunda Steppe, Russia - 8KL_010_SED (SPAdes) (version 2) | ecosystem: Environmental > Aquatic > Non-marine Saline and...
AATGCAGGGGAGGCCAGATTCTCCGGGGTGAGAGACAGATATTTTGAGATGGTGCGGGATAGATCGGGGATAGAATTCTATGAGCGCTGCTATCTCTACTATCTGCTTCCCGAGAACTTTACATATGAAGAACCTGATCAGGAGATCACCTCTCTGCGGGAAGAGGAAGCTGAAATTGTGGCCCGCTATCATCCTTACAGTTCTGAAGATGAGAAGGATTCTGTCAGCCGGATACGAAGGATGATTAATAATTATCCTGCCTATACCATCAGAGATGAAGATGGTCAGCCTGTATCCTGGGCCCTGCTGCGAGATGATGGATCGCTGGGTATGGCCCATACATTGAAGGAACACAGGCGGAAGGGGCTGGCTGCGGCCATAACTGTCGAACTGCTTAAGGAAACAATAGAAAGAGGGCTTATCCCCTATGTGCATATTGTGACGGATAATTCCCCCTCGATCTCTCTGGCAGAAGATCTGGGTTTTAAACGCTTCCAGGATGAAGTGGTCTGGTTTGGCACTGAGTGATCAACTTATATATCTTCAGGGCAGGAGATGAGTTTTTAACCTCGAAGTATTATCCTTAGCAGTGGACCTGTAAAATGATGTTTTTGAAGGAGGTGTGGTTGATGATTCTGAGAAGATCTGTTATTATCTCCGTGTTTTTGCTGGCGGCTCTGATCTTTTTCGGCTCAGTTATGGCCGGTGAGAACCCGGTGGAGGAAGCCCGCCAGGCTTTTCACCGCGGTGATTATGAACAGGCTGAAGAGCTCTGGAAAGAAGTCAGTGAACTGGAAGGCTATGAATGGGAGACGGGATTTTATCTGGGCCTGATATATCTCAGACTTGAGGATTATGAGTTGGCTGCCGAAGAGATGGATCGTGCTTTTGAGCTGAGACCTGAAGATTATGCAACAGCTGTTAACTATGCCAGAATTCTCTACAATAAAGAGGAAATCGAAAGAGCAGGTGAAGTGCTGGATCGAATCCCAGAGGATAGGCGAAGAAGTGATGAACAGTACTACAATATCAGAGGTCTTCTGGCCATGTCAGAGGGTGAGCTGGAAAGGGCTGCTGAGGCCTTTTCATCCTCTGTGGATATTGAACCGGATAATATTCATGTCAGGAACAATTTTGGCCTGGCCCTGATGAGGCAGAACCGCTATGAAGAGGCGATTGAACATCTGGAATATGCGGCGGATATGGAGCCGGAGATAGCCTATATCTATAATAATCTCGGTGTGAGCTACGAAAATCTGGACAGACTGGAAGAGGCCAGAGATAGCTATGAGAGAGCGCTGGAGATAGACCCGGATCATCCCCGGGCCGGAGCAAATCTGGAGAGAGTTGAAGCACTTCTGGAAGATCAATAATCCTGCCGGTCAACACTGTTGGGGAGCCAGATCCGATTCTTATCGATATCTTTAAAAATAAGGCCGGCAGCTGCTGCCGGCCTTTTTGCACGGCCTGAATTGTATGATGCGAAATTTCAATATACCTGGAACTCAAGTAAGCTTACTCCTCATATTAATAAATTGATACGGGGTATTTACATATGAATATACTTTCAAGGGTAAAACAGAGCAAAATTCAGTTCAAGTTTTTGTTCATGATAACCACGGCCTATATTGCCAGTGGAATCAATATGCAGGGCTTTATGTCCATGATGCCCCTTGTCAGGGACGATTTTGGGCTCACCCGGGCCCAGGCCGGGCTCTATTCAACTTTTTATTTTTTGACCGCCACCGCTGTGGCGATTTTTAGCGGTAATATAGTTGACAGGGTGGGTTCTAAAGCCGGTATGGTCTTTGCCTCCATCTCTCTGGGATTGCTTATGATTCTGCATGCTTTCGCCCCTTCTTTTACTGTCATACTCATACTGGCTCTCTTTGCGGGCATCGGGTTCAGCATAATCACCCCCTCTGCCAATAAAGCGGTTATGCGGAAAGTCTCCCCGCAGAGAAGGGCTATCTCCATGGGTATTATGCAGTCAGGAGGTGGTATAGGAGGTTTTCTGGGGGCCAGCCTGCTGCCCCTGCTGGCCGTGAGAACTGGCTGGCGCTATGCTCTGATATTTTCCGCAGTCTTTGCTCTGCTGATAGGAATTTTTATCTATCGCAGATATGAGGAAAATCCCGGTGGTGAAGAGGCTCAGGAGAGGTCCGGAGGAGATGATGATACCACTTTAAAAAAATCATTAAAGGTCCTTTTGAAAAACAGACAGCTGCTGGCCGTCTGCTCTCTGGGATTGATATTCAGCCTGGTTTCGGGAGCTGTTCCCGCCCATTATACATTATATCTGACCCAGGATATCAATATGAACACCACAGCAGCGGGGTTGAGTCTGGGAATTTTACAGATAGGTGGTATTTTCGGCCGGCCCTACTGGGGTGGGCTCAACGATAAGATATTCGACGGTGACAGAAGCCGGGGGCTAATTATGCTGGGCATAATCATGACAGCGGTAATCTTTCTCTTCACATTTTACATCACCCGTTTTAATCCCGGCCTAATAATAGTATTAATCTCTTCCTTTCTGCTGGGTATGGTAGCCATGGGCTGGCATGGTCTGCTGCAGACCACTGTGGCCGAGCTGGCCACGGAAAAATATACAGGTATAGCCACAGGCCTTTCCATGATATTTGTGAGGACGGGAATTGTGATAAGCCCACCCATATTCGGTTATCTGGCCGATCTCACCAGCACCTATTATTACAGCTGGCTGGCCACAGGTGTTTTTGCTCTCATCTTCACAGCAGTATATGCGGTCCTGTTCAAAAGGTTATTTTCGTGATCTTAAAATCGATTCTGAATCATAGAGGTGTGAGAATATGGAATATCTGCTGTATATAACTGTAGTTGGATTTATTGCCGGCGTATTTGGGACGCTCGGGGGAGCACTGGTCGTGATAGGTATCAGGGAGGTAAAGGCTAAATTTCTGAGTGTTATTCTGGGGATCTCGGCCGGGGTTATGACTGTGATTGTGTTTCTGGATCTTATTCCCGAAGCCCGGGATGAGGTTTCGATCTGGACAGCACTGCTGGGGCTTATGCTGGGGGTTGCCCTGATATACCTTCTGGATATATCTTTCCCACATCAGCATGTCGTTTCAGTAGAGGATGGGGATAATAAGTATCTGAAGGCCGGGCTGCTGCTGGCGGTGGGTATTGCCCTGCATAATCTGCCGGAGGGGCTGGCGATAGGTGCCGGTTATACCGCAGATAGAGCGATGGGCTTTCGTCTGGCCCTGCTCATATCCCTGCACAATTTTCCCGAAGGAATGGCCGTGGCCACCACGCTGGGAATAGCGGGCATCAAAAACGCCAGAATTGCCCTTATCACCATACTGGCCGGTGTACCAATGGGGGTGGGAGCTTTCTTCGGTGCTTATATCGGGAGGATATCCGCTCTTGCCCTGTCACTGGCCCTGGGCTTTGCGGCGGGAGCTATGCTCTACATCACCTTCGAGGAACTGGTACCGGATGCCCATGAAAAGGCAGAAGGCCACATTCCCATATTCGGCATTATCGCAGGTGTTATCCTGGGAATAGTTCTGATCGGAATTCTGCACTGAGGCTGACTCTGGCCGGCAGTTTAGTTCTTGAGTCACTTTTTAAAGTAATCTATATAAATGATCCTTCCTTGATGGAGGGGTGGGCTTTAATCAGCCCGCTCCTCGTATTTTTTTATGATTGAGGGGGGTACGTTATTTAAATTGCAGGTGAAATTCAGGCAGCTGGAACAGAAAACCCTTCTTTTGACCAAAAGCATATGCAGGCTGCTGAGGCAGAAGGCCAGGAAAATTCCGGCCAGCCCCAGAAAAGATATGAGAGTATATTGGGAAAAATTCATGCTGATCACAACCAGCCCGGCTATCATCGATGCCAGGGGCAGACCGAAGATTATGCCATAGCATAAAAACAGTATTATGCGTTCTGCTGAAGTCAGATCACCCGGCCTGTACTCCCATAATTTGGGATAACCCCTCAGGGCCCAGCAGGAGATCTTCCCTCCTTTACTTGCTTCATAATGGGGGCAGTGGCTGCACTGCAGACGGGTTTCCAGACCCAGGCCCCAGAACACAAAAACCATCAGCATAGCCCCCAGAAAGGGCAGCCAGGTTCCCAGCACCAGTGATGCTATAGCGAGTCCCCACAGGCCGGTGAACACGACTGGTATAAGATTCAACCAGTAGAAGCGGTGGTCTCTGCTGTCGGGATTGAAGTTTAAGTGCTGCTTGAGTTCATAATCGTCACAGGGTGAATTTTCTGCAGGAGAAGAAAAGCTCTGGTCGATATCTGGCACGGTGTACCCTCCTTTATATGTTTTCCTCGAACTTCCTATCTATATTATATTCTCGATGATTTCTTTTTGCAAAAATAGTTCTGGCGGGTTATAATGGGGAATGGTCTTTTCATATATATTCAAACCGGGAAGGAAGTTCTGTGATGAGAGATAAAAATATAATCAATCTAGCCATAATTGCTCATGTAGATGCGGGTAAATCAACACTGGTCGACGCTCTGCTCGGCCAGAGCGGCGCTTTTGCCGCAGGTCAGGATGGTGTCGACTGTGTTATGGATAGCGATGATCTGGAGAGAGAGCGAGGAATTACCATATATTCCAAAAATTGTGCAATTGAACATGCAGGATATAAGATAAATATTGTAGATACACCAGGCCATGCTGATTTTTCCTCTGAGGTGGAAAGGGTTATAAGATCGGTTGATTCGGCTATACTGCTGGTGGATGCCACTGAGGGGCCGATGCCCCAGACCCGATTTGTGCTCAAAAAGGCTCTGGAGCTGGGGTTAAAGCCCATAGTTTTGATCAATAAGATCGACAAGAATTATGCCCGACCCGAGGAGGTCAAAGATGAGGTGCTCGATCTTTTCATTGAACTGCGGGCGGGAGATGAACAGCTGGAATTTCCCACGGTCTATGGTATAGCTACAGAGGGCATCGCCCGCCATTCACTTAAGGGTGATAGCGATGATCTGGAGCCTCTCTTCCAGACGATAATTGAGGAGGTAGATGACTATCCTGATAAAAACGATAAATCCCTGCAGATGCAGGTTTATGACCTGGCCTATGATGATTATCTGGGTCGTCTGGGGATTGGCCGCATATATGAGGGCTGTATTGAAAAGGGTCAGAATGTTGTTGTCCACAAAAGAGATGGCTCCCGGGCCAAAGGCCAGATAAAGGAGCTCTTTGTATATAGAGGTCTTAATAGAACTGAAGTCGATAAAGCCGAAAGCGGTGATATAGCTGTTATCGCCGGCCTGCCGGATATCTCCATCGGAGAAACTGTGGGAGAAGATGAGAATGTAACCGGCCTGCCCACAATTGAGATTGAAGAGCCCACACTCTCCATGAATTTTCAGGTCAATGATTCTCCCTTTGCCGGTGAGGAAGGTGAATATCTTACCAGCAGGCACCTGCGCGAGAGGCTGGAAAAGGAACTGGAGGTAAATGTAGGTCTCAGAGTTGAAGAGAAGGAAGAAAAAGGGGTCTTCAAAGTATCGGGAAGAGGTGAGCTGCATATATCGGTGCTGCTGGAGAATATGCGCAGAGAGGGCTATGAGGTAGCGGTTTCCCGTCCTGAAGTTCTTTACAGGAGAGAGGAAGGCTGTCTGCAGGAACCGATGGAAAAAGTCTATATAGAGTTGCCCGAGGAGTATTCGGGCACAGTGATAGAAAAGCTGAACAGGCGCAGGGGCAGAATGGAGTATATGATGAATGAAGAGGGCTATGTGAGGATGGATTTTCTGGTGCCCACCCGGGGACTGATAGGTTATGAGAGTGAATTTATAAATGATACCCGGGGAGAGGGGACCATCATCCGCTCCCTATCCGGCTATGAACCATATCAGGGTGAGGTGCCGGAGCGCAACCACGGTGTGCTTATCTCAGGCAATACCGGAGTGGCCAGAGCTTATGCTCTCGACAATCTCAGCGATAGAGGGAGGCTCTTTATCGAACCCGGAACAAGGGTTTATGAATCGATGGTCATCGGCATAAATAACAAGGAGAATGATCTGACGGTAAATCCCTGCAAGAATAAAGAGCTCACAAATATTCGCTCCAGCAGCTCTGATGAGGGCTTGCAGCTGCCACCTTCTGTGGAGATGGATCTGGAGGATTCTCTGGAGTTCATCGCCGATGATGAGCTGGTGGAGGTTACACCGTCAGCCGTGAGAATCAGAAAGAAGATCGTCGATGAAAAGATGAGGCGCAGAAGCAAGAAATAATCCGGTTTTTCTCTTCAATCATCCAGAATATCAATCTCATCTTCTGTTTCCATATCCTGGAGCATATCCCCCTCATAGACTTTTTGCCAGAATCTTCTGGCTAGAGGGGCGGCATTTTCTCCACCAACACCGGCATTTTCCGCCAGCACGGCAAAGGATAATCTGCGGCCCTCTCCGTTATCGACATGGCCTGCAAACCAGGCGTGAGGTGTCTGACCATCGACCTCTGCCGTTCCTGTTTTGCCGTATATATCGATGCCATTTTCCAGATCTGCTTCTGTACCTGTGCCTTCGCTGACGACATCTGCCAGCATATCATTCATCGCTGAAGCTGTATCCTCCTGCAGGACTCTTTCACTATCCTGATCAATCTCCTCTGTCAGCAAAGTCAGTTCCGGCTGGTGACCATCAGCGGCGAATACAGAAAAAAGATGGGCCATATGCAGTGGTGTCATAAGCACCTGATCCTGGCCAATAGCAGTCCAGGCCAGATTCACCCGGCTCTGGGCGGGATTGCCTGACTGTCCTGATCTGACGGGAAGTCCTATGACAGGGGCCCCGTCCAGTTTAAGCTTCTGGTAATATTCGAGCAGTGTTTCGGCTCCCATTTCCAGACCAACACCGGCCATGGTGGTGTTGATAGAATGGGTTATGGCCTCTGTGAGTGTGTGCTCCTGGAAAACCTCATCCTGAAAATTTCTGATCTGGTTGCCCTCAACTACCAGCTCACCGCTGTCTTCAAACTGACTTTCTGGACCGAAGATATCCGTATCCAGGGCGGCAGCTGCTGTAAGGACTTTGAAGGTCGATCCGGGTGGATATCTGCCCTGGGCGGCCCGATTAAAGAGGGGACGATCGGGATCCTGATTCAGCTCCTGCCAGCGTTGAGCGCCGATGTCCGTGACAAATTCATTGGGATCAAAGGAGGGGGTGGAGGCCAGTGTAATAATCTCGCCCTTTTCAGCATCCAGTACTACAAAAGCAGCGTTTTTATTTTCCATAACATCCAGAGCCGTTTCCTGCAGGGATAGGTCCAGTGTGGTATGGATATCCTGACCGTCCTGGGGAGAAGTTTCGGCCAGTATTTCCCGGTTTTCTCCGTTTTCTGCATAGAATTGATAACCCGGTCTTCCTCTCAGATATTCTTCCTGGCTCTGCTCCAGGCCGCTGCGCCCGGCTTTATCTCCAGGCTGAAAGTCAAGCTCCGGATATTCCTCGATCATATCCCCGGTAACTTCGCCCATGTAACCGGTGAGGTGGCCTGTTAGATAGGAGGCCGGATATACCCTGCTTTCCTCACGCCGGAAAAATATACCGGGCACGGGCCGCAGCACGGGGTCCAGCTCTGCAAATCTCTCCTCACTGACCGTGGTCAGAGGAACAAACCAGTGATCCTGTATTCCGGGAGCTTCGTATTCCCCCCGGATATATTCTTCACTCAGATCCAGTTCCTCTTCCAGGACCTGAAAAAGCCTGTCAGGATCCTCAATTCTGCCCGGCTGTACTCCTATATTAACCACCGAACCGGAACCGGCCAGCATATTTCCGCTGCGATCATATATAGATCCTCTGTCGGGTTCGAGCCGCTCCCGACCATATACAGCCTCCAGACCATAGGCAGGCAGGGGAAAATGATCCTGCCAGTGGACCTTCCAGTGGAAGAGGCCTGAATCTGTAAAAGAAATATGGCGGGAGAGTTTCAGTTCAATCTCTACCTCTTTATCCTCAAAATACTCGCTGCTGTAATTGATGACAGCCGTGAAATCGGCCTCTGTGGCCAGGGGGGAGTTTTCTCCATCATCACCGGCTTTCAGATCTTTGATTTCAATTACCTCAAGCCCATAGGCCCGGGAGAATTCTTCTAAGGTATCAGAAATATTTTCTTCGTCAGGTACTGCATCTTCTTCGGGATGATGCAGTGAGGTGAGCCGGGCAAAGTCCTCCCCGCTCCAGGCCTTAAGGTAATCTTCGGCTATCTCTTCGGGATAGGGAAAGATATAATCTGCTGCCAGAAAGACAAGACCAAGTGTCAGCAGTGATATTAAAATTATGATTGCTGTCAGACGCATAAAAACCCCTCCATATATTTAATTCTCTGTCAGAGCTGCAAATCCTTTTTAACGATAGTTTAAGTGAGTGCAATTGAAAGTAGTAATTTGTTTTGATAAAATATAGTTAATCAAGCAATCGGCCGGGAGGTATTTAAATGTCAGAAGAAAATTCAGAAAAAGCTTCCAGCAGGACTAAATCTGTCAGCATGGATTTTTCTCCCCGGGAGACCGAGCGTGCCTATACGACACTGAGAAAGTACGGCTGGATCGTCACCGTGCTGATAGGTGTGGGGGGTCAGTTTTTTCCTGTGCTGGGGCTGGCAGTTCCCTTTATAATGGCAGCTATGATCGGCTTTGCTCTTTCAAAAGGCCTTTATTTCTGCGGCAATATCTGTCCCCACGGCAGCTTCTTCGATGTGCCGCTGCGGAAGATAAGTCCTATCAAAAAGGTCCCCTATTTTTTCAAGACAAAGGGCTTTAAAGCGGCCGTTCTTCTGTTCTTTCTCTATAATTTCACCACCAGAATAGCAGGTGCCATAACGGCCGGAAATGCCCCGGTATATATAAGGGTCGGATCCGTATTTTCCAGCATCTATCTGGTCGTGCTGGTGGTTGCCGTTGTGCTGGGAAGAACTATTAATTCCCGCACCTGGTGTCATTTCTGCCCCATGAGAACAATTCAGATAGGCTCATACCGCCTGGGCCGGAAGCTGGGCCTGACAGAGGGGCGGGATGAGATGGTTACCATTAATGATAAAGAAGGATGTATAGAGTGTGGAAACTGCAGTCAGGTCTGTCCGCTGGAACTCAGGCCCTATCCCACACTGAAATACAAAACACAGAACGATCAGCTGGAAAACGAACACTGTATGCGCTGCAGAATCTGCGTGGAAAACTGCCCTGTCGATGTACTGGAGATGGATACAGCAGATGTATGATCCATTCCAATAACTACAAGTTTAGAGCAGGAGGCAGGAGGGATAATATTGCAGAGACCCGACTGGCAGGAATATTTTATGGAGATGGCCGGGCTGGCAGCGAGCAGAGCCACCTGTCTGCGCCGGAGTGTGGGAGCTGTGCTGGTAAAGGACCGCCAGATACTGGCCACGGGCTATAACGGGGCTCCCAAAGGTATCGAGCACTGTGCTGAGACAGGCTGTCTGCGCCAGAAACTCGATGTTCCCAGCGGTGAGAGGCACGAGATCTGTCGGGGAGTTCACGCCGAGCAGAATCTAATCGCCCAGGCCGGATACCATGGTGTTGAAACCCGGGGTTCCACTGTTTACTGTACCGATCAGCCCTGTGTGATCTGTTCCAAGCTTTTAATCAACGCGGGCATAAGCAGAATTTATTACCTCCAGAGCTATGAAGATCCCTTCGGTGAGGAGCTGCTGGAGAGATCCGGTGTGGAGCTTACTCAGCTCACGTAAAAATTCGCTTAAATAAATTCATAGTCGGTGTGATGGCAGGTGCTGCTGTGCCTGCCCTTTACTTATGTGGTGATATTTGCAGGAAAGTTGATAGCTCTTCCGGAAATAATTATCAGGACCAAAATTAAGAAAATAACAAATTATCACCACAAAACAGCTGGGGAGGGCGGATAAGATGCTCCAGAAAAAGCTCATAGAGAAATTTCTGAACAGGGTTGAAGGGAGCACTTTCAAAGTGATTTTCTGGGATGGGGATTCAGTTCTGATATCCAATGGTGAGGATGAGGAGGTTGAGTTTGAAATTATTTTCCGTCAGAAGCTCGATCTTAATGAACTGAAGGATAGCCCTCAGCTCAAACTTGGTGAGGCTTATATGGAGGGGAAAATTGATCTTAAAGGCAGGCTAAGGGATGTTCTGCAGACAGGGGCCAAAAATATCGACAATTTGAGCGATGGTGCAAGTGATTACAGCTATGAGGAGTTTATGGAAAAACAGCAGACTCTGTCGCGGGAGGAGCAGGAAGCGGGTGTGCGCAACCATTATGATCTGGGCAATGATTTTTTTGATCTGTGGCATGATGATACCAGGACCTATTCCTGTGCATATTTTCAGTCTCGTGATGACAGTTTAAAAGATGCTCAGCTGCAGAAGACAGATCATATACTGAAAAAGCTCAATCTCGCTCCTGGAGAGAGGCTTCTGGATATTGGCTGTGGCTGAGGAGAGCTGGCCATGAGAGCTGCGGAAAAGTATGATGTGGAAGTACTTGGTATCACTTTAAGCCCCGAACAGGTGGCAGGGGCGGAAGAGGAAATTGCCAGAAGAGCTCTGGAAAAA
>Ga0207421_10008575_pt1 | contig 10573 bp, 6 predicted proteins | sample SodLakKL_010_SED_4_FD_187542 | JGI IMG/M metagenome (GOLD analysis project Ga0207421, IMG submission 187542) | Alkaline sediment microbial communities from Lake Tanatar, Kulunda Steppe, Russia - 8KL_010_SED (SPAdes) (version 2) | ecosystem: Environmental > Aquatic > Non-marine Saline and...
CCGATCGCTCTATGACAGCGGAAAAGATAAAGTTACCGGTTACAGGTTCTTCCCCGCCTGCATCCGATATTATTTCAAATGAGGTTTGACTCGTAACCACGGCTGCGTTTGAACCAAGTACGTGCACGTTAAGGTCATCGATGGCGTAGGAGCCGTCACGAACCCCTTCCCAGGCGGAAATGTAGTGATCCTCCACCGCCTGCCTTCCTTCAAGAATACGCCCGCCGAAAATGTAAAGGCCATCTTCACTCATGTGCCCGGCAAATGCCGCCGGATCGAACTCACCGGCAGCAGCTACAAGTCCTTCTGCCACTTCAATAACAGCACTTTCAACTCCGGTTGTATCACCTGCTGTGGAGACCGTTGCTTCCGAAAACTCATTTACATCACTATCACTTGTTGCCCACAGGTGAGCAGGAGTAGTGAAAATTACAAACAGTAATATTATACCCGCTATCCGTTTATTGTGTAGCATTTCAACACTCTATTATATGGTTAAACCATTCAATTATAATGCCATATGCTTGCATCATAGTTTTAATATCATTTCCCAACCTGCCTTCTCCTCTCCTGTTCTTTTACAAAGAAGAGTGCATCCAGTTTATCACTCCAGGTTCTGTTTTCTGTGTGATGACTTATCGGGCGTGCAAGAAATGGTATACTCAGCCAGTTTCCTTCCCTTGCTGCATCCCTGAGATCGACTAATCCATATTCAAACCCCGCAGCATTCATAAGCTGCTCAAATTCAGGCAGCAGATGCTGGTCCGATATGATGAAGTTATTCTCCCCTTGATAAGAAGTCATTCCTATGCTATAGCTCTCCTCGCCGAGAGCATTCCATACCACTTTACCCATCGCCGGACCTGACATTCCTGCATCCGTAAAATCCGGGTCTCTCATAATATGTGCAGTCCCTGCCCATACTATGATCTTTCGGTCGGGATAGCGTTCTTCAGCCAGCCAGAGCAGGTGCTTGCCCATTTGGGTATCCCGGTGACATTCCGGTTTGATTTCATCATCGAACCGTTCGTATTTCCGGGCAAAACATCCCACTCCACGAAGTGCTTCAGCCCAGAATTTCCCTTTGCTATTTGTTAATTTCTTAAGCTCAGATACTGTTTCATCAATTGTTTGCAGAAAATCAGCTTGCTTCTCCGGACCCGGCGGTTCATCAAAATTACGCTGTGCCGACAGCACTTCCAGAATTTTATACTCCGGGCTTCCCTCATTGGCCAATGCTCCGCTCATAGCCTGTTCCTGCATAAAATGTTGCAGATCTTCAGCAAATTGGGGCGAAGTGTTTCGGGTCCATGGGTGAAGCCATGGACGAAAGTCGAAACCCGCCAGCTCCAGAGGGTGATCGCCGGCAGCTTGTTCTCCGATATAGTCAACCAGGGGCTGCATCTGTTCGGCATGTGTCCAAAATCCCCAGTTGCCTATATTAAACGCTTCCCGGATTGGAGCGCCTGCTTTGATGCTGTCCCATGCTACATCCATTCCGTATAGCGGAGCTTCAAAAGCCAATACATCAAAATCCAGTTCCCCGTGCAAAAACTTCACCAGACGTGAACGCGCCAGAAAGTCCGTGCCGGCATTATGATCTGCTTCGCCAAGCATGACTACTCTGACATCCTGCAGCACCTCATGCAGGAACTCAAGATCGCTGAAATCGGTATCGTCCGGATTGATCGAACGTATGGGTGTTGCGTTCTCACGCAGCCAATCCGCCCGGGCATCCAGGCTCAGAGCTTCTTCCCGTACCTTTACCTGGGCTGCTGTTTCCACCGATTCAATGCGAATTTGAACCGGCACTTCCGATACAGTTTCCGGCCAGAGATAAAAATCCCGTAATTCAATAAAAAACAAACTATCTGATGCGGCCTCCCATGATAATGGCTGACGCGTGAATGTGGCAGTCGAAACGCCCGTTTGAAACAATGTAGAATTATCGCCGGCCTGATGAATGTATATGCTGAAACCGGCCAACACTTCCAGATCGGTTGCAACCAATTCCACAACAGTACGGACAAAATCACCATCACGAAGCTGGAGTTTAAAACAGTGAGCTTCGTTTACATCGAGATTTCCCTGCCAGGGTTGAACCAAAGATATTGTTGTTGACAGATCAGAATTGCAGTGCTGATTTTCCTGTGCTATTGTTTCCTGATTTCCTGTGAAGAATACAAGCATCAGTGCACCACAAATCCATCGGGAAGTTGTATTCATTATTTTGATATTGTAAACTCAATATAATCACCCTCAACATTCTCGGAATATGTCAATCCATGTGGGGAGGTAATTCCTTTTTGTACATGCTCAAAAAAGGTTTCAAGATCACTTAGTGTTACCTGGAGAGCGCTGGAAATCTGCTCTTCCGTTGCAATGCGATCCCGGCGGGCTGTTATCCGGCCATCATCCGCATCAATAATTTTCGTTGTTACCCCGAACATCTGCCAGTTGCTGTTCATCCCATTCACAAAATATTCCGGGTCAAGTTCATCCGACCAACCCTCAGAAAATATCTCTCCGGCAAACCGGCCGGCTTCAGCTGCAGTCTGCCCCTGTTTATCAGCATACAGGATCAATGCTTCGGCAAATGCCAGCGAATTTACCATTGCTCTCTCAGCAATTTGTTCTGAACTCAATTCCGGCAGGGTTTCGCCGGGTACAAGTTCTTGTGCATCCGCATCACTTATTGTAATCGTAAAACCCAAAAATAACGTTATCAGTAAAACTGTAAGATATCTCATGTTGTTACCCCTTTCTTTTCTTGATTGATTGCCTGTTTACCGGCGATATCTATTCCCCACAATCATTGTGGTTATAGCTTACTCTCTATGGCTTTAAGTTCACCGGTGAAGCTTTTATTAAGATTGATTTCGCATAATCAGGACAAGCTTCTATAGTAAAAGCCGAAGAACCGGCTCTTCATTATCATTTTTTCGCTTCAGTTCGAAAGAAACTGATGGATCTGTTACATTAAACCATACTGAAAACAGAATCGCTTTGCTTGCCCTTATTCTTTGGAAATATTCCCGTGCTGCTCAATTTCACCGATTGCCAGTAAAATTGATTGGATTCGACCATTCTCTGCACTTACCAAACTTCTTGAATAGTCGGGTAACCAATAATTTTGAAATCTCAACACGGGAATATTCAATAATAACCTATATTATTTGATTTACTGAACGGTATACTCAAAGTACATCGCCCAGTTTCCTTGATCGCGGAAGGTCTCACCCTCACCCCAGGCTGTCTCGGTCTGGTCACCCATCACGACAACCGCGTGAGCACCTATATGAAGTTCATCACCGGGGTTCACGCCACCGCTAATTTCATCAAGCGGGATCGTGTACATGAAGGTATCGTCGGAGCCAGGATCATGGTTAGCGCCGTACGGGAACTGACCGGGGGCCGGATTACCCGGACGGTTTGTCCAACCATTCTCACTCCACTCACCTGTACCTACCTCGTCAGAAGACACGGCCAGGTGACTCTCATTGAGCATCCATCCATAAGCGGTGGTATAAGTTACGTACAGGTTGTCTAAATCATTGATGATACAAACCTCGCCAGCTACGGTGTACTGCCCGGCGATCAGATCAACACACTCTTCCACAAATGGCGGGGCCAACACATTTACGCTATGGCTGGTACTGGCATAGGTGTCTTGTTCGGTTCCTACACCTACAACGCTGGCATTCACTGTGAATAAGTCAACCTCGAAGAAAGTTGCGCGGATTTGTGTGGTTTCGTCATATCCCTCTGGGACAGGAAAACCACCAGCCGGACCGAATGTACCGGAGAGTGATCCGTTATTGTCCGTCAATGACAGTTCCTTCCACTCATTATCGACGGGGTCGAACCATTCTATATCCAGGTCTCCCGCCTCGATGTCGCCACTGCGAGTCAGGGTGAACTCAACCACGACATTCTCGGGGGTATCATCGCCGATGTTTGTAAGCGTGACATCGAACTCTTCGGTTACACCTGCGTCTGTCTCCGTTGCTCCATCTATTGAAAGGGAAACCTGTGTGGGTATTTCCACCTGCACACCGCCTATGGCCCCAGCCTCGCCGTCTCCAAGTCCCGTCTGATTTCTAACCAGGAGCACGTCGAAGAAGTCCGGAAAACTCGGGAAGGTTTCATGATAGCAGCACCATCCACTCATTCCTTCCTGGGTGAGACCAAGATCCAGTCCAGCTTGAAGGACGGTCACACTTGAATACTGCGATAAACCCATCTCGCGATTTTCGAAATCTCCGAAGGGATCCACATATCCCCAGGCATTGTTCAGTTGCTCTTGCGTCTTACCTAGAAGGCCCCCTCCGCTATTGACGAAATCGGCAATGTCATTTCTACGGTCAATTAATATGGCGTTCTGAGCGTCTGTCAGACCGGAGCTAATTTGAAATGTGCTGCTAACAATGCCTATCATCGCATAGCCGTCGAAATCGACCTCCTCCATCTCGGTTAGGTCGTAAACGAACGTTACTGACTGGTCAACGTTCAGTGCACTTCCAACATCGCCTTCCCAATAGTTTACGATGTTAGGATTCGCAGCGGGATTACCACCCAGCACGAGGATGCCCTCACCATTGTTAGTCACATTTGCAAGCAATGACTCCACCATATCAGCATGTTCTTCCGGCGTACCGTGAGATGAAAACCCCGGGGCAAGTTCGGAGTCGAGCCCCATGAGAATCACAGGGCCACCAACATTATTTTGAACTGATTGGGCTTGTTGCTTATGAACCTGATTATCGACCATTTCACGATGATCTGGCGTAATCAGATTATCATCACAACCCCAGAAAAATATCAAAAGCAGGGCTGTTAGAGTTATAAATAATAGTTTAATAGAAGTGAATTCTGACAAATTCATACATACCTCCAATGATTTGATTATTTTTTTATTTACATGCCAAACCCCTCTATTCAGGCAGGCAATTGTGGCTGCTTCGCCACAGGTTCAATGTATCAGTGAGTAATTTCTCAGATGTTAATCCCGGGTCAAGAAAGGTCAAATTTTTGTCAAGACTGATCCTGAGTTACTTGTACGGAATGGCCAAAGAAAAAGCCTTTGATTAACCGGTATAAATCGGACTCATCAAAGGCTTTGAAACAGCAGAGTAGATCGTTCTATGAATTATTCTTCATCCAGCCCGGTAAGCAGATTTTCTATTTTCCAAATGGAGTGGTTCAGGCGGGTCCCCATATTGAATACCACTTTATCTTCATGCGGGTGAAAACGAATATTACTGACGTTATCCAGGTCCGGGAAAAGTTCGAACGACTCTTTCTCTCCGGTCAGAACATTTACTTTCCATAACTCATCTTTTCCGGACTCTCCGGGCTTATCGATCCCTTTTCTGTATATGATATCATTCCCCAAAAAATCATAAACCTCATTCACAACATATGGATCTGAATGGGCCACCATCTCGGTTACCTCGTTCGAACTATTAGAGGCGACCAATAGTGATGATTTACCATCTCCGATTTTTCTGAATGCAACTTTATTGCCATCTTCTGATATTGAAATATGTTGTATAAACTCCGGTCGTTGCGTGGTATATAATACAGTCTGGTTGCCATTCTGTAAATCACGCTGTATCAAAGATGATTGATGGGCTATAAAATCATTTTTAAAATAATAGAGATCTCTGCCATCGGGGCTGAAGTCCGGCCTGTGCAAACGCTGATCATCTCCACTGTAAATAGCCTTCTCAATTTTTCCGGTTTCAGAATTAATAATAAAAAGTCCGGTTTCATGCTGCCTGTCTGCACCATAAGCCACGACAGACATTCCATCAGGTGACCATCGAATCCGATCGAATATGAAGTTTAATTCCGGCTTTAAAACACGCTCCTGTACGGTTTCAGTATCATGTATCACTATGGTATTCGATCTGAATGCCCGTTGTAGATCACGGGTTGAACTGTAAACTACATACCTTCCGTCAGGAGACCAGTCCGGCGCCCTGTTAAAACCAATGTAGGATTGAGACAGTCTTTTTGGTATCTCTTTGAGTGTATTGGTATCTATATTAAAACTTGAGGTAAAGACATCCATTCCTCCCAGTACTTTTCCATAATAGAAGTCACCACGTTTTGTTAAGCCCATCGGATAAATGGTTTGACCAATGTCAGATTTTAAAAAAACGGGCTCTCCTGCTGGTTTTCCCTCTGATACCGGCACTTTCCAAATCCCCATGACACCGGTTCTGTCACTGCTGAATAGCAAATGATTCCCATCAGGGGTCCAGCTTAACGTCATATTTGCAGATCGATCTCTTACAAGTATGTTTTCTTGCTGAGTTTCGAGATCATACACATATATATGCTGCCCGTCACTTTCGTATGGATAATAATCAAACGCTAAATATCTGCCGTCGGGTGAAACAGCGGCATTGTGTGTGAACTGCCACTCATTTCTTTTTAAAGTAGAAATTGATCCATCTTTCAGCGAAACAAGTGCCAATTCGTTGGATCGGTCATCGTTAGTAGTCAATGATACTATAAACCGTCCATCTGGCGACCAATCCAATGGTCGTGCATAACTGATGGACACATCAGATAGAATTATATTAACATTACCTGTTTCAATTTCAATGACACGGAGTTCATACACAGATTTGTCGTTGTTCCACCAGGCATAAGCTATATGATTACCATCAGGTGAATATATAGAGAACAGGGCATGTTCATGGGATTTAGCCCAGGTTCCTTTATCGGTCAGCCTTTGGTGCTCATGAGTAGCTAAATTCCGAATTGCTAAATCGCCGGTTTCCCAGTCAACAAATGAGAGATATCGACCGTCAGATGACGCTTGTCCCAGCACGTCCACACCGTCTCCATCCCAAACCTGCCGAACTGTTATATCATCAATTGATTCTTCACGAAATCTATCTTCAATACTGATAAGCCTTGAACGCGCTTCTAGAACAACCTCCTGTTGATCATCGAATTCGTCGATAATTCTTTGATAAGTCCTGCGGGCTTCCTGCATTCCAAGCTTTTCGTAAGCCATGCCCAAATGTAAAAGTGACTGTGAAGCAAGCTCTTCGTTGTCAGCGTGCTCATCTACAATTTGGTTCAAAATAGAAATGGCTTCAGCAAAATCTCCCGTTCCTTCAATATGATATATAGCCTCCTGGAACAACACCTCACCTGCATTTTCCTGTGCAGATATGACAGGTGAACTAATCAAAAAAACAATGATTATAACAGCGTTTGAATAAAATTTCATAACTACCTCACTTTTATGAGTTACATGTTTTACTGCCAATTAACTTATCATGTACTCTTTTATGTGGTGTCAAAAAATTGTCAATAATTGTATGACTGTGTTATTATTGGGAAAAAATCAACCTTCAACCCGCAAACTTATAACCTATACCGTGATGTGTTTTTATGTAATCCGGCTTTTGGGCATTTTTTTCGATTTTTTTCCTCAGGTTCAAAATATGGGTATCTACAATTCTGGAATCAGGAATTATTTCGTATCCCCAAACTTCATTTAAAATCTGATCGCGTGATACAATTTGGCCCCGTTTTTTTATCAACAGTTGAAGGATTGAAAATTCTGTTGATGTCAGATCTACGGGTATATTATTACGTTTTAAGACATAGGCTGCAAAATTCACATAGATGTCACCAAATGTATATTCACTCAGGTTTTCTTTTAGATAGATCGATTGACGCCTAAGCTGTGCCTTGATACGGGCAATTAATTCACGATTGCTGAATGGTTTGGTAACATAATCGTCAGCGCCAAATTCCAGCCCAAGAACTTTATCAACTTCCTCTGATCGTGCGGTGAGCATTATAATGGGCGTAGTCAGACCACTGTCTCGCAATGTTTTGCACACGTCGAATCCATCCATCCCGGGCAGCATAACATCGAGAAGAATCAAATCGGGCGACTTCTCTTCAATAATTTCGATACCCGATTCCCCATTGTTGGCAACAAACGTTTCATACCCGTTGTGCTTCAATGCATCGGTGATCCCTCGTGCCATGGCACTTTCATCCTCAACGATTACTATTTTCTTCATCTTGAGTTACCCTTTTTTATGGGAATGGAGATAGAAAAAGTACTGCCTTCGCCTATTTTACTGTCAACGGTTGTGTGTCCTTCGTGCTGATTAACGATATCCTGCACAAGTGATAACCCGATGCCGCTGCCCGGTTTATTTTGACCATTGCTTGATTCTACCCTGTAAAATTTCTGGAAAATCTTATCCAACTCATTTTTATTGATACCAAACCCGTTATCCTGTACTGAAATTTGGAGGTGGCCATTCTTTATGTCAACAATTAATTCAATCTCTTTATAATCGCCTGAGAATTTTAACGCATTATCAAGCAGATTCAGAACAGCGTGTTCAATTCTGTCCGGGTTACAAAAAATTTGAGGCAGATTTTCAGGGATATCCGGTTTGAACAACACATTTTTGCCCTCAATTGTGGTTTTGAATCTTTCTGCGATTTTATGGACAAGCTCATCAAAGGGAACCACTTTCATTTCATAGTGGTTTTTGCCAGCTTCCCCCCTTGAGAATTCAAGAATATTTTCTACAACCTGGCTCAGGCGTTCACTCTCCCTTGTTAAAATGGTGAAGTATTCCTGCTGGCTTTCAGTATCTTTGATCCACCCCTCGGATAAATTTTCAGCCAGTGTGCGCATCGTTGAAATAGGTGTTTTTATATCGTGGGTTACGCTAGATATGAAATCCGATTTCATCCTGTAGAGCTGTTCTTCCCTGTGGATATCCCGGATAAGAAAGAAAAGACCAAGAACAATTATGAGAATGATTGCAATGATAAACAGATAGTAGAGATTGATATTATCAGCGAACAACCCACTAACCATCGCTTCTTCAGGAACCATTAAGGCAAGACTTAAATCCGGTAAAAACCATTGAAGAGAAGCGAGATTTTTAGAAATCGGTTCAGCAATTGCGGTTTCATTTTGTGATGGGCCAATCCATCCATTTTCACTTTTCAATGCAACCCGGAAATTTTGTCCAAACTTATAATCACTTACAAATGAGACAAGAAAATCATGTATGCCAGGCCGGTCAAGAGTAAGCAGAACGTAGCTGTAAAGTTCATTTTCTGATCCGGCAGGTTTTATTGCCACAAGGTATTCGAGACCATCGGCGTCATGCTTTTCAATTAAAAAAGAGCCCCCGAAATCAGTATAATTTAGTGATACACGAAGGGGTGAAATCAATTGATTTTGAACACGGTGATGCAATTCTGTTAATGATTTAATTTTATTCTCCTGACTCTTCAGCCCCTCCAGTTTTTCTGTAAGCTGAGCATCAAATCCGTGTTCATTTTTTGACAAATAAGAATGGATATTATTTAAATAAAAATCGTACTGGGATTTCTGAATGTACCTAAAGTTTTGAATCAGAAATTCATAAAAACTGACAAGAGTTTCCCCGGCTAAGACAGAATTGAAGTTCTCCATTAAATGTAAAAGCTGTTGATAGGCAATGAGTTTACTGCTTATCTCAGAGTAATTTTCTTTGTCGATATCGAAATGTATAATTTCGGAATAGGTTGAAATCGCATTATGAATGCGGCCCGATTTAACTTCACATCGAGCAATTCTTGTCAGAAAAGTCATGGCTAATGCCCGGTTGTCCGCCTGAATTTTGCCGCGATTATACTCATTTATGGCCTCTTCGTATTGTCCATTCAGCTCAAAATATTCTCCTCTTTGCAGGTATTCATTTTCTCTGTTCTGCCAGTAACTGTTCGAAAAGCTGTTTAAATCTGTATTAAGAAAAGCAGGAGGGAAGATGATTCGGTAGTCATTATCCAACAAGAATACATTCCTGATTAATTTGTTCGGCCGGGGGAGGGGATTATCAGAAAATGTGTGAATAGAACTTGCAGAAATACCGGATGTAATCGACGTAAAGGCGTTTTTTAATTCGTTATTGAATTCTGTTTCCAGTTGCCGAGCAGCGAATTCCAGGGAGTTTTCTAAATTTTTCTCAGCAATTTGCTGCTGCAAACGCTGCTCACTTTCAATTCCGGTTAACCCGATATATCCCAGGAAAATTGTGGGGATGAGCACTGCAATCAAAAAGACCAGGATTACCCTCTTTCGAAGTGCAGGATGGTGTTCTGCTTTTTTCATCTTCCCGGGGATTTCAGTTAGTGGATCTCGTAAACGGAGAGTAAACTACATACAGCAAATCATTTCCGGCATTTCATTGCATTTGTTTATATACAATACTGTAATCTATAAAGTGTCAGATAATTGTCAAGAAATGTCAATAATCTTATTAGCAGAATCACTTTTAGAAGTATATGCTATAACGAGTGTAAATTTTCTGAAATCGCTTGATATTTAGCCTCACTAATTTATTCTGATTCCGTTTTTGTGCTAATCTCAAAACGTATAATCATACTTCAGCAGCACGGCACGCTGGTCGGATCGCGGGAGTTGTGGTGTCAACCGGTCGCGATCACTGTTTACCGATTCGTTGAAGACGATGTAGAAGTTGTTGCCGTCCCTGGGGTTGTACCGGAAGCGGGCATTTAACAC
>Ga0207421_10008578_pt1 | contig 10570 bp, 9 predicted proteins | sample SodLakKL_010_SED_4_FD_187542 | JGI IMG/M metagenome (GOLD analysis project Ga0207421, IMG submission 187542) | Alkaline sediment microbial communities from Lake Tanatar, Kulunda Steppe, Russia - 8KL_010_SED (SPAdes) (version 2) | ecosystem: Environmental > Aquatic > Non-marine Saline and...
CATCTATGATGCCCTCCATCTGGAAGCTGCAAAGAAAACCGGGTGTTCGCGGATCTATAGCTACAACATAGGTCATTTCCAGGCACTCTCTCCTGAAGATCTACTCATTTCAAGTCCGTAGACCCCGGAAACGGACGGCTCTTACGCCGCCGGACATCGAAGCAGTTCAATGTGCTTGTCCGCAATAATGTGCTCCATTCTTAGTGGTGGCGAAATCGGATTGGAGTCCGCCGTCGCGCAACAGCTTTTACGCGTGTGTTGCTCCAGGTAGTCAACTGGGCCCCTTCGACCGAGCCGGCGCGCATCCCCGCAGACGGCAACAGGATCTTCGTTCATCACAACAGCTCGGACGTTTGGGGGTGGATCGGCGTGGAGTTCGAGTTCGACGAAGCGAAAAGTCGAACGAACCGGGATAAGCCCAGATTATCCGGCTGGATTCCATGTTCACCGAGGTCTCCGCGAGAACCGAAAATGAACCGCGATACCTCGTTGTGGGAAAGATCGCCGGCGAACATCGAGAACGGGCATCGGGCGATCAGTAAGAACATGGCCGTTGCAGTTGCTGAGTTGTTTGATGTCTCGGTTGACAAACCCGATGGACATCACCAAGGATGAGGCAGAGAAGCTTTGGATGGATCTTCCAAGAAAGACCCACGTCTGCGAGGAGGACGGGAAGATCCTCGGCACGTACTACATCAAAACCAACCATGCGGGCTCCGGCGACCATGTCTGCAATTGCGGCTACATGGTTTCATCTAAGGGGCAGTGAGGCTCTGGAACAAGCTGGGCTTCGCTACCGTCGGTCGATTGCCCAAGGCCTTTTATCATCCCTCCAAGAGCTACGTCGATGCCTTGGTTATGTGTAAGTGGTTGGACCTACTTACTATACGCGGCGAACGTGCAGCGGGAGTTGCGCGAAGTGTCATTGTTCGACGCTGCGGTTCGACGCTGCGGTTGCACGGCAGACGCAAAACGGCGATAGTCCGGCAATGGTGGCGAAGAATCTGTTTGAGGAGGCCTCCGGCTGGTCGGCAGCCGAGGAGTACGTCGAGAAGTTGGTGCAGGGGCCGGGGATAGTGGTGCAGCGCATTCTATCACGCGGCCACCGCTCGCCCGACGGAAGCTGGTACGATCAGAAAGAGGACGAATGGGTGGCGCTCTTGCAGGGGCGCGCTACCATAGAATGGGACGATGGAAGCAACACCGCCTTAACGGCCGGAGACTGGCTCCTGATCCGTGCCCACCAGCGCCACCGGGTGGCCTCAACCAGCGTTGAGCCGGCCTGTGTCTGGCTGGCGCTTCATGGCGAGCTTTCCGCCCCTCCGTCCTGAGGCAGAGGCAGAGCGATCGCGGAGCGTCCGCAATTGCTCCACCATCGCCTGCGTGCGTGTCGCCTCCTCCTACTCGTCGGCCTTCACCGACTCCGGCGGACTCGGCAAACTTTTCCGCCACACATCCAACCCGGACGGCGCAGCCCGAGGGTCGCGTCAAGGAACTCAGTGATACAACGGAGCAATGGTAAGGGTATATAGAAGAAGGTGTCCTCGTGGGCAACGCCGGCTTCGAACCGGTCTCACCCGGCGCGGGATTAGCGTGGTTCAGGCAGACGACTCAGCTACGCGAACTCCTCGGAGAGTTCTTTCTCGCCATATCACGTGAAAAACTACCCGTAGCAGCAACCTACAACGACTCGATCATCGTCTGCAGTCGGCCGCGGATCTCCTCCGTAATCGGTTGCAGCTCGGGATTGTCGATGGCCTCGATGGAGGCAACCGGATTCACCGCGGCAACTTCGATCCCGCCGTCATCATGCTCCTGCACGATGACGTTGCACGGCAGCATAGTACCGACTTTATCTTCATGCTGCAGCGCCTGATGGGCAAAGGGCGGGTTGCAGGCGCCGAGGATGCGGTAGTTGCGAAAGTCCTTGCCGAGCTTTTCCCGAACGGTAGCTTTGACATCGATGTCGGTGAGCACGCCGAAGCCTTGCTCGCCCAGTTTCTCCGTGACCTTCGCAATGGCTTCGTCGAACGAGCCGCCGATTGTGGTTGAAATGTAATAATTCATAATAGACCCCCCTTAAGGTATTGGGACGCGTAAAACCGCTGCCGCGGACTGCGCAGCGCGGACTGCGTAGCGCGGACCATCCCGGCAGGATGGACTCAAGGCCGCGCGACGATCCGTTTCACTATATCACCCCAGAGATTCTCCTCTTCAATCCGGGTGAACCCGGCGGTGCGGAGATTTTCCAGAGTATGCCGGTTGATATTGGCGCCGTACAAGTAGAGCGGCAGCGGTACGGAGCAGAACACACAGGTACTGACGATAGTATCGAAGGAGTTGTCGCAAAAATCCAGCTGCTGAGCATCCATCTCGCGGAGCTCCACGTTGGATAGTCCTTCGCGCTCGATCTTCCGCCCGGCCCGCTCGAGCATCTTCGGGCTGAAATCGATGGCCGTGACCTCCGTCTCCGCCGGATAGTAGGTTAGATTCTTGCCCGTTCCCACGCCGACCTCGAGCACACGCCCGGCGACGCCGGCGAGCAGCTCCTGCCGGCGGCCGGCAAAGGCGCGCTCCATCGGCGCCTCGATGAGATCGTAGAGGCCGGCAATCCGGGAGTAGCGCTTCCGCACTTTTTCCGTTTGCGATCCGCCCTTCATAACTCAATAGTAAGGAGAAGTGATCTCGCGCGGCAAGCGCTTCGGAGGGATATGTTGGGTTAACGTGGCGATAGAGTCGAGCGCATCAAACACGTGCTATCTATCACGCTCAACGAGTGATAGCCCATTCTCTGTGATGTTGATGTTGCTGCGGCGTATCCTATCCTGAGCCACGAAAAACTCACCGAACACATTGACACCCGGGGGAGGCTCTCCTATCGGAACTCGACAAACCTCGACCGATGGCGCAATCGTGTCTGGCGCGCCGGTTAAATCCGTGGCATAGTGTCGGCGTTTCCATTGACGCCATGTATCCACGACGACGAATAGCCATAGTTATAAGCTGCCTCTTCTTTGTTGCCGCAACCACTGCGGCAATGTTTGACTACCCCGGCGGTACGCACCTCGATCCCGATTCCGACGGATACCGCTTCTTCGATAACACCTTCAGCGAGCTCGGCCGTACCGAGGGGTACCAAGGAGAGGAGAAGTACGCCGGTCTCGTTCTGTTTCTCCTTGCGACGCTTGTCGCCGGAACCGGGCTGATTGCGTTCTTTGCGATTGAGGCGGTCGATGCAAAGACGCACGGCGGGAGTCGAATCGCCGCGACGTGCGCAATGTGCTTCGGAGCGATTACCGGTCTCGGATTCATCGGAATAGGCTTTACGCCGAGCGATATCGTTCACGACCTTCACTATGCCTTCGTCTATACGGCGTTTATCTCGTACATTCCGTCGATCGCGGCACTTCTCGTGGCGTGGTGGACGGCGTGGAGAGCGAATCTGCGCCGCTGTAGAACGAAACTGTGGGCGTACGGAACATTCCTGATTCTCCTCGGCGCGTACTTTCTGCTCATGGCGCTCTTGCGCACAGCCGCGGCGGTAACCGTACATGTGGTGCTCACCTCAGCCCAGAAAATTATTGTCTACCTCGCGCTCGGCGTTGTCGCGTTTATTTGTGTTGATGATGTGAGGCGGGGAGGGGGCATGCGCTTTTCGGCATCGTCGAAGCCCCCGAAGCTTTAACTGGAGATTCTACTATTTGCCACAACCGCACGGCATCGCTCGCTCCCTCGAAACAGCCGTCATCTGTCACCGCCGACTTCGTTGGGGGTGCTCGTAAGAGTGCGAGCGTGGCTTCAGAAGCTCGACCGTTTCGTCTGTCGAGGATCGATCGCCCTGTCGGTCTCTACGATGGCGGGCGGCGGAGGGTTCACGAACTCGGAATGGACGGCAAATGCGAGGGGCTCATCACGAGCCGCGAGGCAAGTGCTCCGGGGAAGTCGATCAGGTGTGGCGACCGAAACATCAAGCTCCTCGAACTCTTGCCTTGCTCGAGCAGATCGAGAAACACGTGATGGCAGACCGGGCACCAGTCGGCGAATACCCAGCGCAGCAGAACTCGTTGCTCGCCGATGTACTAACCGACTGAAGACCACCCGGGATATCGCGTTGCTAGTCGGTCTCCGCCTGTGGCTTCAGTACGGGAATGGAAGCTTCGCTGCCGATCTTACCGATCCAGAGCGCCGTCCGGCTGCGGACGGTGCTTTCCGGGGCCTCGCATAGAAGGCGAGGCAGTTGGTCGAGCGATGATTCCGACTCGAGTATTCCGAGCGCGACGGCGCAAGGATACCTGACCTCCGGCAAGCCGTGTCGGAGCGCTCCGGCGACAGTATTGTACGGGCGTGTCTCGATTGGGACGTAAACTACACCGAAGCAGCGACCTCGTTCGAGCGTCTCGACGAGATTTTGCGATTGCGCGAGTATTGCAGTACCTCGCGCGCCTCGGTACTTGCGGGCGCCGGACTGATTCCGGGGCGTTCCTGGGTTCTCGCGGCGCATCTGGCCGGTTCCGTACCACGGGCGCGAGACGCGACTACGTATGTCATGCTCGGCCCCGGCGATCTGCACGGAGTCGACGCTGTGCGTTGGATGCTCCACGAAGGGCGAATCGCGACGGGAGTTCATCATCTGGAAAGGGTTGTCGGCGTAAATGACCTCCGCAGGGAATTGCAGCGAGAGGGAATCGCGCTGCACCTGCCGGAGCTTACAAGCTCTCTGCTCGGTACCGATCAGGCGGTGCTGCGCATCATAGACCGCCACACCGGGCGTACTGTAACCGAGTGGCGTCACACCGCCGAAGGCCACGCAGTTCCAGGAGGGCTACGGATTCGAAACCGCAGGGTGTTGTCGGGAACGAACGATGATTCCGAGACCAGTTTTGTGCTGCTTGACGCACCCGAAGGCTTCTCCACCGCAGCGGTGATCGCGGCGGATGAATCCTCGGCCTGCGACGAGGGGGTGCTGTACAGTGCGGCGCTGAAGCGGTTTTTCGCCGTTGTAAGGCGAGTCGATGTTTGATTCCTTTTGACTTGTCGATAACTGCATCTGTATATTCGTTCAAAGGGGCATATGTATGCGATCACACAACCGATACACTTTACTCATCGGAGCAATTATTCTCATCCTCTCCGGGCTTCTCCTGCTCGGCTGCGGGGGAGAGCGCGCGCGGGTTGTAAGCAACAACGACAACGCTGACCCGGAGCCGGTCGAACCGGCGGACTGGGTTCCCTCAACACGGTCCGAGGACCTTCCCGACGGCACCTACCGCGGTGTATTCGGTGACGGCGGAGATATGCAGGTAAACGTACAGTTTTCGGTGGAAGACAATGAGACGACCGCCGCAAGCTTTCGCTACCTGTGGTACGGCGGCACCGACTACCTTGATACCGACGATGAAACAATGCAGGGTATCGCCGAACAGTATGAAGCGGCCCTCGATTCGCTCATCGGCGAAGACCTGCGTCTGTCACTCGGACGGCTTTACGAGCCCGGCAACGTCCTCGGCGACGAATACGACATAGACGGATTCACCGGTGCGACGATCCGCGGCAATAAGATTATTTACGCTGTTCGCGACGGACTCAATCGCGGGATTTATCGATTCGACAACGCGGCACCCGAGCACTACTACCCGGTTGCCGCATCGAGCTTCCAGGACGGCACCTATCGCGGCACCTTCTCCGACGGTGGCGATATGCAGGTAAACGTGCAGTTTACGCTCGAAGGTAACGAGTTCACCAACGTGCGCTTCCGTCATCTGTGGTACGGCGGCGACGACTATCTCGATGCCGACGACGACCCGATTGCCGGACTCCGAGAGCAGCACGAAGTGCTTCTCGAATCGCTCGTCGGAGAGGATGTGCGAACCGCGCTTCGCGGCCTCTACGAACCCGGTGATATAGTCGGTGACGAGCACGATGTGGACAGCTTCACCGGCGCAACTCTTCGTTCTAGTAAGGTTATTTCGGCTATCCGCGACGGGCTTAATCGTGGAGTTTACGGCTTCTCCAATGGAGTGCCCGCCGGCTACAGAAACCTTGCCGAAGAAAGCTTCGAAGACGGTCGCTATCGCGGCACGTTCTCCGACGGCGGAGAGATGCAGGTCAACGTTCAGTTCGACCTCGAGAATAATGTCGTTTCCAACACATCATTTCGTGAGCTCGCCTACCGTGGCACCGATTATCTCGATGCCGACGACGACCCTGTCGCCGGTATGGCACAACAGCACATTGCGGCTCTCGAAAGCCTTGAAGGACAGGATATCCGTGGCAATCTCGCGTCGCTGTATGAACCCGGCGACATTCTCGGCGACGAGTACGACGTCGACGGGTTCACCGGAGCTACGATTCGTGGCACAAAAATCCGCTCGGCAATCCGGGACGCGCTTAACAGCGGTCCGTATACACTCGCCGACTAGGGGCACGCGCTCAACGCTCAAGAGGACGCTTGGTTCAACAGTTCACGCGGGTGTCCGTCTTATATCCGACCCCGCAGAAAGCGCGAGTAACGGCGGAACGTGGTTGACGAGATAGTCGCTCCTCGACCGCTCTAAACCGTAACCTTACACCGTAACCTTGCGATAAAACCCCTCAGGGAGAAAGTCCCGGTGCGCCTCAAACAACTCGTCGCACAGCGCGACTATATCGTCGAGCGATAGGGTAGCTGCGGTGAGCGGGTCGAGCGCTGCCGCCTGGTATACGTGAGCCCTATCGTGCCTTCGTGCGGCCTCGATCGTCAGCATCTGCACATTGACGTTGGTGCGGTTCAACGCGGCACACTGTTCGGGCAGGCGGCCCACCGCCACTCCTTGCACGCCGTTCGCGTCCACCAGACACGGAACTTCAACCACCGCGCCTTCGGGCAGGTTACCGATGTGACCGGCATTCAGAATGTTCCCGTGAATGCGCGCCGGCTCGCCTGTGACCATCGCTCGGATGATATTGGCAGCGTACTCAATGGTGGGTTCGTGCTCGATCACCGGGCTTGCCAGGAGCGCGCTGCGCATGTTGTCCCAGTCCGCGATCTGCTCGCGGCAGCGGCGGGGATACTCGTCCAGCGGAACGCGATAGCGCTCGATCAGTTCAGGATATCCCGGCTTTATCCACCACGGGGTGTACTCGGCATTGTGCTCCGAGGACTCTGTGATGTAGTAACCGAAGGTATTGAGCACCGCGAGCCGCACGAGGTCGTTCGTTCCCGGATCTCCGTCGCGTCGTGCGGTTTTGATGATCTCGCGTGCTCGCCGGCGTATCTCGGGGTAGAGATCGCGCTCCCCGTCACGCAGGCTGAGCAGCCATGCCATATGGTTGATGCCTGCGACCTCCCAACGCGGATCCTCGGCCTCGAGGTCCACCGCATCGAGCAGTTCCTCGGCGCATTTCTGAACCGAGTGACACAGGCCCACTGTTTTGACCGGCGTGTCATGCAGCATCGCGCCGGTGCAGATCGCCATCGGGTTGGTGTAGTTGAGGCACCATGCTTCGGGGCAAACCGCCTGCATGTCTTCCGCAATCTCCCACATTACCGGAATGGTACGCAGCCCGCGGAAGATGCCTCCGATTCCGAGGGTGTCGCCTATCGTCTGCCGCAAACCGTACTTCTTGGGGACTTCAAAATCGCGCACCGTCGCCGGCTCGTATCCTCCGACTTGGATGGCATCGATCACGAAATCGGCGTCTTGGAGCGCATCGCGGCGGCTCTCGGTTCCCACGTATCCGCTCACGGTTGCTCGATCGTCGTTGACGCTGGAGTTGAGGGTGCGTATCAGCCTCAGCGAATCGTCGAGGCGCTCGGCGTCGATGTCGTAGAGCGCGATCTCGACTCCATGCAGCTCGTCTTTGAGCAAGATGTCGCCGATGATGTTCTTAGCGAAAACTGTGCTACCCGCTCCAACAAACGTAATCTTAGTCATATCATCCCTCTCCTCGTACCGCCGCACAGCGTTTACCGGCGAAGTAGCCGAGCCGCGCTCGATGCACACAACATTGGTATCATAGTAGTCCCGGTAGGGTAAGTGAAAACTCGTGCGGGCGCTATGTAGATGGTGTTTCCCGAGAACACCAAATGTGGTTTTGCAACCGGCGGATGCGTTGCTGCGCAGTTGCGTATGCTATACTGCGGCCCGTTGCGTGCAGATGATGCGCCAAAATGGGCCGGTGTGTCCAACGCAACCGACCCGTTTCACGACGCGGGGCAGGGCGAAACTGCTCTGAGCCGTGAGACGCCGGTCCGCAGCAGATTACGAGCGGCAAGATAATCAGGAGGATCATGATGCTTGATACCGGCAGACCGCACCGGCGGCGCAACCCGCTTACCGGCGAGTGGGTGCAGGTATCGCCGCACCGCACGCAGCGGCCCTGGCAGGGGGCCGACGCCTCAACGCGCGCGGAACAGCCGCCGCAGTACGATCCGAACTGCTACCTCTGCCCCGGTAACTCGCGCGCCGGGGGTGTCCTAAATCCCAACTACACCGGCACGTATGTGTTTACCAACGATTACTCGGCCTTGTTGCCGGACACGCAGCCGGGCGGCGAAGACGATCGCGGGTTGCTGGTTGCGGAGAACGAGCGCGGCATCTGCAAGGTCATCTGTTTTTCACCGCGCCACGATCTCACTATACCGCTCATGCAGCGTGAAGAAATCGTCGCGGTGCTTGAAACATGGACCGATCAGTACCGGGAGCTCGGGGCGCATGAGTTTATTCGCCACGTGCAGATCTTCGAAAACCGGGGCGCGATGATGGGAGCGAGCAACCCACACCCGCATTGCCAGATCTGGGCCAATGAAACGGTGCCGGTTCTACCCGCAAAGAAGCAGAACCACCAGAAGGAATACTATCAAGACCACGGGCGTCCCTTGCTGCTCGATTATCTGCAACTCGAGCTCGAGCGAGGGGAACGCATCGTGTACGAGAACGAACAGTTTGTGGTGCTTGTTCCTTACTGGGCGGTCTGGCCGTTCGAGACCATGATCCTGCCGCGCAGCCGCCGCGCGCGACTTACCGATCTGCATGCCGAGGAGCGAAGCGCCTTGGCCGACGCCATGAAAATGCTCACTATCAAGTACGATAACCTGTTTGAAACGGCGTTCCCGTACTCCATGGGGATCCACCAAGCACCGCCCGACCGGCAAGAGCACCCCGAATGGCAACTGCAGCTGATTTACCTCCCGCCGCTGTTGCGCTCGGCCACGGTTCCGAAGTTCATGGTTGGGTACGAACTGATGGCGATGCCGCAGAGAGACATCACCGCCGAGCTCGCGGCCGAACAGCTGCGCGAGCAGCCGTTGCAGCACTACCTTTCGACCGGCGAAAAACCTGTAGGGGGAAGCGATGGGTGACGAAATACTTGACCCCTCTCTGGAGGCTCGTCTGCGGCAGGCACTCGAGCGGTTCTACCTGCGGGGCGAGGACGCGCCCGAGGCGCTCGAGCGCCAGGTGCAGCGTTATGCGCGTTGCCTCAAGACCTTCTGCGGCCGGTTCCCACAGCCGGGCGAAGACGCAGCAGGAGCCGATGACCTGCAGATCTACCGCGCGCCGGGCCGTACGGAGTTAAGCGGCAATCACACCGATCACAACGGCGGTTTTGTGCTCGCCGCCGCGGTGCACCTCGACTGCGTGGCGGTTGTTCGGCGTCGTGACGACATGACCGTTAGGGTTATTTCCGAGGGGCATCCGGAGGTCTGCGACGTCGATCTCACGGCGCTTGATCCCCTCGCGTGTGAAGAGGGGAGTCTCGCGGCTTTGGTGCGCGGTGTTGGTTCGGCTATGCGCGAGTGGGGCTCAGACTGCGGCGGGTTCGATGCGTATCTCCATAGCGAAGTCCCGGTTGGATCCGGCTTGAGTTCCTCCGCAGCGGTGGAGGTGCTTCTCGCTCAGGTGCAGAATACGCTGTACAACGAGGGTCGCATCGACACCGTGACGCTCGCGAAGATCGGTCGCCGTGCCGAGAATCGCCATTTCGGGAAGCCGTGCGGCTTGATGGACCAGCTCGCTTGCGCCGGAGGTGGAATCAGCGGGATCGATCTCGCCGATCACGATGCCCCCGAGCTGCATCGCCTCGCCGGCGGGTTCACGCGGCACGGTGTGGCGGTGGTTATCGTGAGTACCGGCGGCAACCACGCCGACCTCACCGAGGATTACGCCGCCATACCGCGCGAGATGCGCGCGGTGGCGAGCGAACTCGGCGGCCGACAACTGCGCGACCTTTCGTGCGAGGCCGTGCTCGCGACGTTACCGGAGCTGCGTACGCGCTGCGGCGACCGAGCGGTGCTGCGTGCGTTGCACTTCTTCGACGAGACCGACCGCGCGCGCCTGCAGTACCGCGCACTCGAGGAGGGAAATCTCGATGAGTACCTCAGACTGGCGCGCGAGTCCGGCTCCTCGTCGTGGTGTTTGCTGCAGAACGCCGCGACGCCCCAAGAACCTCGCGAACAGGGGATCCCCCTGGCGCTCGCGCTTACCGAACGCTACCTGCGGCTTCGGGGAATTCGGAACGCAGCCTGGCGTGTTCACGGCGGCGGCTTCGCCGGCACCATACAGGTGTATCTACCGCTCGACGAGCTTGAAGC
>Ga0207421_10008580_pt1 | contig 10567 bp, 8 predicted proteins | sample SodLakKL_010_SED_4_FD_187542 | JGI IMG/M metagenome (GOLD analysis project Ga0207421, IMG submission 187542) | Alkaline sediment microbial communities from Lake Tanatar, Kulunda Steppe, Russia - 8KL_010_SED (SPAdes) (version 2) | ecosystem: Environmental > Aquatic > Non-marine Saline and...
GGGCGCGGCCGGCGGCTACGCCGTGGGCTACCGTTCCAAAGCGGAGCCGGCCGGGACCACACAGGGGCCGGGACCCGACACGGAAACGCCGGTCGACGGTTCGGGGACCGATCGGTTGGGAGACGACGAGTACGGCCCCTCCCGGTCGGGCGCGGACTACGAGGACCGACCCCGGTGGGACGACCGAACGGGCGACCCACCCCGGAACGACTCCGACGACGACACGGGGGATCGACCATGAGTGGCCGACGTCGCCCGCCAGAACGCGGTATGAGACGCGTCGTGGTCCTCGCCGTCCTGGCGGTCGTGATAACGGGCGGCGTCGCGGGAGCGACCGCGGCCTCGAGTGATACGGGCCAGAACGGAACCGGGAACGGGGAACTCGCGGCGACACAGGTCGGCTACTCGATCGACGACGTGACGGTGGCCGAAGGTGACGTCGCGACGATCGATGCAACCCTCTCCGATCCCGGCGAGAGCGCCACGATCGAGGTTTTCGACGAGGGGGAGTCCTTCTACGAAGTGGCGATCGAGGTGACAGACGAAAACGACGACGGGACCGTCGAACTCGAGATGGACACCTATCGGGCCGGCGGCTCGGACGGCGCGGACCCCGAAGACGTCTTCGCCGGCGGCGACGGAACGACGGTGGAGACGGTCGACCGGACGAACCCACCGGAAGGCGACCCCCTTCCGGGGCAACTCCCCCAGGGGGGGTACGTTCTAGAACTGTTGACCGACGGGGACCTTCAGGACGCGAACACGCTGACAGTCGAGGAACGGCGAACGGAGGGGGCGAGCGTCCACGCTCTCCCGGAGGGCTCCGATCCGGAAACGGTAGACGAGCTCGGAAACGGGATGCTCGAGGTCGATTCGGTCGCGATGGACGATCGGGTCGTCGTAGAGATCGAAGCGACCGGACTCTACGCGTACCTCGAGGACACCTCGGATCTCGATCCGGGAACGGAGGGGCTCGCGCTTTCGGTCGAGGGAGAAGCCGATGCGTTCGGGAACGCCCCCGAGTTCGACGTCGAGGACGGGGAGCTGTTCACGTCACCGGAGGACGGCGTCTTCTACGCCGTTCTCGACACCGACGGTGAAGACGTCGAAGTAGACGAGGAGTACGAAGCCGAGTTCACGATCGACGACGACAACCCCTACGTCGACGACGACGAGACTGTTCGAGCGTCCTTCGAACTCGAGGAACGGACCCTCGAGTTCGATCCGTCGTCGCCGGAACTCGGCTCGGAACCGAACGCACACCTCACGGGGGAGAGTTCGATGCTTCCCGGAACCGAGATCACCGTCACTGCCGACAGCCACCCCCACGTCGTCAACGAACGGGAAGATACCGAGATCCGAAACGACGGGACCTTCGAGGTCGCGTTCGACACGTCCGAACTCGAGGCCGGCGACGAGATCGAACTCGAGGTCGTCTCCGACGGCGAAACGGTCGAGCAAACGGTGGCGACCGTCGTCGAGGAGGCGAGCGCGGAGATCGAGCTCCGCGACCTCGAGTATCCGGCCGAGATCGAGGCGGGGGAGACCCACACGGCCACGATCGTCCTCGAGAACTCCGGAGAGGAGGCGGGCGAAGCGGTCGTCTTCGTCGGTCACGACGGCGCGGTAACCGAGGATGTCGCGACGGTCGAACCCGGGGACACGACCGCCGTCGAGTCGGCGTTCGTGTTCGAGGAGCCGGGGACGTCCGAACTCGTCGTCGTCGTCGACGGGCCGGACGTCGAGACCACGGAACGGTTCGAGGAGATCGAGGTAACCGAAAGCGACGTCGACGCCGCCGAGGTCACCGTCGAGTCGATCGACGTCCCCGCCGAGGTAGCGGCCGGCGAAACCCATCGGGCGACGGTCGTCCTCGGGAATGACGGTGACGCTTCCGGGTACGCTATGGTCGACGCGTTCGTCGACGGGCAGTACGTCGACGGGCGGGACGTCGAAGTCGACCCGGGCGGCGTCTCGGAGGTCGACCTCGAGTACGTCCCCGACGACCCCGGGACCGACGACTACCTCGTCGTAGTCGGCTCGGATAGCGAATACACCGAAGAGACGCAGACGGTCGAGGTCCTCGAAGTGGATGAAGCCGGCGCGGACATCTCCGTCGACTCAATGGATATCCCCGGGGAGGTCCGTACAGGAGAGACCCATCGAACGACCGTCGTCCTCGAGAACCACGGTGACTCGTCGGGCGAAGCCGTCGTCGAGGCGTTCGCCGACGGCCAACCAGCCGACGACGGAACCGTCACCGTCGAACCCGGTTCGGTCAGTGAGGTCGACCTCGAGTACGTCCCCGACGACCCCGGGACCGACGACTACGTCCTCATAGTCGACGGTCCCGACGTCGACGACACCGACGAGTTTCGGGCGATCGAGGTCCTCGACGGGCCCGACGTGGGTATCGAGGACGTCGACCATCCGGACGAGATTCCCGAAGACGGCGGTCCGATATCGACCGTCACCGTCGAGAACGAAGGCGATGTGGTCGACCTCGAGGCGAATATGTCGATCGACGGTGAGCGAGTCGACGGAACGGACCTCACCCTCGAGGCCGACGAGACGCGCGACGTCGAACTCGAGGGGCCGGACGACCTCGAACCCGGGGAGTACGAGTACGAGGTCGCCGTCGGCGGCGAACGGGAAAGCGAGGACGTGACACTCGAAGCGGGCGACGCGGACGACGGTGACGCCGGCGGGGACGGGACCGAACAGACCGTCGCCTTCGGTCAGGACGTCGACTCCCAGCCCGGGTTCACCGTCGGGGCCGCCGTCCTCGCGCTGGCACTCGTCGTGCTCGTCCGACGCCTCGAGTGAGCCGAAATCGGCCGGATCAGGCGTCGGCGCGTTCGAACCCCTCGAGGACGCCCTGGCCGTCGGTGTTGCCGATGTCGGGGAGGGTCACCCGCTCCGGATGGGGCATCAACACGGCGACGGTTTCGCGGTCGCCGAGGACCCCGGCGACGTTGTGTTTCGAGCCGTTCGGGTTGGCCTCGTCGGTGAGTTCGCCGTCTTCGGTACAGTACCGAAAGAGGATCCGGCCGTCGTCCTCGAGTTCCTCGAGACGCTCGTCTGTGATCTCGTAGCGGCCCTCGCCGTGGGCGATCGGCACTTCGATCACGTCGCCTTCCTCGTAGCGTTCGGTCCAGGGCGTATCGGCGCGTTCGACCCGCAGGTAGACGGGTTCACACTGGAACCGGGCGCTCTCGTTGGTCGTGAACGCGCCCTCGGTCAGCCCGGACTCACAGCCGACCTGTGCGCCGTTACAGACCCCGAGGATCGGAACGCCCTCGCCGGCGGCCTCACGGACCTCGTCCATGATCGGCGACTGGGCGGCCATCGCGCCGGCACGGAGGTAGTCCCCGTAGGAGAACCCGCCGGGGAGCATGATCCCGGTCGTCCCGTCGGGCAGGCCGTCCTCGTGCCAGACGATCTCGGCGTCGATCTCCAAGTGCTCGAGGGCGCGTTCTGCGTCGCGGTCGCAGTTCGAGCCGCCAAAACGGACGATCGCGACCGTCACAGTCCCCACCCCCCGGTGTCGGGGCCGACGGTCGCGATCAGTGTGTATGAGACCGTCATCTATCTCTCGTCGACCTCCACGTCGTAGTCGTGGATCGTCGGGTTCGCAAGCAGGCGCTGTGCCATCTCGTCGACGCGCTCTGTCGCCTCCCCAGCGTCCTCGGCCTCGAGGTCGATCTCGAAGCGATCCGCCGAACGCAGGTCCTCGAGGTCGAACCCGAGGCGCTCTAACGCACGCCGGGTCGTCTCCGCCTCGGGGTCTAACACGCCGTGTTTGAGTCGAATAGTTACCGTCGCGGTGTAGGCAGTCATTAGATGGAAGCCCGTAACCGTGCTCAAAAACGCTTTCGGGTTGACGCCGTGATACACGTTCGTGGATATCCTCCGGCCTATCTCGGGTCGGCTCCCGTCCCGGCCCGAGTCGACCGTCACCCGCCCACGGGACTCCCTAGATTTACGTCCCCCGAACTGTTTGCTACGGGCGGTCATGGATTCGCTTCGAACGGGGTTGAGTTACGGGGACGTGTTGCTCGTACCACAGCGATCGCCGGTCGACAGCCGCGAGGAGGTCGATCTCTCGACACAGCTCACGCCGGGGATCGACCTCCCGACGCCGTTGGTCTCGGCGGCGATGGACACGGTGACGGAAGCCGACCTCGCGGTCGCGTTAGGCGAGGCGGGTGGCTTCGGGACGATCCACCGGTTTCTCACCGTCGACGAGCAGTGTCGGGCGGTCGAACGCGTCGCCGACGCCGGCGTTCCAGTCGGCGCTGCCCTCGGCATCGACGAGGACTACGTCGCTCGAGCGGGCGCGGTCCTCGAGGCCGGCGCGAGTGCCGTCGTCGTCGACGTCGCCCACGGCCATCTAGAGAGGGCGCTCGAGGCGGTCTCGGAGATCCGGACGGAGTACCCCGACGCCTCCCTCGTGGCGGGCAACGTCGCCACGCCCGAGGGCGTTCGTGACCTCTCCGACGCCGGCGCGGACTGTGTGAAAGTCGGGATCGGGCCGGGGTCACACTGTACGACCCGGAAGGTCGCCGGGGCGGGCGTCCCGCAGTTGACGGCCGTCGACGACTGTGCGGAGGTCGCCCACGACCTGGGGGTTACGGTCATCGCAGACGGCGGCATCCGGACCTCCGGCGACGCCGTCAAGGCGTTGATGGCCGGGGCGGACACGGTGATGATGGGGAGTCTCTTCGCGGGAACCGAGGAAGCGCCGAGTGAGATCGTCGAGATCGACGGCGTCCGCTACAAACGCTCACGTGGGATGGCGACGACGGCCGCGGCCGAAAAGCGCCCGGACAAAGAGGGGGACGTCCGCGCCGACGAGGGCGTGGAAGGGCTGACCCCCTACAAGGGCCCCGTAGCGGACGTCGCCGAGGAGTTCTGTGCGGGGATCGCCTCCGGACTCTCCTACTGTGGCGGACACACCATCGAGGCTGCACGGGACAAAGCCGAGTTCATCCGGGTCGCACCGAGCGCGAAAGAACGCGAGGGCGCCCACACCGACCAGGAGTGGGAGACGGTCACCGTCGACAGCACCGAACGGGCTCGAGTCGACGACTGATACGGTCTGTTGTGATTCGTTCCCGGTGATCGTCGCCCGGTTCGAGTGCGATCGAGTGTAAACCGGTTTGTCCAGTAGTCTCAGTCGACGGGGTCGGTCTCACCGTCGGGGCTCTCCGCTGGCCCGTCGGGGGTCCGTTTCCCTCCCTCGAGCACCGACTCTTTCCACGTCCCCAGCCGGAACCAGACGACGCCGACGACGAAAGAGAGGGTCGCCCCGACCGCGAACGCCCACCAGATGCCGGCCACCCCGAGGTCGATCGCGCCGACGGTCGAAAGCGTGATCGCAGTCCCCGGGACCGTCACGGCGGTAAAGGCGAGCACGAGCGCGACGGGGACCCGGAAGACCCACCGCGAGAGCAAAGAGAGGACCATCGCTTCCCGGGTGTTCCCGGCCCCGCGGAAGGCCCCCTGGAGGACCATCACGCCGGCAAAGAGCGCCCAGGCGGGTGTGGTGATCCGCAGGAAACGGACGCCCTCGGCGATCACCTCCGGGTCGCCGGTGAAGATCGCGATCGACTGGGCGGGGAAGGCGAAGACGATCCCCGCCACGAGGAAGATGGCGGCCATCGTGCCCGCTGTCGCGACTCGAGCGACGGATTCGGCCCGGGCGGGGATCCCCGCGCCGAGGTTCTGGCCGACGCCGGTCGCGGTCGCCTGGCCGACGGCCGCGGCGACGGTCCAGGTGACCGACATCAGTCTGATGCCGATGCCGTAGGCGGCGGTCGGCGCGGCACCGAAACGGGCGACGAAACCGGCCATCGCGACGGAAGCGAAACTGCGCGCCCAGCCGTCCAGCGTCGCCGGATAGCCGATCGAGACGAGCCGACGCTGGACCTCGAGGTCGGGCCGGAGGTCGCCGATCCGCAGACGGACGCCGTAGCCCCCGGCGAGCAGGACGTAGATCCCGGCGGCGACCGCGACCCCGCGTGCGACAAACGTCGCGACGGCAGCGCCTTGCGTTCCCATCTCGGGGAACGGCCCCCACCCGAGGATAAAGAACGGGTCGATGACGACGTTGAGGCCCGCAGAGAGGAGCACGAGCCACATCGCCGTTTTCGTGTCGCCAGCCCCCTGTAAGGATGCACGGAAGGCAAAAAAGAGAAACGTAAAGGGGAGAGCGAGGAAGATGATCTCGATGTAGGCCATCGCCTCGACGTAGACGTCCCCTCGAGCGCCGATGAGGGTAAGCAGTGGCCGCCGGAAGTACAGCCCGAGTGCCGCGAGTATCGTCGAGACGACGGTGGCGAGCACGAACGTCTGGGCGACGACGGTGTCCGCGGCCCGGTCCTCGTCCGCACCGACGTGCTGGGAGACGAGCGCGATGGTGGCCGCGGTGAGCCCCATAGCCGTCGAGACGAACATCCACGACAGCGGGAACATGAGGGAGACGGCGGCGACGGCCTCCGGGCTCACCCGGCCGACCCAGAACATATCCGCGAGGTTGTAAAACGTCTGGAGTAAGTTCCCGAGCACGAGCGGCCAGGCTAGCTCGAGTAACTTCGACGGGATCGGCCCCGTCGTCATGTCGATGCGCTTTCGCTCTGCCTCGGCCACGTGCGACCCTCTCGCCGGCCGGTGAAAAAGGGCTCCCGTTCCGTTCGGCGTTGCCGGTTCCGTTCGGTCGCGTTATCGACGTCGCGTGAGGAACCCACAGACGGCGATCACGGCGGCGAGTGCGGCCGGCGCGGCGAAGCCGGGAACGGAGTCGGCGTCGTCTTCGCCTCCGGCCTCGTCCCCGACGTCCTCGAGGTCGGTCGCGAGCGTTTCGACCGTCGTGACGACGCGCGGGCTCGGCTGGTTTATCGCGTTGTCGTCGACGGCGATGACGTTCCCGTTCTGGTAAGCGGTCGTCGCTTCGACGCTCTCGGCGATCGGTGGCTCGTCGAAGCCGTCGGGGTAGACGATCACGTCCGGGTCCTCGTCGACGACGGTCTCGGGGTTGATCTCCGCCCACCCGTCGAGACCGACGTGTGTTCCCAGGTTCTCCCCGCCGGCGGCCACGATCACGTCGTCGTGGAACGTGTCGGCTCCCGGAGTGGTTTCACCACCCATCGCGTAGTAGACGAGCGGGCGGTCGTCGTCTACCCCCTCCGACACGGCCTCGAGGCGTTCTTCCATGTCGTCGATCGTTTCCTCGGCGCTCTCACACTCGCCGGTGAGCTGACCGGCCAGGCGTGCGTTCTCCTCGACGGTCTCGAGGGAATCCGCGACGTCGAAGACGTAGACCTCGAGGCCTGCCTCCTCACGGAGCTGGTCGATCAGACCGTCCTCGGAGATCGCGACGTTCGCCGCGAGCACGACGTCGGGCTCGAGGTCGACGATGTCCTCGGTGACGGGCGTCAGTCCGTCGTCTTCGCTGATGTCCGTTCGGTCCCCGGCCTCGAGGGAGTCGGTGTAGGGACCGATCGGCATGCCGACGATCGCGTCTTCTGCACCGATATCGAAGGCCGTCTGGGCGTCACTCGGGTAGAGCGCCACGACGTCCTCGGGTTCTTCGTCGATCGTCACCTCCTCGCCGGTCGCGTCGGTTACGGTCAGGGGGTACTCACAGTCCGTGTCCTCGGCCGTCTGGGCGACGGCCGCCGGGGCGATCAGGGAGGCGACGACCAGCACCGCGACGAGGGCGATCAGGGGGTTTCGCATCACGGACCCCTCCGACGCACTCCAACAAATATTTGTCTAAAGCAAGCGAGATTGATAATCGATGAGTCGACCGGCCCGGATCGCCGCGTGGTCGGGAGGACTGCTGGTTCTCCTCGTTGCCGTCGTCGTCACGAGTGCCGCGGTCGGCCCGGTCCGGATCGATCCGGTGACGGTCACACTGGCCGCGCTCAACACCGTCGTCGTCCCGACGGGGATCGCCGTTGGCACGGCGACGATCCCTCTCCTCGGTTGGGGGGTTCCCCTCCCGACCCTCGAGTACGCCTCCGTCTTCGCGTTCGACGTGCCCGAGACCCACCAGGTCATCGTGGGCAGCGTTCGACTCCCGCGGATCGCCCTCGCGGCGACGGTCGGGTTCTCCCTTGCGGCCGCCGGAACCGTGATGCAGGGGTTTTTCCGGAACCCGCTCGCGGACCCATCGATTATCGGTGTCTCGACGGGTGCGGCGGCAGGGGCAGTCGCAGCGATCGCCTTTCCCATGCTCGTTCCCTTCGGGAGCCTCCATCTGTCGGCGTTCGTCGGCGCTGTCGGGACCGCCTTCCTCGTCTACGCCATCGCCACCGAGGGCGGGCGAACCCCGGTCGCCACCCTCCTGCTCGCCGGCGTCGCCATCCAGGCGTTTCTCAGCGCGATGATCTCCTACATGCTCGTCCACAGCGGCGACAGCTTACGCCAGGCCGTCGTCTGGATGATGGGTCACCTCAACAACAGCACCTGGAGCGACGTCGGCTTCGCCCTCCCGGTGACCGTCGTCGGCGTCGCCGTCCTCGCCGCGTACACCCGGGAACTGAACGTCCTCTTGCTCGGCGAGGAGGACGCCCACCACCTCGGCGTCGAGGTCGAACGGACGAAACTACTCTTGCTCGCCGTCGCGAGTATCGTCACCGCCGCCGGGGTCGCCGTCGCGGGCGTCATCGGCTTCGTCGGCCTCGTGGTCCCCCACATGATGCGTCTGGTCGTCGGGCCCGACCACCGAATCCTGCTCCCGACGAGCGCGCTGGCCGGGGCCTCCCTTCTCGTCGCCACCGACACCGTCGCCCGCGCCGGCCCCGCCGAGGTTCCCGTCGGGATCATCACCGCCGCACTCGGAGCTCCCTTTTTCCTGTTCTTGCTCACCCGCCGGGAGGTGCACTCGCTGTGATCACCGTCGACGCCCTCGAGGTCGCCTACGGGGACGTGCCCGTCCTCGAGGGGGTCTCCGTTTCGGTCGAACGGGGCGAACTCGTCGGCCTCGTCGGCCCGAACGGGGCCGGCAAGACCACCCTCTTGCGTGTGCTAAGCGGCGCGCTCTCCCCCGACGGCGGAACCGTCCTCGTCGACGGCACCGACGTCCACACGCTCCCCTCGAAAGCCTCGAGTCGCCTCCTGTCGGTCGTCCCCCAGGACACCCATCTGTCCTTCTCCTTTGACGTCCGGGACGTCGTCGAGATGGGCCGAACCCCCCACCGGTCGCGGTTTTCCGGCCCCACACGCGAGGACCGTGAGATCGTCGACACCGCCTTAGAGCGGACACGAACGGCCGGGTTCGCCGACCGCTCTATCGACGATGTCAGCGGCGGGGAACGCCAGCGGGTCCTCCTCGCTCGGGCGATCGCCCAGGACACCCCCGTCGTCTTGCTCGACGAACCGACCGCGAGCCTCGACGTCAACCACCAGATCGAGACCCTCGAACTGGTCTCCGATCTCGTCTCCGACGGCACGACCGCGGTCGCGGCGATCCACGATCTCGATCTGGCCGCCCGGTACTGCGACCGACTGGTCGTCCTGGCCGGCGGACGGATCGTCGACAGCGGCCCACCCGACTCGGTACTCACCACGGACACGGTCGCGACGGCCTTCGACGCCACCGCCGCCGTCACGACCAACCCGCTTACCGGGACGCCAACCGTTACCACACTCGCGGCCGGCCGGGACGACCTCGAGGACCCGCCTGCCGTCCACGTCCTCGGCTCCGGCCCGACCGCCGCGGGCGTTCTGGCACGCCTCGAGGCCGCCGGCGTCCCGACGACCGCCGGCCCGGTTCCTCGCGGGAGCGCCGTCTCGACCGCCACGGCTGAACTGGACCTCGAGGCGATCGTCGCCGATCCGTTCGGGCCACTCTCCGCCGAGGACCTCGAGACCCTCGAGGGTCGGGTTCGGGCGGCCGACGTGACCGTCCTCGCCGACCTCGAGGTCAGCGCCGGCAACCAGCTCGTCCTCGAGCGGGTCGCGAGGGTCACGCCGGCGCTGGTCGCCGTCGAGAGCCGGCCGTTCGACGAGCGAAATTACGCCGGGGACGACGCCGCGGGGTCGTACGAGGGAGTCCGTAAACTCGCCCTCGAGGCGACGACCGGGGACGTCCTCGAGGCCGTCACTCGAGCGGCCGACGCGGCGGATCGGCCGGCGAGTCGACGGCTCGGGTCCGACGTCTGATTGCCGCGTTCGACAGGAGTCGGGGTCTCCTCCCACCGGGTACGGAGTCCGTTACTTTTCGCTGGTGGTCAGCGTGTCAGACGTCCCGACCCGTGTCTCGAGGCGGCCTCGTGGATGTCGCCGGGTCGTCCCGGGGTCCGACCGCCGCCGCTACCGTCGGACGAGATCCGAGATCCTGTCTGTGAACCCGCCGTCGCCGAGTTTGAGGTAGTAGGCGTCGCCGCCGTCCTCGTAGTAGTCGTCGATGCGGCGTTTGATCTCGAAGCCGAGATGTTCGTAAAACTGGAGGGCGTTCTCGTTCGTCGTCCGGGCGTGACAGGTTACAGAACGGCTGTCCTCTGCGACCCGGGCGATCAGGCGTTTCCCGACGCCCTCGCCACGATACTCCGGGGAGACG
>Ga0207421_10008581_pt1 | contig 10567 bp, 9 predicted proteins | sample SodLakKL_010_SED_4_FD_187542 | JGI IMG/M metagenome (GOLD analysis project Ga0207421, IMG submission 187542) | Alkaline sediment microbial communities from Lake Tanatar, Kulunda Steppe, Russia - 8KL_010_SED (SPAdes) (version 2) | ecosystem: Environmental > Aquatic > Non-marine Saline and...
TCCGATGTTTCGATACATTTTCATGATAATTTTCCGCTCCTTTCGTCATTCTGCTTTTTTCCGAAGGATCCGATGGGCTTTTTGCAATCGGGAGCGCAGAGTGGAAGGATTGATACTCCTTCTCTCTCCGATCTCCCTGATGGTATATCCGAAATAATAATGATCAACCACAAGGCTTTGAAGATCCTGAGGAAGTTTGTCCAGATTTTCCCTGATGTCAAGCTTCTCAAGAACTTCCTTTTCCGGCCCGGGGGTTGATTCACCGGTTATCCAAAGACTCACCCCTGCACTTTCCGGAGAATTCCGTGAAAACCGTTTCTCCCTCCGGTAATCATCGATAAACAGATTTTTGACGGTTCTGAAGAACCACCCCTTAATCTGTTCAGGATGCATCACCTGAAAGAGCTCCTCCTGCTCAAGAGCCTTCACATAGGACTGATGAACCAAATCTTCCGCCTGTTTTCGGTCCCCGGTCAGACTCATGGCAAAACGAAGGTACTCCTTTCCCTGTTCCTTGTAAATTGTCCCCAGATTCATTTCCAAGTCCCCATTTCTTAGATCCTTCATTAAGAGAACGAATGACAAAGGGAAAATGTCCATGGTTAATGATTTTTATTCAATTTTTCCCGTCACTTTTTCCGTCACTTTTTTCAAGCAACTCTTTCCGAGCTGTTTCCAAAGGTGTGTCGATTTCCTTTAAAAAATCTTTATAAGTCTGCTCAACAAGCACGTGAGGCTCAAGTCCCTTTCCTTCCATGAGCAGACCGGAAGCGGATCTATCCACTCCCCGAGTGGGAATACGAAAATAAATCCCTCCATCTGTTTGAAACGAAACCGGACCTCCACCGGAATCCCCCATGGTCGCCTCTCCCATTGTCACAACCCTGCCTGAATCATGCAGATCAAAAGCAAAGCTTTCTGCTGCGGAGAATGTACGAGGTCCGATCAAAGCAATGACTTTCCCCCTGTAGTTCAATTTATCGCAGGGATCGGTGCTGCGCCCCTGCCAGATGTCGGTCTTTTCCTGAATCAGCCTTCGAATCATCTGATCCCCGTTTGCAGAATTGCCGCCACCATTGTTTCGAAGATCAAGGATGATGCCCTCTTTCTCAATCATCGTTGCCAGCGCTTCGTCAAAGGCATCGACAATTCCATCCATCATGGTGTTCAGTGCGATGTATCCATAATCCCCAAAATCCTCAGTTTCGACGATTGGTCGTTGATGAAAACCCAGTTCGTATCCGGGAGTATTTAATGATAATTCCACTATGAACTCCTCTCCCTGTGGGCTTCTGATAAGATATTCACGTGTTTCATGTTCATATGCATAGCGTTTGAAGATCCATTCCAAGCTCTCCTGCCATAATGCCTGGGGAGTCGATGCACTGATGAGTGAAAACCGCTCCTCCATCCACTCTTTTACCGGTTGCTGATCAATCTCTTCAACGACAAATCCCATATCAACCTTTACATCCGGGACTTCCAGGTCACCGAGGGATGTAATAACGACTTTATCTTCAATGAGTTTCACACGGATTGATACACCATACTCAGGAACTCCGGCAAATACATTGCTGTGTCCATTTTCCAGTTCCGAAAACAGTTGAAGGAGAACCGTGTGAAATTCAGAAAAACGATCTGCTGATTCCGCCTTGCCTATATAGGTTTCCCGCAGGTACTGACTGTCGATGTTTTTTCGATCAGTATGTGCGTACCACTCATCAATCCCATTAATGATTCTCTCAATCTCTTTCCCATACTCCTCCGGTTCAATGTTGACGGAGATTGAACTGACGGATCCCTTCACTTCCTGTACACCCTCGACCGACCTCTGATCGGAACACCCTCCGAAGAGTAAAATCAATACAAACACTGCAATGATCAATAAACGCTTTTTTCTCATAGAAAATCCCCCTCTTCTTCTCTTTTCTACGTTCTGCTCCCAAAAGAGGTTTCAGGTTTTCTTTATTCCAAAGGTTCAATGCCGGAGATTTTTACAAAGGACAGGATCGCCTTCCTCTTCTCCTCTCCTGTGTTATAATGGAAAAAAAGAAGTATGGAGAGGAGGATTTCATGAAAACCACACTGAAGGATATTGCCGATGCCACCGGTGTTTCCATCACCGCAGTCTCCAAGGTCATTAATGGAAAGCCCATCCGGATCAGCGATGAGAAACGAAAAGAGATCCTCATAACCGCACGGGAGATGAACTACCGGGTCAATCAGGCTGCAAGAGCCCTTGTAACCAAGCATTCCGGCCTTATCGGCCTTATTGTTCCCGATATTGAAAACCCCTACTTCTCCCGTCTTGCCAAGCATCTGGAGAAGCGATGCCTGGCGGAGGACAGTGTTTTGTTAATCCTCAACAGCAACGAGCAGATTGAAGGGGATTTGAGACTGTTAGACCTTCTCGCAGCCCGTCAGGTGGACGGAATTTTTTTCTGTCCCGGCTTTGAATCCTTCGAGGACGATCAGGTAAAAGGGAAATTGAAGGATCTTAGGATTCCCCTGATTCAAGTGGACCGGGGCTTTGATGATGTTCCCTTCGGCAAAGTCGTTTTTGATAATGAAAAAGGAGCTTATGAGGCGACAAACTACCTGCTTTCCAAAGGTCATAGAAAGATCGGCATGATTGCCCCTCCTAAAACCGAAAGTGGAGACAATTCCCGATTAAAAGGCTTTATCCGGGCATTGCATGAACAGGGCATCGATCCGGATCCGTCGAAGATTCTCCACGGAGATTACGGTTACAACAGCGGCTACAAAGCTGGGAGAGCACTCCTTCAAACCGATGCCACCGCAGTCTTTTCCAGCAACGATCGGATGACTCTCGGGTTTTTAAAAGCTCTGAGGGAAACAGGAAAGACAATACCGGAGGACATCTCTCTGATCAGTAATGATCACATTCCCGAAGATTATACCTTCGGTCTTGCCATCACAACCATCATCCAGGATGTGGTGCTGCTGGCGGAAGAATCCTACAAGGCCTATCGTGAGCTTGTTGAGAAGAGTAAAGAAACAAGAATCGTACTCTCTCCCACCTTTATTGAACGGGACAGTGTATCGGTGATAATGAAAAACAATGGTTGAAAAAAAGATGATCAAAAAAAGCACCCTATAGGGAATGGTCTGTTGAAGACCCCACTCCATACGGGTGCTTTCTGTTATGATGATGCTTAAAATTAATCGAATTTTCATTGTCTTACCGTAGAACAATCTCTTCAAATCCCAGACTTCGGGCTGATTTCTCATAGGCTTTCATCTGATCGGCTGAGGGCGTTCGGGAGTTTTTCATCTTTCCCGACACACCGTGGTTTCGAAAAGCAATCAGCTTAAGGCGAATCCGGGGATATTCATCAGGAATCGTCTTAACGATGCCCTTCAGGGATGCCTCTATATCCACCCATTCCTCCTGACAGACAAGACGGATTTCCTCAAGTTTTCCCTTAGCCGCCAAATACCGCAGATTATTCACCAGGGCACTGTTTTTCTCTTTCCCTGTCAGCCTTTTGTAGACATGGGGATCCCATGCTTTGACATCCAGCATGACCCCGTCGGTGACCTCCATCAGATCCGTGAAGATGGAGAGATCGATAGATCCGTTGGAATCCATTAAGGTTGATAATCCCGCTTCTCCGGCTATGGTAAAAAGAGCTGTCAGAAATTCAGGATACAGACCGCACTCTCCGCCGGAGGCGGTAATACCCCGGATAAAGGGAATGTTAGGGCGGATTTCGTCAAAAACCCGGTCTGCTGTCATTCTCCTCACTCCGGAATTCTCTAAGTTTTCTTCATCGATCAGCCTTTGAGTTTCAGGATTATGGCAGAACTCGCAGGCAAGATTACATCCCTGCACAAACACTGCCGTCCGGGCTCCGGGACCATCCACCGTGGAGACGGGAATAATCCTGTTGATTTGAACCGCGGATTCAGATCCGGTCTTTTTGTCATTCAGATTATCGGTCAAGACTCCACCTCCTCTAATCCGTCATCCGGACTTTCCGCTCCGCCAGTTTGTTGACCTTATAGCTTGGTGCGCCGAAATGGGTCGTGTTTTGGAGAACCGCTTCATCTTTTTGGAACTTTTCCATCTCACTGCGCTTTACCAGATATCCGGTGATCCTGACCAAGTCCGCATCGGCGGCATAAAAGGACATATAGTGGACACCCACGTTCATGGCTCCCTTTACAACATCCAGAAGAGAATCAGGGTTGGCATCTATATGGGTTGCGATGGGGAAAATATCTCCCACACCGGCGGGAAAATAGTGATGATAACGGGCAGAGTGATGAAGATGCCCGATAAAGTCCTCCGGCTCATCTCCCACGGGAATCCTGACACCCGAGGTGATGCCTTCATCGGTATCCACACCCACCTGGGCATGGAGAACATATTTTCCTTCTGTCATGGGCGAGTAGGGAGCTTCAAGGCTTTCCACCAGTTCCTTAACACGATCGAGGATGTCCGATGCCAGATCATCTGCCTCCTGATCCCTTCCATATTGTAAATCCTGATCGTTCAAAAGGGTATTGACCGCTTCCGCAAGTCCTGTGACTCCGAACATTCCCACAAACCGGTCACTGGAAATAAAGCCCTCCTTCACGAGAAAGCTGCTCTCGAAAAAGCCTGATTTTTCAACCATAAACCGGATACGCTGGGCCATATACTCTCCAGTCAGCTCAACGACCTCTGGTAAAAGCTCATTCATAAATTCCTCCACATTACCGGCAACTTCCGCAAGCTTCGTCAGAGTGAGACGGGTTAAAGTGTAGGCGCCCCCCTCAACAGGCAGGATGTTATAGCAGCTGGAGATTCCGTATTTTCCTTTATATAGATTCGCATTGGCCTGATGATTGCAGATTGCAGGGTTGGAACATGCCAAAGAGGTCTCAATGGCCTTTGTCATAAAGGCATCAGAGGTGATGTCAGGATCATACTTGATCGTAAAATTCGGCACGGCATTTTGCAATTCCTTTTCCGCTTCCAAAATCAGAAAACCTGCACGGCTTTCCTTGGGTCCGATGTTTGCATGGGAAAAAGAATCGGTAATGGTCCGGTCAAGATAATTGAAGAACAGGGTCAGTTTCTTGATGACCTCTTCGTCGGAAAGATCAGTAATATAGGGCTCGATCAGTTGATCCAGATCCCCCAGATAGACGGGGAAGTTGGTGATCGACGGTGTGTGCCGATAGATAGTCATCAATGCGAAAATCAGCTCGTCAAAATCCTTTGGCGGATCAACCTTTAAAAATTCACTTCCCTCTTTAATAAACTTCCCGTAATCCGGCATGATGTACCGGGGTCGATAGGGTGCGCTCCCCTCATAAAGGTCGTGAATGCTGCCGTTTTCAAAATAGGTTTTCATCCGGTCTGAGACATCCAGAACCTCCAATGCATTTTCCGACGCCTTCGCCAGCTGCATCAGTTTCTGTTCATGGGTTAAAACCTTTGAGGTTAACACTTCATAGGCATTGTCTTTATTAAACATCAAAATCCCTCCATTTTTTACCGAACCCTTGCACCTGTTCTGCAATTTCATTTGGTTTAACGTTTAACCATTCTTTAATTTTTATTATATCAAACTTCATATGAGGAATCAATCTTCTCAGCAGTCTTTTTCCTGATCAATGGAAAACGATAGAATAATTCTCTTGTACCGGCTTTTAATAATCCCGGAGAAATGGGGTATACGTGAAACAGGGGATATATTCGAAACAGAGAATATAACCGATGAGAAAAGGAGCGAAAAATAATGACATTCTACGACTTCTTTATGGAACCATTTGAACGTTTAGGGCTGGGAATACTGAGAAAAAACCTTGTAAAACAGGCGCGGGGCAGTGTATTGGAAATCGGAGCAGGTACGGGCCTCAATCTTCCCTATTACAGATGGGATCAGATCTCCTCCCTCGTGATGATTGACAAAGAACTGAATCGAAAAGCTCTGGATAAAAAGATCAAGGACATCCCCGCCGGGGAGCTGTCCTTGAGAGAAGTGAATGTAATGGAGCTGCCCTTTGAGGATGAGAGCTTCGATACCGTCCTCTTCACCCTTGTGTTCTGTTCAGTGGGAGACGTTGATAAAGGGTTAAGGGAAGTGAAACGGGTCCTGAAAAAAGATGGAAAGATGCTGTTTATCGAGCATGTCCGTCCTGAAAAAGAGCCCCTGGGAAAAACCTTTGATCTGCTTACACCCTTCTGGAAAAGAATCGCTTCAGGCTGCCATCTAAACCGGGAAACCCATAAACATTTTGAACGTTTAGGATTCGAGATCCGGTTGGAGAAAAAAATCTTCAGCAGAATATTTATCGGAGGAACGGGAAGGATTAAAGATACTTATCAAACCACTGAGTGATTTCCTTTAATCGTCGAATCCGGTGCTTCGGCTTCCCGCTTCTGCTCAGTTCATGGTTTTCTCCTCTGAACATACACATCCTTGCATCAACACCATGATACTTCAAAGCAGTGTACATTTGCATCCCTTCCACAACCCAGCAGCGGTAATCCTCCTCGGAATGAATAAAGAGGGTCGGAGTGTTTACTTTGTCCGCAAACTTTAATGGAGACTGTTCCCACAGCTTTTCATGATCCTCCCATGGAATGGTTTGATTCTGATCCGGCACGAAGAAGTAACCGATATCCGTTGTATTAAACATTGAGAACCAGTTGGAAATGCTTCTCTGGGATGCCGCCGCCCTGAACCGGTGGGTGTGGCCGATGATCCAGTTTGTCATAAATCCGCCGTAAGACCCTCCCGTGACACCCAGTCGATCCTGATCAATAAAGGAGTGCTTTTCCAGGACTGCATCGGTAAACTTCATGAGATCTTCATAATCGATCGTTCCGTACTTCCCTCTGATATCGGCAAATTCGTTTCCTTTGCCGTCCCCTCCTCGTGGGTTGCAGTAAAAGACCACATAGCCTTCACTGGCCCAATACTGCATTTCATGGTAGAAGTTTTCTCCATAGACGGTTTTCGGTCCTCCATGGATATTTAAAATTGCGGGATAGTTTTTGTTCGGATCAAAATCCAAAGGCCTCATGATCCAACCATCGATTTCCACACCTTCGGCGGTTTCCACCGTTAAAGCTTCCGGCGGTGCGAGATCCCGTTCATTCTGTACCCATTGATTAAAATCGGTTACAGCCTTTTCTGCTTTTCCTTCCAGCTTATAAAGCTCCTGAAGCTTCATACCCCTAAAACCGATAAAGAGGGTGGAATCATCCTTTACTGAAAAATCATCCACTGTTCCTATGGTTTCAATCACTCTTTCGATCCTCCCTTCGAGATCAATTCGATTCAGATAGGAGCTGTATCCTTCAGTGGTGGTAAAATAGATGTGTTTTCCTTCCTTCTTCACACTTCCTGCAAAAGATCCGCCGTATCTGCAATCGGAACCCACAGAGTTTCCAATGCTTCGGTCAAAGTCCGGTGTCAGGTTTTTTCTGGACTTCTTATTGATATCGATAAGATGAATTTGCGGGTTTTCATTGAGTCCATAACTCTTCATATCTCTTCCGCTGCAGATGACCTGATCCTCGGAAAGAAAGTTTACGTAACCATAGCTGAACTCCTCATCTGGACTGATTTTAACCGTTTCCTTTGAGGTTAAGTCCTGAAGAAAAACCTCATTGATCAGGGGCATTTTATCCTTGTAGATGATCGCGGTATAGACGACCTTGTTTTTTTCATCATTCAGATTAAATCCCCCAACACTGGTGTATTCACCGGTCAGTTCTTCTATTCTGTCTTCTCCCTTCCGATAAAGATAGAGTCGATTCCGGTCTTTATTGGTAAAGCCGCTGCCATTGGACCAGAAGGGAATTTCATCAAGAACCTCATAGTCCTTTTCTTCTTTTCTCTGCTTCAGCTCTTCTTTCTTCTCTTCTTCACTTAACGTGCTTAAATCCTTCTTAGTGGGATTATAAACAGCAGTAAAGAGAAAGGTGTCTTCGTCGATTTGTTCGATTCGACCAACCTTTTTGGGAATCCGAAAGGCTTTTTTTGCTTCTCCCCCATGAATATTCAGCTGATAGAACTGAGTGAACTCCTCTCCCTCCTTCTGTTTTTTCCGGTCCTTTTCATCCCGAATGGTGGGAAAGAGGATGTTTTCGTTATCCTCCATCCAAAGGTAGTTTGTTTCTTTGTCGAAGGCAGTCAGTTGAATGAACCGATTCTCACGCGTCTTGTATAGCCAGATGTTCGATTCGTACTGATTCTCCTCCAGATTTCCCTGATGCACCACGAAACAAGCATGATCACCTTTGGGAGAGTGAAAAAGTCCTGATAAAAACCTGTATCGGGCAATGTCATCGATTTTCGTTCTTTTCATCAAACCATCCTCCTCTTACTAATTATAAATAAATTTTATCATATAAATTCTTTCATACCCAATAATCATTTGGAAAAATCAAAGGTTTAATGAAGCTCGTGAATTGATTGTTGCACTCAATCGCTCTCAATTAAATGCTTCCCCCCAATCGACAGCGCAATCCATGATCAAGTCACCCTACAAGAGAAGTATAACAGTCCTCATTCGCTGTTCAAGGATTCTCCTCTCCTATTTTTGTGAATTTGTTTGATAGCGCCTTTTCATTGCAATACGAGGCCGCTATCCATTTCCATGGAAAATAAGGTGAAACATGGAAAATTATTTGTTTGATAATAAATTTACGGGGTATAAACGAAACACCTTTATGGGGACTTTGACACTTGTCGAGTAGTTGGACGCTTTCGTCAAGTGGAGTCACTAGCGTAACCGACCAATCGTGGTCGGTAATTTTTGTGCTTCAAATCCTTTCATGTCGGTTATCGGTGTTGGAAACAGGTTTTGGGCGTTGATAAAGGTGGGATCCTATGAAAAAAATGATGGTGATTTTGTTGGTATTGGTGATGGTGTTTGTGATGGTAGGGAGTACAGCTGTAGCAAATCAAGAAACCGGACCGTATGGGCTTGGGTATTGGCGACAGTATATGAGACATAATGATTACACAGTACCTTGTCCTCATGATCCAGATGGAATAGATCAAGATGAGATCTATGGTTATCTCACAACTCCTCCAAGAGGTAATGCAGAAACAATTTGCCGTACGCATCTTTGGGTGGCCATTCTGAACTTGATGGAAGGCCATTTTAATCCACAAACTGACGATGAGATTGCAGAGTTTTTTTACTATCGCGATAACTATTACCTTCCAGCATTTGCAACGATAAACTCTTATATGATTGATTATGTTCCTTGGCTTGGAGATTATTATGTTGAGAATCCTACTCGACAACAATATTTGAAGTGGAAAGATGGAATGGAGGAATGGGTAAATAAATAATCAAAATGATCGTTTGCTAAATTAAGGATAAAGAGCCTCCAATGCACAATTCATTAGAATTTCTCTATGAAAAACTTGCTTTGGAGGCTTCTTTACCTCCTTTCATGTATGTTTTTAGTGTAGGATAAAGGTTTTTGAGTGTGATGTAAAGGTGGGGTATTATGAAAAAAATGATCGTTGTATTTTTGGTGTTGATGATGGTGTTTGTGATGGTTGGCGGTGTTGTGGGGGCTCATGAACATGGTGGCCCTCGCCATGGTGGTTTAGGTTACTGGATGAACTATGACTTTGAAGACGGTTGGGAATCTGCTTGCCAAAGAGATGGCCAAACTGTTAAAGATTTACTTGGAACTACTCCTCGAGGTTGTTCACGTTGGCTACTAGCCAGACATCACATGGTCGCTTTTCTTAATCTAACTGAAGTGCATCAAATCGATGCCTTTCCACTTCTTATGGGAGATGAGTATTTCGATGAAGTAATTCCTCGGAATGAACTGAGTGCATTAAGAGAGGCATTTCATCTCTATATTATGCCAGCACTCTGGGAAGACAAATTAAATCCTTATAGTCCGGATTATAGTCGTGAGTACAGCCGTTGCAGTCGTCTTCACATGTTAGAACTAAAAGACATCCTCGAAGCTTGGAATGAAGGCAATTAGTAATACTTATTAAAAGAGAGCATCATCGCCGATGCTCTCTTTTTTAATTTCCTATTTTCAATCTTTACGGTTCGTCTCCTCAGAAAACAGCTCCTCCACAATTTCACTTAACTCCCTGTGCATAGGGTACTCCTTCAAATCCTCAAGCGCGGAAACCAGCTCCCTGTAATACCACTTCTGATCCTCATATCCGGCATTAAACCGGTTCCATAAACCTTCCCCCAGCTCATGATAGTCTCGGATCATACTTCTTCCGTTACTCAGCTTATCGGCGCAGACAACCAGCTTTCCTTCGGGATCAAGCCCCCGGATGGTTTCGATGGTGTGAAGCTTTCTCTCCTTCCACGGCCGATCCTCTCTGCCCTCAAGCTCCTCCGATGCCTGAAGAACAAGCTCCTTCACTCTCTTAGAGAAATGGGTTTCAAGATATAAGGGCTTAAGATCACCGTCTTCAAGTGTGTCATGCAGTATTCCTGCTGCTAACACTTCTTCGTCCTCAATCCCGTTTCGTTGGAGAATCATAGCAATCTCGAAGGGATGGACGATATAAGGAATATCTGTGGATTTCCTCTTTTGATT
>Ga0207421_10008583_pt1 | contig 10565 bp, 9 predicted proteins | sample SodLakKL_010_SED_4_FD_187542 | JGI IMG/M metagenome (GOLD analysis project Ga0207421, IMG submission 187542) | Alkaline sediment microbial communities from Lake Tanatar, Kulunda Steppe, Russia - 8KL_010_SED (SPAdes) (version 2) | ecosystem: Environmental > Aquatic > Non-marine Saline and...
GTCCAAAAAGCTGATGCTGGTGAAGTAGGATCATTCACAGCAGCACCATCACAGCAGTAAAAAAAGGGTGCTTCCTTCGGGGAGCACCCTTTTTTTGTCAGCTTCGCTATGTTGTCAGCCTTACAATGACATCCTGTCTGGTGAGTTCATTCTGATCAAAAGACTTCATTTTGACCTTAAAACCTGAAACTTTGAGCTTATGACCCGGAATGGATGTGATCTGATGACAGTATATCTCACGGCTTACCCTTGCTTTTGAAAAAAGACTCAGGGCACAACAGGCTCAGGTCCTGATAATCTTTGGACAAACAGTTACTGAAATACGATTGTCCGATTTTCGAAGACCATGGTCCGGCGCTCCAGATGAAGCCAGATCGCCCTTGCCAGTACAATTTTTTCCAGATCGCGCCCCTTTCTGGCCAGATCCTCCACTGAATGCCGGTGATTTACGTGGATCACATCCTGTTCAATAATGGGGCCTTCATCCAGATCGGCGGTTACATAATGGCTGGTTGCTCCGATCACCTTTACGCCGCGCTGAAAAGCCGAATGATACGGACGTGCACCGGGAAAGGCCGGAAGGAAGGAATGGTGAATGTTTATAATCCGGCCCGGATAATCCGCCACAAAATTGTCTGACAAAATCTGCATATACCGCGCCAGCACCATCACATCGATTTCGTACGAATGCAGCAACTCTTTTTGCTTCGCCTCTACTTCCGGCTTGTTTTCCTGGTTAACATCAAACTGATGGTAGTCAATCCCGTACCGGTCTGCCACCTGCTTCATATGCGGATGATTGCTGATAATCAGGGGAATATCCACATACCATTCCCCGCTGTCATACCGGGCAAGAATATCGTAAAGGCAATGTCCGTAGCCGGAGACAAAAACTGCCATTTTGGGTTTTTCTCTGGAAAAGTAAAGTTGCCAGTGCATATCAAACGGAGTGCCGATATGCTTTGAAAATTCGCTTTCAATCTGATCGTCGGGAATCAGAAAACCATCAAGATCCCACTCCACACGCATGAAAAACACCTGGCTGAGCTTGTCCACATGCTGGTCAATTTCCAGAATATTTCCGTTGTTGTGCGCCAGAAACCGGGTTACCGCGGCAACAAGCCCTTTTTTATCCGGACAGTGGATGAGAATGATTGCCGAGTTTCTGCTGGATGTGCTGTTGCGTAATTCCATGGTTTGCTGAGTGCGGTATAACCGTTAGTAGTGTCTGGAGGAGCCAACTGTGCTCACTCCGTAATGGTAACCAGTGAAGATAAAAAAAGCTCTCATTAAGTAACTACACTTCACGAATAAAAAAACTGGCAGTTAGAGTAAACGCCTTAAAAAACGCAAGACTTTGACGAAATCAAGTCATCCGCTTTGTATATCCAGGTCTGAACGAAATCAAGTCCTGCGCTTTGTATATCCCCCGTCCGGACGAAAAAAAAGGCAGCCTGAATTAGATCAGACCGCCTTTATAAGCGCCAGATTTACTTGGTCACTCTGACCACGCCTCAACATCGTCGAACACCTCGGCAAATGTCAGCTCATTCCCGTTTTTGGCCACTTTAACCTCATACTCAACCGGTTCTTCACCAGATTTGGAAATAAGCATGGTTGCCAGTTTGTTCACAACCTCGCGCTGAATCAGCCGCTTAAGCGGTCTCGCTCCAAACTGCGGATCATAACCGCGGTCGGCCAGCCAGTCGCGAACCTGACTGTCCAGTCTGATCGTGACATCCTTTTTGGCAAGCATGCGGTCAACACGCTTGAGCTGGATATCAACAATCTGACGGATCTGATCCTTGCCAAGCGGATGGAATACGATGATGTCGTCAATCCGGTTGAGAAACTCCGGCCGGATCGTCTCTTTCAGCGTCTCCAGCAGCCGTGCCTGAAGTTTGGCATATTCAGCTTCGGAAATGTCTCCTGAGGCTTCCTCGATTTTACGCCGGATCTCCTGTGATCCGATATTGCTGGTCATGATCACAATGGTATTTGTGAAATCGACCGTCACTCCCTTGTTGTCAGTGAGGCGGCCATCGTCGAGCAACTGCAAAAGAATGTTGAACACATCCGCATGCGCCTTCTCAATTTCATCAAGCAGAACCACCGAATAAGGTTTGCGACGCACTGCTTCTGTGAGCTGTCCGCCTTCCTCGTAGCCAACGTATCCCGGAGGCGCCCCCACCAGGCGGCTCACACTGTGCCGCTCCATGTACTCGCTCATGTCTATGCGGACCATGGCGTTCTCGTCATCGAAAAGATAGTCTGCAAGAGAGCGTGCAAGCTCGGTCTTGCCGACGCCGGTGGAGCCGAGGAAGATAAAGGAGCCGATCGGGCGATGTTCGTCCTGAAGTCCGGCACGTGACCGCCGCACCGCGTGCGAAACAGCGTCGATGGCCTGATCCTGCCCGATCACCCGCTGATGCAGTTCGTCCTCCATCGAGAGCAGCTTCATGCGCTCGCTCTGGAGCATTTTTCGCACCGGAATACCCGTCCAGCGGGATACAATTTCAGCGACATGATCAGCTTCAACCTCTTCCTTGAGCATGGGTGATTGTTTCTGCTGCTCTGTGAGCTTCTCTTTTGTCGCTTCCAGCTCTTTTTCGAGATTGGCGATTTTGCCGTACCGCAGCTCGGCCACCTGTTCATAGCGGCCCTCCCGCTCCGCCTTGTCAGCCTCATTGCGGGCATTCTCGATTTCCTGCTTCATGCTGCGGATATTCTGGATCAGCTCCCGTTCGGAGTTCCATCGTGATTTCAGCTCTTTGTACTTCTCATTCAGATCGGCAAGCTCGCGGTTAATATCCTCAAGTTTTGACTTGTCTTCTTCCCGTTTGATGGCTTCACGTTCGATTTCAAGCTGCCTGATCTGACGATCAATCTGATCCAGTTCTTCCGGCATGGAGTCGATTTCGATTCGCAGACGCGATGCAGCCTCATCCATAAGGTCAATGGCCTTGTCCGGCAGAAAACGGGCGGAAATATACCTGTCGGACAGCTCCGCCGCTGCGATGATGGCTCCATCGGTAATGCGCACACCGTGGTGCAGTTCATATTTTTCCTTGAGTCCGCGCATGATGGAAACGGTGTCCTCCACTGATGGTTCATCGACATGGACTGTCTGCAGCCTGCGCTCCAGAGCCTTGTCCTTCTCAACGAATTTCCGGTATTCGGACAAGGTTGTCGCCCCTATGGCGCGCAACTCTCCTCTGGCAAGGCTTGGCTTGAGGATATTGGCTGCGTCCATGGCTCCTTCTGTGGCACCGGCGCCAACCAGGGTGTGAATCTCGTCAATGAAAAGGATAATCTCACCGTCGGCATCGATAACCTCCTTGACCACGGCCTTCAGCCGGTCCTCGAATTCGCCGCGGTATTTGGCCCCCGCGATCAGCGCACCCATGTCGAGTGCAATAACGCGCTTGGTCTTGAGTCCTTCAGGAACATCGCCCTGTATGATCCGGAGTGCGAGTCCCTCGGCGATGGCCGTTTTACCCACTCCCGGCTCACCAACCAGTACGGGGTTGTTCTTTGTCCGGCGGGTCAGGATCTGCATAACCCTGCGGATTTCCTGATCCCGGCCGATGACCGGATCAAGTTTGTTTTTCTCGGCGGCTTCATTCAGGTCGCGTGCATATTTTTTCAATGCCTCATAACGTCCCTCGGCGTTGGGGTCATCCACCTTCTGACTGCCCCGCACATCCTGAAGTACGTTCATGACATCCTCCCGCTTGACACCCGATCTCTTGAGCAGCCGCGAAACTTCGCTTTCATGGTCGATCAAAGCCAGCAGCAGGTGTTCCGAGCTTATGTATTCGTCCCCGAATTCAGATGCCAGGGACGATGCCTTGTCAAACAAAGATTTGGTGTCATTCGACATATATTGACCGGATACCGAAGCTCCTTTGACAACCGGAGTTTTCTTCATAATCTCCGCGATACCGGACTCCACTTCATTAATCGAGACACCAATTTTCTTGAGAATGGTTACGGTGATATTGGACTGGTCAGAAATCAGTGCTTTGAGAATATGCACCGGTTCCAGGGCCTGGTGGCCGTTATCTGATGCAACCTCCAAAGCCTGCTGAATACTTTCCTGAGCTTTTAAAGTAAATTTGTTCAAATTCATAACTCTGCGATTATAACGTCGTTGATTTAACTTGTTTTCTCAGATAACAGAGCGAATTCCGTACCATATTGAAATTCAGCTTCAGTTCTGACTTTTTGGCAGGCTGACACGCAGAGTCCGGGCTCAGAGATTTTCTTTGCGTATTTCCGCAAGCTCGCGGAACATTTCTTTTTCTTTTTTCGAAAGCTTTTCAGGCAACCGCACCTGCAATGTTGCAAACAGGTCACCTTTCTTTTCTTCCTGTTGGAACACGGGCATGCCATAGCCGCGAAGCCGGAATACCCGGCCGGGCTGTGATTCTGCAGGCACCTTGATTTTGACCGTACCGTTCATGGTTGGCACCTCCATGGTGCCTCCCAGAAGTGCTTTGTAGAGGCTCACTTCGACATTGGTATACAGGTCATCGTCCTCTCTAGTAAATACCTCGTGAGGTTTAATTGTGACTTTGATGTATAAATCACCGGGTTCACCTCCGCCGGTTCCTGGCTGGCCGCGGCCTTTCAGTTTCAGCCTGCGTCCGCTGTAAATCCCTTTCGGGATTTTTATTTTCATCTGATTCTTATTAACACGCACAGACTTTTCTGTACCGCGATATGCTTCTTCAAGTGTGATTTCAAGTTCAGCGGTTATGTCCTTGCCTTTCCGGGACTCTGTTCTGACATCCCAGCCATATCCGGCATCCCGAAAGTCGGCACCCGGACGTGCACGGCGCTGTCTTTGCTGACCACGGTTGATGCCCCCACCGAAGATTTGCTCAAAAAAGTCCGAAAAGTCGCCCCCGCCGAAAAAGTCTTCTGTTGTTCTGGAATAGGCATGCCGGCCTCCCTGTCCAGCCTGCCCACGTGCGTACTGCTGCCAGTTGAAATCACCACTTTGTGCTCCCGCCTGCTTGTACTTTTTCCAGTCAGCTCCTACCTGATCGTAGAGCTTCCGGTTTTCATCATCACTGAGCACTTCATAGGCTTCACCGATCTCATTGAACTTTCTGGCCGCTTCCTTGTCATCCGGATTGACATCCGGGTGGTATTTTCTGGCCAGCTTTCGGTAAGCCTTCTTTATTTCATCTTTCGAAGCACCTTTTTTAACTCCAAGAATACTGTAATAATCTTTGTAATTCATGGCAATTCAAACAATTATAATATTCCAAAATGACAAACTGGCAAGGTTCCCTGTCGTCATGTCCCACAATGGCATAACATACTCATAAAAATGCATATCTGTTGTCATCAAAATTATTCCACTATAAAATGCACAAATTCCTTGCCACATTTGAATTTCTGCCAAAAAAAAAAGCTCCCGCCGAAAACCAGGCAGGAGCCTTGAACTATATCAGAGAGCAGCACCAGATCAGGTCAGCTCAATACGATATTTTGCCGGCCCGCTTATCCTGCGGGCCAGGTGTCAGCATCATGTGCTTTGCAGCTCAAAAGCGATAAACAACCGCTGATTACCTCTCAGAACCTGAAGCAACATGGATTCACCCACTGTCATTTCAGAAACCGCCTCGTTGAATTCAGAAACCGAAGTTACCGGCATTCTGTTCAGGGAAACTATGACATCACCCTGGCGCAGACCATTCTCAGCTGCCGGGCTGTTGCCGTCGACTTCTTCAACGACCACACCTTCCACATCAGGGCGTATCCGCAATCTTTCAGCCAGTTCACGGGTCAGTTCAGTAACCGAAAAGCCTATGACATCGCGGATCGTCTCCTGATCGGCCACCGCCAGATCATCGGTCGGATGCTCTCCCAGAGTAACATTTACGTCCATCTCGTCACCATCACGGAATATCGTCAACGTAATCTCGGTGCCCGGTGACATTTCAGCCACCCTGCGACGGAACTCTGATCCGGTTTCCACTTCCCGGCCATTGAATTTCAGGATGATATCCTCGGGCTGCAGACCGGCCTCTTCAGCAGGAGAATCACTGGATACGTTGGTGATAAGAACACCTCGTGCTTCGGGAAGATCAAATGCTCTGGCAAGGCTTTCATCAAGCCGCTGAAACTCAACACCGATAAATCCGCGGACGACCCGTCCTTTTTCGATGATGGACTCCATCACATTGCGGGCCATGTTGCTGGGAATGGCAAATCCGATTCCCTGGAAGCCACCCGACTGAGAGGCAATGGCAGTGTTGATTCCGATCAGTTCGCCTTTCATATTGATAAGCGGTCCGCCGGAGTTACCCCGGTTAATGGCGGCATCGGTCTGTATGAAATTCTCATAGCCGTCCCGTCCGAGAATATTAAGGTCTTCCCTTCCTTTGGCGCTCACGATACCCTGGGTGACCGTATGTGCCAGTGCGGCACCGAGCGGACTTCCAATAGCCATTACCATTTCACCGACCTGAAGTTCTTCGCTGTCTCCGAACTCCATATAGGGCAGGTTTTCCGCTTCAATTTTGAGAACCGCGATGTCGGTATTGGGATCTGAACCAACTACCGTGGCCGGGATTTCTTTCTGATTAATCAGAGTAATTTTGATGGTATCGGCCTGGGCAATAACGTGATGGTTGGTGAGTATATACCCATCCTCTGAAACAATCACACCTGAACCCAGACCCTGTGTCCGGTATTCACGCTCACGATCTTCACCGCGGTCACGGAAAAACGGATGGTCACGGAAAAACGGATCATCTCTGAACGGCCGGAAGAAATCATCAAACATGCCTCTGCCGCCCGTGCTTCTTCTCACTGTCCTTTCCGTAGATACCATCACAACAGTGGGCTTGGTAACGTCCGACAAGTTCACCAGTGCGTTGTTGAAGCGTGTCAGCAGATCCTGAGATTCATCCTTTAATTCTGCCTGTTGATCAGATTCCCTCGGTTTAAATTCATACGGCTCATCAGCTGTGCCTGCCCCCAGAGGCACGCGGATAATCAAAAATACCAGTACGACAGTTAATGCGGTGGCAAACTTCGAGTAATGACTTTTCATGCTCTGACTCCTGATACGTGTTCTTTAAGGATTATTGTAATTGGTAAGTGTTTCGACACCTTGAACATTAAAACTTATTGCGCGGGTATTTTATTGTTATCATGATTCATTACAGGTGCATCAACCGGAACTATGGAACCATTCGGGATTTGCCTTATATTATGGATTGTTTCCGGCGGCAGCGACAATACCAGGTACCGCATTTGAACAACCGTTGCCGGCGTGAAATCACAGTTTCCATCATTCCTCTCTAAAGTCCGGCAAACATGTCACGTATATATCCCGTCATCGATCAGCTCATCGATCAGTTCCTGGAAGAAGAAGATCACATTCCGCAGTCGCGTCAGCACATTATTGAGGATCTGGTGAAAAATATCAGGGACGTGCAGAAGTCAAAAGAGCCGGTTAGGCTGAACTTTATTTGCACCCACAACTCAAGGCGCAGTCAAATGGCCCAGATCTGGGCACATGCACTCGCTCATTCCTTTCAGATTCCCAGTGTTGAGTGTTACTCGGGGGGCACTGAAGTAACGGCATTCCACCCCAATGCTATTCGTGCCATGAAAACGCTCGGATTTCAGATCACGCCCGAAACTCCGTCTTCAAACGGTCCCAATCCGCGCTGGCATGTTTCTGCCGGATCCAACCTGACCGAACTGGTCTGCTATTCCAAAAAAATTGAAGACAGCATCGATCAGAGTCTTCCGTTTATAGCCGTAATGACCTGTTCGGATGCCGATCAGAACTGTCCGGTTGTACCTGGAGCACAGTCCCGGGCTGCCTTTACATTTGAAGATCCCAAAAGCACCGATGGCACGGACAAAGAACAGCAGGCTTATCTCAAAACAGCGGTCGGGATCGGAAGGGAGCTGACAAGTGTATTCAAGTCGTTGTAAGCTTTGGGACACATCATTATGACTGATGTTCGCCATATCCGGATACATTTGTACGGCTGCCATCCAAAAAAATGCCCGGCAAGGGCACTGTTTCAACCCCGGCCGGGCCTCGTACCACACGACATGATGACAAGCATCTCAATGTTTACTTAACCTTGATCTGCTTGTTCACCTGCTTTTCCTTCTTCTCGATATCCAGCTTAAGGATACCATCTTCGAAACGTGCATCAATTTTGTCCTGATTGATGTTGTTCGGAAGCATGATGGAACGCTCGAACTGTCCGTAACGGGTTTCACGGACATGATGCTTGGTATCCTTGTTTTCGGTTTCTTCCTTACGCTCACCGGAAATGGTCAGACGACGATCCTGCAGATCAATATTGATATCGTCTTTCTTCATTCCGGGCAGCGCAGCCTGAACATGATAGTGACTGTCGGTCTCGGAAATATCGATGCTCGGCGCATAAAGCCGGCCGCTGTCACTGGTCACTACATCATTGAAAAACTCATCCAGAATGCTGGAAAAGGTGCGCGGTACTCCTGCTCTTTCAAATTCTTGCATTGGGTTATACTTTGTGATAGCCATAGCTACCTCCTTTTTTAAGGTTCATGGTTAACTCCTGTTTTCACCATGAACTATTGCAAAAGGCGTACCAACCCATGCCATCTGTCATTTTTGACAAGTTTTGTGTTATGCATGTCATACAGATCTGTTAAAAATGACAGAACCCTGCAGATGATTTGTCAATCAGACAATTCCGGGGCCGGAACGGATGACAGATATGTGTCAGAATTTCAGCGGTCCTGCCAGGTTGCCTTCCACTCCTTTGTAATCAGAAATGCCATCTCTAGACTCTGCTGATAATTCAGGCGCGGATCACAAAATGTCTTGTAATTGCGCTTGAGTCCGTCAGCACGAAGATTGTTCGCACCTCCGACACATTCGGTAACGTTGTCACCGGTCAGCTCCAAATGGACGCCGCCGAGAAAGGTGCCCTCACTCCGGTGTACGGCAAATGTTTGCTTGATCTCGGTCAGAATATCGTCAAAGCTTCTGGTTTTGATGTTTTCGTCCGTGGCATACGTATTGCCATGCATGGGGTCGCAGCTCCAGATCACACTCAGTCCGGCACGCTCAACGGTGCGGATCAGTTCCGGCAGCATGGATTCGACATTGTCTTTACCCATGCGGGTGATCAGAGTGACCTTTCCCTCCGTATTTTCGGGATTGAGCTTTTCAATAAGCCGCACAACCTCCTCACTTTCGAACGGAGGTCCGACCTTGATCCCGATCGGATTGCGAATTCCGCGGAAATATTCAACATGGGCGCCTTCAAGGTCGCGGGTCCGGTTGCCCAGCCACGGCATATGCGTGCTCAGATTATACCAGCCCTTGTTATGAGGAACCTGCTGAGTCTGCGCCGAATCATAGTACAGATTGAGTGCCTCATGAGATGTGTGAACCCGTACCTGTTTGAGGGCATCGATTTTGTGATTGGAAATGGTTTCTACGAAACGGACGGCATTGGTGATCGATTTGACCATCGACTCGTACTCCTTGTAGTACTTGTTCCGCCGCATGAAATCGAGCTCCCAGTATTCCGGATGGTTAAGGTTGGCAAAACCCTTTCCTTCCGTCAGCGAACGAATGAAATTCAGGGTCAATGCCGAAAGCTTGTATCCTTCCAGTAGCCGCTTGGGATTGGTCATCCGCGCCTCTTCGTCCTGCTCAAACTTGTTGAAAAGATCACCACGGTAGGATGGCAGCTCCTGTCCGGCCACTTTTTCCATGGGTTTGGATCTGGGCTTGGCATACTGCCCTGCGATTCTGCCCACCCGCACGACCGGTATGTTCATTTCGTGAATCAGGATAAAACTCATCTGAAGCAGGACCTTAAGCAGGCTCACCGTCTGAGGGGCATTGCAGTTGTCAAAGACCTCGGCACAGTCTCCACCCTGCAACAAAAACGCTTTGCCGCGGGATGCCAGAGCCAGTTGATCACGCAAATCTTCCACCTCCCATGAATTGACCAGAGGCGGGTAGCTTTTCAGTTCCTTATAGACCTGTTTCAGGAGTTTCTGATTGCTATACTCCGGGATTTGTTTAATGGGATGGGATTGCCAGGAGGTCGGGCTCCAGTTTTTCGAACTTGTTTGTTCCACAGTCAGATATACTTCAATTTGGTGTAAATATATAATATAACTGTGATAAGTGAGAAATAACAGCCCGTAAATTCACCTTTCTCCCCGGATTTCACTGATACCGGCATAAAAAGGTGTGACCCTGCAAGCAGAATCACACACTCAGTAAGATAACCGGGCTTATCTCCGGTAACAGGATGCATTGCGAGACTGACCAGAAAAAAAAGGGTACTCCCCGAAGGAAGCACCCTTTTTAATTGCTGCTCTGACTGTGCTGCTGTGAATGATCCTACTTCACCAGCATCAGTTTTTTGGACTGTACGAAGTCACCGGCCTGCATGCGGTAGATATACACGCCGCTTGCCAGACGGGTAGCATCGAACTCAACCGTGTGAACACCTGCTTCACGTGATTCATTGACCAGGGTGGCCACACGCTGTCCGGTCACATCATAC
>Ga0207421_10008584_pt1 | contig 10564 bp, 8 predicted proteins | sample SodLakKL_010_SED_4_FD_187542 | JGI IMG/M metagenome (GOLD analysis project Ga0207421, IMG submission 187542) | Alkaline sediment microbial communities from Lake Tanatar, Kulunda Steppe, Russia - 8KL_010_SED (SPAdes) (version 2) | ecosystem: Environmental > Aquatic > Non-marine Saline and...
CCCCAGCCGAGCCCCACCGCTCCACGCCCCCCCGCCGCCCAGCACGCCCCCGCGGCCCCCCAGCCTCCTTCTGCCACCCCCCCGCACGCCCCCCGGGGCGACGAGGTCGCCGAGGGCGTCGGCCGGTTCGGGACCCCCCGGCGGCTGCATCCCGCGTCCGTGCTGCTGGGGATCCCCCTGGCCCAGCTGATCCAGGCGTTGCTGGTGCCCGCCTTCGCCACCTTCGCCGCGGGCGGTGCCATCACGATCGGCTTCCTGTTCATGTTCGCGGTGGTCGGGTTGGTCGCCCGGATCCTGAGCTGGCAGCGCAAGGTGTTCTCGTTCGACGGCGAGGTGCTCCGCGTCGACAGCGGCGTGTTGAGCCGCAGCCACCGCAGCCTCGATGTCGCCCGCATCCAACAGGTGGAGCTCCAACGCGGCCCGATCCAGCGGTTGTTCGGGCTCACGGCGCTACGGATCGAGACCGCCGGCAGCGCCAGCGAGCCCGAGGTCGACCTCCGGGTCCTGCCCGAGGACGACGCACTGGCGCTTCGAGCCGCCGTTCGGGTCAGCAAGGCGCGCAAGACGGGCAAGGCCACCGACGCCGCCCTCGCCGGTGAGGAGCCCGAGGCGCGGGAGGTCCTACGGGTACCGATCAAACACGTACTGCTCGCCTCGGTGACCGGCGCACGACTGCTGGTGCTGCCCGCCGTGATCGGCGGTGCGTTCCAGTTCATCGCCCAGCAGGTCGGCAACGTGATCGACCAGGTCGCCGAACGGCTGATCGATGCGGGCATCACCACCCCACGCGACGAACTCCTGACCGGTCCCGACTGGACGTTGGTCGCGGGCTTCGCGGCCCTGGTGGCCGTCCTGACCGTGCTCGCGGCGATGGCCGTCGGGGTGTTCCGTGACGGCAACTTCCGCATCGAGCGCATCGACGACGACCTGCACGTCAAGCGGGGGCTGATCTCGACCCGGGAGTCGGTCGTGCCGCTGCGGCGGGTCCAGCTCGTCGAGGTGCAGCGGAACTGGCTCCGCCGACTGCTGGGCTACACCACCGTGCGGATGCGCTCGGCGGGCGGGTCGACCGGCGGCGAGGGACGGGTGAGCGTCCCCCTGCTGCGGCTCGAGGACGTCGACCGGCTGCTCAACGAGATCCTTCCCCACGTCCCCGGGGTGCCCGAGCTGCGATCCCATCCCCCGAACGCCCTGCGCCGGGCGTTGTTCCGGTGGCTGCGCCCTGCCGTGACCACCATCGCGTTGGTGTGGCTGCTCCCCGAGGTCGTCGGCTTCCTCGACCGGCCCTTCGTCGATCCACTCCGCCTCGCGGTGTTCGCCCTCCTCCCCATCAACACCCTGCTGGCCTACGTGGAGTACCGACATCTCGCGCACGGGCTGACCGACCGCATCGTGGTCTCACGCCGGGGAGCGCTGTCGATCACGACCACCCTGGCCCCGGTGGTGAAGGTCCAGGCGGTCACCTCCCGTCAGAACTTCTTCCAACGGCGCCTGGAGCTCACGACCTTGACCGCCCACGTTGCCGGACCGGGCGCCGTCGTCGAGGTCATGGACGCCGACGCGGCCGACGCGGCCGAGCTCCACGGTCACCTCAGCGCGCACGCGGCCTCTCCCACCCATGTCGTCCCGCTGGACGAGGCCCCGGTCACCGACGGACGAGCGGTCGCCACCCAGGGCGCCGGCTGACCATCCGGCACGGCCGGACCGTCCGAAGCCGCCGGGGCGCCCGGGGCCGGCCTCCGCAGCCACGGCCTGCTCCCCGGCGGCGCACACGCGCCACCATCACGGGAGCTGTGTCAGGACGCCGCCAGGCCGGCGCCACGCAGCGAGACCCGGAAGTCGTGGGCGTTGGTCGCGGCCGACAAGGCATCGCGCAGCGTGATGTCGCCCTCGCCGTAGAGGTGCAGCAGGTGCTGGTCGAAGGTCTGCATGCCGTAGTAGCCGCCCTCGGCGATGGCTTCCTCGATCTGGGGGAGCTGGGCCGGATCCATCACGAACTCGTAGATGCGGGTGGTCATCACCATGACCTCGACCACCGCGACACGTCCCGATCCGGTGGCCTTGGGCACCAGCCGCTGACAGACGATGCCCTTGAGGGAGTTCGCGAGCGACAGCCGGGCCTGGTTCTGCTGCTCCTTGGGGTACATGTCGACGACGCGGTTGATCGTCTCCCGCGCATCGGTGGTGTGCAGCGTGGAGATGACGAGGTGGCCGGTCTCCGCGGCCTGCAGCGCCGCCGTGACGGTCTCGATGTCGCGCATCTCCCCGATGAAGATCACGTCGGGGTCCTGCCGCGACACGGCCTTCATGCCGGTGACGAAGTCGGCCGTGTCGACCCCGACCTCACGCTGATCGATGATCGCGTTGTCGTCGCGGTGCATGACCTCGATCGGGTCCTCGAGCGTGACCACGTGGCAGCGACGGGTCGCGTTGATGTGGCTGAGCATGGCGGCGGTGGTGGTGGTCTTGCCGGAACCGGTCGGTCCGGTGACGAGCACCAGACCGCGGTGCTCCTCGGCGAGCTTGCGAACCGACGGCGGCATCCCGAGCGATCCGAAGCTCTGCGAACCGGGGAGCACCCGGCGGGCGACCACCCCGATCGAGCCCCGCTGACGGAAGGCGTTGATGCGGAAACGCCCCACCCCCGGGATCGAGTAGGCGAAGTCGGCCTCGGCCAGCCCCGCGAACGCCGCGGTGACCCGCACGTCCATCATCTCGGCCGCCATGCCCTTCACATCGCCGGACGACAGCGGCGGGAGCTGGCTGACGGGCTTGAGGTCGCCGTCGACCCGGATGTACGCCGGACCGCCGGACTTGAGGTGGAGGTCGGACCCGCCGGTCTCCACCAACAGCTGCAAGTAGTCGTTGACGCTCTGCACGGTGGCTCCGGGAGTGGCAAGGAACAGGACGAGGGACGGTCGACAGGTGACCAACATCGGCCCACCGCGCCGCCGCCTTGAGCGCGCGACCTCGGGCGAGGCGTCCACGCCCCCCGATGCCGGACCCGGTGCTCAGACCTCGAGGAGCAGGGTCACCGGACCGTCGTTGACCAGCGCCACCTCCATGTGGGTCCGGAAGCGGCCGGTGCCGACCTGCGCACCGTGTTCCCGGAGCCGGGCCACGACGGCCTCCACCAGCGGTTCCGCCTGCTCCGGACGGGCCGCGGTGACGTAGGAGGGCCGGCGTCCCTTGCGGGCGTCGCCGTAGAGCGTGAACTGGCTGACCACCAGCACCTCACCGCCGACCTCGGCACAGCTCGCGTTCATCGCCCCGTCCGCGTCGGGGAAGATCCGGAGGTGCCACAGCTTGTCGGCCAACTTCACGGCCTTGGCCACGTCGTCGTCATGGGTCACCCCGACGAACGCGACCAACCCCGCACCGATGTGTCCGGTGACCTCCGGGGGTTCACCGCGCTCGACCGCGGAGTTCACCGATGCCTCCGACACCCGCTGCACCAATGCGCGCACCCACCCACCTCCGGGACTCGTCGACCGACCTCGCAAGCCCACAGGCTAGGGCCCGACGCGACCACGTCCTCGCTACGCTCGTGGCATGCCCAGGTATCCGACGCGACGCGCGACCTCGTGCGGCGGGGTCGTTTGCGATGACCGTCCCGACGGCCGCAGATGGGTGCTGCTCATCGCCCGACGGAACGCCGCCGGCAAGCCCCAGTGGACCTTGCCCAAGGGCGGTATCGAAGCCGACGAGAGCGACGAACAAGCCGCTCTGCGCGAGGTCCGCGAGGAGACCGGGCACGGGGCGAGCATCGATCACCTGCTCGGGACGATCGACTACTGGTTCGTGTGGCGACCGGACCAGATCCGCTACCACAAGTTCGTGCACTACTACTTCATGTGGTGGGACGGGCTCGCCGCCGGGGAGCGCGACGACGAGGCCGAGCACGTCGAGTGGGTGCCGCTCGACATCGCCCTCGTCCGGCTCGCGCACCGCAACGAGCGCAAGCTGGTCGAACGGGCCCGCACCGCCGAGACCACCACCGTGCAACCCGCCCGCCATGCCGACCTCGGGGCGGAACGGTGAGGTGGCCGCGCCGGGGGGCCTCTGGCCGCCCGCCACGGATCCGTCGTGCAACCGGCGTCGTCCTCGGGGTGTCCGCGCTCGTGTTCGTGGGCCTGGGTGTGCCTGCGGGGGCGCAGCAGACGGATCCGAGCACCGAGCCCGACCCGGATGCCGGGGCAGCGACGCCGACCGGCGGCAGCGTGCGCCTGACCGTCACCGAACTCACGGGCGTCCTCGGGCCCGGAGCGCGTCGGGCCACCGATGACGCCACACCGGCGCCCTCGGAGTCGCCCGACGCGCTCCGATTACGGGTGTTGATCGAGAACGACGGCGAGCTACCGCTCGACGGGCTGCGGCTGGTCGTCGAGGTGCATCCGCCCGCGTTGACCCGGGGTCTGCTCCGTCAGGCGCTCGAGGGCGATGTGGGTTCGGAGCCCACCAACATCCGGACCTCGCCGGAGCTGCTGGACGGAGAACCGCTCGATGCCGGTGCCCTCGCGGGCGTGGCGACCGAGTTCGAACCGGGCGACCTCCGTTGGCCCGACGGCCCCGGGAGCGTGCATCCGGTGACGGTGGCGGTCACGCGCGGGACCACCACCCTCGACGAGGTCGTCACGGCCGTGGTGTGGTTGAACGAGATCCCGACCTCGCCGATGCTCACCACGTTGGTCTGGCCACTCGACACCTCACCGTGGAGGACCACCGGCGGCGCCTACCCGGACGCTTCCGGCCGCGAGGTCCGACCCGGGGGACGGCTCGACACCCTGCTGACCGCCGCCGAGTCGGCCCGGGGAGCACCGATCGTGCTCGCTCCCGCCGCTCACCTGCTCGAGGACCTGAGCGATCGCTCGGACGGGTTCGACGTCCTGACGCGTCAGGAGGACGGGGCGCTCGAGACCCGCGTCGTCACGGCCGACGACCCCGAAGCCGTGCTCGCCCGACAGACCCTGCGCCGGATCCGTGAACTCGCGTCGGATCAGCCGTACGCGCCGATCAGCGGGACCTACGCCGACGCCGACCTCGGGGCGCTGGCCGCCGGCAACCCCGTCACGCTCGAGCTCGGCAGCACGGCCGCGGTGGAGGGACGGCGTCGCGTGCAGCGGCAGCTCGGAACCCCGGTCGATACCGGCGTCTACCTCGCCGACGGCCCGATCTCGCCCGCGGTCCTCGACCTGCTTCCCGGCGACACCGTGCTGCTGCCCTCGCAGGCGGCCGGGATGGGCGCGCCGATCGGGGATCCACCCCTCGACGAGCCGGTCCGCACCGTGCGCGCGCCATCGGGGCGACTGCTGACCGCCCTGATCGCCGACCCCTACCTCGAGGAGGCGTTGGCCGCGACCGGGCAGCCGGGGGGGCCGTTGGTCGCCGCACAGCGCACCGTGGCGGAATCGGCGATGGCCTACCTCGTGGCGCCGAACGCTCCCGAGCGGGGCCTGGTGTTGCTTCCGCCCGCGACCTGGCAGCCGTCGCCGATCACGGCGGCCGCCCTGCTGCAGGGGTTGACCGACGCCTCCTGGATCGCGTTGGACTCGCCCGCACGGGTCGCCAGCGACGCTCGCTACTCCGGCAGCCCCGTGGAGCTCGCCGCGTCCGCCGACGGGGCCTTCCGTAGCGAGCTGGTGACCGCCCTGGCGACGGCACGGGCCGGATTGGACAGTCTCGAGGCCGCGCTGCCGTCTCCCGACAGTCGCATCCAGGGCCGTTCTCTGCAGGCGCTCGAGGACGACCTGATCCGTGCCACCTCGCGCTGGTACCGAGGCGACGCCACCGGTCAGCCCGACGCGCTCGTGCGCGATGTCCAGCGCGCCGTCGACACGACCATCGGGGACATCGAGGTGAGCTCGGGAACGGTGACCCTGACCTCCGACACGGGACAGATCCCGGTGACCCTGCAGCGTTCCCGCGGGGAAGCCATCCAGGTCGTGGCGACCGTGGAGTCCCAGGGGCGGCTGCTGTGGCCGGAGGGCCGTCGTTCGGAGGTCCTGCAACTCGACGAGGGCAGCACGACGACCGTGTCGTTCCCGACCCGCGCGCTGTCGACCGGGACCTTTCCGGTGACCGTCCGTGTCACCGATCCCAGCGGCACGACGATCATCGCGGATACGACCCTGTCGGTGCGCTCGACCGCGATATCCGGTGTCGCGTTGACCGGGACGGTGGTGCTGGTGGCCATCCTGCTGCTGTTCGGGGCGGTCCGACGGGGCGATCGCCGGCGCGCGCCGCTCAGCAGCGTGGACGCACCGTGATCGCCGCCGCCCCGGACGACGCCGCCGAGGGCCAACACGACGAAGCGACCCCCGGAGGGCTTGCGGCCACGTAAGGTTGCCTCCACAGGTCACGGGCAGCGCACGGATGGGCCGGGGCGGACCGCTGACGACCGGAGACGACGTGATCGACCGCTGCCACCGCCGGGGCGCTGACGAATCCGGCGGTATCATCACCGGCTGGCTGTTCCAGTTGGTGATCTTCCTCGCCGTGCTGGCCTTCGTCGCCTTCGAGGCCATCACGGTGGTCGTGACCAACGTCAGCCTGGACGACACCGCGCGTGAGGTCGCGCGTGCAGCACGCGACGAATACCGTGTGGCACGGTCGATCGAGGTCGCGACCGCGACCGCGACCGAGGTTGCCGCGCTGCGTGACGCTCGCGTGGTCGAGGTGACCGAGCAAGACGGCGATCTGATCGTGGAACTCGGGAAGGATGCGCCCACGCTGGTCATCCACCGCATCGGACCGTTGCAGAACCTGGTGAACGTGACCACGTCAGCCCGCGTCGCGTGGGCTCCCTAGGGGGTTGGGTGGACGCATCGAGATATGAGTCCACGACTCCGCGTGACCGCGGAGATGCACCGACCGTGACCGGGGCACCCTCCTTCGACGTCGAACGTGCAGACAGCGGACAGGATGGGTCCGATCGGACGGCCAACCACCCGGGTGGTCCGACCGCCGGCGCGGGCGACGAGGGCGGCATGCCACCCTCCGAGCGCGACACCCCCACGCCGGGGGGGATCTCGGCGCTGCGGGCACCCGAGCTCCCCGCCGACCTCGACGCCGCTCCCGCCGACCTCGACGCCGCTCCCGCCGACCTCGACGTCGAGGTTGCCGACGCCGGTGGCGCGCACCGGCCGTGGCCGGACCGTTCCCACCTCGGCAACCGGTACGCCCTCGAGGAGCCCATCGCCTCCGGTGGGGCCGCCATCGTCTGGCGGGCCTTCGACGAGAACCTGGCCCGCACGGTCGCGGTGAAGCTGCTGCACCCCCACCACGCGACGGATCCCACGGTCGTGGAGCGCTTCGAACGCGAATCGCGCGCCGCAGCCCAGCTCAACCACCCCAACGTGGTGCGCATCTACGACACGGGCCGCGAGGACGATCTCGTCTACCTCGTCATGGAGCACGTGGACGGTCCGAGTCTGCGCGAGGTGATGCGCTCACGCGGCCAGCTCGATCCCGCCACGGTGGCCGCCCTCGGCGAACAGGTCGCCGGCGCGTTGGGTGAGGCCCACACCAACGGGCTGGTGCACCGCGACGTCAAGCCCGCCAACATCCTGCTCGCCGCCGACGGCACGGTGAAGGTCACCGACTTCGGGATCGCGAAAGCGCTCTCGGGTGCGGACGCGACCCTCACCACCCCGGGGACGGTGGTCGGCACCGCCGCCTACGTCGCCCCCGAACAACTCGAGGACGGCGACATCGACGCGCGCGCCGACGTCTACGCGTTGGGGGTCGTGCTCCACGAGTGCCTGACGGGACGGCCGGCCTTCAGTGGCGACACCCCGACCGCCACCGCCGCGATGCGCCTGACCCACGAGTTGATGCCCCCTCGGCAGATCATCGCCGATGTGCCACGCGGGCTCAGTGACGTGATCACCCGCGCGACGCGACGCGACCGGATGGACCGGTTCGCCGACGGCGCCATCATGTCGGGCGCGCTGGCGACCATGGTGGGATCCCGGCCGAGCGAGATCACGGTCTCCCTGCTCGACCAGGGCGAGGAGGACGATGCCGAACTGCTCCAGAGCATCGACCGTAAGGAACACCCCTACTCCGGGCCGATGCCCGCCAACCGACGCGAGTACGCCAGGCGCCTGGTCGCCGCGTTCGTCGGTGGCCTGGTCCTGACGCTGGTCGCGGTGTTCGCGCGCGACGCCATGACTACCGCACCGCAACCGGAGAGCGGTCTGCAGCAGCAGTCCTGGCGCGTCGAGGACGTCACGGTCTACGACCCGCTGAACCCCGCGGACGGCGAGAACCAGCACCTCGCGTCGCTCGCGACCGACGGCAACCCCCAGACCTCGTGGACCAGCGATACCTACGAGGAGGCCGACTTCGGCCCCGACCAGGACGGCATCGGGCTGATGTTCGACCTCGGTGACGCTCAGGAGGTCCGCGGCGTCGACATCAACTTCGTGCGCGGCGGGCTGGTCGTCGAGCTGTATGCGGCCTCGACGCTGCCCCCGGATGCTGCCGGCCCGGAGGCCTGGGGCGACCCACGCGCCACCCAGGCCGACACGCTCGGCCAGCAGCCGATCCGGTTCAGTCCGACCACCGAGCGCTACTGGCTGCTGTGGGTCACCGGGTTGTCCACCAGCAGCGCCGGCGACTACACCGCCGAGGTCGCCGGGGTCGAGTTCCTCGGTCCTCCGTGATGGCGACGATCGGGGCGTGGGGCGACATCGACGATCAGCAGCTGCTGAGCAGCTTCGTCGACGTCACCCGCAGCCGCAACGATCGCGAGCTCGCGTTCCAGGAACTGGTCGTTCGTTACCGGCACCGGGTCTTCGCCGTGTGCTTCCGGGTGCTCGACGACCACGCTGACGCGGAGGACGCCACCCAGGAGACCTTCGTCAAGCTGGCTCGCGGCGCCGACGGCTTCCGCGGCGACGCGAAGCTCTCCACCTGGCTCTACCGGGTCGCACGCAACGTCTGTACGGATCGGATCCGCTACGAGGCACGCCGCCCGTCGACGCCGGTGGACGACGTCGCGGCGGTCGGCACCGAACCGAGCGTCGCCGACGCCAGCGAGGCCCATGCCACCGCCACGGTGGTCGGCGCGGCGCTCGCCCGGCTGGACGAGCGTTCCCGGCAGCTGCTGCTGTTGGTCGCGGTGGACGGCCTGTCCTACGCCGAGGTCGCCGAGGTCGTCGACCTGCCCGTCGGTACCGTCAAGAGCCGCGTCTCGCGCGCCCGGGTTCAGCTGGGCATGCTGCTGGCCGATGCGCCCGACGACCGGCAGGACCGGCCGCACGTCACCGTTGATGCGCCACACGTCAGCCGCTCCGAACCCGCCCGTCCCGGCCCGCGTGGCCCCCCGGAGCACTGACCCTCGGCCACGCCGGGCAGGCCCGCTCGGGTGGATGACCGGCGCCTGGCACGACGACGCCAGGCCACCGCGCGACGCAACCCCGCCCCCCGCCTGCACGTCCCACCGGGTGGACAACCCCGCCCTTCCCCCTCGTTCCGTCTGATCCAGATCGCACCGGAGCCCACCGTGGACGCCTCCGAGCGCTTGGCCGCACTGTTGGCCGACGAACTCGACGCCCACGAGCGCATCGCGCTCGAGGCCGAGCTCGCGCGCGACCCGAAGCTCCGAGCGGCGCGCGATGCCATGGAACGGGCCGACGCCCACCTCGACGAGCTGGGCTCACCGGAGCCCGCCGCGGGCTTCGAGCAGCGCCTCGACGACCGGGTGACGACCGTCCTCGACGAGCTGCTCGGCGAGGCCGAGCAGCAGCCCCGCACCGGGAGCACGGCCCCGGGATCCTCATCCGAGGGGTTCACCGCCCGGCGTCGCGCCCGCGCCTCGCGCCGGACGCAGACGATGATCGGTCTCGCGGCGGCGGCGGTGGTCCTGGCGGGCAGCGGGGCGCTGTTGACCTCGTTGGGTGGCGACGACTCCGCCGAGATGGCCGACGACTCGGGGGCGTTCAGCACCACCGACGAGGCCGAACGTGACACCGCCGCGACCGACGAGTCGGCCGATGCGGAGGCGTTCGGTGCTGCCGGACCGGTCGTGGTCGCCCAGGAGCGGACCCTGGACGACGACGACCTCGACGAACTGCTCGCCGGCGGGGAACTCGAGGTGGTCGCCGCGCAACGCTACGACGAGGACCTCGGACGCGACGTCGCCGGACGGTTCCAGGCCGAGCTCGGAGTGCGCGCACCGCAGGATGCGGCGGCCGATCAGGACCTCGACCACGACGACGGCGCCCTCGAGGACGCTCCCGCACCGGAGTCGGCCGAGGACGACACCGCCCCCGTCGGCCCGGAGCTCATCACGCGCGACGGCTCACCGCTCCCGGCCGCCGACGCGGCAGACCTCGTCCGCTGCCTCGACGAGGTGTTGGCCGCCGGGCCGGGAGCGATCCCCGCCTACGCCGAGCTCGCGACCTACCAGGGCGAGGAGGCGCTCGCCCTCGGCCTCGTGACGCTGGATCCGGAGACCGCCGCGTTCACCCGCAGCGAACTGTGGGTGCTCGACCGTGCCACCTGCCAACTGCTGCGGTTCGCCCAGGGTTGAACGGCGGGGTTGAACAACGGGGCGAAC
>Ga0207421_10008585_pt1 | contig 10563 bp, 7 predicted proteins | sample SodLakKL_010_SED_4_FD_187542 | JGI IMG/M metagenome (GOLD analysis project Ga0207421, IMG submission 187542) | Alkaline sediment microbial communities from Lake Tanatar, Kulunda Steppe, Russia - 8KL_010_SED (SPAdes) (version 2) | ecosystem: Environmental > Aquatic > Non-marine Saline and...
GCCTCCGTAGCTCAACCGGCAGAGCAGGTCCCTCTTAAGGACAAGGTTCCGGGTTCGATCCCTGGCGGAGGCACAAGGTTTAAAAAAATAGAAGTATATATTATAGTTAATTAAGATAAATTAAAAAAATGGACACAAAAAAAGACAAGACGGAAATACTCGAAAAATACGGCTTGGAGACGGACGACACCGGCTCACCGGAAGCTCAAATTGCAATTCTTACCGAGGAGATAGACAGTCTCTTCGACCATTTGGAAGACCACCCCAAGGACAAACACTCCAGAAAAGGGTTGGTGGGGATGGTTAACAAAAGAAAAAAGCTTTTAAAATATTTAAAAAAAGAAGACCGGAAAAGATACGAGGAAATCATAAAAAAAACCGGTCTCAAGAGTAAATGACAATGAAACACAAAGGCCAGAGAGTGGTGGTGCTTATCGACGTTCAAAACCTTTATCACTCGGCAAAACACTTATACCAAGCGAGGGTCGATTTCAAGCAAGTTCTTAATCTGGGAGTTAGTAAACGAACGCTGGTTCGTTCTTTCGCTTATGTAATAAGAACCAAAAGCGGAGAAGAAAAGTCCTTTTTCGACGCCTTGACCAACCTGGGTATCGAAACCAGAATCAAAGACCTTCAAGAATACCAAGGAGGTTTTAAAAAAGGAGACTGGGACGTAGGATTGGTGATAGACGCCGTCAGACTTTCAAGTGGCGTTGATTCCATAGTTTTGGTTACCGGAGACGGAGATTTCGTTCCTTTGGTGGGGTATCTGCAAAACAAGGGAATAAGAGTCGAGGTTATCGCCTTCAAAAGATCGGCTTCTTCCAAACTCATAGAAGCGGCCGACGAGTTTATGAATCTGGAAGATAGTCCAAAAAAATTCTTACTGAAAAAATAAAATGGAAAAATACGAACTACAAATCGGCGGAAGAAAATTGACGGCCAGTTTCAAAAATCTGGCCCAGCAGGCCAACGGAAGCGTAATGCTCAGATACGGTGACACCGTCGTAATGGCCACGGCAACGATGTCCGAAGAAGATAAAAAAGATGAAATGGGCTACTTCCCGCTGATGGTTTTTTATGAAGAAAAGTTCTATGCCGCCGGAAAGATTGGCGGCTCTCGCTATACCAGAAGAGAGGGAAAACCCTCCGACAGAGCCACTCTCATCGCCAGAATGATCGACAGATCGATAAGACCCCTATTCCCCGAAAACTTAAAAAGGGAGGTGGAAATTATCGTTACCTGTCTTTCCTGGGATGAAGAAAACGACCCGGCCGTTCTGGGCGGGTTGGCCACTTCTATCGCCCTTTCGATATCCGACATACCCTGGAACGGTCCTTTGTCCATGGTCAGGATTGGAAAAGAAGAAGGGGATCTCATCTTGAACCCCACCTACACGGAAAGAAGCGAGGGAGACATGGACGTCGTTTTCAGTAGTTTTTTTAAAGACGGCGAGTTTCTTATAAACATGATCGAGGGATCCTTCCAAGAAGTTGATGAAAGTGATGTTTTGGAAGCTTCAAAAATGACCGAGAAGGCAACCGAAAAAATTGAAGACCTTCAAGAAAAAATCATAAAAGAAAAAGGAACAGAAAAAATGAAGCTTCCCGAAGACTCCGTCCCAAAAAAGATAAAGGAGTATGTGGAAAAATTAGAACAAAAAATTGAAAAGGCGATATTTGGATCCGACGAGAAAAATCCGGAAGAAATTAAGAAATTAAAATCACAGATAGAAGAGAGTTTTGAGAACGAAGAAGATCAAAAAATAGCTAAAGATTATTTTGAGGAGTTTAAGAAACAAATAGTCCGTAAGAAGATCCTAAAAGAAAACATTCGCCCGGACGGAAGAAAAGAAGATGAGCTCCGAGAGCTGGAAGTGGAAACGGGGCTTTTGCCGAGAACGCACGGAAGTGGACTTTTCTCCAGAGGCGGAACTCGCTCCCTTTCGATAATAACTCTGGGAGCTCCGGGAGATAAAAAACTTTTCGACAACATGGAAGAAGAGGGTAAGAAAAAATTCTTTCATCATTACAACTTCCCTCCCTACTCGGTAGGAGAAACCTGGCCCCTGAGAGGACCGGGCAGAAGAGAGATAGGGCACGGAATGCTGGGAGAGAAAGCGATAACGCCGATTTTGCCCGACATAGATGACTTTCCCTACACCATAAGATCCGTTTCGGAAATACTCTCCTCCAACGGTTCAACTTCTCAGGCGGCAATAACCAGTACTTCTCTGGCTCTTATGGACGCCGGGGTTCCTATCAAAGCACCGGTTACCGGAATATCGATCGGCCTGATTTCCGACGGAAAAAATCACCGCTTACTGACCGACATTCAGGGAGCCGAAGATCACGCAGGAGATATGGATTTCAAGGTGGCGGGAACGGAAAATGGCATAACCGCTATTCAGATGGACGTCAAATTACCGGGGATAAACGTTGATTTAATGAAAGACGCCTTAAAAAGAGGTAAGGAGACAAGAAAGAAAATTTTTGATACAATTAAAAAAGCGATACCTGAACCCAAAAAGGAACTTTCTCCGTACGCTCCCAGAATAATAACGATGAAGATCGATCCGGAAAAGATAAGAGAGGTAATCGGACCGGGCGGAAAAGTAATAAATGAGATAATAGACCAAACCGAGGTTTCCATAGACATAGAGGACTCCGGAGACATATTCATAACCTCGGAAGACCAGCAATCAGCCGACAAAGCGGTAGAGTGGATTGAAAATATAGTCAGAGAACCGGAAAAGGGAGAAATGTTCAAGGGAAAAGTCAAAAAAATAATGAATTTTGGCTGTTTTGTTGAAATTATGCCCGGAACCGAAGGGTTAGTCCACATTTCGGAGCTCGCCAAAGGAAGGGTTGGCAAAGTTGAAGACGTAGTCTCAGTTGGAGACGTAATTCCGGTAAAAGTTCTTAAGATAGCTAATGATGGAAAGATAGATTTATCATTAATAAAAGCAAAAAAAGAACTTAAAAAAAGGAGGGATGCCAAATCCAAAAAGCAATAAGGTTCGTACAATGGAAAGAGATATATCCCGCCTGGAAAGAGGGGAAGATTTAGTAATGGAAGTGGAAGAAGAAGAAATTTCGGAAATAGAAGAGGAGACCTTGGATAAAGAACCGGATAAGGAAAAGGAAGAAAAAATCGTAAACGAAGAAGATTTAGAAAAATTAAAAGAGTTTAAAGATGAAACTCGAACAGAAAAAGAGGTTCTTAAAGAAAAGTTGACAGAAATAAACGAAAAGATGAAAGAAGCTACGGGAAAGATTAAACAGGTGGAGGAAGATGCTGACCTCGATAACAGACCGGCGAGAAAAAAGAGGAGAAAGCTTTTAAAACATAAAAGAGATCTCGAAGAAAAAAAGCTAAAGGTAAATAATAAATTGAGAAAGGTGGAAGATCATTTTGAAAGGTTTTCCGTTCTTGAGAAAAAAATAGAAGAAATAATCAACTCCTCTTCTTAAACAAATACATTATGAATAAAACAAGACAAATAAAAGAGAAGTTCGCCTCCTTGGAAAAAGAAAAGGAGAGGTTGAATTTCAGAAAAAAACAACTTTCCAAACGTAAAAAACAGCTCAAGGAATCAGTTTCCGAAATAAAAGAAAAAATAGAAAAAGCGGAAGAGGAAAGAGAAAAGCTGGAAGGGGAAGACGAAGAAACTCTCAAAAAAAGATGGAAGATCGAAGATGAAATAGAAGCTTTGGAGAATGAGCTTTGGAAGTGGGAAGACGAATTAAAAAAGATACCGGAAGAAAAAGAAGAGGTTGAAGAAAAGCTAAAAGAGCTAACAAATGAAAAAGAAGGGTTGGAAGAAGAGTTGGAAGAAATGGAAAGTGAAGAAGGCAAAGAAAGGAGAAAAGAAATTGAAAATAAGTTGAACGAGATAATTGAAAAAGAAAAAAATATTGAAGAAAAACAAGAATCTTTAAAGAAAAAAAAGGTAAGCCTGGAAGAAGAGCTGGAAAAAGTAATTGCAAAGGAGAAAGGGTTTGAGGAAGAAGAAAAAGAAATAGACGAAACGCTTTCTTCAACCGAAGATCCCAAACAAAGAAAAAAGCTGCAAAAAGAGCGATGGGGTATCGTAGACGAAAGAAAAAAACAGGAGAGAAGAAGGTGGGAAATAGAAGAGGATGTGGAGGAAATAAAGGCAAAAATAAAAGATACGGACAGAGAGTATAGGAAGCTACAAAGAGAAAAACGAGAGCTCAAAAGAGATGAAACAAGAACTGCAGACCCGGAAGACGTTCCCCGGAACAAAGGAAGGCTTAAAGAAAAGCTTTCAGAATTCAATGACGAAATTGAAAAAATAAGAGAAGAAAAAGAAGAAATTTCAAGTCAAAAAACTCAACTCGAAGAAGAGCTGGAGGTTATTTTGAAAAATGAAGAAGAAATTGAAGAAAAGGAAGAGGAGATAGAGAAAAAGCAGAGCCTCGAAAAAGATCCTGAAAAAAGAAGGGAATTAAAACAAGAACGATGGAAAACGGAAGACAGAAGAAGAGAAATTGAGAACGAAAGATGGGAAAAGGAAAAGGAAGTCAAAAAACTTGAAACAAAAATAGAAGAAAAAGAAACTAAATTAACAGAGCTTCGGGAAAAAGAAACCCGCTTTGAGATGGCTCTCGATGAAATCGAGGAAAAAGAAAAGGGGGAAATGGAAGAGGAGAGAAGTAAAGAGGAGAAAGAAAAGTTAAAAGAGGAAAGAAGAGAAAGAGAAAGAAGAAGAAAAGAAAGAGAGCAAAGGGATGAATTCGCCAATCCTGAAGAAGTAATTGAAAAGTTGGAAGATGAAGTTCAGGAAGCAATTCAAGAAAAGAAAGCGCTTGAAGTTGAAAAGGAAAACCTCTTACAAAAAGAAAATAGAGCTAAGGATTCTTTAGAAGAAATAATCAAAAAGCTTCAAGAAATAAAAGAAGAGGTAAAGGAAATAGAAAGCAAAGAAGAGATCGCTGAAAAACCGGAAGAAAAACGAAAAATAGAAAAGGAAAGATGGAATTTAGAAGAAAAAAGAAGGGAGTGGGAGCGAAAAGAATGGGACCTGGAAGAAAAAATTAACAGAATAAAAAAGCGGAAGAGTAAAATTCAAGGAGATCATCAAGAAATAGCAAGCACTGAACAAGGATTAAAAGAAAAAATAAAAGCCCTAAAGAGAAGAGTAAAAGAAAACGAAATAGAAGAAAAAAAAGAATCTTTAAAGAGAGAGATTGAAAAAACGGAAGATGAAAAAGAGGATTTGAACGAAAAGCGAGCGGAGAAAAGAGAAAGAATAAATCATTTAGCTAAAAAAATTGAATTAATTGAGGAGAGAGAGAAGGAAATCGAGAAAGAAAAACAGGAAATAGAGGAAAAAGAAAAGGAAGCAATCGAACCGAAGGAAAAGAGGGCTGTCGAAAGTAGAAGATGGAGAACGGAAGAGAAAAGAAAAGAAGCCGAAAAAGAGCGATGGGAGGTGGAAAAAAAGATGGAGAGTTTAAAAGAAGAAGAGGGTAAGATAGAAATGCTCTATCACCAGCTGCTTAATAAAAAAGAGGAGTTGAAAGAAAAAATAGAGTCATTGAATGAAGAAAAAGAAAAGCTAAATGCAAAACAAGAAAAAGAAGAGCTCGAAATGGAGCTGAAAAGATTTTCCGAACTGGAAAAGACAATAGAAGAAAAAACATCCGATATTGAAAGCAGAAAAGAAGAAATAAAAGAGAGATTGGGAGAGGTAAAAAGAAGAGAAGAAGAAGTTGAAGAAGAGGGTGAAAAGATTGAGAACGAAGAAAAATTAGCGGAGGTTCCCGAAGACAAGAGAGAGACGGAAGAAAAAAGGTGGGAAACCGAAAGACAAAGAAGGAATATAGAAAAAGAACGATGGGAGTTGGAGAAGGAGTTAGAAAACCTTAATAAAAAACAAAAGGAATTGGAGTTAATTACCAAAAGAAAGGCGGAAATTAAGGAAAAATTAAAAGATTTGGAGGTTAAATTAGGAGAGAAAACATATGAAAGGCCTGAAGAAAAAGAAGAAGTAACGGAAACCGCTGAAGAATTAAAAGAAGAAGGGGAGGAGGAAGAAGAGTATATGGATACAAAAACAAAGAGTGAGGGAGTGAAAGAAGAAGGGGAGGAGGAGGAAGAAGATGAAGAGGAGGATTTGGATCTGGAATCCGTTTCCGTAAAAGAAAATGAAGGCGAAGAGAAAGAAAGAGAAGAATTTCTACGGAGATTGGAAGAAAAAATGGAAGGTAAAAAAACTTCTTCCGAAGAAGAGCCTCTTTCCCAAGATGAAGTAAGTGAAGCTGACGAGGAAGATATGGAAATGGAAAATGAAGATGCTTACGAAGAAAAGGAAAGCCCTTCCACAGAAGAAAAGCAGGAGGAAACAGAAGAAAAACAGGATGAGGAAGAAGTCGAGGAAAGTTTTGATGAACAAATGTCAAAAACACCGAATTTAGCTCAAAGTTTGGAAGATGATCAGGAGAAAGACGATGACGAAAGCCCTTTTGAAAGACCGGTTGACGCCCCGCTAAAAGAAGAGGATAAGGTAGAGGGAGAAGTAGAACCCCCTACTCCCGATCCCGAAGAGGGAGAGGGTCCGACCCCCTTGTCTCCTGAAGAAGGTTCAATTCCCACACCTTCCGAAGAAGAACCGGCAGGAGGAGAAGAAATAATCGGATCAGAGAAACCCGAAGTTCCCGAAAAAACGGGGAAATCCACGAAATTAATAGTCCGAATAGGAGTGATTATAGTCGGATTGATTTTAATATTGGCAATCGTTTTTGGGGTTCGCGCCATCTTCTTCACGGAAGATCCGGAAACACCTCCCGATACTCCGGTGGATCCGCCTTCCGAAGAATCCCGAATCACGGACATAGAGATCAACCATCTGGAGGGCTATCAATATGAATTTATCGCTAATTACGAAGAAGAGCTTTCCGATTTCGTTTGGCGGTTTTTTTACCGGGGAGCACAAATAGCAGAATTCGAAGGGGGGTCTCATATATACACTTTCGAACCCGAACTGGAAGGGCAAGAGATTAATATAGAATTGGAAGGATTGAATGAAGATGGCGAAACAATAGATCAAATGACCACCTCTTTCGAGGTCGAAGAGTTTGTTGAAGAAGAAGACCCCGAAAGTAGTGCTCTTTTCCCAATAGAAGAAGAAAGGGGTGATCATATAAGAACCACCACCAGAACTTTGAATGAAATTGAGGACTTTTTGATTACCAGACTCGCCACGGAAGAAGATTATGTTTTTCAAGAATTAGCAATTTTCAAGGCGGAAACCAATCCGGCGGAAAGGCCTTTGCATTTGACTGAATTTTATAACTCCATGAATCTGGGGACTTATTCGGACCACTTCTTGAGTTATCTGAAAGACGAATTTACTCTTTTTATTCACTACCCGACTCGACCCGGACTGGGGTTCGTCGCAGAAATAAAAGAAGGTGACCTGCAGGACTTTATGGACATGGGTCTCCACGCTACTTGGGAAGGGGAATTATTTCTTGAACATTTCTCCAACCTGATAACCATACACAATTTTTCAGTCGAGGACATAAATCCGGAAAAGAAAACAATTGATTATTTAAACCACGAAATTAACTATTACCAGCATTACCCCCATGAGGGAGATTTGGAAGAAGCTGTAAAAAGCTGGTTTGAAAATCATTTACCGACTTTTATATACAAAGAGGGATCTGAATTAGCCGTGGTAGACAGAAGAGAAGAAGACGGGACTGTTATCTTCAACTTTGAATTTGAAGCTGGAATTCCGGGGTACGGCGACCTTCCGGAAGACGAAACCGCTCCGACTTCTCACACTACAACCGTAACCGTGGAAGACAACGAAGTAGCCAGAGCTGTTACCAATGGAGAGTTCAACGAATTAACCGGCAACTACACCCGTACTGAAACAGAAACGAAAGAAATCGTAATAATAAGAGTCGGAGAGACGGGTCTTAACGTAAGGGAAAGACCTTCTACAGAATCCTACGATTTCGAAAGAGTTGATGACGGAGAGGAGTACGATTTACTGGACCGTGAAGGTGATTGGTATAAAATCGCCCTGGAAGATGATGAAGGTTGGATTTACAGCGCCTATGCAGATGTAGAGGAGGTGGAAGTTGAAGTGGAAAGAGAAGAGGAAGGAGAAGGTATAGAAGAAGTGGAAGTTGAAATCTTTGAAGAAGAGATTGATTTCGGAGTTTATTATGCAGTAGTAGACCAAAAATTCATTCTAACTACATCCATGGAGGCGATAGAGGAAGTAATAAGTAGAATTGAGGAATAAAAGTTATGCAAAAAAAAGAATTGAAAAAGAAATTAGAAAATCAAAAAAAAGAATTGCGCTCAATGCTTGAGAGATTCGCTAAAGAGGACGATAAACCGGAAGGTGACTGGGATACCAAATTCCCCAAATTCGACGGAGGAGCTTTGGAAGAAGCAGCTGATGAAGTGGAAGAATTCGACTCACTCCGCTCTATAGAGCATTCCTTGGAATTAAAACTCAAAAAAACAAACAAAGCTTTAGAAAAAATAAAAAAAGGCACTTATGGAAAGTGCGAAAGTTGCAGGGCTGATATAAAAGCGGATAGATTGGAAGTGGTTCCGGAAGCTGAAACCTGCAAGGAGTGTACTGAATAATCTTGTTTCCGTTTTATTTAAAGGTTTTCGTTTTTTAATTACCTCTTATTTCTTTACGGGATAAGGGGTTTTTGTATAAGCTTTTACCAGCCCATGGTTTGACCTCTCTGCATGCCACTGAACGGATTATATCCTCCGCTGGTCTCAAAGTGTAAATGGCAACCGGTGGACAGCCCGGTGGTTCCCATGGTCCCGATCTGCTGACCCGCGCTTACCGATTGTCCGGGACTTACATGAATTCCCTGTAAATGAGCGTAAAGACCGTTGAAACTCCCGTGATCTATCCGGATGTAATTACCGGCCGGCCAGCTGTTTCCCGTACGAGTGACCGTTCCGCCTCCTCCGGCGTAAATGGGGGTTCCACAAGCGTTGGCGATATCAACGGCCTTGGCGTGGCCGGGATGGGCTGTTTGAGTTACAGTCCCATAAGTAACTGCTGCAAACCGACTATGTGTGGTCGGCGGCGCTTGCCTGCGGATGGGCGCGGCCGGCTTTTTACCGTCGGGAATAATGAGCTGATCACCCGGTCTTATAGTATCTTTCAAATCCTTTAAATTATCGTTATAAGCTACTATATCCTCCATATCGGCTTCGTGCTTGAGAGCTATGTCACTTAAGCTTTCCCCTCTTTGAACGTAATACAAAACACCGGTGGTCGGAAGGATTAAAAGTTCATCCCCCGAACTTATCTTTTCATTCGTTATGCTGTTAGCCCATTTTATAGTATCCTTGCTGATTGAAAACTTATCAGCGACCGATTCCAAGCTGTCTCCGGGTCGCACTTTATAAGAAACTATTCTATTCCTCCCCTCCTGACCCATGTCAGCTCCCAAAACCTGGATCTTTCTTCCCGTAAGCGGCCCTCTTGATAAAATGGTGTTGTCGGTGAAAATATACCCTTCCCCACTTACGTTTCGAACCTTTCCGGCTTCCAAAAACAAATTATTGTCCGGTACTGAATGCTTACCGGTTATGTTTTCTCCATTGTTAACGGAAAAAGCGGTAAAAATTATAAAAATCAAAATCAAAACACCCACTCCGGTAAGTAGGCCTAAACACTTCCTTTCGTTCTTTCTCTTTTTACATTCCAGAACTATTTTCTTCCTCGCTGATGAGGAATGCTTGGTTTCGTAGGTACGAATAAGTTGAATTATTCTTACTTTCTACGAAATTGTATCAAGCAAGTAAAAAAAAGTCAAGCCAAGAATAATGAGGAATACGATTCGTCATTCCCGCGTTTCTTTCCGTCATTCCCGCGTTTCCTTCCGTCATTCCCGCGAAAGCCTGCCTGCCGGTAGGCGGGCGGGAATCTCTTTGTGTTGCCGGTTTTATGAGATTCCCGATCGGGGTCGGGAATGACCCCTTATTACACAAATTTCACGGGGCAGGTGGTAAGATGGGATCTCAAAATAACAAGAGGGATTTCAAAATAAAAATTACACTGTTAAACTTCTTATTTTTATATATAATGAAGTAATGGAATTAGCTTCGAAAAAAACAATAAAAAAACTACTCGCTGAAATCGGAGGTCCCGTAAAAGGATTGGGACAAAACTTTTTGGTTAGTGAAAAGATCGTGGATGATTTAATATCAATAGCCGAAATAAATTCTAAGGACAAAATAGTGGAAATCGGCCCCGGGTTGGGAGTGTTAACCGAAAAATTAACTGAAAAGGCCGGTTTCGTAACGGCAGTAGAGAAAGACCGCCGAATGATAAAACATTTGAAGGAATTAGATAAAAACAACCTTAAACTGATAAATGCTGATTTTTTAAAACTTGATCCCTCTAAATACACCGAAGATAAATACAAGGTGGTCTCAAACTTACCTTTCAACGCAGCTACCCCCATAATAAGAAAACTTTTAAAAGAAAAGTCCCCGACCTCAATAACCGTAATAATGCAAGAGGAAGTAGCCGAAAGAAT
>Ga0207421_10008588_pt1 | contig 10559 bp, 11 predicted proteins | sample SodLakKL_010_SED_4_FD_187542 | JGI IMG/M metagenome (GOLD analysis project Ga0207421, IMG submission 187542) | Alkaline sediment microbial communities from Lake Tanatar, Kulunda Steppe, Russia - 8KL_010_SED (SPAdes) (version 2) | ecosystem: Environmental > Aquatic > Non-marine Saline and...
TCCGCAGCGGTCCACGTCTTCTCGAACTCGAACAGACGAGTCAGAACATCGTCTTCCGACATGTTCTCGCGAACCACAAAGTCCCGAGGCTGCCGCTGAATCTGCCCGAAATAGTGTGACCACGAATGGGACAGCGGCCCGGCAACCCCCTCAACCGTCCAGCGCAAACGTGCCCCGTCCGGCTCGTACGTCACCGACTCGACCAGCACCTCGAGGCCGTCCAGCCCGAGACGTGGTGCCGTGACCGTCTGCAGTTGGCCCGGCTTGATCCCAGGGCGGGACGTCCGGTACGACACCCGGCGGCCCTCCCGTCCGTAGTAGGCCAGCATCGACGAGGCCAGCGCGAACGCTTCCGCTCTGCCGTCGACGTCGGTGCCCGAGGCGACGTGATCCCAAATACCTGAGCCAACGTCCTCGACCGTGGCCCGTGCTGCGATCTGGTCGTCGTCTTGGGACACGATCACGGCAGTGAACTGGCCGACATAGACCACCTGAAGCGTGTCCGACGCATTCAGACGCTGTTCGGAAGGGTCCTGCGACACGGTCCGGTCGCTTTTGTTCCAGTACCACGAACGGCCAGAATCTATGCCCCGAATCCCGACCGACTGTGGCGAACCGTTCACCGTGACGGTCGGAACCTGCGCGATAGGGAACGCCACCGAGAACGTCTGTGTTTCCCCGTCACCGCGGTACCGCTCCGTTAGCTGGTCCGTCAGTTCGCGGACGCCTCGCAGGTACTGACGGTTCCTGTAGTCCGGTGCTTCCGGGATCGCGGTGAGGGTGCCGGCGTCAACATCTTGAAGGACACCGTCGCCGTCTGGTGTGACATCCCAAGGGGCGTTCCTGGCCGTGTACGGCAGGAACTCGAGTACCCGGTTGTCGGTGATCTGCCACCAGTACCCGGCACGTTCCGCTAGCGCATCCAACGCCTGGGAGCAGGGCACATAGTTGAACCCGGACTGTCCCGACATGGCCGGGCCGTCATGGATGGACCCTTGGACGACCCCGTCAGGAGCGAGGATGTCGGCGATGTCACGGACGATGGCCCCGACAGTTGTGCCCTCCTCGTAGCCGCGTGCGATCTTCCGGCGGTCCGCCAGGACATGCCAGTCCACAACCGTGATCCGGTGCCGCAACCCTTCGGTCGGCCCCCAGTACGACTCGGCCGCCGTCCAGACCATCCCGGCCGCAACCAGGGTGCTGTTGTGCCACATCTTGACCGGTTCGCCCCGACGGAAGTGGACCCCGTCGTCGGTGTACAGGTCGAACTGTGGGGCGGTCCGTTCGTTGACCCGTTTGGTGACCCGCAGCGAGTAGGACTCGAACTCGTAGGTGGTTCCGGAGATGTCGGCACGCCATGTCGCCAGACCCGGATCGGGTGTGGGGTCGACAAGGGTGCCGTCGTCGTTGACGAGGATGGCATCGGCGTCGACAAGGGTGGTTGTGGAGTTGACGAGGGCGCTCAACGCCAGCCGCCTTGGGTGGCGCGGATGCCATGCACCAGCGAGGCACCGACCTTGTCTCCGTCGAGGAACACGTCCCCGCCACGTCGCATCTCAGCCAGCAGTTCACGCAACAGCCGGTTCGTCTCATCCGCCGGCGACCGCGACGTGGCGGCAGTGCCGGCAGCACGGAACGACCCCGGACCGACGGCCAACGGAATCTCGGCCGTCATCGTGCCGAGCTGCTTCTCGACCTTGGACCATTCCTTGTCCATACCACGGCCGAGCCCGCCGATGATCTCCTCACCGATGTCGGTCAGGAGGACACGGTCCTTCTCGATAGGTCCCTTCAGGTTCTTGATCTGGCCGCCAAGATCAGACAGCCACTTCTTCGACGTTTCCCACCGTTCACGGAACCCGTCGAACAGGCCGCCCAGAATCTGCCGGCCCGCACCCTTCAGGATGTCACCCAGATTCCCGAGCGCCGACACCATGTTGCCGGGCAGGTCACGGAAGAACCCGACCACATCGTCGATACCGTCCGACACGGACTGCTTCAAGTTGTCCCACGCCTCAGACGCCTTGTCCTTGATCCACTCCCACAGCGCTTCCCACAGCCCGGAAATGACATCCCACGCCACCGTCAACGCCAGTTCGATAGCTCCCAACAGCGCGTCCCACAGGCCCCCGATGACATCCCACACTCCCGATGCGATCTGCTTGATGCCGTCCCACATGCGGGACCAGTCGCCCGAGAACAGACCGGCGAACGTCTCCCAAATCCCTTGGATGACCTGCAACGTCCCCTGGATGACCGTCTTGATCGACTCCCAGATGGTTGCCGCAAACTTCAGGATGTCGTCGCCCCACGCCTCCCACACCCGCCGCACGATCTCGGTGACCAGCCTGATGACAGCCTGGATGGCGTCCATCGCCGACTCGATGATGGCCTGAATCTGCGGCCACACCTCTTTCGCGAACGCGCTGACCTCAGCAAACACACTGTTCGTGTCGTTCCCACCGGACTGGAACATGCCGACCAGGGTGTCCCACGCATCCGACACCGCATCGAACACGCCCTTCAGGCCGTCCCACAGCGCCTCGGCCGCTGCGATGATGGCCGGACCGTCCTCCTGCCACCAGTCAGACAGCGACTCGAACGCCGGCATCACCACGTTGTCGAAGAAGTCGCCGATCCACTCGGCCGCGACCGCCAGCTTCGGACCGACCCAGTCGGCGAACTCCCGCAACGCCGGCACAACATGGTCCTGAATCATCGGGAACAGCCGTTCGGCCATGAACTCCATGACCGGGGTACCGAAGTCGCGGAGCATCCCCGTACCGGCGTCCTTGATGTCCGCCCAAGCGTCGGTGAACCGTTCCGCCGACTTGGTGGCATCTTCCGACATGACCAGACCCAGTTCGTGGGCCATCTCGGCGGCTTCCTCCATCGACAGGGAGCCGTCCTGCAGTGCCGGCATCAGTTCGCGGCCCATCTTCGTCCCGAAGATTTCGGCGGCAGCCGCCGACCGTTCAGCAGGCGACTCGATGTCGGACAGGGCCTTGACCGTGTCCGCCATGACGTCGCCGGTTTCGCGGACGTTCCCGTTCATGTCGAGGGTGGCGACCCCCATGCCGTTGAGCGCATCGACATACTTCGACGAGCCGGCCTCACCGTCGCCGATGCGCTGGTTGAGCCGCCCCACCGCCCGTTCCAGATCGGACGATGACAGGCCGTTCCGTTCCGCCCAGTACGTCATCTCCTGCAACTGGTCGGTGGACACACCCAGCTTCGGGGCGGTCTTGGCGATCTCGTCGCCCATCGCCGCCGTCTTGAACGCCGAAGTGACCGCCGCAGTGCCGAGCGCGACAACAGCGCCGGCACCGACCTTCCCGACCGTCTTCGCGAACCCGCCGATCTTGCCGCCCGCACCCTTCAGGGTGTTCTCGAGCGGGCCGGCATCGCCGACAATGTTGACGCGGAGGGTTCCCGACTTACTCACGTTGGCCCTCCACGATCCGGGCGAGCACCTGATATTCGGTCCACGTCAGACGCCAGAACACGTCCGGGGAGCACCAGGGGAACACCTGAGCGAATGCCGCCAACTCGTTCAGTCGGCGGCGACGGTAGGGTCCGCCTCGACCGTCATCGCCCGTATGTCGGCGATAGGGGTCTGGCGGGCGTCGTCAAGGGTGAACTTCGGGTTGTCGCGACGTTTCGCAACCCACACCATCGCCAGCAGCACCTTGGTGGGCGGGTTGTCCATCTCGACGATCTCGTCCCACGGGACACCGCAGACGTCTTCGATGTCGACGATGTCACCTAACGTGACCTTGTCCAGGTCGAACGTCAGCGTGGTGTCTTCGCTCATCGTTTCTCCGTCTTCGCGAACGCGCCGTCCATCGCCGCCAATGTCGCGTCGATCCAGGCTTCCTCGATGTCCTTACGGTTCCGTTCCACCGTTTCCCTGATGTACGGCCTTTGAGGTCGCCGACCGAACGGGTTCCCTCCTGGCTTCTTGCCCCACTGCATCTGCGGTGAACGGCCTTCACGATGCTTCCCACCGACCCGCAACAGCACCTCACGACGAGATGCGGACGCGCGGACCGACGCGCCCGCACCGGTCCCGACCGCAGCCGGATCAGGACGCGGAACCAGACGGTCAACAACGAGCTGGCCGACCGACTTGTTGGCCTGCCCCAACCGTTTCGGCAGATCCTTATCGGTCGACCGTCGGACCTCACGTTGGAACCGTTTGAGGTCTTCGGTGTTGACCTCGATCTTGCCGAACTTGTCACCCATCAGGCGGGGAACGCGAACGCGTCCTCGTCGTTGGTCAGGGTCGCAGTGATACCCGCCGCATCCGTCGTCGAGCTGATGACCCGGAACGGCAGCGCCTGCTCCAACAGTTCGAACCCGCCAACCTCCGGGGTCTCACCAACAAACTGCACGTTGAGGGTGAACTCGATGATGTCGTCGTCAGCGTTCTCGAACTTGGCGACCAGCGCCGTCTCAGTCCCTGCCGTGTACAGGTTGTAGTGGGTCAGGTCATCGAAGTCGGTTGTCACGGTCCCCTCGTAGGTCCGCAGCCCGATCTCGAGGGGCTCCACCGACGTCTGCGACCCCATCCGGATACGGTTCTCGATGGCGTTATCGCCCGACAACGTCAGATCCTTCACCGTCGCCACCGTCTGGGATGCGACCGACAGCGACGCCTCGGTGAACACGAACGGGGACCACGTCGCGTCATACGCCGCCGTCGCCAACGACGTCGCCGTCGTCTCCTCCATCCCCACCACAGAGAACTCGAGGGTGGCGATCTCACCAACAGACGCCGACAGCGACCAGGTCGCGATCTTGCAGCCCGAATAGGTGAACGCATGGACCGTCCCGCTGGACGCAGGGCGGCCGACCTGGATGGTCAGCGCCTCGCCGGTCAGGTCGTCCGGCGTGAACGTGTGCGTCCCGGTCTCGAACGCCACCCCACCGAACATGTGCGCGAACAGTTCCGCCACATCCGTGTTCGGCAGCTCCGTCGTCACCGAACCCTCAACCGTCTTCGACCCCTGCTTGGTGAGGCGAAGCACCTTCCGTGCGGACACGGTCTGCGTGTCCAGGTATTCGATGTTCTGCTTGATGTTCTCGGAACGGAACGGCAGGAACGTGTCCACGGTGACGCCAGTACCCGGCGTCGCCTCGGATGCCCAACCGATTTGGCCTTCGGCTCCACCTGGCATGGCTAGTTCTCCTCATCATCATCGACCGGCGCGAACCGGTCGGTCTGTTGCAGCAACTTGCGGCCGAGGGCATCTGGCACCTCGACGGTTCCGTCAGGTCCGAACGTGACAGGCGGGAAGTCCGGGTCGGACACCACCACCGTCCGTCTACGCAGATTCCGGATCAACATCGGTCGCTCCTACGTCAGACGGGCAGCAACATCGAGGGTCAGGACAAGCTCGCACGCCCAACCCTTCTGGAACGGGAACAGGGTGGACCCGACCCCGTCGACCGACACCTTGTGGACCTGCGGCCCCAACCCCAGCGTCCAGTTGTCCGCCAACACATCCTCAACGTGCGACGCCAACTCGAACGCTTCCGCCTCCGCGACAGCACCCGCAGAAGCGTCAAGGTCCGGACGGAACGTCCACACCGTGATCGGGACCGTGTACGACTCCTGCCGCTGCCGCCGGCCCGCCTTGATCGTCGGAATCTCCTGCTGCCCGTCGATCCGGATGTCATCCAGCTCCGGATGCCGGCCGAGGAACACCGCCTGCTGCCCCGTGTTCGGACCCGGCCAGCAGTACGTCACCGGCACCGACAGGGCATCACCGAGCAGTTCGACCAGCTTCGCCTTCACCGTCGGGATCGTCGAGGTGGTGCCCATCAGGCGACCGCCGGTGGCAGCAGCTCGTCAGACAGCCACCGCTTCACGTTGTGGGTCAACTCGTCGAAGAACTGCGGCTGACCACCTTCGGTGAACGGGTCACCGCCCCGAGCCCACGCCCCGCCATACTTCGTCCACAGCCCGACCAGCACGTTCGCGGCAGCCAACTTGAACAGCGGGTCAACCGCATCGGTGTCGGCAGCCCTCCCGGCCTGGTAGGTCACCGTCAGGTTTCGGGTTCCCGACGGCCAGCGGACGTTGTGCGACAGGTACGGGACGAACCGGTTGTCATCCACAAGCTCGTACGTTTCCGCGTCCACGGTCCCCGCAGCTACCGACACCGAGGTCACCGACAGGACCGGAACGGTCCGCAGACGCAACCTGGCAGCCCCACCGGAGTGTTTCTCGACCTTCTCACGGGCCACCACCGGGCCACAGAGTTGGTCGATACGTCGCGACACCGCCCCGATCCACAGAAACAGTTCCATGTCACGGTCGGACGCGCCCGCGTTCGCGGACTGCATGTCGTTGATGGCCTCGTACGCCTCAGTGCGGGACAGGATCGACAGCGGGTCAACCATCGGACGGCTTCTTTACGGCCGTCTTCTTCCGGACCGCACGCTTCTCGCCGGGAGCCTGAGTGGCCTGCTCCACGTCGTAATGCACGCCGATAGGTGAGAACAGGTGCTCCCTGCCCTTGAGGAGCGGATGGCCGTGACGGACCCGTGTCTTCCCACGGTTCACGATCACCTCTTGGCCGTCCAGCTTGCAGGAGAACGACTGGTTGGCGACATACACGTCATTGTTCGGCATCGCCGACATCCTCTCTCACCCACATCTGTTGCGGGTGGCCGTGCAACAAGACGGCCCACAGGCGGTGATGGCCGTTGAGCAACTCCCCGTCACAGATGTGGACGGGTTTGTCTTGATGTTTGCGGACGGCCCACGTTCCGTTGTCCATCGACCGGGCGAGCGCACGGATGCGATTCTGCAGGAGCAGCTTCTGCTCCGAGGTTCGCAACCATGCAGCCGCCTGAGCGACGGTTACGGAACGTGGGCCGTCCAACGGCATCAGTCGCCGGTAGTGCCGTCAACGAGCACGCGGAACGCGTTGTCGACCAGCACCTTCGAGTCGTTCCGCCAGATGGCGTACAGACCCCGCTGCCCGGTCGGACGACGGTCGGCGCCGAACAGGTGCGGAACAAGTTCCACATCCATGCCGACCCGGTCCACGATCAGGAACTGGGAGAAGTCCCCGAACAGCAGGTACAGGTTCGTGGCCGTGCCCGGAGACGCCATCGCGGACGCCTCGTAGGCGTTGTACCCGAGAAGCTGCGCCGGCTGTCCTGCACCGATGCGCTCCCACAGGTCGTGACCGTCGTTGTCAGCGAACTGCCGGATCTTGTTGTACACCGACTTGTTGGCAAGGAACGATGCACGATCACGGAAACGGACCGGCAGCTCCTCTTCGAGCTTGTAGACGTCGGAGTCAGCGAACGTTCCGCCGGTCCCCTCCGCCACATGCGAGGTGGACGAGTCCAGGGTGGTCGGGATACCGCCCGGCTGCTGGCCGGTGGTCCCGTCACCCGTGATGAACGACGCCGCTTCCTCGACGTCCTTGGCGTCCGCAAGCAGACGGGACATCTCGGACCGCAGCTGTGTCCAGTCCTGGTCGACCTCGATGGAGAACGGGATGAACCCGTGGACCCGCTTCGGGGTGACAACCGGCTGGGCCAGCGTCGGCGAAGCCTCAGCAACCTGGGCGGCCTCGGCCGCACGGGTCACGGTCACACCAGCGGACGTGACACCCTGCCACGCCTTCGTGGTGATCTGCTCCACACGGGCGATCCGACGAAGCGGGTTCGTCGCACCATCGTTGGTCAGGATGATGGTCGGGTCGAGCGCGAACGGGACGGCATACCCGCCCTTGTTGTTCGTGCCGACCGCCAGGGCACGCTGCTCCTCCGGGGTCAGCCCACCGGTGGACAGCTGCTCGAGGGCCTTCCCGAACGCCCGCTCGTACAGCGGGGAACCGGTCGCCAGAAGCCGCTGTGCCAGCGTCCCGTTCTTGTCGTCGATGGTGTCGAGCAGCTGCTCGGCACGGGTCTGTGCGTCCTCGCGGTTCGCGCCGCTGTAGCGGGCAACCTCGATGGCACGCTTCGCACGGTCCCGGTAGATGGCAGGCAGGTCCTCCACCGACCGGGCCTCGGCCCGTGCTTCGGCGAAGTCCCAGATGTTCTTGGTCTGGATGTGGACGGCTGGAGCGGTCGGCTTGTGCCGCTCCACACGCGCAGAATCCACGGCGCCTTCCACAAGTGCGGACACACGGCTACGGCGCTCTTCCGTTTCCTTGATCGCCTTCGCGTGCCGCTCGTACTCTTCGTTGAGCGAGTCCCACTCTTCACGGATGTCATCCGAAAGGACGTCACCCCGGAACTCAACTTCGATGGCTTGGAGGCGGGCCTTGATCTCGTCCTGACGAGCCGCCCGCTCCTCGATGGTCATCGTGTCTGCCACGATGTCCTCCTTGGTGGGTTGGGTTGACGCAGACTGGTTGTCTGCGGGAACCGTCGAGTGGCGCGGGGCCGGGTCAACGGGTGTTTCTTCAGCGGGCGGCTCAGAGGTGTCCTCGCGGACGGGCTCCTCGTCGGTGCTGACATCTGTTGGCGGCGGAGGTGGAACGGGCTTCTCCTTCAGCCGCTGTTCCATCCGGACCGCAAGCTCGTTCCTAACGCCGACCTCGGTCGCGTCGTAGGCGGGGAACACCACCGGGCCGAGTTCGGGCATCGCAACCTCGAGCAGAGTCCGGCCAGGGACGTCGTCCCCGAACGTCTTTGCCCACTCGGCGTCGTCGTCGTGTTCGTCACGGATCGCCCGGAACCGGAACGACATGCCGTTCACGGCACCGTCACGGATCGCGTCACGGATCGGTTCGACCAGCCAGTTGTCGGACAGGCGGGCACGCACGAACAGGCCGCGGTCGTCCTCACGTAGCGACGTGATCGTGCCGAGCGGGATAGATCCGATCAGGGGGTGGGAGCCGTGATCGAACTGCAGGACCGGGGTGCGGGCCTTGATCGTGCGGGCAAACGCGCCGCGGGCGATCCGCTCCGCGAACCGGCCTTCCCACGAGTCGATCATCGTGGGCTGATCCCACACCGCCGCATACCCCTCAAGGGTCAAACCGTCATCGCCGGCACGGGTGACCTCGAACGGCACCATCCTCTGCACATACTTCGGATCACTCATCGCCGTCACCTTTGTCCGCAACGTCTCCGTTGTCGGGCTTCTGCAGTTGCACCGACGTCATGCCGCTGTGCTGCAACGCCGACACGTCCAACGTGTCAACCGCAGTCTTGACCGTCTCCGGGTCCCAACCGCCATCCACCAACGTCCTCATCGCCTGAGCACGCAGCTGGAAGATCTCGGCTTCGTCCTTAGAATCTTCCCGCAGGAACGCGATGTCTCGCGTGTCGAACCACAGGTGGACCGACCCGTCCGACGGCACCCGCATGATCGTTTCCAACGACTCTGCAGCGTTCCGCCACAACGGACGCATCGTCCCATCAGCAAACCGTCGGCGTGCCTGCGCATAGTTCGAGTAGGTCGCCGCCTGCAACCCCTCAGAGAACCCGGCGATCACCGGCGGGACACCCGCAGCCGCTGCCAGCCGTGTCTCCCCCGCACCTGTCGTCGCCGCGAACTCCAGCTCTCGGAAGTCCTTCCCGATCATCACCGGGTCAGCGCCACCACCCAGAAACAGGGTCTTGTACGCATTCGACCATCCCTGATGTTCGTCCTCCATCAGCTCCTTGAACGCCTTCACACGTTCCATAGTGACCGTCGGGTCGAACTTGATCGCCAGGTTCGGGGTCGCCGCGTTCTGGAAAAACTTCGACTTATGGCGTGTCGCCAAACTGTCCGAATGAACGTCAACCATCACCGGCGTGATCCACGACATGCCACGGAAGTGGGAATCAGGATCAGGGATCGGCGCGTAATGCGCCACCTCGCCAGGCAGAAAAATCTGTCCCCGACCTGTTCGGTTCGGCCGATACCAGTACCCCGCCACCTCCACGTCAGCAGCCTCAGCCGGCCGATCCTGGTTCTCCTGCGACCCGAGGATGATGGTCGTCCACTCAGGACGCAGCACCGACAGCCGGTCCCGCGACACCCGACGCACGAAAGCATTCCCCGTCAACGAAGCGTGCTGCTCCATCCGAGACAACAGATCGCCCGTCGTCCCACCAGGCCACGGACGCTCCAGCACCCGCAGGTCTTCCGACCCGAACAGGTCCGTTGGACGGCCCCGCTCATACCGGCGCCACGCGAACCGAGCTTCAGCAAAGACCAGCATCCGCGCCAACACCAACGAGAACACCGGACCGTTCACCCGATACGCCGCAGCCGCCGAATCCAGAACCTGCTCGGTGGTCGTGTCACCCCATGACGTCGACAACATGCCACCCGACAACGACGCCTGCTGGAACAGATCCATGTACCCGTCCAACGACAGATCAGACCGTTCCTCAGAGGGTTCGCTGTGGCGCAACCGCTGGAGCAGATTCACGTGTCATCTCCAACGTCGATCAGCAACGCAACCGCCGCCAACATCCCGATCAGCCCTGCCACCGCCGCCGCAACCCGCAACGACCCCGACATACCCCACACCGCAAGCCACAGGCAGGCAACCGCAGTCCACACCCCAAACACGTCAGACACGCCGGCTCCT
>Ga0207421_10008590_pt1 | contig 10558 bp, 9 predicted proteins | sample SodLakKL_010_SED_4_FD_187542 | JGI IMG/M metagenome (GOLD analysis project Ga0207421, IMG submission 187542) | Alkaline sediment microbial communities from Lake Tanatar, Kulunda Steppe, Russia - 8KL_010_SED (SPAdes) (version 2) | ecosystem: Environmental > Aquatic > Non-marine Saline and...
GGCTACCCTCGCTTTGTGAAGGAGCGTGTGACTGAGGAAAGTGAAGGGAAATTAGGACTGTACTATTCCACGTCTCTCGACTTGAGACAGGTTCTTCTCCCTTTACACTCTAAACATATAAAAATCTGACTATATGGTAAGGACCTTAAAGATACGATACCATAAAGCATAATACATCCCCTTTGGTATCTATGAGATATGAGATTATCGACGGGATGTAATTCATTGGATTCATTACTTGGAGGGGGTATAGAGTCGGGCATAATAACCGAGTTCTTTGGAAAGGGAGGCAGCGGCAAGACGAATATCTGTCTTCAGCTAGCAAAGAACACAGCTTTGAAGGGTAAAAAGTCTATATATATAGACACTGAAGGGATCTCCATCGAAAGATTGGAGCAGATAGCTGGTGACGAATCGGATGAGGTGATGAAGAACACACTATTCTTTAGAGCACATTCTTTTTCTGAACAGAAGGATTTTATAGAAAAAAGTTCAAAATTGGTAGGGGATAGCAACGGCGACATAGATCTGGTCATGGTCGATTCCTTTACCGTTTTTTACAGGGCCCTGCGCAACAAAGACGGAGAGAAGAATCTGTCCCCACGTTTGGGCAGACAGCTCGTCCGGTTGATGAAGATAGCTAGAAAAGAGGACATACCCGTGGTGATAACCACTCAGGTCTACGAGAGCGATAACGGTCAGAAACCCGTAGGCGGGCACATCCTTTACCATAATGCGAAGACAATAGTTATGTTAGATACTTTGAATTCACACCTCAGAAGATGTGTATTAAAAAAACACCGTTCACAACCTGAGGGAAAAAGTACGAAGATCAGCATAACGGATAGAGGTATAGTCGCGCCGGGTTAGCCGAGAATTCAAAAGGATTAAATATCTACGATAAGTTCCATCTATATGAAGCAAGTCAGACCCGCCGATATAAGAGAAATCTATGCACTGCGTGCTCAAACCATAGATTACTTTTTTCCTGAAAGGGACGAAGAGATAGAATTCTGGCGGGATTTGGCCGAAGAGTACGGCAAAGAAGTTCTCCATCTTATGAGCGGTACAGGGGAAATCTCGCTCGGCTTGGCTAAAGAGGGATTTAAAGTTACGGCACTCGATCTTACTGAAGAGATGATATATGTTGCGGAAGACAGGATCGACGAGGAGAAGAAAAAGCGAAAAGATCTGAATATCGAGCTGGTCAACGAAGATGCTAGATATTTTAAGCTAGATAAAAAATTCGACTTTGCCTTCGTCTCTACAGGCGACTTTCATCATTTTGAGGATAGAGATGATATAGACTCTTTCTTGGCAAAGGCTTACGCACACTTGAAACCAGGCGGGGCCCTGGCGCTGGAACTTTTTCCTATCCCTGAAGAAGATTTTCATAGGGACCAAAAACAATTTGACCCTCTTAGAGCGCCGCCTGAAGGGATGGACCTATGGAAAACCAATCAAACCAGCTATCACGCCGATTCCAAAATGCTAGAGATAAAGGAAGAGTTGTTCGTGGACAAACGTGACGAGGGCAAGGTACAAAATGTGCAGTATGATATACAGTTACGACTCTTTTCTAGATCGGAAATAAAAGAGATAATGGAAGACGCTGGCTTTGAGAATATACGCTTCTTGGATAACCATGAATTTACTCCTTATTTGAAAGATTCTGATACATTGGTGGTTGTGGGGGAAAGATGAACCCCTATCTCGCAAACATGTAGACAAAAAAACTTAAGGATCAGACAAAATCTTCAAGCGTGACTTTTTCATTTTTTTTCAGTTCTTCAGCCTTTTTATCGGTTGTACCACTCTTTTCCCCATCACCATTGAACTTATCCGAGAACAGGTCGGACTGTTTGTTGCCGCAGAGGAGAGCCTTTTCATCCCAGTTAAAGACTTCAGTCACTCTAGAAAGTGTTTTAGCTATCCTCCTGGCATAGTACTCCCAATCAGGCTCTTTCGTAAATTCCTGATCCGGCAGCCAAGGTTCTACTTCCTGAGGCGTTTTATCGGCATTGATCACTATCCAGGAAACCTTCATGCCGGAGGTGAATTTGTGATCCTTTTCTATCATCTTCTTAGCGGCCTGAACATTGGGCATGCTGTCAGGATTCTTGTACGAGCTGAATTTTTTACATGTTCTAGAGATGATCAGTTTTTCCGGCTCGATCTCCCCTTCTCGAACGTCATGAATCCACTGCTTCGCCCTTTCGACAGCACCATCGATATCGTCATCCAAGACGTACTCGAATATCTCCCGTAAAGCGTCGTCTTGAGCCTCAAAGGAATCGCTCCTCCTGAGTTCGTAACCTCTTACGAGCATGTCGTCTTCTGGCCAGATCACCTTGCCTACGTACCTCTTCTTCATCCCGTGGCTGAAAAAGGGGTTTAAAACCTTCTCAAACTCTAGTATTATTTCCTCGCTGCTGTATTCACGAGCTATCCTTTCACTCATATCTATGGTATCCTCTAAATTTTCTTTCGGTGACCGGAAGAAAACACTGTCTGTATCGGAATAAATAACTTTCAGTCCTTCCTCTTGTAGTTTCTCGATCAGCTCTTTTATATTTTCTCTTGCAAAAGCTGTTATACTCTCACCTATATCAGGATCAGTGAACCTATAAAAAGAGGAGGCGAATACACCGTAGAAAGAATTCATCAAAACTTTTATGGCGTTCTGAAGACCCCTATAGTATCTTTCTTCTTTTCCTTCGGCTTGATTCATCTTCTCTTTGACTTCATCTCTTTCATCCATCAAGCTTTCCAATATATCTGGCAATATACCTTTCTTCTGCTCCGGGCTCAGAAATCTTGTTCCTGTAGGGCTCTCTATATCGCCTTTTTTAGAAAGAGTAGTGAAGCAGATATTATTCTTTATTATTATGCTGGGATACATGCTCTTGAAATCTAAGACGCTGACCCAGTGATAGAGTCCAGGTTCTATCGAGTGTACATAACCGCCCTTTATCTTCCCCCGCTTTCCTCCATGAGAAGTTAGAGGTACCCCAATATCTTGTCTGTCTGCTTTTCTTATCAAAATGGAGTCAACGAGGGTAGAAGTTCTTGAATTGAGTCCTTCTTCAACAGGTAGTTTCGCCACGGTTCCCATGTCCATAGCTTTGTCCACCACTTCCAGTTCTTTCAATATGTCGAGGGCCAATTCAGCGTCTTTCACACAGTATTCTTTCACCTTTTCAGGATTTTTATCCCACTCTAGGTCTATCTTCGAAGGGTCCACGTCTTCTTTCTCTTCTCCTAGAAGTTCCTTCGACACGTGATTCAAAGTCTCTCTCTTCAGGTTCAGCTCTGATCTCACACTCCACCATGCATCGGCGATTATCCTTCCTTCAACGCTCCAATATTGATTTCCTCTTTTCCTCAATTTACCGCGATCTCTTCCCAGTAAGATTTCTTTAAGACCGACCTTTTCCGCCCTTTCCTCGAGAAGAGGAAGATCGTATCCATTTATGTTGTATCCCGTAATTATGTCGGGATCAGTTTTCAGTACGAATTCCTGAAAATTTTCTATAATTTTTTTCTCATCCCCGTCGAAACTCCGTCTTTTTCTTTCACCCTCCTTTTCCAGTACACATCCCATGGTCAATATCCTGTCGTCCTTTAAGCTGTTCTCTATATCGAAGCTTAGTATACTCAGGGATGGTTTTTTCAGCTCACACTCTTCAAATTTTTCAACTTTCATTACAGAATCCGTTGTAAACTCTTCTGTTTGAACTGTTCTACCGGTCACAGAAACCGTTGAAGCAAGATCTAGATCGTAGATAAAGCGCTGAACAAAGGGGATGTCGGCAGCTAACACCTTGCATCTTTTTTTAAATTTTTTTCTATAGCCGGGTACTTTCCATGGATAGGTACAGACAACTTCTTTACAATCTTTAAAACTCCCGTCAACCCATAGTTCTAGATCGATGATATCTTTGATTTCATGATCCTTTTCTAGTTCTTCGACTATGTCTTCTGGAGGATCAACCAGCTGAAAATAAGGATCAAAATCATCGTAAAGTAAAGTTATCGATCTACCTTCTACGGTACGTCCGTACAGTTCTATCTCCACTCCATCTTCGCACTTTCTATAAGATCCCGAGAGGATCCTCACTTTATTTTTTTCCATATGATATCTATCACTCCGAGACGATCTTTATTATATCACCATCATCCAGCTCGTGGTCTCTACCTATTACCCTGTCCGTTCTAGCATCGATGGCTCTAATAAAACCTTCCCCTATGTCCGTATGGACGGTGTAAGCCAGATCTTCCGCAGTACTGCCCCTTTTCAAAAGATAAGCGTCGGGAAGAACTCTACCCTCCTTATCTGTGTAATCGTTCTCGTTTTCTACAGGGTACACCACTATCATATCCAACATATCGTATACGGCTTTTTCTAAAGTATCTTGTACCCCAAGACCGTCGTTATCTTTCATGAATCTCCTTATCTTTTGGAGAGCGTCTTTTTGTTTCTGAGGTATATCTTCTTTCAACACTTTGAAATCGTCATCTCCTGGCACATAGTCCACTATATTCGATTCCGCCGCCTTCCTAAGAGCGAGTTCATACTCTGCTGAGATAGGGATCACCATTTGATCCAATTCTCTCAGAGATTCAAGATCCTCTTCAGTAGCTATATCCATCTTGTTAGCGGCGATTATTATAGGTTTACTTTTCTTTCTAACGGCTTGAGCTAGTTCGAAAAGGTCTTTATCCTCCCACTTAGTGATCTCATCCGGAAGGTCTACATCTCTCAAAGCGCTGATTATCTGGGTTTCAGATATACCCAACCCGGATAAGCGGTCATGAAGAATTTTGTCAAGTTTTCCCCCGCTCACTTCTATCTTACGTGATACTTTTTCCCAATTTTTTTTGAATATCCCCTTGAGCCAGTGGTCTATTTCTTCTTCTAAAAATTTTACGTCCTCTCTGGGATCGTGCTCTCCCGGTTCGCATGGATTTCCTTCATCATCTGTAGAACCGCTTACATCTACGATATGTATCAAACTAGAGGCTTGTCTTAGATCGTCCAAAAACTGATTCCCCAAACCTCTACCCGAATGAGCGTCTTTCACCAGACCGGCTACATCGATGAGTTGAACCGGAACCATCCTAGTTCCATTTTTACAGGGCGAATTATTAGGATCACATTCTGATCCTAAAGAAGTATGAGGACAATCGTGGGTCACATAACCTACCCCTCGATTGGCATCTATCGTGGTGAAGGGATAAGATGCGACGTCCACTTCCGCCATGGTAGCGGCGGAGAAAAACGTACTTTTCCCTACATTCGGTTTTCCTACTAAACCCACTTCCATATTCTCTACCTTCTTGACTGCAAAAATCACCCTTCGTCAAATACAGAACGAAGGAAAGCAGTGAATTCTATCTTGAATTTTTCTAAGGTTGCTTATTTACAACTCGGATCCACAGGCGTAGCACATCTCTGCATCAGGACTCAATTCAGTGCCGCATACGGGGCAGGTCGTCCCTTCGCTCTCTTCTTCTAATTCTGCACCACAGGCGTAGCACATCTCTGCATCGGGACTCAATTCGGTGCCGCATTCAGGACATTCTTTGCTTTCCTTATCAGCGGCTTCTTTTTCTTCCTCTTTTTCCTCTTCACTGAGGTCAGTGCCACAGGAATAACATATCTCAGCCTCGGGGCTCAACTCGGTACCGCATTCTGGGCACTCGGTGGATTCTTCTTCCTTTTCCTCTTCTTCCTCTACTTCCTCAGTTTCCTCTTCTACACCGGCTTCTACTTCTGCAAGGTCTGCCCCACAGGAATAACATACTTCTATATCTCCTTCCAATGCCGTTCCACACTCTGGACATTGGATCTTATCTTTTTCTTCCTCTTCTTCAACCTCTTCTTCTTCAACTTCTTCCTCTTCCTCAGCGGCTTCTTCAGCTTTTTCTTCTTCAACCTCTTCCTCTTCTTCAACCTCTTCCTCTTCTTCAACTTCTTCCTCTTCCTCAGCGGCTTCTTCAGCTTTTTCTTCTTCAACTTCTTCCTCTTCTTCAACTTCTTCCTCACCTTCAACCTCTTCCTCAACTTCACTCACTACCTCTGTCGTCTCTTCCATACTCTCTTCCGGGATCTCTTCTCTCTCCGGCATCTCTACGTCAACACTAGGGATCTCTATCTCTTCTTCAACGATTTGATCATGTTTCTCCAGCATTTCCTTGTGGGTCTTCAGCAGTTTCCCTCTCTTTTCAGCCAATTCTCGGTCTAGGTTAAGGAGGTCTCTCTCTTTTTTCACCACAGTCCTGCTGTCCTCTAAACTGCTTTCCAAGGTTTTCTGCAGTTCAGAAAGAGTGTGAAGGGTTTCTTTCCTCCCATCCAATATATTTTCCTCTTCCTGGACGATCTCTCTCTCTCTCTTGTCCAGATTATCCTCTTTTTCTAAGATAGCTTCCTCTCTCTCGACCAGACTTTTCTTTTTCTCACTCAAATTTTTCTTTAGACTTTTGATTTCGTCTAGTTCACCGGATAATTCTTCTTTAAGGTTCTTGACTTCTTCTCTTTCTTCATCGACATTTTCTCTGACGCTTTTGACCTTTTCCCTTTGCTCTTTCAATTTACTTTTCATCCCTCTGATCTCATTAGATTTTTTAGAAATTTCTTCTTCTTTTTGTTGGATATCCTTCTCTTTCTTTTCGAGCTCTTCCTCCCGCTCTTCGATGGTTTTTTCTCTTTCGTTCAATTTTTCTTCTCTCTTTTTCAATTTTTGAACGTAACCTTCCATCTCAGACAATACAGAGTCGTCCTCTTCGTTTTCTGCCACAGTGATACCTCCTTATTAAGATTTTCTGATCGATATATAACACGGTATAAGGATATAATATACTGATTTAAGTAACTTACGGCTTTATTCTATTCGAATAGAGGTCCTAGTATATTGAGGCCGTTCTCCCCTACTTCTAAAGCGTGCTTCTCCATGTTGTGATTACAGGCTCTCATCTTTTCTACCTGAATATAACGCGTTAATTTCCCACTCTTTCTGTCGATCCCGAGGTTGATCACTCCGTCTACCAAGAAACCTTCGTCCCCGAGTAGATTCGCCTCTCCTCCTGAGGACCGTTCCATAACGACAAAACAGTGCAAGTTGAGGTCTCGAAGTAATTTGAAGAAAGAAAACATCCTTTTCCTCATATTATGCCTATCTTCCATCAATGAGTAGAGTGCTCCCAGGGAATCAAGGGCGAAAATGGTGAACTTTTCTCCTTTTTCTTCTCTAAAGTTTTTCAAAAGATCTTCTATGAACTCTACGTAATCAGTACCTTCCTCTTCTATGATATCATCGATCTCCCTTAGGTCGGTAAGATCGGAGATATGCATATTGCTCACCAAGTCTACACCGAGATCTTTCATGTTCTTGATCTGACTGTCTTTTTCCTCTTCTAGTGTGAGATAAACACCGAAATCCTCCGAATCTGACAAATGTTTCGTCATTATGTCATAACAAAAACTGGTTTTTAAAGAACCGGGAGGACCTGAGACCAAAACCACCTTGGGCGAATCCGTATCCGTTTTGAATATGCCATCTAAACCAGGTATAGTATCCCTGAACATGTTATATCGTTATAGCTATATTCCTCCACTGCATTTAATTTTATCGTTCGTTTATGGTCCTTTTCGAAATCATATGTAAAACAAAAACATTATTTTCATCCTATCATTAGGGTATAACGATGGAATTGAATTCTGAGGTTCTTGGATTGACGTTCCAACCCCCCCTGATCCTTGCTTCCGGCATACTCGATCAAACGGCAGAGTCGATGGAGCGTGTTGTACAAGAGGGTATGGGCGGAGTGGTCACCAAATCGATAGGAATAGAACCTCGTGAGGGCCATCCTAATCCTACCGTGGTAGAACTTGAAACGGGCCTTTTGAACGCCATGGGACTTCCTAACCCTGGTATCGAATGTTACACGAAAGAATTGAAAGAGCTAAAGTCGCGGGTGAAGGACACGCCCATAATAGGCAGTGTATTCGCATCGAACACCGAAGATTTCATCCTCCTCGCGGAGAAGATGATCCTGAACGGCGCCGATGCGGTAGAATTGAACCTCAGCTGTCCCCATGCCGAAGGATACGGCGCCTCCATCGCTTCCGATCTAGAACTGATGGACGAAGTTATCCATGAAGTCAAAAACAGTATAAATAGACCGGTCCTGGCAAAGCTTCCTCCTTCTGGTGAGATCGATGAGAAAGCAAAAGTTGCAGAAGAGAGTGGGGCTGACGCTATCGTGTGTGTAAATACGGTCAGAGCTATGGCGATAAACTTTGAAACTCGAAGTCCCATCCTCGGAAATCGGATCGGCGGTTACAGTGGAAAGGGTATAAAACCCATAGGTTTGAGATGCGTTTACGAGGTCTACGAAACGGTGGACATACCCATAATCGGCTGCGGCGGCGTAACCACGGGAAGAGACGCCCTGGAGTATATGTTGGCGGGAGCCTCCGCACTTCAACTTGGGACCGCTATAAAGTACAGAGGCGTAGAGACCCCAAAAAAGATAACTGACGAGATGGCCTCACTTATGAAAAAAGAAGATTTATCTAACTTGAAGGAGATAATAGGAAAAGCTCATCAGTTACGATAATATAAAATAGGAGGAAGAGTAAATCTAAGAACGATGACTGCAGATAAAGCAGTAGGCGGAAAAAGATATCCATGAAAGACCGTGATCCCGAAGAGTTCGTCGAGAAGCAGACTTCGTCGGATTTCACTCAAATCATCACACATATGTACAGAGCGGAAGTCCAGAGATCTTACAATTGGAGGAGAAGACTGGATAGGACCACAGAATGGTCCATCGTCATACTTTCAGCTATCACGACCTGGACGTTCAGTGTTCCCGAGAGGAGGCACGAACTCCTTCTGAGCGTTTTGATATTTATGGGTACGCTGTTGTGGATAGAGTCGAGGCGATACAGATTCTACAATGTTTGGCTCAGTCGTATCAAGGCTTTAGAAGAAAATTTTCTGGCTAGAACGCTTTATCCCAGTGACGAGGTGAGTTCTAGGGGATGGATGAAAACGCTGGCAGACGATCTGAGAAGTCCACGTTTCAAAATCCCCTTCTGGATAGCAGTAGCTCACAGGCTGAGAAGAGTGTATCTGTGGCTTTTTTCACTAACGGTGATGCTCTGGCTCGCAAAGTTGGCGATACATCCAAAGCCCGTATCTAACATCGGGAGGATCATAGACAGGGCTTCGATAATGGGCTTGTCCGGGATGGCTGTGTTTACTCTCATAGCTGCTCTTATTGGAGTGTCTGTTCTTCTCTCTATACTAGGTCCACATTATGAGGAGAAAGGAGTGAAGCTCGTAGAGGATGACAAAGTTAGAAAAGAATGGGACAAGATGACGTGATATAGTGAAGGACACAGATGTTCGTATTTTCTGGGTCCTTCACGTCTACATGAATGCGGAACATTCATTCGAGTGTAAGAATTTTGAAGAAAAATTCTAACAAAATCGAAAACGGTAATTTCGATACTTCGAGGAATTTGATTCCTCGTAAAGCAGGAGATGACGTGGGACAAGCCCCACTCCATCCGCAGTGCTAATGAGGAAGATTGGGACACTAATCCCATACTCATCCTCGAGCATAGATCTGCGGATGACATTATTTTGTCCCGTTAATAATGTCTTCCCCTATATCCCCGAAAGAATTAAGAAAGTCCTGTATCATAGGGGACCATGACGTTTCGAGGATTCATCGCGATAGATATTGAAGCTACGGACGTAATCCATGAGTTCATGGACGAACTGGAGACGACGGGCGCTCCTTTGAATATGGTGGATTCCAACCAGCTACATATGACGGTAAAATTTCTCGGGGACACAGAAGAAGATAAAATAGATGATATAATAGAGAAGGTAGAGTTCGCTCTGGAAGATTTTGAACCGTTTTCATTGGAAGTGGCCGGAACCGGTGCATTTCCTCATCTTGGATTCATGAAAGTGGTTTGGATGGATTCTGTGGCGCATTCTCCCGCCCCTCATGCGGGAACAACTGAAGATGAAGACATACCGTTCCTGACCGATATGGCACACAGGGTCGAAGAAGAGCTCGTTCCTTTGGGTTTTGAAAGGGATGAAAGAGAGTTTTCTCCCCATATCACTGTGGCAAGAGTCAAAGGTGGAAAAAATAAAGAGAAATTGAGAGACGTGATAGAAAAGCACGAGGAAGAACACTTCGCAACTTTTGAAGTCAACGAATTGGCTCTTAAAAAGAGTATATTGAAAAAGAGCGGCCCCGAATACCATACTCTGGAAACAGTTCCACTCTGATCTTAGATAAATCTCATGGATCCATTCACGATACTTGGGCTTATCAGCTTCGTACCCGCGATCGTCATACTCTATTTCATACTGGGGGATTTCGAAGGATGTTTTAAGGACAATAAAGCTTTTTTCATGATAATCCTAGGTCTAGGCCTCGGGATGGTACTGGGGTTTATATCATTATATTTCGACCTTTCCAGCTTTTCGATGACGTTGCTTGTGATAGTGCAGATAGAGGTGGTTAA
>Ga0207421_10008592_pt1 | contig 10556 bp, 9 predicted proteins | sample SodLakKL_010_SED_4_FD_187542 | JGI IMG/M metagenome (GOLD analysis project Ga0207421, IMG submission 187542) | Alkaline sediment microbial communities from Lake Tanatar, Kulunda Steppe, Russia - 8KL_010_SED (SPAdes) (version 2) | ecosystem: Environmental > Aquatic > Non-marine Saline and...
CGAAGGAATGCATAAACCTGAGGCATATAGTCCGACCTTGCCGCCCGATATTGCTGATGTGCCGCCTGTTCGGCTTCTTGCAGGGCTTTGATCTCCGGCCTGACTTTGCCCGGAATATCATCCGAGTACCCGCTCAGCAGATGCAGCGAGGTGCTGCTCTCCAGAAAGTGATCACTGGGAATGCCACTGAGGTGCTCCAGGTTCCGGGCCGCCAGTTCCCGCTGCCCTTCCCACGAGATGCGATCCTTCGCAAGATCCCGCTCGGCAAGGCGGAGGCGGGTCAGGTCGTAAGCGGGGATCAGCCCCTCTTCATACGCCCGGCCGGCGACCCGCTGCTCTTCAGCAAGACGTTCCTCCGCTTTGGCAATGACCTCGAGCGCCTGATCAATAAGTGCCAGCTGGTCGTAGGCTTCCGTCACTTTCTGTAGTACCTCCTGCTTTTCGGCGACAATTTTCAGTGAGGCGGCCCGCTCTCCGTGTTTCGCCGCCTGACCCATGCGCGGAACTTTGAATCCGGTGAACAAAACCTGCGTTACCTCAACGGATGCGCGAAAGGTGTTCCGCTCCTGGAGTGTGACCGGTGGGAGTCCGATGGTTACGCCTTCTGTCCCCGGAATCGGCAGGGAAATCGGGTCCAGGCCGAAGCGGATCCGTTCATCAAGTGATCGGAAAGAGGATTCCAGTCGGACATTCGGAAGATACGTTTGATAGACGATGTGCCGGTCAAAACGCGCTTTGTCAGCCTCCGCCTGTTCCATCTTTACGGTGTGGCTCTGAATGAGGGCCTGCTGAAGCACCTCATCAAGCGGGGGGCGGGCGGTGGCTTGTTGTGAAAATGCCGGTGTGGCCATCAACAGGAGGATACCTGCCCATATCATCCGGTTTGTAAGTGATCTGTTTACGCTCATATGTAACATCTGATTCAAGACACACCTCTCCCATGAGAATTAAAGGGGGGTGAAAAAAGACAGGACCTCGCGATCAAGCGAGGCCCTGTTGTGGGGTTTTTGTTGGTTACGGTGTCTGTCCGACCTGCAAAACCATGGCCGGTAATCTGAATAAAACAAGAATAGAACTAAATTCTACACTCAAATATAGAACATCATTCTATTCATGTCAATATTTTTCGAATGGTATTCTACTTTTCTTGCCATGTATCTGTTTTAATTATGGTGATGGGCAGTCATTTCAATCAAAAAAAAAAAAAAAATGGTCAGTCGTGAAACAGCAGAATTGCCAATGCCGTCAGGTTTGTGATGAGCCACACAAAAGGCGTCTATCAGCAACACGCATGTAAAATATTACCAGAGGCATCGGGATTCTGATGGGACCCGGGGCAATGGTCAATTCTTTCGTTGCTGGTAGACTTTGCTGATGAGCATTTCAAGATCCGACATGGCGCGATCGACGGTTTTTACATCCAGTCCCCGTGCCTGCAGCTTCCAGCGGGCGAGAAACTTGCCGACTTCATCCGGCGACCGGTCCAGCTCCTCCTGCAAAACTTTCATCATCACGTTCACCACCGATCCGAAGTGGCAGGAGAAGGCCAGTTCACGGTCGATCCCTTCATAAAAGTCGGAATACTTTGTATACCGCTCTTCCGCTTTATGCTCAAAGAACCGGATAATGCGGTTCCGGAATCCCGGATAGGTGGCCCCACCCAGGATCGCTTTTGCAAAATGTTTTTTTTGGAAAATTGCCGTGATTTTCAGGTAGTCATCCAGGGCTTCAATGGCATATGGCGGATATTCCGACAGGTCGAGCCTGTTCAAATCGTCGGTGCTCCAAATCTCCTCGCAGAGATGGTCGATCACCTCCATGACCATTTCATCCTTGTTCGAAAAATAGAAATAGACATTTCCGATTGATGTTCCGGCCTTTTTTGCAACATCCTGCATGGTCGTTGCCTTGTAACCGTGCTCGATGATCAGTGACTCAGCTGCTTTCAGCATCTGCTGTTTCCGGCGGGATACCCGCTCTTCCATAAATGCTGTTCGTCGGTAAGCCATGTGGAGTAACTTTTTCTGGTGGTAAGATGCTTATGAATAGAATATAATTCTTTTCTTGGCATGATAAAAGAGGTTCCACATTTTCCACCCACAGCCATGAATGGTGCTCAGGACCGGGTGATTAATTGCCCGCTGAATTATTGGCAAAGCCCGTACGAAAAAAGCACGTGCTTTACCATTTTGGTTTTATATTCAGGATTGGATGATTTACAACCAGACCCAGCGTCCGGCGTTGTGGGCATTGTAAATCTTGGTGATCACATGATTGGCCAGAGCCGCCTCATCAGCGGTGATCAACGGCAGATCGGATGCACCGGCCACGGCCTGGAAAAAGAGTTCCAGCGGATGATCATGACTTTCGGGAAGATCGGTCCAGGGCTCTGAACCGTCGGCGTCCAACTCGGGAATGGTCAGATAGAGCTGATTATTGGTAACCCGCAAATGACCCTCTGTTCCGGAGATTTCCACCTGGTTCGGGTTAGCGTGCGAGACCCATCCTCCCGCAACGGTCGCTACAGCACCGGAACGAAAGGTAACCATTCCTTCTCCATATTCATCACAACCGGGATAGCGGTTCAGAACCGTATCAATATAGCCGGTACATTTTTGAGGCTTATCCCCTTCCATAAACCAGAGCAGCAGATCCATCACGTGTGAGCCCAGGTCGCCAAACGCGCCGACACCGGCCTGTGACGTATCGGCCATCCAGCGCCACTCATCGTCGAACCAGCCGCCAATCGCACCGCTGTGGACATTGCTCAACCGCAGCCGGGTGATGTCACCCAGCGCACCGTCTTTTATCAGCGACCGGATTTTCAGGTTCTCCGGGCTGCTGCGCATGAAGTAACCGGTCTGAAAAATTACTCCCGCATCATTGACCAGCCGCGCGATATGCCGGGCTTCATCCCCGTTCATGCCCACCGGCTTTTCGACAAACACATGCTTGCCGGCGTGGACGGCAGGAGGAACAAGGTCTTTATGCCGGACCGTCCGGGAGCAAATCACGATCCCGTCCACTTCGTCATCTTCGTAAATCGTTTCCGGCCGATCCACAATTTCTCCGCCTGTCACCGCCTGACGGGCACGTGCCGTTTCACTGTCGGGATCCCATACGTATTTGGTGGTCACATTGGGGGCATTGGCCATTCTTTCAGCAAAACCGGGCGCATGAATATGGGCACCTCCCACCAGAGCCAGTGTAATATTTCCGGATTGCGCTCCCAGCGCCTTAGCACCGGCCAGAGAATGCAAAGCCATAGGACCAACGGTGAAGGCGGCTGCTCCTGCAGCAAGGTGACTTAAGGCCTGGCGCCGGGACATATGTTTAATTGGTTTATCGGATGCAAATCCTTCGTTTTTCATAACGCACTGTTTGTTGGTGAATAATATAATTTTTGATACTAATCGCTAACCGGGCAATAATCCGTTTATTAATCAACCTTTACACAAGCTTTTAAAATAGACGAATATCAATACCATTCAACTTGTAATCCCAAACGTTTTTCGTGGATTGGCAACTAGCAATTGTCGAATTTTGGCCTCCGTAAAACAGTGATAGTCCATGCCATCCGACTCTCCGGCGTCATATCATAGTCACTTGTTTACAGGATTTCATACGTAAAGATATCGCCGTCATGACGCACCCGGATCACTTCCGGTTCACTTTCGACACTGTTCCGGCTGACCGCCGTTACCATGTATACCGCCTGGTTACGACCATCCTCCCAACGGATCACCATCTGCTTTTGGCCGGTAATCCCGATGCGTTTGCGCACATTCAGTTCGTGCTTCTCTGGCAGCATACCACCGTCCCGGTCACTGCTCCCCTGTGCTGCAATATGTTCAACCGTGTCAGAACCGGGCTCAAAACGGTAGACCACATACCGTGCGACCTGTTCTGTCTGTTCTTCCGGCTCTCCGTCGGACCAACTCAAAATCACGCGACGGTCATCACTCCAGGAGGCGGAAAGCTGCTTTACTTCAGGTGGTTGCCGGGTGCTTTTCCAGGGCATGGTCGGGGTCAGCGCCGGGTACCGGTACAACCCATCGCGAATCATCTCTGAGTACCCTTTGTGATTGGCGATCAGGTTCCCTGCCCGGAAAAAGATATTTCCTTGCACCCGGTCGTCGTTCATGTTCAGGTGAAGTTGCATGGCCGCCTGATCCAGAGTCCAGTCAAATGGCGGGTCAAGCCGGTAAGGCGCCAGCCCGACATAGAGATGTCTCTGATGATCATCCGCCAGGCGAGCCCAGTAGCCGAGCAGCCGGGCGTAATCGGCCCGGTCATGACCGGGTTCAAAATAGAGTTGCGGTGCGATATAGTCGATCAGCCGGTTCTCAAGCCACATTTCAGCATCAGCGTACAGCCCGTAGTACCCTTCAAACCCGTTGGTTTGAGCATCCGAGTTTTTACGTATTCCGAATGGGCTAATACCGAAACTCACCTCCGGTGCCAGGGTCTGCAGGCTGTCATGGACCTGCGCGATGAGCCGGTTGATATTCTCCCGCCGCCAGTCGTGAATGTCCCCCCGGTCGACGCCATACTTCTCAAACGTCAAGGAATCTTCGGATGTCACCAGCGGCGTATAGGGATAAAAATAGTCATCAAAATGGATTCCGTCGACATCATAGCGCTGGATAATATCAACGACCACTTTGGTGATATAATCGCGCACCTCCGGAATACCGGGATTCAGCATACGGTACCGCGATGTTGAATCCGCCTCAAACGTCAGCATCAGTTCCGGTTCCCGGCGGCTGATATTGCCCCCCGACAGCTCGTAATTTTCCCGGCGCCGCTCGACCCGGAACGGATTCAGCCAGGCGTGCAGCTCCATCCCCCGGCGATGTGCTTCACGAATAAAAAATGACAGCGGATCATAAAAAGGATCGGGCGCCCGGCCTTGCTCACCGGTCAGCCAGAAGGACCACGGATCGTAGGATGACGCAAAAAAAGCGTCAGACTCGGCGCGAACCTGAAGTATGACGGCATTGATACCAATCGCTTTCAGGCTGTCCAGCAGTGCAATCGCATCCGCCTTCTGTTCACCGGTCTCCTGACGGTTGGATGACGGCCAGTCAAGATTCACGACTGTTGCCACCCATGCCCCGCGAAACTCCTGTTTGGGAGGATCGCGATCATCCAGCTCTTCCGATACTATTTCGGCGGTCTTGCATCCGGCGAGAAGCAATAAAAGTGCAAAAAAAACAAACAGGTGCGATAAGGACTTCATGTGACAAATGTCAGGGATAGATTAAAACTGGGCCGGCCGGGATGTTATCTCCGCTCTCGATGGATCACTTCGTGACCCGGTGGTATTTCATTTTCATATGATGGGAAATATAAAATCTAAATATATTGAATCACACTGGATATTGGTTTGGAAATTGAATCACACTGAATATTGGACTACACTATATTCCATGAAACTGCTACTTGCCGACAGCGGATCGACCAAAACCGATTGGTGCCTCATTCATGGCAAAACGTTGCCGCGGACAGTGCAATCCAGCGGCATCAATCCCTACTATATGGATACCGATGCCATGGTCACGGAGATCCGAAACAGTGTGCAGCCCGATTTCCCTGATGTCGACGCGATCCGGTTTTATGGTGCCGGATGCAACAGTGCCGACACCCAAATGGCAATCCGGTCTGCCCTGACCACCATCTTTGGTGAAATCCCGATCTCCGTACACTCCGATATGCTCGGTGCTGCACGAGCACTGTTTGGCAACCAGGAGGGAGTAGCGTGTATACTTGGCACCGGATCCAATTCGTGTTTGTATGATGGCGAGAAAATAATCGATCACGTCCCGCCGCTTGGTTTTATTCTGGGGGATGAGGGCAGTGCCGGATACTTCGGCCGGAAAATCCTGCAGGGCTATTTTTACCGTGAGATGCCCGTGGAGCTGCGAGAATGGCTGGAGGCGCATCATGAAATGAGCCGGGAGACCGTGCTTGATGCTGTTTACCGCGGATCCAGGCCCAGCGCATATGTGGCTGGTTTCAGCAGGATGCTTGACGCCTGGTCCGGTCACCCCTGGCTCACCGGGATGTTGCAATCCGGTATCGGGGAGTTTCTGGACCGCCACGTGCGGTGTTACGAGGTCGGACCGGAGGTCCCGGCCGGCTTTGTCGGTTCCCTGGCTTATGCGCACCGGGCGTTGATAACTGAGGAACTGAGCGAGCGAAAAATGCGGCCCGGGCCTTTTTTGCGCTCACCGATGGAGGGGTTGCGGAGGTATCATGAGTATTCAATTCATGACTGATCGTTCAGGTAAAAATACCGGTGTGTTTATTCCCATAGAGCAGTGGAAATAAATTAAAAAGCAAATCCGCTGGCTCACAACTGACTTAAATGTGGTTGCATGCAATCTGACCATTTTCATCCATTCGTCAGACCTCTTTTGACCTTCAAAATGCGTTCTACGGATGCATCGATCCTCCCCTTGTCGATCCGCCCGCTCGCCAGCAGCCCCCGCACCACTCTGAGAAACCGCCGGGCAATCTCCGGATCATACACCTGATTGTTCCCGTATAATAACAGGTCTACCCCGGCCTCCAGCGCCAAAGCCACCGCCTCATCCTCACCGAAATGATTCGTGATCGCTTTCATCTGCAGATCATCGCTGACAATCACCCCATCAAAACCCAGCCGACCGCGCAATATCCCCTGTAAAATCGCCGGTGACAACGTCGCGGGATAGTCCGGATCGAGCCCCCGGTGAAACACGTGCGTCGTCATGATCATATCACACACGTCTTCCTGCAGAAGCCGCTGGTAAGGAAGCATTTCATACGACTGCCAGGTGTCGGTGACATCGGTCAGGCCCAGGTGCGTGTCGTCGCGGGAACTGCCGTGACCCGGAAAGTGCTTGAGTACAGCTCCTACCCCCTCCTGCCGGTGCCCGAGCACATACGCGCTCGCATGCAGCGCCACAACCTCCGGATCATCAGAAAAACAGCGGTCCCGCCCATAAATCGCCTTGTTCTCTTTATTGAGTGCCAGATCCACACACGGTGCGAAGTTCAGGTTGCACCCATGCCGCCGGAGAACCTGAGCGATATGCGTCGCGTGTTCACGAGTTTTTGCGAGATCATTTCGCTCCCCCAGCTCCCGGTGCGAAAACGTCTCCGGAAATCCGTATTCCGGCCGCAGCCGGTTAACCGTACCTCCTTCCTGATCCATTGCGATAAACAACGGGATTTCGGCCTCAGACGACAGTCCGGAGGTCAGCTCCGAAAGCTGCTGAGGTGAGCGGATGTTGCGTCCGGTGGTCCCGGATTGCACATCGTAATCAAACAAAATGACACCACCAAGGTGATATTCCCGAATGTCACGAAGTATATCGCTCACAGGATTTGTGGAATCTGTAAAACCTTTGGAATTTGCATGATCTTTGGAACCTGAATGAGCTGAGGTATCTGCAAAATTTGTTGAATCTGGATGATCTGTGGATATTGATGGATTTTTTGCGGTCAATGGAGCGCTTGCATCTCTCGAATCCGTTGCATCTATGGATTTTGAGGATCTTGAAGTCTTTGCAACGCCATCGTGCTCCCCTGGAAATTGCGTGCCCCGAAAACCGGCCAGCAACATCTGACCCATTTTTTGATCAAGGGTGAGATCAGCGAGGTCAGGAACGGTTTTGGACGATGGTGATGGCATGTGTACGTTTTTTTATCCCGGGGTTGACGGACGGCTCGGGTGCCGTTGTTCAATATACCGAAATCATCGCACCTTCTGCCAAACCCTTAAGTGTCATGGATTCAAAATATAACCACATAAATGGTTGTTAGCTGGCGTAAACTTTTCTCACATTGAAGATCGTTTCTATATTCTGTACATTATTGATATTAAACCAATATTGCCATGGGAAAAAGTCGATTAGATAGAATCACCAGAAACGCTGAAATCTGCCACGGAAAGCCCACAATCCGCGGTCTGCGATATCCTGTCGACAATATGCTGGATCTAATGGCTTCAGGTATGAGTATCGAAGATATTCTCGAAGACTATCCCGATTTGGAAAAAGATGACCTCTTGGCCTGTCTCGAGTATGCTTCAAGAGTAGCAAGAACGAAAACTTCTCAGAAAATCGCCTTGTGAAAGTTATCGTTGATGCTCAGTTGCCCAAACGATTATCTGATTATTTAGCTTCCAAGCAAGTTGATGCCAGACATACCTTAGAGCTTAGCAAAAAGAATGCGATGAAATCAGTAAGAGAACGCTTGAATCAACTTAGGTGAAACTTATTTGGTCTCCCCTTTCCCTTAAAAAGGGTGATCATTATGCTGATTACATCGCAAGAGATAACATAGATGCCGCTCTGGTATTTATTGACGAAGTCGAGGAGGTAGCACTGAGTCTGAAAGATCACCCGCTTAAAGGACGCATGATTCCGGCTTTAAACGATGAAATGAAACGAGAGCTGATTATAAAAGGTGATAATCAGCTACGCTACGAAATTAACGACAATTTTATTGAAGATCTGACGATCCGGCATGCCAAACAGAATCCAAAGAAATCTGGAAACCGATAGTACCGTAAGTAACTTGATCTGACAAAAAAATTTAAGGAGGCGGATCAGTGACAGAACTACGTATTCAAGTTTTCTGATTAATTGAATATGTGGTTACATTGTTTTTAAACAACGTACTGTAACAGGTACTTACAAATGACAATCGACAAAAAAATCAGAATAGTAAAGATACTTCAGCGGGAAACGCTGAGGCCAGACGGGAATTTTTACTCCATCGTCTGGATTACCGGAACCGTAAATGGTATAGTGATTGACAAAACGCTTTACAAGGATGTTTCCAATTCAATATTCTTTTTAAATCCAAGGTATCAGTGGAAAATCCTGAAAGAAGGTAACACAGATTCGGCTGGATATGTCATACACCTTTCCGATAACGTACTGAATGAACCCACCCTGAGTAAGCTGCAAATAAATGAAATGAGGATATTACATGCTAATTCTGTTCACAAGGCTCAATTAGCCCCAGGTATTGAAGACAGAGTACGTACCATCATAGAAATGCTGGATGAATTAATAACAACCCACCTGAACCATAAAGAGGATGCCATTCTCGCACTGATTAATACTTTTTTTATTTACTGCGACGGACAGTGCAATATAAAGTCAAACATTGATAAACATGACAGTAAAGCGTCATTAGTGTATAACTTTAAAAAATTATTAGCCGAACATATTTCCGAACTGCATGATGTAAGAGACTATGCTGCCATGCTTCATGTATCAACGGGATACCTGAATGAGTGTGTAAAAAAAATCTTACATGAAAACGCCAAGAGCCTGATTATAGAACAATTGGAAATGCGTATCAGACACGCACTTAAGTTTACAGATAAATCCATCAAGGAAATCGCTTTTGAGTTCGGATTCTCCTCACCAGACTATTTCAGCTCATTTTGCAAAAAACATATTGGTAAATCTCCTTCCGAATACAGAAAAACGTAACCTGCCAAATTCTAAGGTTTTACTTCGTTTTTCACATTTTTTGCCGGTAATGGCGGACGTAACTTACGTCTAACAAACTGTTACCGATGATTAAGCACATAATTTACCCGTTTTGTTCAGCTTGCATGGCAGCATTATCCATAATTGCTCCCCACTCCGCGAGCCGGGTTTGTTTGAGGTGACTGGTACAATCAATCAACACTCATAATCAATAAAAAGGACAAGACAATGGATAGAAAAGCTTTTGTTAAAACAACAGGTATCGGAATCGGAGCCAGCCTGATACCCGGATTTGCTCCTGGGAAAAGCGAAGCAAGCGAATACCTATCTACTGATACGATCAATGAACATGATTTGTGGGTTCTGGGTCATAAAATTACACTGTATAAGGAAACTTCCGGTAATTTTGATTTGGCAATCGGTGTAACTCCTCCTAATGTTCCCGGACCTCCACCTCATCACCATGAAACATATGACGAGATCTTTTTGGTATTAGAAGGTGAAATGGCGTTTACGGTTGCAGAAAAAGTCATAAAAACTCATCCCGGTGCTATGGTGGACATCCCGAAAAACACGATTCATACATTCAGCAATATCGGTAACAAGCCTTGCAAATGGTTCAATGTCCACAGTCCCAAAGGGTTTTCGACATTTTTTGAAACCTTTGGGATTAAAGCTACTGAAAGCGATGCACTGCAAAAATCGGTAGATGAAAATATCATTGCTCAAGTGATACAAAAATCACCTGAATTTGATATGATCATTGTGAAATAATGGAACCTGGTAATACCATTTCAACGAATCCATGAAATTGTAAATGGGAAATTATCATGAGGCGCTCAGACGTGCCACGACAATACCACGAATCGTCTCCCGGCGCTGGACATACTCATGGATCGTCCCGGGATCGGTGATGACCGACCCGGTGAGGCTCGCATGATAAAAACCGGCACGATCCCCATCCATCAGAACCAATCCGGTGTGGGAGATGTCCAGTTTGTCGATGGTAGTCACGAACGCAAGTACATCGCCGCTCTGGAAGTGCGGCTCAAACTCCGG
>Ga0207421_10008594_pt1 | contig 10555 bp, 7 predicted proteins | sample SodLakKL_010_SED_4_FD_187542 | JGI IMG/M metagenome (GOLD analysis project Ga0207421, IMG submission 187542) | Alkaline sediment microbial communities from Lake Tanatar, Kulunda Steppe, Russia - 8KL_010_SED (SPAdes) (version 2) | ecosystem: Environmental > Aquatic > Non-marine Saline and...
CTGCGGGTGACCGATGACGAAACCATGGAAATGGCCGAGATGGTGCTGTCTGGAAGCATTAACAAGAAGATTGTGCAGTTGTTTCAATACGCGGGAACCAAGGCTGTGGGCATCAGCGGCAAGGACGGCCGTACGCTGCTTGCTTCCAAGAAGGAAGCCAACGGCCGGGACATGGGCTGGGTTGGGGAAATCAACCAAGTCAACCCGGACCTTCTGCAGACGCTGATGGCGGACGATTTCATACCGGTGGTAGCTCCCATTGCCACCGATGACTGCAATCATACGTACAATATCAATGCCGATTATGTGGCCAGCGCCATTGCCGCTTCCCTAAAAGCCGAGAAGCTGGTATACCTTACGGATGTGGAAGGGGTACTGCGGGACGTGAGGGACAAGAGCACCGTCCTGTCCCAGATCGACATCGCCGACATTCCCCGGTACAAAAAGGAAGGCATGATTGCCGGCGGAATGATACCGAAGATCGACAACTGCGCAGCCAGCATCCGTGCCGGAGTGAAGCGGGTGCACATCCTCGACGGCCGGCTAGAGCACAGCCTGCTCCTGGAAGTGTTCACCACTTCAGGGATCGGCACCATGATTTACCAGGGGGGAACTGACAATGACTAATCCAACCATTGCCCAGGCGCAAGAGCATGTGATGAATACCTATGCTTCGTTTCCAGTGGTATTTGAGCGGGGTGAAGGCTGTTATCTATATGATGACGGCGGCCGGCAATATCTGGACTTTGTAGCCGGCATTGCAGTCAATGCCCTAGGTTATGCCCACAAGGAATATGTGGACAGAATCCATGCCCAGCTGCAGAAACTGACCCATCTGTCCAACCTCTACTATAATGAGCCCGCAGTGGAACTGGCAGAGAAGATTGTGACACATGCGGGTATGGACAAGGTGTTTTTCTGCAACAGCGGCGGCGAAGCGGTTGAGGCATCGCTGAAGCTTGCCCGCGCCTACAGCAAACAGCACAAATCCGACGATGCCTACAAAGTCGTGGCCATGTACAACTCGTTTCACGGGCGTACCTTCGGGGCGCTTTCGGCCACCGGCCAGACCAAGTATCACAAAGGGTTTGAGCCCCTGCTTCCCCACGTGGACTTCGCCCACTTCAATGACATTGACGATCTGAAGGACAAGATCGGGCCGGATACCGGTGCCGTCATTCTCGAGCCCATTCAAGGCGAGGGCGGCATAAACCCGGCCGATGCAGAGTATCTGCGGCAGGTCCGTCAGCTCTGCACCGAAAACAACATCGTGTTGATCTATGACGAGGTCCAAAGCGGCATTGGCCGCACAGGGCATTTCTTCGCCTACCAGGGTTATGGAGTGACTCCGGATATCGTGACCTGTGCCAAGGGAATGGGCGGCGGCATCCCCGTGGGAGCCATTTTGGCCAAGGATCATATCGCAGATGCCTTCGTCCCAGGCAGCCATGCCTCAACGTTCGGTGGCAATGCTGTAGCCGCCACCGCGGCTTTGGTTGTGGTGGAACAGCTGATGCAGAAGGGACTCCTGGAAAATGTCAAGAAGCAGGGGGCCTACCTGAAGTCGAAGCTAGAACAACTGCAGCAGTCACACGGGCTGGTCTTGGAGGTAAAAGGCCTGGGACTGATGCTCGGCATAAAGGTCGGCACGGCACCTATCAATATTGTGCAGAAGGCCATGGAAAAAGGGCTGCTGCTGGTGCCGGCCGGCAGTGATGTGGTCCGCTTCGTACCCCCGCTTATTGTGGGAGAAGAGGAAATCGATCAATGCATAGAGATCTTAGACTCGGTGTTGGGGGAACTGCAATGAACGCCTACCTGTACTTGGAGGACGGAAGTGTGTTTGTAGGGCAGGCCTTCGGCGCAGTCAAGGAGACCCTGTCTGAACTGGTGTTCAATACTGGGATGACCGGTTATCAGGAAGTTTTGACGGATCCATCCTATCGCGGGCAGACGGTGTTGATGACCTATCCGCTGATTGGGAACTATGGGATCAATGATCGCGACTTTGAATCCGACGCAGTACAGGTAGAGGGGTTCATTGTTCGTGAGTACAGTGAACATCCCAGCCACTATCTGTGCAGGGAAAATCTGGACTCGTTTCTTCGTTCGCAGGGTGTTCCCGGTATCTGCGGCCTCGACACCCGTATGCTGACCAAGAAGATCCGGGACCAGGGAGCCATGAAATGCCTTATTGCCTACGAAGAAACGCCGCACGCCCAGGATGTACTGCAATCGTTTGCGATGCCCACCGATGTGGCCTGCCGCGGCGGAATATCCGAGAAGCAGGTGATGGAGGGCAGCGGTGTCCGAGTTGGACTTCTTGATGTGGGCTGCAAGCGCGGTATAGCGAAACAGCTGCTACGTAACGGCTGCACCGTGATCTTCTACCCCTACTGGACCACTCGGGAAGAAATAGAAGAGGACAAGCTTGATGCACTGCTTTTGTCCAATGGCCCCGGTGACCCCAAGGACTGCCGTCATGTGACCCAACTCGCCCTCGGCCTCTTGGGAAAACTTCCCCTTTGGGGCATCTGCTTAGGCCACCAGATTCTGGCTCTCGCATTAGGAGCCGATACCTACAAAATGAAATTCGGCCATCGAGGCAGCAATCACCCTGTGCTGCGGTTGGACAACAACCAGGTCTTAATTTCATCGCAGAATCACGGCTATGCTGTGGATGAAGCAAGCCTCGGGCCGAAGCTTCACCTCACCTACCGCAACATCAACGATGGCACGGTGGAAGGGTTCGACTGTCCGGAGTACAGAGTACGAACTGTCCAATTCCATCCGGAGGAAGGCCCTGGGCCCGTGGACGGCCACGCCATCATTCACGAATGGATCCAAAGTATGAAAGAAGAGATGCGCCATGCCGAAAAATAAAGAGATCAAAAAAGTAATGGTGATTGGGTCCGGCCCGATTATCATCGGACAGGCAGCGGAGTTCGACTATGCGGGAACGCAGGCCTGCAAAGCGCTGCGTGAAGAAGGTGTCACCGTGGTCTTGGTCAACAGCAACCCGGCTACGATCATGACCGACGATCATATTGCCGATCGCGTCTACATTCAGCCCCTGACCTTGGATTCGCTGCGGTATATTATCGACAAAGAGCGGCCCGACGGGCTGCTGGCAACCCTCGGCGGGCAGACGGGGTTGAACATGGCCGTGGAACTCCATGAGAGTGGCATTTTGGCTTCCTACGATGTCAAGCTCTTAGGGACCTCCATTGCCGCCATCCAGAAGGCCGAGGATCGCGAGTCGTTCCGCAATCTCATGAATGAGATCCATGAGCCCATTGCCGAAAGTGCCATTGTATCGGATTTGGCCACAGGGCTGGAGTTCGCCGATGCCATTGGTTATCCGATCATTGTCCGGCCGGCCTACACCTTGGGCGGGACGGGCGGCGGCATTGCCCACAATGCCGAACAACTGCGGGATATCCTCTATACTGGACTCAAATTTTCCCGCATTCACCAGGTCTTACTGGAGAAGAGCGTGGCTGGGTGGAAGGAAATTGAATACGAAGTGATGCGCGACGCCAATGACACCTGTATTATTATCTGCAACATGGAAAACATTGATCCCGTGGGCGTGCACACGGGGGACAGCATCGTTGTGGCACCGTCGCAGACCTTGACCGACAACGAATACCATCTGCTGAGGCAGGCAGCATTGAAGATTATCAAAGCTCTGGAGATCGAAGGGGGATGCAACATTCAGTTTGCCTTGGATCCCCACAGCGAGGACTATGTTGTCATTGAAGTCAATCCGCGGGTTAGCCGTTCCTCTGCCCTGGCCTCGAAGGCGGCGGGTTACCCGATTGCCAAGATCGCAGCCAAGATTGCAGTGGGAATGCATCTGCATGAGATCGAAAATGCAGTGACCCAAAAGACGAAAGCTTCCTTTGAGCCGACTTTAGACTATGTGGTAACCAAGATTCCCAAATGGCCTTTCGACAAGTTCGAATATGCCAACCGTACCTTGGGTACCCAGATGAAGGCCACCGGGGAAGTGATGGCCATTGACCGCAGCTTTGAAAGTTCTCTGCTGAAGGCCGTTATTTCATTGGAGGGGAACGTGATTTCCATGCGGCGGCCGTACCTGCAGGAGATGTCGCAGGAACGTCTGCTGGCGCAGCTGGACGTCATCGACGATGAGCGCATTTTCGTTATCTTCGAAGCCCTGCGCCGGGACATGGACCTGGAGTTAATACACCGGCGCACGCAGATCGATCGCTGGTTCCTATACCGCTTTCAAAATATCGTTGCTATGGAAAAGGAGCTTTCCCTTCGCCCCTTGGATCGCGAGCTTTTGAAGCGGGCGGAGCGCTTGGGATTTACCGATGAAGAAATTGAGGTTCTGTCGGGCGAAGGCTCCGAGGTGATCGATGCCATTCGCCGTGCGCACCATATCTATCCCGTGTACAAGATGGTCGACACCTGTGCCGGTGAATTTGAGTCGGTCACGCCCTATTACTACTCCACCTATGATGAAGGCGATGAAAACATCATTTCCCAGAAGGAAAAAATTGTCGTGATTGGGTCCGGCCCGATTCGGATCGGCCAGGGCATTGAATTCGACTATTGCTCCGTACACGCCGTTTGGGCCATTCAGAAGCTTGGTTATGAGTCGATCATTATCAACAACAACCCCGAGACCGTCAGTACGGACTTCGACACCGCCGACAAGCTCTATTTTGAACCGCTGTTCATTGAAGACGTCTACAATGTCATCCGCAAAGAAGTTCCTAAAGGAGCTATCGTACAGTTTGGCGGACAGACATCGATTAATCTAGCGCCGAAGCTTCGGCATCGGGGAGTCCAGGTCCTTGGTACATCCGTAGGTGCCATTGATGCGGCCGAAGACCGCAAGCGGTTTGACCGACTGCTGAAGGAACTGGAAATTCCTCGGCCCGTAGGCGTAGGGGTCACTTCGCTGCAGGAAGGGCTGGAGGTGGCGAAGTATATTGGCTATCCGGTCTTGGCCAGGCCCTCCTATGTCATTGGGGGCCGGGCCATGCAGGTTGTCTATGAGGAATCGGAGTTGATCAAGTATTTGGAGGAAGCAGCACGGATATCCACGGAACACCCCATCTTGATCGATCAGTATATTTCGGGGACCGAACTGGAAATCGATGCGGTGGCCGATGGGGGAGACGTTCTCATCCCTGGTATCATGGAGCATATTGAGCGCACCGGGGTCCATTCCGGAGACAGCTTCAGCGTCTACCCGCCACAGCACGTTTCCGAACACGTAAAACAGCAGGTACTGGATTACAGTGCCAAGATCGCCAGGGCTTTGGATGTAACGGGTATTCTCAATATCCAATTTGTGGTGCGGGACGAAACGGTGTATATTATCGAGGTCAATCCGCGGGCGTCCCGGACGGTGCCGATTATGAGTAAGGTGACGGGCATTCCCATGATTGAACTGGCGGTCAGGGCCATTCTCGGCGAAAAACTTAAGGATATGCCCTACGGCACGGGCTTGGGTGAAGAGACCAACCTAGTCGCAGTAAAGGCACCTGTCTTTTCGTTTCAGAAGCTCCTGGACGTAGACTCGGCTTTGACATCGGAAATGAAGTCCACCGGTGAAGTTTTGGGTGTAGACAGCTGCTATGAACGGGCATTGGCCAAAGCCTTTGTGGGCGCTGGCTATCACTTTGATCTCCAGGGCAAGGTGCTGTTGTCGGTGCATGAACGGGACAAGGAAGAAGCAGTCCAAATGGCGGAGCGTCTGCTAGCCCTAGGATTTACGTTGGCGGCTACCGATGAGACCCACGGCTTTCTCAAAGAACACGGCATCGTAAGCCAAGCCATGCCCAAGGCATCCCTGGAAGAAATCAAGGGCGAGCTTCGCAACGGCGAGATTGCCATGGTCATCAACACAGTAACCTTAGGCCGAGTACCGGACCGTTTCGGATTCCAGCTGCGCAGCTACAGCCAAGTACTGGATGTACCTTGTTTTACCTGTATGGATACGGTCGCAGCGTACATGAAAGCCTATGAACAGCTGCGGACCACCGATGACATGACCTATGACACCATAGCGTCCTATAAACAGCAACCACTGCCGATTCGGCGAAAAACATCGTGACTGGCGGGCTTCGGCGGCGAAAAACGCGGCACTGAAGCCGTGGAAATGACTTTTTCCACAAAGGATACGAAAAAATACCTTGACAAAGCCGGTACATTTGGTATGATCAAGGATAAATAACACAAAAAGCCTGTGAAAGGAAAAAGTAGATCGGACAGCGGAACCCGAAGCGAGCTGGGAACGGTGTGAGCCCGGCGGTCGAGCCCCGATTGAATGGTTCCTGGAGGTGCAGTGCGAAATTCCCAGAGGAGAGTAGCACCAGCCGTAGTTCCCGCGTTACAGGGATAGGGTATCGGGGTTTCGGCCTCCGTACCTGAAGAGAGAGACAGCCGAGCTGTCTAAATTAGGTGGCACCGCGAAATAGAGCATTTCGTCCTATGTAATTGGGATGGAATGCTTATTTTTGTATTGTGGTGCGGGACAGACAGGGACAGAGGTGAGCAGAGAGGAGATGAGTGGTTTTGATCCAGCCGAGTTTGGATGAGTTTGCGGCCATGGGTGAAAGTGCCAATATAGTGCCGCTGGTGATGGAACTTCCCGGTGATCTGGACACACCCATAGGCCTGTACAAGAAGTTGTGCGGTGATGATCCGTACTGCTTCCTGCTGGAAAGTGTGGAAGGCGGCGAGCGCTGGGCGCGTTATTCCTACATTGGAAGGCGGCCGCAGGTACTGCTGCGCAGCCTTGGCGACCGTGTCGAAATCCAGCGCAGCGGCGGCCGGGAAGAGCGGTCCGGTGAGGCGCTGCAGATTGTGGAAGAAGTGCTGCAGGAGTACAAGATTGCTGAGCACAGGGCACTTCCGGATTTCTTCGGCGGGGCCGTGGGTTATTTTTCCTATGACATGGTCCGGCGGTTCGAAGTTCTTCCGGAAACCGTCCGCGACAGCTTACAGCTGCCGGACATGCACTTGATGATTCCCATGGACTTCATTGTCTATGACCATGTGGGCCAGAAAATTCTGCTGGTGCAATACGTACAGCTGGACGGCCGTCCCAAGCACGATGCTTACCAGCAGGGCGTGGGCCGTCTGCAGGCGCTATACGACGAAGTGACGGCTCCGTCGCTTCCTTTCAGCAGGCAGAGGCCGCCGGCGGCGAAGCCGGAACTGACCAGTACGGAATCAAGGGAAAGCTATGGCAGGAAGGTGGAGCGTGCCAAGGAATATATCGCCAACGGTGACGTGTTCCAGGTGGTGGTGTCCCAGCGCCTGGCAGCCGACACCGAGGTTCCTCCCTTTGATGCCTACCGGCGCCTGCGCAGTATCAATCCTTCACCGTACCTTTTCTATTTGGACTTCGGCGAATACCAGTTGGTCGGTGCTTCGCCGGAACTCTTGGTAAAGGTAGACAAAGGCCGTGTTGCCACCTGCCCGATTGCCGGGACACGGCCCCGGGGTGCCACCGCAGAAGAAGACAGGGCCTTCGCTGCCGATCTGCTTTCCGACGAAAAGGAACTGGCGGAACACCGCATGCTCGTGGACTTGGGCCGCAATGATTTGGGGCGCGTGGCCGGTTTCGGTTCGGTGGAAGTGAAAAACCTCATGCACATTGAGGCCTATTCCCATGTCATGCACATTGTAACCAATGTGGAAGCGGATCTCAGCCCTTCCTGCTCCATGTATGATGCCCTGCGAGCCTGCCTTCCCGCGGGTACGGTTTCCGGTGCACCTAAGGTTCGTGCCATGGAGATCATCGAGGAGTTGGAAGACGAAAAACGGTGTGCCTACGCGGGAGCCGTGGGATACTTTGGATTCAATGGCAGTATGGATGTGTGCATTACCATCCGGACCATTCTCTTTAAGCAGGGAACGGCATATTTGCAGGCCGGTGCGGGCATTGTGGCTGATTCGGTGCCGGACCGTGAATATGAGGAGACCCTGCGTAAAGCCAGTGCTTTGGTGGAGGCCCTGCGCTGAAACAGCGTCGTCTGGCAGGGTTGGCAGAACGAGTTGAGTAGACACAGAGCTGAGTTGAGCTGAGGAGGCTTTTTTATGATTGCGATCATTGACAACTATGATTCCTTTACCTATAACCTGTACCAGTACTTCGGGCAGCTAGGCTGCCGTGTACGGGTTTTCCGAAACGACGAAATTTCCGTTCAGGGCCTTGCCGAACTTCCCCTGTCCCACTTGGTGGTTTCTCCCGGACCCGGCCGTCCGGAACACGCCGGTATATCCTGTCAAGCCATTGCGTATTTTCAGGAGCGGCTTCCGATCCTCGGGATCTGCCTTGGCCACCAGAGCATTGTGGAAGTGTTCGGCGGCGATGTAATCCACTGCCGTGCACCCATTCACGGCAAAACGGCCCAGGTATACCACCAAGGCAGCTCCGTTTTCCGGGACCTGCCCAATCCGCTGGAAGCAGCCCGCTACCATTCCCTGGCCGTTCGTCCTGAAACCCTGCCTTCGTGTTTGCGTGTGTTGGCCGAAACCGAGGAGGGCGATATCATGGCGGTCGTCCACGAGAAGCAGCCGATCGTCGGACTGCAGTTCCATCCCGAGTCCATTTTCACGCAGAACGGCTTGGAGCTGCTGCAGAACTTCCTGACCATCTCCCGGCAGGGGGGTGCTGTCCGTGTTGGCTGATCTGCTTCCGAAACTGGTGGGACAAGAGGATCTGACACAGGCAGAAATGACGGCCGTGATGAACGAAATTATGGGCGGGCTGGCCACCGATGCGCAGATCGGAGCTCTGCTGACGGCTCTGCGGATCAAGGGCGAAAGTGTTGCTGAGATCAGTGCAGCGGCTCGGGTCATGCGCCAATGGGCTGTGCCCCTGCCGGTCTCCGGTTATGCCATTGATACCTGCGGTACAGGCGGTGACGGCGCAGGAACCTTCAATATTTCCACAGCCGTGGCCTTTGTGGCGGCAGCGGCCGGTGCAGCGGTGGTCAAGCACGGCAACCGATCGGTATCGAGCAAGTGCGGCAGTGCCGATGTTCTGGAAGCTCTTGGGATCAACATCCATCTGGATGCCCCGGCGGTACAACGGTGTCTGCAGCGGTGCAATATCGGTTTTGTATTTGCTCCGGACTATCACCAAGCCATGAGGCATGTGGCGGGACCCCGCAGGGAGCTGGGCATGCGCACCATGTTCAACATCCTGGGCCCCTTGGCCAATCCGGCTGCGGTCAAGGGCCAGGTATTGGGTGTTTTCGATGCCGGCTTGGTACCGATTATGGCAGGAGTGCTGCAGGAATTGGGATTGGAACGGGCGTTGGTGGTGCATGGCCGTGATGGTTTGGACGAAATCACAACCACTGCGGCCACCCGGATCAGTGAACTGAAAGATGGCCGCATCTTGGACTGGACACTGGATCCCGCGGACTACGGTATAACCTTGACGGAGCCGGAATTCCTGATCGGAGGCGGAGCTGACCGCAATGCTCGGATCGTAGAAGCGGTCTTAAGGGGCGAATCGGGGCCGGCTCGGGACATTGTGCAGCTGAATGCGGCAGCGGCCATCTATGTGGGGCGGCAGGCAGATTCCTTTGCAGAAGGCTTCCGGAAGGCCGGGTCCATCCTTGACGGGGGACATGCTTCGGAGGTTTTGGAGGCTCTGCGCAGCGATTCACAGCAGGGGGTGGCCGCCGGATGATTCTCGAGCAGATTGTAGATGCCAAGCGGCGGCAGCTGCAGGTGGAGAAGGAGGCGGTCCCGCTGCGCCGCATGCGGCTGCTGGCAGAAAACCAAAAGCGGCAATGCCGGGACCTGGCGGGCCAATTGTGCGGACCCGGTATCTCCGTGATTGCCGAGTTCAAGCGGGCATCTCCTTCCAAAGGTTTGATCTGCAGCGATGCCCGTCCCGCGGCCATAGCGAAACAGTATGAACAATGCGGAGCCGCGGCGGTGTCGGTGCTGACGGAACGGGAGTTCTTTCGAGGGTTTGATCAGGATCTAGAGAAGGCCTCCCGGGCCGTGGCTGTTCCTATACTGCGCAAGGACTTCATCATCGATCCCTACCAAATTTACCAGGCCCGCGCCATCGGCGCCGATGCCGTGCTCTTAATAGCTGCGATTCTCAGCGGCCAGCAGCTCCGCAGTTACCATCTTACGGCCCGGGCTTTAGGCATGCAGACCTTGGTGGAAGTACACGACCGGCGAGAAGCTGAGCGGGCCGTGGATGCCGGCGCTGTGGTTATCGGCATCAACAACCGCAATCTCAAGACCTTCGAAGTCAGGCTGGAAACAACGGCCGAACTGCGCGACCTGCTTCCGGACAACCGCATCGTCGTCAGTGAGAGCGGCATTCACTGCCGCAGGGACATGGAATATCTGCAGAGCTGCCGCGTGCAGGCGGTTCTGATTGGAGAAAGCCTGATGCGGTCCGGTTCCGTGGCAGACAAGTTCCATGAGCTGTTGGGTGAACAAAGCGGTGAACGCCATGGCTGAAGTTAAGGTTAAGATCTGCGGGTTGAAGAGGTCGGAAGATACAGATATGGCCAATGATCTGCAGCCG
>Ga0207421_10008595_pt1 | contig 10555 bp, 8 predicted proteins | sample SodLakKL_010_SED_4_FD_187542 | JGI IMG/M metagenome (GOLD analysis project Ga0207421, IMG submission 187542) | Alkaline sediment microbial communities from Lake Tanatar, Kulunda Steppe, Russia - 8KL_010_SED (SPAdes) (version 2) | ecosystem: Environmental > Aquatic > Non-marine Saline and...
AAAAAGGCAGCGGGTTGACAACGGGTCAATTTTCTGTCTTTTTTTTTTGACGGCTTCATAAAAAAGGACCCATCGCCGCTCCCAAAAAAGACACCCAAAAAAGAGGCGATCATGAAAACCCCGCTTTACGATGAGGTTCTCAACCTGCCGGAGATACCGCCGTCTGCGGCGGCCGCATACAGCGAACACCTCAGCCAAATGGTGGCATCGGTCAACAAGCAAATGAGAGCCCGCCCGGACATCGGAATGCTTACAGGCGGCAGTCCCGTTTCCGTCATGTTCGACAATCACAAAAACCATGCCCTTTTCATGAGCAGCGTATTCTCACTGAACCGCTTTGACATGCTGGTTCACACCGTCCCGTGGGTATATTACACCTATCATCAAAGGGGCTTTTCCTATTCATATTTTCCGGCTCATTTGAACGCCTGGAAAGCGGCGATAAATGATTTTCTGACGCCTGAGGAGGGACAGCCGATCCTTCAGGTATATGACTGGATCCTCGCCCGTCATGAAACATTTATCGTCCTTTCAAAGGAATGGGTGCATACGGATCATGTGCCCGGCGCCAAATGGCAGGCGGTTTATGAACAGTTCCTCCAGGCGCTCGTCGATGGCGACCGTTCCGCCGCTCTCGAGATGGCAAGGCAATCCACCTCTTCATTTTCGCAATTGAATGATTTTTGCATCGATGTGATTCAGCCGGCAATGTACAAGATCGGCGCACTCTGGGAGAACGGCCAAATTTCCGTTGCCCGTGAACACCTGGCCTCTGCCATCGTCAATCGGGTCATGGCGGTTCGCTACATTGAGCTGATTAAAACCCAGGGGAAAAGCCGTGGCAGGGTGGTTGTCACTACTGCGGCCAACGAATTTCATGAAATCGGCGCCACCATCATTGCAAACAGCCTGGAAGCCGATGACTGGGAAGTCAACTACCTCGGTGCCAATACGCCCCATGATGCGCTTCTGGAGTTTATTTCGACAACAAACCCGGATGTCGTGGCCATTTCTTCGACCATGCCATTCAGCCTGACGACCGTCCGGGATATTATACGGGAAATACGATCCTGGTCCCCCGACAAACAGCCCATGATCATGACGGGCGGTCTTGCATTCAGGAATGCCCCGGGACTGGCGAAGCAGATGGGTGCGGACGGATACGCGGAAGACGCAAGAAAAGCGGTTTTACTGGCGAACCAATGGGTTGAAGAAAAGCGACGTGATGATTTCTGAATTCATACAACGGCATCCGGATATCATTTCGGCCTTTTTCGATCAATCGGAATCGGCCCTTGTGGTGATCACCGACACCTCACTCACCATAAAGGCGTGCAATAAAACCCTGGCCCGCCGGCTTTACACGCATGAAACGCCGACGGGCCGTCGAATCGGCGACATATTATGCCCCATTGAGAGCGATGCGCCGCTCCATCTTGTTTTTTCGACGCCAGAAACCCTTCTGCCCCAGGTTCTGCGCATCTGCTATACGGAAATCCTTTACCGATGCTATGCTTTCGAACTCGGCGACGGTGTTTTGCTTATTGGAGACCCCATCGGCAACGCCGACAGCGACGTTCTGGAAGGAATGTCCCTGTTGAACAATGAACTCACGGCCCTCAGCCGGGAGTTGAGCCGGAAAAACCAGGCGCTTGAAATCGCAAACCAGAAAATAACCAAGCTGGCGAGAACCGACGAGCTTACCGGGCTCATCAATCGCCGCTACTTCAAGGAGCGATACGGGGAAGCCTTTTCACTGGCCAAACGAAACAATTTGCCCCTTTCCCTGGTCATGATGGACCTGGATCATTTTAAGCACGTCAACGACACCTGGGGGCACGACGCCGGGGACAAAGTGCTCAAAACATTTGCCGCCATTTTGACGGACCAGTGCAGACAGGGGGAACTGCAGGCCCGATTCGGCGGTGAAGAATTCATCGTGCTTCTGCCCCACACCACCCTGAAGGGCGCCGTCACCTTCGCGGAAAGGGCCCGCAAAGGTATCAAAAATCTGGATATACTTGAAAACGGTGAAAAAATAACAGTCAGCGGGGGCGCTGCTGAAATGGGTCCGGACGATATTGGTGAGACGCTTATCAAGCGGGCGGACAATGCCTTGTACCAGGCAAAAAACCAGGGACGAAACAGGATTGTTGCTTTGGATTATAATGGGTAATGGGGGTCGGGCCAAAATACCCTTTCCGGGATGCTTTTTTGATTAAAAATCAAAATGATAGCGTGGCCCGACCCCGAAGCCAAGACTGCCACTGCCACCCCGAAGACTGCCACCCCGAAGACCGACCCCGAAGAAGCCGCCGAAGAAGCGAAGACCATGAACGCTGGTACGAAAACGGCAGAAAAGAGATAGAAGCCAATTACCGCGAAGGGACCCTGCACGGGTCTTATACGACGTGGGATGAAGATGGAAACACAACAGCAAAAGGGACCTATACCGACGGCAGCCTCGACCCGGCACATGGCTCGAGATCAGATGGGGCAACCTGGTAGAAATCGAGTACTGATTGTCTAAGAAAGCGGAGGGGAGACCCTTGGATAATGAGGATGAGTGGCAAGCAGCCAAAACCGCTTGACAGGCGGCAGGAATCCCGATATTTTTATCAAGATTTTCCCAATATTTTCCAAGGAACTGAAAAAATTTATTTTTTGAAATAATCGGGCGGCTTCTAAAAAAGTTTGGCGCGATTCTTGCTTAAGTTTAGTTAGTGGTCCTGGCACAAACACAGAGACTGGAGCAAGGCAACTTGTCCGATAAAAATCGCACCGATATATCGTCTACGGAAAAATTGTTAAAGGCGATCCGCAGTCGCGGGGAAGAAGACGCTTTCCAGGCCCCGGATGCCCGCCGTCCCGGTTTTTTCAAACGGATCTCCCAGAGGTGGCTGCCCGGACGCGCCGGCGATGTGTTGGCCGTGGAAATCGGCAGGGACGTCCTCAACCTGGTAAGATCCGCACCCGAAAGCCTCACCGGCCGGAAAATTGTCTATGCCGTCGCCGAACCCCTGCCCCCGGATATGAATATTGACCATCCGGACTTTTCCGGTTTTTTAAAAAAGCGGATACAAAGAAGCGGGGCAATAGCCGGAAAGACCGAAGTATGGGCATGCCTTCCCGCTTCAAAAGGAAACATATGGGGGTTGAAGGTGCCCAAGGTTCGAAAGGGCCTGGGCAATGCCGTTTACTGGTCGGCCAGAAAAGAAAAAACCTTCGATGACGCCGAAGCCCTCCTGGATTACCGGATTGCCGGGGAGACAGCGGAAAACGGGGTCCAGAAGCTGCTGGCGGAAGCCAGTACGGTGCCCCGCCGCGAACTTGACCGCTATAAAAATCTTTTTTCAGACATCGGCTTTCCCCTTAAAGGGGCCACCCTGCCCGCCTTCGCCCTGAAAAACCTGTTTTACGCCGATATTGCCGATTCCGGGCGGAGTGCATATGCCGTGCTCTACATCGGAGAGGAATCCTCCTGCATTGATATTCATTCACAGGACCGGGTACTTTTCAGCCGCGTCATCCGTACCGGCAAGGACAGCGTTGTCGATTCGCTGGCAGCGGAGTACAATCAGCGTTATGCGGACGGCCATACGGACAGTGATATCGTGCTTCCCGGAGCGCATGAGGCCAACGGCGAATTACCCGACCGGACGGCGTCGTTATCCAGGCAGCAGGCAGTCCGGATCCTGGAAAATTTTGATGATGCCGCCGCCTCCGATGACCGGTTATCCCCGGAGCACCTTTTCGCCATGATCGAACCCGCCCTGGAACGCCTGGCCCGGCAACTCGAAAGAACGGTCGACTACTCCGGAAACATGCTTCAAAACCCGTTGCCGGAAAAGCTTTATATATGCGGGTGCGTTTCTTTTCTGCCCGGTATCGCCTCGTTTTTCGGCCAACAGCTGGATATGGCGGCCGAAATCCTGGATGTTTTCGATCCGGAGCTGCCCCATGTGTCTGCGGATGTGGTATTCGCGGACTTGGAATCCCGTTTTTCCCTGGCATCCACGGCCGGATTGGCCATGCCGTCTGAAAAAATCCCCAATTTTCTGCATACAGCCTTTGACAGGGACCGGGAAAAGCTCGCCATGCGCAGCACCAACGCCGTGGCTGCCGGATGCGCACTACTATTTGTCCTGACAGCCGGCTACTGGTGGTATTCGCTCCATGAGCTGGACCAGGCCCGGATGGCCGTCGCTGCCCGCGAAGAGCAGCTGGTGGAAATTTCGCCGCGTCTCGATGCGGCCATGCTGACAAACATGGCCGGGGAAACGCGGCAGACGCAGCAGACGCTCGTCGATTATACCCGCCGGCTTCACGTGACAGCCGTCATGAATGAAATACACCGCCTGACCCCCGAAAATATCCGGATGCTCAACATGACTATGGAGATGGACCGGTCGGAAGCGGACGCAAGGCCGGAGTCAACGGGCCAACTCGTGCTGGAGGGTTTTATCCGCAGTGGTCATGCCGGGTTCGATACCGCTTTGGCCGGGTATATACGCCAGCTGCGCCGTTCGCCGCTGGTCCGGGACGTCGTTATCCGAAGAAGCACAATGGATGCTACGGTCGCGGCGGATGAGGTGTACAGGTTTATCGTGAGAATCGATCTCGAAAGGGTGTGACATGAACCGGTGGCACGACATCAGTGCGAACAGGCGGGCGCTCGCCTATATTCTCTTCAGCGTGATCGTACTGGGCGCAATGATCCTGGGCGGCATTGCGCCGGTGAAGAAACAGACGGCGGCGCTTCGTGATGAGGCGGCCGTACTGGACGTTCGAATGGAAAAGCAGGAGGCATTACAGCCCGTATACCGGGAATTGATGGAAGCGCGCCGGGAGGCGGAGAACTTGAAAGAACTTCTGCCCGCCCCTGAAGCAGAAGAAAGGCGAATTCCCGGCATTGATACCGCGGCCGCCCACCTGTCGCAGATGGCGGTGGATGCCGGTGTGCAAGAAGCCCGTTTTTCTCCCGCACCCGACTCCGTAGCGGCCGACTCGGACCTGCTGCTCATTGACGGCTCCCTGCAGGGGCAATATGGGAATTTCAGAGCGTTTTTGTCCGCCTTGACCGCCTCTCCAGGGTTTTATTTCCTTGAATCCCTGGTGGTCCGAAGCACGACATCGGATCCCGAGTACCGGCTGAAAATATGGATGGAGATCGAATAGGAAGTATTAATGGGAAAAAGAGAGAAAATACTGGTTGCGCTGATGGTAGCCGCCATTCTCTACGGCGGATTCGAGCTTTTGCTGCTGGGCCTGGGCGGGCGCACGAATTATGAAGCCTCGCTGCCAAAGGATCCGCAGGCCGCGCTGGAGATGGCTCGGCAGGTAAAGCATGAAATGAATGATGTCGCACTGACACCGCACCAGCAATACGCCCTGGAAGCCGCCGCCACGAACCGGCAGAACGATCTTTTCCACGTACTATCGGGGATCGGGCCCATTGCGCCGGAACAGCCGTTGACCGCTGATGAGCCGGTTGACTTTCGTTATACCGGCTACCTCGAAATAGGCGGCAAGCGGCTCGCCATTATCAACGGGAAGGAATATGCGGAGGGGGACGCCCTTGATCGGAAGGGTTTCGTGCTGAAGCGTGCAACGCCTGAAAGCGTTGTAATCGAAGCGGGGCCGGACGCCCGGCAGGTTCTGGTGCCTTACAGTGAATAAAGCGTTAAGGATGGATGACAATGATGAAAAGACTCCTGGCCGTTTTGATCGTGGTTTTTGCGGTATTTTATTCCGCTGGATGCGCGTCGTCCGGCCCGGAAAAAAAAGACGATGACTTTGTCGAAAGGTGGCTCCGGCAGTCCGAGACCGCCAGGGGGTACTCGCCCGATGTTACGGAAAGAGATATTTTTGAATCCGAGGACCCGTTCCCCCCCCTGGAGGAGCCCGATATCCTTGAACCGGAACCCGCCTTTCCCGAAGACAGAGTGACGCTTCGCCTGAGCGACGCCCCTGTCGCCTCGGTTCTCCGGGCCATGGCCCGCGCCGTTGACCAGAACATGATCATCGGCGAGTCCGTCGAGGGAACGATGAGCGTGGATATACGGGATGTGCCCTGGCACCATGCGTTTATGAGCATTATTCACTCCCGCGGACTGACTTACGCGTGGGACGGCGATATCTTGCGGATTCGGAGCATGGTGGATATTCAAAATGAGATCGATCTGTCAAAACGACTCGAAGAATTGAATGTCCAGCAACTGGACACGGAGAGGGCCGTTCCGTTGCAAAGCCGGATCATCAAGGTCAATTATGCCGATGCCGGGAAATTGAGCGAAAATATAGAGAACTTCCTGAGCAGGGACCGGGAAGACCGGGTGATGGGACGGATCGTCGTGAACGAGGAGACCAATTCGCTTTTAATCCATGCGATCCGGCAGGACATGAACCGTATTTCGGAGATGATCAATCATCTCGACCAGCCGCGCGCGCAGATACAGATTGAGGCCAACATCGTGGAGGCCAACCAGGAAACCGCCCGCGAACTCGGAATGCGGTGGAGCGGCCGGCACGTGCGGGCAAGGGGATCGCTGGATGAGTTTGGCATCGTCGGTGAGCCAACCGTGCCCGCGGAATCGTTTGCCGGAGCCGAGGGAATGGCTTTGGGCCTGATTGCCCGGGAAGGGGGTAACCTGCTTTACGCCGATCTCCGGGCCCTGCAGCGGGACGGCAAGCTGAACATCCTGTCCAGTCCCTCCATCACCACCCTGGACAACCAGATGGCCTATACCGAGCACGGCGAGAAAGTGCCGTATGAAACAACAGACGCGGAGGGAAGGCGCGAAGTTGAATTTGAAGATGCTGTCCTGCGGCTTGAGGTGCTGCCCGGCATTATCGACGGGGAGCACATGAAAATGCATATCAAGGTGAAAAAGGACGAGGTGGATTTCACCCAGACGGTCAACGGCAACCCGCTGATCAAGAGAAAGGAGACGGAAACCAACCTGGTCGTCAGGGACGGGGAGACCATCGTTATTTCCGGTTTGTCCAAGCAGACCGTTACCGGCATCGATGAAGGCGTGCCCGTTCTCAAGGATATTCCCCTTCTGGGGTGGCTTTTCAAGGGGCAGGAAAAAAGCGACGAAATGGAGGAGTTCCTGATTTTCCTGACCCCCACCATACTGGAAACGCGGGGGTCGTAAGCGAAAGGCGCATCCCATGGATTACCACAAACTCTTTAACCTGGAAAAAGAGCCGTTTTCCAATACGCCCGATCCGGATTTTTTCTACCGGTCCACCGTTCATGCCAAGTGCCTGATGGACGTTGAAATTGCTGTTCGGCTCAGGCGGGGGCTGTGCCTTGTGCAGGGAGAAGTGGGAACCGGCAAGACCACGCTATGCCGGCAATTGATCCGTACCCTCTCGGCAGACGGTGAAATGGCCGTACATCTCGTTCTGGACCCCGGCTTTGAAAGTCTTGAACGGTTTGCAAAAACCCTCAATGAAATGTTCTGCGGCGCGGATCGGGCCGCTGCCTGTGCCTCTGTCGGCGAGCACCGGGAGATGATCAAGGGCTATCTTTTTGATGCCGGGGAGGATGAGGGCAAAACGGTTGTCCTGATCATCGACGAGGCCCAGAAACTGCCGGGCGAATGCGTTGAATTCATAAGAGAGCTGCTCAATTACGAAACAAATGCGCACAAGCTGCTGCAGATCGTTTTGTTCGCCCAAAACGAGATATCGGAGACGCTCGGAACCCATCCGAACTTTGCTGACCGGGTGGCCCTGCGCCATTATCTTGTCCCGCTTGACAGAAAAGAGGCGGCGAAGCTGATCCGCTTCCGGCTCCAAAAGGCAATGGGGCGCTCAGGGCGAGATGCGGGGCCGGTTTTCACTGCCGGGGGCATCGCCCGTATCTATCGCCTGAGTGGGGGATACCCGAGAAAAATGATTCACCTGTCCCATAACATTCTTCTTTTGCTGCTGGTTAAAGGGGAAAAAAAGGTGACCCCGGCCATCGTGGACCAGGCTGCAGGGAGCGTACCTTCCGTCGGAACCGGCCGGCGTTTTTTCGGAAACCCCCGGAAAGCGGCTGCACTGACGGCCGCCGGGCTGCTAACAATCCTTGTTTTGGCGGGATTTATCCAGTTTTCGATGCCGCCGCTTCCGATGCTGGCGGCCCCGCCGGAAAACGACCCTGTGGTATTGAACAATGCCGCCCTGGTTTCCGGGCCGGATGACGCTGCTGACGCGTCCGATAGGGATGATGCATTGTCGGCAAAGGCCCTGGGGGGAAAAATCCCGGAAAGAGCGCATCCGGACAAGACCCTTGCGGTCGAGACACCTCAAGAGAAGGCTGCCGGGGGGGCGCCGGAACTGCCGGCCCATCTCGGAAGTGTTCGTATTCGCTCCAATGAATGGCTCTGGCATTTGCTGGCCGGCATTTACAACACCGGGGATGAAGCAGTGATGAAAAGCGTTCAAAAAGTGAACCCGGACATTAAAAACCCGGACATTATTCAGCCGGGCCAGTCTGTGGCGTTCCCGGTGATCAATGCGCGGCCGCTGCACGCCTCCGAGCATTACTGGATTGCCCTTGAAAAGACGAATGACCTGGAATCCGCTTACCGGCGGCTAACTGCGACGACGCCCGGGGCGAGGCTTCGGCTGGCCAGTTTCTGGCGCTCTGCAAGCGGCGAGGTCTTGCACGCACTGGTCCTGAAACCGGCATTTGCAAAACGGGAAAACGCCGAATCGGCCATCTCCGGGATGGCTCCCGAACTACGGGATGCGGCCGGCGTCCTTGATCTGAGCCGGGGCGATGTTTATCTCGTCAATCTGGACTGATTGTTTATTCATCCAATCTAAGGATATTGATGTGCGAAAGAAAAAGCGCCTGGGAGAAATGCTGGTGCAGGAGGGCTTGCTGAGCGAGGCGCAGCTGGAGAGCGCCTTGCATCAAAAGGCCGGGACCGGCCTGAAGCTGGGCCAGCTGCTTGTACGCAGCAACATATGCAAGGAGACGGATATCGTAGCGGTTTTAAGCGACCAACTCCGGGTCGAACGCTACGATCCCTCGATGTATCCCCTTGATTTCAATCTTACCGAGCTTATTCCCGCGGATACGGCCAGGCAGGCGGGTATTATCCCGGTTATTAAAAACGGCAACGTGCTTCGGGTGGCGACCACCGACCCCCTGGACATCGACACCCTGGATTCCCTGGAAGTTCTGACCAATCTCGAAATCGAGCCCCTTGCCTGCACGGAGTCTGATTTCGAGCAGGCATTCGGTTCTTTATACGGTATTTTCAAGGGGATGGGCGATTTTCTCGAAGACGCCGAGCACAGTCTTCCCGAAATGGACGAGTCGGCTGAGGACCTTGCCCTTGGCATGCAGGATGTCCATTCCATGGAAACCGAAGCGGACCAGGCGCCGGCGATCCGGCTTGTCAATTCAATCCTGGCCCAGGCGGTGCACCAAAAGGCGAGCGACGTGCATATCAGCCCGGAAAAAAACCGGGTCCAGGCCCGGTTCCGGGTGGACGGAAAGCTGCGGGAAGTGCCGGCGCCGCCCAAGAATCTCATGCCGGCGCTGATTTCCCGCATCAAGATACTGGCCAACATGGATATTTCAGTAACGCGCACGCCCCAGGACGGCCGCTTCACGGTGGTCATGAACCGCCGCGAAATCAATATCAGGACGTCCTGCGTCCCCACCATCTACGGAGAGAATGTCGTGCTGCGGCTGCTGGATATGGGCGCGGACATCTTTACCCTGAACGATCTGGGCATGAACCCGGAGGATTTCCGGAAGATGGAAAGCGTCATTCCGAAGCCTCACGGCCTGATCTTGTCCACAGGTCCTACCGGCAGCGGCAAGAGCACCAGTCTTTATGCTATTTTAAGGCGCATCAACCATGCGGACATCAATATCATCACCCTGGAGGACCCCGTGGAGTACCGGGTCGAAGGGATACGCCAGGTGCAGCTCAATACCCGGGCAGGCATGACCTTTGCCAGCGGCTTGCGTTCCATACTGCGACAGGATCCGGACGTGGTCATGGTGGGCGAAATCCGCGATGCGGAAACGGCGAGAATTGCGGTGCAGTCCGCAATGACCGGCCACCGCGTGCTGTCCACGGTCCATACCAACGACTCCGCCGGCGCCATTACGCGCTTGCTCGACATGGGTGTGGAGCCCTTCCTGATCGCTTCCGTTTTGCAGGTATCGTTCGCCCAGCGGCTGATGCGGCGCGTCTGTGCCCGCTGTGCCGAGCCTTATGAGCCTGCTGAAGAAGGACTGATGGCCCTCGGCATTGAAGATCCCCGGGGATGCACGTTCATGCGGGGCATAGGGTGTCATGTCTGCATGAACTCCGGTTATAAAGGACGTACGGCCGCCTTTGAAGTGCTCAGGGTGAATGAAGACGTCCAGGAAATGATTGTTCAAAGGGTTTCCGCCGGAGAAATCACCCGCTCCATGATCAAGGCCGGCAAACTCAAAACCCTGCGCGAGGACGCGGCCCGGAAGGTATGCGAGGGCGAAACGACGGTAGAAGAGGCGCTGTCGGTGGTTATGGTATAGCCCCGCCCGGAC
>Ga0207421_10008596_pt1 | contig 10555 bp, 8 predicted proteins | sample SodLakKL_010_SED_4_FD_187542 | JGI IMG/M metagenome (GOLD analysis project Ga0207421, IMG submission 187542) | Alkaline sediment microbial communities from Lake Tanatar, Kulunda Steppe, Russia - 8KL_010_SED (SPAdes) (version 2) | ecosystem: Environmental > Aquatic > Non-marine Saline and...
CACAACCAGGGCATTTGTGATTTTAGCCTGGCTGAAAGACTAAACGCAACCGCATTGCCGGTTATTAAAGCCGATGATGACTTTGAGCTGGATAAAAACCTGCTTTACCTTGATTTATGGCTAAATAAAAACATACCGGTAATTGGTTGCATATTCAACAATGTTTCGCAGTCCCAGTGGAACAAGACCAACAGCATCTACAAATCGCTCGTCGAAGAAAAAGGGTTTGACGTTCTAGGAATAGTTCCCAGCCAGGTAGAAATATCCTCTCCTACGGTAGCTGAATTTTACGATGTCCTGCACGGCGAACTGCTTACAGCCCCGGATCACATGAACCGGATCGTCGAAGAGGTAGTGATAGGCACGATGACCATTGAAAGTGCCTTGAGCTACCTGAGGCGAGCTCCGAATAAAGCCCTGATAACCGGTGGAGATCGCAGTGATATGGCCCTGACAGCTTTAGAAACCAGTACCTCTGTAATCATATTCACCGGAGGCCTCTACCCGGAAGTTCAGGTCCTTTCGCAGGCGGAAGAAAAAGGAGTTCCGGTAATCCTGGTGCATGAAGACACCTACTCCACGATAGAAAATCTGCAGAGCATCTACCGGAGCATACACCCACAAAACGAAGGCGCAATTAAAATTGTTAGAAACAATATCGAGCAATATGTACAGTGGGATAAGATCTCGGAACATGTAAAAGGATAAATAGCACCCAATTATTTTCCCATCAAAACAATTAAAATAATAAGCAGACGGCTTTATTTTGCAGGCCGCCTGCTTTTATTTTTTTGAAATCAATCAATAATAAAATCTTTATAGTTTATTGTTTAATTAACTGTGCATTCAAAAGATCGCAATTAACTGGATGTGATAGCATCTGCAAGCTCCTCATGTTTGTTAGTCCTGTACTGGATCAAACCAATAATCGCAACTAGTGAAGCACCAACAAAGTCAGACCATACTTCCGGCATCATCAACATAATTGAACCGGCAATCAGTGGAAACCTTTGCCAGTAAGGGGTCACCCGCAGAAAGTAGCCCCTTACGCCTGTAGCAATGAAAGCCGCCCCGATAAAGCAGGTAGGAATAACGATGAGCAGTTCAGATAAGGGCGCATCCAGGAAAAATGCGGTTGAGAAAATGAAAAGAAATGGCAGGACATATGCCGTCAACCCTATCTTGAAGGCCTCTATCCCGGTTCTCATCGGATTGGCTTCCGCTATAGAGGCTGCGGCGAAAGAAGCCAGACCTACCGGGGGAGTAACATCGGCATCAACGCCAAAAAACAATATGAAGAAATGCGCAGCAAATAACGGCGCTCCCAAATCGACAAGGGCAGGTGCTACTAAGGTAGCTAAAATAATGTACTTGGCAATTGTCGGTATTCCCATGCCAAGGAGGAAAGAAGCCAGCATGGTTAAAGGCAGTGCAGCCCATAACTGTCCAGAGGCTACGGACTCAATTACCGTGGAAAATTTAAGTCCCAACCCGGTCATGGTAGTCATGCCGATAATAATTCCCGCAGCAGCACATGCCGCGGCTACTTCCAGGGCTTTTAATACTCCCTGTGATAAAGCGATAACAATATCTTTGGGGTACATCCTGGTTTCTTTCTTCAACCAGCTGATAGCCAGCACAAGCAGTATCGCAAAGAGAACAGATCTTGAAGGTGAACGTCCCTGAAGAATCATATATATTAAGAGAGCTAAAGGAGCAAAATAATAGAATCCCTTCTTTAAAGTTTCCATCAAGTTTGGAATCTGATCTTCAGGAAGGGGGACTAACTTTTTTTTCAAAGCTTCAAAATGAATCATGAAGTATGAAGTAGAAAAATATATTAACGCTGGAATAATTGCAGCAATTACAATTTCCCTGTAGGGTACCCCCAAAAATTCGGCCATAACAAAAGCAACTGCCCCCATAACCGGTGGCAGGATCTGCCCACCACAGGAGGCATTGGCTTCTACCCCTCCAGCAAACTCGCGGTTGTAACCCAGTCTTTTCATCATTGGTATGGTAAAGGAACCGGTAATACCAACATTTGCAGTAGTACTGCCGGTTATCGAACCGATAAAAGCGCTGAATAGTACTGCTGCCTTAGCCGGACCGCCTGCAGACCTGCCAGCCAGGGCAAGTGATAAATCCCGAAAAAAAAGGCTGGCGCCGGAACGTTCTAAAAAAGCCCCAAAAATAATAAACAGGACTATAAAACGGGCTGAAACACCCAGCGGTATATTGAAAATACCCGCATCTACCTGGTATAAGTAAGGGAAAATACGGGTAAGAGAATAACCACCGTGAGCCAGTATCCCCGGCATTTGTGGACCAAAATAAGCATACGCTATGAACAGTAAGGCAATGACCCCTATAGCATATCCAACAGTACGGCGAACTGCTTCAAACACCAGCACAACAAGAATCATCCCAAAAACAATGTCTATGGTTAAAGGGGCACCAATTCTTCTAACAATCTCGCTGTAATCCCACCACAAGAAAAAGCCAACCATAAGGGTGAGCAATACAGGGATAATATCCCATATTTCGGGACGGTGCCTTAACGCATTTTTACGGCTGGGAAATATCAAGAAAATTACAGAGGCCATCATCATCCAGTGAAAATTTCGGAACAGGACTGCTTCCGGGGGCCCCACATATGCAGTGTAAAGATGGTAGAAACCGACTAGCGCGGTAAAGCCGGTAACAATCCAACCCGCAGTTCCTTTGTAATCGCGGGTTTTTGTAGCATAAAGCTCTTCTTCCATCTTCTTTTCTGCAACTCGTTGAAAGTAGTTTTCTATGTATTTTTTAATGGCCATGACTTCAACTCCTTCCCCTGCTAGGAAGCTGTGAGCACAAATACATAAGGCTTATAATTTATATATTAAAAACTTTACAAACATTTACAACTTAACAGCAGCTTCCCTACTCTCTAAGATTGGCTTCTGAGAGTAGGGAAGACTGCTCAAGTCTTTACATTAGATTATTTTGCATTTGTTTTAATTGTTATAGATGTTCCTCCGGGAGCAATATCTGAAAGCTTTAAACTTTCCCTCTGGGTTACTATATTTTGTGGAACTGTCCGGGCAACTCGCAAGGTTAACTCAGAAAACTTCCTGTCGTAACCGGTAACCCGAACCTCTCCATCTTCTACAGTAATTTCTTTATCAGCTCCGGTTTCCAGGCCGGCACCCTGCCAGGAATAACGCTCTTCCAAAAGTTTGAGAGTGCCATCCTGGGTGAGTGTAAAGATTTGCTTTACCGGAGTCCCATCTGATGAATGAATGTAACTGTATTCAATTTTCTCTCCTGCATTCACCTGGATTTCATGTAATACTGCATTGTTTTCGTTGTTTATAAACTGCAGGATATGCTCCGTTGCACTTTGGTTGTTAGTCAATAAGCCCTTCTTCTTGAAAGAACCTTTCCGCACCAGGATGGAGCGGTGCAGCAGTTTCAGGTGCGTTCTGAATGTCCATGTTTGCAGCCTGAGCGTGAATTCCAATCAATCTTTCGATTGTTTCATCCTGGAACATATGCTTGGTGATTTCATAAGCCAGGTCTTCGTCGAAGTCTTCATGGACAATAACTTCATTACCGACAAACAGGGTATGATGGTCTTCGTCCATGTGCTCTTCATGTGCTTCCTTCGGAACTACACCTTTAAAGAAGTACGGGTATTCCTCAATAGCAGCATCCATAAAGTCTTCATCTAAGTCGACATAGCGGATATCCATCATGGCATGTAGTTCTTCAAAGTGTGCGGCCGGGTAGGCCAGGTTAACTGTGCCACCGTCGATTAAGCCGTCACGCAGCGCTTCAGAAGTTTCTGCCATAGAGAGGTTAACTGCATCAATGTCGTCCATAATTCCGGCAAATTCCAGGATGGCACGGGCCATCACTTCGGATCCGCTTCCAGCGGCATCGACGCTGATTTCATGACCGACAAAATCGTCGAGGCTGTAAATATCAGAATCAGCATCCACGAAGAATTTTTGTGCACCGGGATACAAGTTAAACAGTGCATTGATTGGTTGGGCATCGCCTTCAAAGTCGTTGACTCCCTGGATTGCATCAAAAGCAACATTACCCATGACCATGGCCATGTCTGATTCCCCACCACCTACCAGACGAATGTTTTCTACAGATGCTCCTGTAGATTCAGACTGGCACATATAACCGTCAATATGGTCAGAAACCTCTTTGGCCAAGCCTGCACCAAGCGGGTAGTAAACCCCACCGGGGCTGCCTGTAGCAAGAGTTAAAAACTGCATTTCATCTGCCGGTTCTTCATCAACTGCTTCTTCCTCACAACCAATCAAAGCTCCGCCTGCTAAAGCAATTACTAACACCAAAACCAGACCTAGATAAAAAACCTTTCTCATGATTAAAACCTCCTCTTAATTTCAAACGTTCTTGTGCTTGCCTTTTTTCGACCCCTGTACTAAAGAATTGTTTACACTTATTTCTACAGCCTCACCCCCCTCGTCATCGATATGACCAAAACCAGGATAATAGTAATGTAACAAAATTTATTACATCTATTCTATATTTTATTGGTCAAAATATCCCTGTCAACCTTGTAAACACAATCCAATACTGTCTAATCAGTTATAAGGGCAAGCCTTAAGCCGAATTTGTCTATTAAATCTTATTAATTTATATTTACTACGAATTATTAAATATAGCTATTTCTCGATGATCTTTTTTAGTTCTTCTTCCGCTCCGTTAGGCAGCTTGACCGGACCTGCATTAGCTATAATGTCCTTGTATTTTTCATGGGCCACATCAGTTATCGACTTCTTGCCTTCCTGCTCCCATTCACCAATAGATTGCCGCTTGAACAGATTTGGGAAGTAAAATTCGTTCCGGAAATGCTTGCCGGTATGTTCATGGCTGATAAAGTCTTTGTAAAAACCAACTTCTTTAATCGCATCTACAGCCAGGGTTTCATCTGTCACTGAAAAGCCTCTTAATATCCGTTTAACCATACGGGCAATTTCATCACAAATAACCAGCATTTCCGGAGCACCGTAAAGTCCGCTTGCCAGGGTACCCATTACCTTAGTCATGGTAATTCCAGAAAGGGCATTCATGAGCATCCCCATTGTGGCCTGGCTAGCTGCTTCAGCATCAGGAAGTTTCGCTTCTGCAGCGCCACCTAAGTTGTAAGAAGGAATTTGATAAAAACGAGAAAGTTTTGCTACTACAGCCCGCGAAAGTGTTTGTTCCGGACTGGCATAAGTATACTGTAAGGTACCCATATCAAATGTACCTGTTCCCGGTCCATACATTACAGGAGCGCCGGGCTTTAACAGCTGAGTAAGCACTACTCCGAAAAGCGCTTCAGCATTACTCTGCGCGAGTGTACCAGCCAGAGTAGTAGGACTGGTAGCTCCCATCATCGGGGCCAAAGCAACTATTACCGGAATACCAAATTCCACGGCTTCAACAGTACCATCACTATACTGTCCCACTTTAAGCGGGGAAACGGTTTCAGTAAAGATAGCAATTGAGGGGCGACGTCTTAGTTCGCTTTCTCCACCACTGGCCACTGAAGCCATTTCAATAAAACGAATAGTGGCTTCCCTTCCTGGAGCACTATACGGAAAAGGTTTTGTGCTATTGCTGAGAAATGCTTCATATTCATGGTAAAGTTGAGTATCTTTAGGCATATCGCCAGCACAGCAGAAGGTACCCAGAAAATCGACATTATCCAAAACATGGCCCAGGCGGGCTATGTTTATCACATCATCTTTTATGGGTCCTCTTTTTTGCCCGAGGTTGTAATCCCAAATATGTGGCTCCGGTGAACCTCCCATCCCATAGTAAATTCGGCCAGGCTCTAGAAGCAAATCATATTGCGGTTCTCTGCCGTGAAAAACAAAGGAACTGGGGGCCAACCGGATAGCGGTTTCAATCATATCCCTGTCTAACCGAATAACCCGGTTTTTTAAATCAACATTTGCGCCTTCTCTTTTAAAAATATCCAAAATAATATCTGATTCACTGCATATCCCGATATCTTCCAATATTTTTATAGATGCCTCATGGATCTTATGTAATTCATTATCGGAAACTACGTCTGTTATTCCACCCATAAAACCTTTCTTCATTTCTCTTTACCTCCCGATAGTTAAACGAATAAAACTTTCTTGATTTGTTCAGTGCCACATTTAATGGTCTTTTTCTTAACCCTCTCTATTAATTATCACATAATTATGCCTTATTATCACCCTTTCTATTAATCTTGCTTTAAAAATTATATTGCTTTAGGCATAAGATAGCATAATCATAATATAACGCTAAAGCAATTTAATTCTACCGGTTTATTATTTGTTGGTGGCTTTAGGTAGCAGCAAAATGGATCAAATTTTGCGACCTACATGAAAATATATTACCATCTATTTTTATAATTTTAATTTCTATATTGGTGTGGAAATTCCTGCAATATATTTTTTTTACCATAATCTTATCAAAGAAAAAATGATCACCAACCCTGAAGCCATATTATTACACAATTTTGTAACGATCTATTTGTGAATTATTTTGATTTCATATAATATATTTCAAATAACAAGATTACAGCACTATTTAAGCTATAAGTTAAATTGCGCTGTAATCTGATATTTTATGCCAGTTGTTTTTACTGTTTCCAGTTTCCGGCCTAATTATCGTAGCGAACAATTTTGTTTTCCCAGGTTCTGATCATGTGGTAATCTTTGCCACTACTGACCAGGTATTCCGGGAGCATTGGGATTTTACCGAGACCGAAAGGAGCGTTGACCACAAAAGTTGGAATAGCCAAACCGGAGGTATAACCCCGCAGTTTTTCCATAATCTCAATACCTTCTTCAATTTCAGTGCGAAAATGCGAAGTGCCCCTGACTGCCTTGGCATGGAAAATATAATAGGGGCGGACCATAATCTTTAATAACTCCTGGCTTAGTTTGCGCATAACAAAAGGATCGTTGTTTACCCCATTTAAAAGCACGGTTTGGTTACCCAGGCTTACCCCTGAGCGGGCCAGCTTAAAACATGCCTCCTGGGCCCGGGGAGTTACTTCCAGTGGGTGGTTATAGTGCGTGTTTACATACAGGGGCAAATGCTCGGAGAATATCCTGCAAAGCTCGTCATCAATACGCTGAGGCATGGTTACCAGGGTGCGTGAACCAAATCGCTTTATTTCTACATGGGGAATGCTGTCCAGTTCATCCAGGACCCAGGCAATGGTCTGGTTGTCTATCATAAAACCATCGCCGCCGGTAAGCAGGACATCCCTGACCTCTTCATTTTTACGAACATAGTCGATTGCTTCTTCAAGCTGCTCATGTGGGGTAGCCAGGTCCTTCTCACCGATTGACCTGCGCCGCTGGCAGTGGCGGCAATACATAGCGCACTGGTTGGTAACCTTTATAATCAGCCGATCGGCATAGCGGCGGGTGATTGCCGGTGTGGGGGAAGTAAATTCTTCGCCCATGGGATCATCATAACCGCCTTCGTCGACATATTCATTGATTTGTGGAATACACTGTTTTTTTACCGGATCATCAGGGTCATCGGGATCAATTAAGCTCAGGTAATATGGTGAAACAGCCCAACGGTATTTAGAGCCGGTTTTGTCTATTTCTTCAATCTCTTTTTTTTCTAAAGGTAGAAGCTCCTTAAGCACGCTGGTGGTGGTGATTCTGTTCTTCAATTGCCAGCGCCAGTTTTCCCACTCTTCATCAGATGCCTTGAAATATTCCTTGATCCTCTTTTGATTTTCCTGGATCTGCGGCCAATGTTTAAAGCCGTACGACATTGTTTTTAAAGCTTCCTTGTAATCAGCAATGGTGTTATTTAGTTCTTCAGCCCGTTTATTGGCCATACCCTGTTTTTCTGATTTGTCCTTCTCAACCGCCATTTGTTGTCAATACCTCCAGTTTTGCTTTTTAATACATTATCATTAAATAGTATACAGCGAATAAATTTTTCTGTCAAAAGAGATAACCTTAAATTTGTTTTACGACTGTTTGCAGGATAGGTTGCAATAACGGCGAATTTATATCTTAAAAGGAGGAGAAAAATGTCTGCCATTATTTCCATTATACTCACCTATTTTATTGGGGCCTTTCCCACAGCTTATTTGGCAGGAAAGCTGTTTAAAAAGATCGACATTCGCAAGGAAGGTTCCGGCAATGTTGGTACTATAAACATTTATCGTGCGGCAGGATTATTGCCGGGTATCATAACAGTACTGCTTGATGTCGCCAAAGGCTACCTGGCTATTTGGGTCGCATACTCAGTTAGCGGAGAACTAACTTTTGTTCTACTTAGCGGTTTATTCGCCGTGATCGGGCACAACTATAGCTTATTTTTGAAATTTAAAGGCGGTAAAGGCCTGGCAACCAGCTTAGGTATTTTTCTCGCCCTATCCCCCCAAAGCATCCCTTACATTATTATACTTGCCGTGCTGTTAACCCTGGTGCTGCGGGACACAAATACCGCCTTCGGCAGCGCAGCCATCGGGATTCCCCTTGTGTTTATTTACCAGCACCAACAGCCTGAATGGCCGTTATTCGGGTTGGCCCTCGCAGTGGTAATCCTGATCAAGCATATCCCCGATTACCGTGCTTACTTTGGTGGACGCAGGAAAATAAAGTGAGCCTATTTACACAGCTTAAGATATTTTAAAATAACTGAACAGCTGGCCAAAGTTTAACCCGGCTATAATTTTACTGTTGTAGCGAGCATATAACTGGCGATTTCCTTCTTCGAGGTGCGAGGATTTTATTCCATGTGAGATAGAGAGAAAGGTTTCGATATAGGCTGCTAACTGATCGCAGGCCTTGATAATTTCACCGTCTAATGGATTGAAGCAGTCCTTGTTATAATGCTCATTGATCATTTCTGAGCCGACATAGCGCACCTGACCGTCTTTCGTTATCTTGCTGGCAAACTCATCTTCGGTAAAATAACGCAGTTCACTGTGCCATTCATTGGGCAGAAGGGGGAAAATCCTTTCTTCCAGTTGCCTGTGCTCGATTTCCCGGATAATATCTTCAATCCCTTCTACCGACCGTTTGACCGGTGAAACAATATCCCTGGTCAACACCTCAGGCAGATCATGGAAAAGTCCGGCAAAATAATTGTTGTAGATTCTTTTCGGGCAAGCGTTAAGCTCGATCGAACAAAGATAGCTCATCATGGCTACCAGCAGCATATGTCCCATGACCGAAGTTTTAGGCACCCGTGGCGATTGAGCCCAGCGCTGTTGAAACCGCAGTTGTCCCACAAGATCCAAAAAGTTACTGGTCTTTTTACCCAGGGCCAACTTTTGCACCCCGGCCAGGTCATAGTGTTCCTCGATCTGGTTTTCAATGGATGCCTTAGTTTCGTCAAGCCCGTAAAGGCCTTCATTGAGACGGTAAATAATCTTAAATTCCCAGTTTGTAGCCAGGTAATGGGATGCTTTTAAAATTCTTTTTTCCAGGCTTGCCCGCTCAGGCGTAGAGAAATACCGCTCCATGGTGTCAAGTAGATTTATCCGCAGTTCCGGTACTTTTTCCTCCAGTCGCTCAAGAACCCACCGGTTCAGCTGCTCCCCTTTCTCGGCCATCAACTTGTAGTATACCGGCGGTTTTATGTCAGTCAGGACAATGCGATGGAGAAATTCAAAAAGGCCTCCTTCAATTAGGCGGTGCCAGTCAATTGCGGTTTGATGATCCGCTTCTTCAATTTTGCCCAGGACATAAGCATAGACCATTTTATGGGCCTGCTTGTCCAGTTCAGTAAAATGTTCGGGGCGGATATGGTCGTTCCAGCGTTGTATACTGGCTGCTTCGTATAAAACCTCCAACAATTCTTTCCTGATCACTTTCAACCCACCTTCTTTTTACCCAGTTTTGATTCTGTACCCTTTAACAGGCGGCTGATATTTTCGTGATGTCGGGCCACTACCAAAATAGCTGCCCCGATACCAAATATAACATAGGGCAATTCAAAGCCTAAGATAAAAAATAGCAGAGGAGTTAAAACCATCGCTGTCATCGATCCCAGGGAAACGTAACGAGTAAAGTATACAATTAGCAGGAAACAGGCTATTACAATAAGGGTGATCCAACCGGACAAAGCCAGAAGAACACCGATTGAAGTGGCCATAGCCTTGCCACCTTTGAACTTGAGATAGACAGGGAAACTGTGCCCCACCATGGCTAAAAATCCTGCCCCCAGGTAAACTGCGGGCAAATCGCTGACCGCTCTGGCCAGTAAAACTGCTGCCACTCCCTTGGCAAGGTCCAAAGCAAATACCGGCAGAGCAGTGCGCCAGCCCATAACCCGCAGGATATTGGTGGCCCCAATATTGCCACTGCCGTATTGTCTGATATCCGTTTTTTTCACTAGCATGGCAATGATATAGCCAAAGGGGATTGAACCAACCAGGTAGGCAATAAGTAAAACCAGGTAATTCATGTTTTATTCTCCTCTCCGCTGCCGTTTTTTTAGCTTTACAATTATCGGGGTTCCGGTATAATCAAATGCTTCGCGCAAACGATTCTCCAGGTAGCGCTGA
>Ga0207421_10008597_pt1 | contig 10554 bp, 8 predicted proteins | sample SodLakKL_010_SED_4_FD_187542 | JGI IMG/M metagenome (GOLD analysis project Ga0207421, IMG submission 187542) | Alkaline sediment microbial communities from Lake Tanatar, Kulunda Steppe, Russia - 8KL_010_SED (SPAdes) (version 2) | ecosystem: Environmental > Aquatic > Non-marine Saline and...
CCCCTGGCTTTTTCCAGGTAGGGAACCATGTTCTTGTCTGTTGAAGGTGCTACTAGGATGTCTTCCCGGGTAATCCTGGGAAGGTCCTCTTTTCCCTTGACCAGGCGTGCCTTACCAATCACCGAAGTTTTTCCAATCCCGGTCCCCCTGGCTATAATTTCGCCCACTGTTTCTACCCGTAAAAAATTGGTGGTTCCGGATACGCCAACAGGAAGTCCGGCGGTTATAACCACCAGATCCCCCATATTTATCAGCCCTGCATTTAAAGCAGTTTCCACCACCAGTTTAAACATTTCATCCGTGTTATAGACAGGCGGTGATACTGTAGGGTAAACTCCCCATGACAGAGTCAGGGAACGCGCCACTTCTTCTACCGGGGTGACTGCAACAATCGGAGCCCTGGGGCGGTACTTGGAAACCATACGAGCGGTATAACCAGATTGAGTAGAAGTGATAATAGCCGATGCCCCCAGCTCTTGAGAAGTATGGCAGGTAGCGTAGCTAATAGCATCAGTCACCGTCTTTTCCATAATCGGTTCAAAATACTGCAAAAGCTGCTCGTATTGTAGCCCTTTTTCCGTTCTTTCGGCAATCCGGCACATGGTTTCAGCAGTTTCTACCGGATAATCACCTACTGCGGTTTCCCCGGAAAGCATTACCGCATCAGTCCCGTCAAAAATAGCGTTGGCTACATCGCTGGCTTCAGCCCTGGTGGGGCGCGGGTTTTCCATCATGGACTCCAGCATCTGAGTAGCCGTAATCACCGGCTTCCCGGCCCGGTTACAGTATTCAATTATGCTTTTTTGGACCAGAGGAACATCTTCAGCGGGAATCTCCACTCCCAGATCCCCCCTGGCTACCATAACACCGTCAGCAACTTCCAGGATGCTGCTGAAATTATCTACTCCTTGCTGATTTTCTATCTTGGCTATTATCTTTACTTCTTTTTGCCCTTCTTTCTCTACCAGGTTTCTTATATCCAGAACGTCCTCCCGGTTGCGAATAAACGAAGCGGCGATATAGTCAACGCCCAGGTTAAGAGCAAAAGTTATATCACTTCTGTCTTCTGGAGAAATAACCGGAAGATTAAGGTGAACCCCCGGGATATTCATACCTTTGTTGCTGCGCAAGATCCCCCCATCTACCACCCGGCATCTTACTTCATCTGCGGTGATATCCACAACTTCCAGGGAAATAGCCCCGTCATCTAAAAGGATGGAAGCCCCCCTGGGGACATCATCAGGCAACCCCTGATAGGTGACGGAGACCTTGTGGGTATCACCAGTTATATCCCTGGTGGTAAGGCTAAAATCCTGTCCTTCCTGTAATTCTACGTAATCTTCACCAAAAGATTTTATTCTCATTTCCGGTCCCCTGGTATCTACCAGCAAAGCCAGGTATCTTCCTGATTGTTCACCAACCTGCCTAAACTTTTCAATTCTTTGCCGGTGGATCTCCTTCGCGCCATGCGAAAAATTAATGCGAGCCACGTTCATCCCGGCCTGAACCATTTTGACTAAAGTTTCATGCCTTTCAGAAGAAGGCCCCAGAGTGCAAACAACCTTGGTTTTACGCATCAACCTGCCTCCTGTACCATAATAGTTATAATCAAATAGAAAGTATTTTTGCCAGGTCATAAATATCATCTTTAAAGATACATTCCGAAGAAAATATTTCGCTATATTTAATTAGCCTCAATCTACCTCTGCTTAAACAAACAGCCCCTCCTGAGCGATTTTCTTTCAATAAATCTACCGCCAGGGCCGCCATACGGCTTGCCATAATACGGTCATAAGCGCTGGGAGTGCCTCCACGCTGGATGTGCCCCAGGATAGTTACCCGGGTATCCATGCCGGTTTTAAGTCGGATCTCTTCTCCTACTTCTATGGCATTAGCCGCTCCCTCGGAAACCATAATAATATTATGAGCCTTGCCTCGACTTACCCCCCTCATTACCCGGTTACTAATCTCATCCAGGTTAAACGGTTTTTCCGGCACCATTATGGATTCTGCCCCCCCGGCTAGGCCGGCCATCAGGGCAATATTCCCGTTATTTCTGCCCATAACTTCAATAACGTAAACCCTTTCATGGGAGGTTGCCGTGTCCCGGAGGCTATTAACAGCATGGGTTACCGTATTCAGGGCAGTATCAAAACCTATAGTATACTCACTTCGTGGTATGTCGTTGTCTATAGTACCGGGAATACCCACGGTAGCGATCCCTTTATTCTCCAGTGCCATGGCTCCCCTGAAAGATCCGTCTCCCCCAATAACCACCAGTCCATCTACTTGCATTTTTTTTAAAATATCTGCCGTTTCTTCCTGTACTTTTTCCCGGTAAAATTCCGGGCAGCGAGCCGTCTTTAGGACCGTCCCCCCTCGATGAATTATATCCGCTACAGAAGCAAGATCCATGGGGCGGAAATCTTGATTTACCAGGCCGGAAAAACCTCTTTTTACTCCCCACACCTCTATACCGTGATAAATACATTTACGTACCACTGCCCTTATGGCGGGGTTCATCCCCGGCGCATCGCCCCCACTGGTTAACAATGCCAATCGTTTCAAGGAGCTTCCCCTCCAAAACAGTATCGCTTATTTACGCTTTATTAATTTGCGCTTAATTCCTGCATCTTAATACAGTCGCTGCTTATAACATTTTCTAAAAGACTGAAAAATTCAGGGTCATCGTGTCCCCAGTATTCTTCTTCCAGTAAAAGCATCTTCTTTTCGTCTTCAAAATACAGGTAAACCGGAAGCTCCCCCCGCTGCTGATGGAGTATTTGCCTTAAGTTAATCAAAACCTCCCGGTTTTGATCCCGGGTTATTTTAATAAATATCTGTTTAGGTTCTTTAGGCAAAGGAGTAATAGCTTCTCCAATCAATTTTACCTCTTCTTCCTCTTTAACATCGGTTTTACCTTTAACAATGACTACCCGGTCTTCCTGTAAGAGTTCCTGGTGCTTTTCGTAAAGATCAGAAAAAACCACTACTTCCATTGAACCAGTAAGATCTTCCAGGGTGAGAAAAGCCATGGGACGGCCTTTTTTGGTATAAATAGAACGTATGGCACTTATCATCCCGCCTACGCTAACTCGGGTCGATTCTTTCTGATCTTTTAATTCAGCACAACTGCTCAGGCGAGGCAAACGCTCCAGTATTGAACGGTACTGGTCCAGGGGATGACCTGAAATGTAAAGCCCCAGCATCTCTTTTTCCAGGTAGAGTTTATCCCTCGGACTAAACTCTGGTAGATCAGGAAGTTTATCCGGTAATTCCTGGGCAGGAGAGTTCTCCATAAAAGAAAAAACCGTGGTCTGCCCGTTTAACTTTGCCTTTTGCATGGATTGCCCTTCGCTTAAAGCCTCGTCTAATACATTCAAAAGTTGAGAACGGTTTGCTCCCAGGGAATCAAAAGCGCCGCTTTTAATCAAACTCTCTACTACTTTTTTATTGCAGAGCCTTAAGTCTACCCGTGAACAAAAATCCCTCAAAGATTTAAAAGGCTTTTCCTCCCGTTCATTAATGATAGATTCTACCGCCCCAACACCTGCATTTTTAACCGCAGCAAGCCCAAAACGGATCTGTTTTTCCTCCACTACTGTAAAATAAGTAAAGCTGTCATTTATATCTGGAGGTAGTACCTGGATACCTTGCCTGAGACAGTCGGAGATGTAAAGGGCTACTTTATCGCTGTTGTTCACGGAAGCAGTAAGCAGGGAAGCCATAAACTCCACCGGATAATTTGCCTTGAGATAGGCCGTATAATATGAAATCAATGAATAAGCCGCGGCATGAGACTTGTTAAAACCGTAGGAGGCAAATTTCAGGATTAAAGCGTAAATTTCCCGGGCAAGCTCTTTAGAATATCCCTTGTTGATACATCCTTTGATAAACTGGTTCTCCATTTCGTCCAGTATATTTTTTTTCTTTTTCCCGATAGCACGGCGTAACAAGTCTGCCTGACCAAGGGAAAAATCAGCCATTTTAGCCACAATTTCCATGATCTGCTCCTGGTACACTATCACCCCGTATGTTTCTTTCAATACTTCTTCTAACGCAGGATGAGGATATTCTACTTCCTCCCGGCCATGTTTGCTGTTTATGAAAACCGGAATCTGTTCCATGGGGCCCGGACGGTAAAGGGAAACCACCGCGATGATATCCTCAAACTTCTCTGGTTTTAGGTCTCTTAAAACATTGCGCATACCGCTGCTCTCCAGTTGGAATACTCCGGCAGTTTCCCCGGCGGACAGAAGTTGATAAGTATTTTCATCTTCCAGTCCCAGTCGATCCAAATCAAGGTTTTCCCCGGTTCTCCAGGCAATCATTTCCATGGCTCCCTGGATAATACTTAAGGTCCTCAGCCCCAGAAAATCCATCTTTAAAAGTCCCAATTCTTCCAGGGTCCCCATGGGAAACTGGGTGACCACATTACCTTCTGGAGTTTTTTGTAAAGGTACATGCTTGTCCAGGGGTTCCCGGGATATCACCACTCCGGCAGCGTGAATAGAAGTATGACGCGGCAGACCTTCTACCGCCCTGGTTACCTCCAGCAGTTTTTGATAATTATCGTCTTCATAATAAGCTTTTAAGTCCTGATTCTGTTCCAGGGCTTTAGTTATACTCATCCCCGGTTCATTAGGGATTAGCTTGGCTATACGGTCGACTTCTCCATAAGAAAAACCCAGCCCCCGCCCCACATCTCTTACTGCCCCACGGGCAGCCATGGTACCGAAAGTCACTACCTGGGCAACCTTGTCCTTACCGTATTTGTTTACTACATAGTCAATTACTTCGTCACGGTTCTCATCGCAAAAGTCTATATCTATATCGGGCATATTTACCCTTTCCGGGTTAAGGAAACGTTCAAACAAAAGCCCATATCTCATAGGATCTATATTGGTTATATAAAGACAATAAGCCACCAGGCTTCCGGCAGCAGAGCCCCGACCGGGCCCTACCATTATATTTCTTTGCCGGGAGTATCTTACAAAATCCCATACTATAAGAAAATAACTGGAATACTCCATTCTTTCTATAATTTCCAGCTCATAATCCAGCCTTTCTTTATAATCCTGTCCCTGCTCACCGTACCTCTCCTGAAGACCCTGCTCACACAACTCCCTTAAATAACTGGTCTCGGTGTAACCGGGCGGCAGTTCATAATAAGGTAATTGCACCCCTCCCAGGCTAATTTCCAGGTTGCATTTTTCTGCTATTTTAACAGTGTTTTCCAGGGCCTGAGGATACTCGCTGAAAAGCTCTGCCATCTCTCCATTATTTTTAAAATAAAATTCCGAAGATGCAAATTTCATTCTCTTTTCATCGTCGACCTTTTTCCTGGTTTGGATGCACAACAAAAGATCGTGTACTTCGGCGTCTTCCCGGTCCAGGTAATGGACATCATTAGTTGCTACCAGAGGAAGATTTTCTTCCCGGGACAATTTCCATAACCCCCGGTTAACCTGTTTTTGCTCGGGAAGATGGTGATCCTGTAGTTCCAGGTAAAAGTTTTCTTCTCCAAAAATATTTACGTACTGGCGGGCAAGCTCCCGGGCTTTTTCTTCTTCACCTTTCAAAAGTAAAGCAGGTATTTCTCCGGCCAAACACGCACTAAGAGCAATTATTCCCTGAGAATGCTCTTTAAGCAACTCTTTATCTACCCGGGGTTTGTAATAGAACCCTTCGGTAAAGCCCTTGGTAACCAGTTTAATTAGGTTCTCGTAGCCTGTTTGATCTTTGGCAAGTAAAACCAGGTGATACTGAAAGTCATCCAGGGATACCTCTTTTTGAAACCTGGAGCGGGGAGAAGTATACACTTCGCAGCCGATGATAGGCTTAATACCCTCTTCCTGGCAAGATTTATAAAAATCAATCGCCCCGTACATAACCCCGTGATCGGTAATAGCCAAAGCGGAATGGCCTGCTTTTTTCGCTTTGGAAACCAGATCCTTTACCCGGGCTGCTCCGTCCAGAAGGCTGTATTCCGTGTGAACGTGTAGATGAACAAATTCGCGTTGGCCGGAACTCATAAAATAAACACCCTTTTCCCTTTTGTTTTTTGTCAAAAAAATTTACCTGAAATCCTGTATTTGCCATAATCTTATTAGGGCTGAGGCTGTCCTTAAGTAAAAGACCGCGGCAGTCCCGAAAGATTTCATTCAAACGAGTTTTGCCGCGCCCCTGCGCGAAAACGCTAATAATCACTTTGTCACTACCAGGCAAACCAGAGGTATATCGAGTAACTAAAAAAGATGAATGGCTTATTATATGTATTATTCTACTTTTCCTTCTCTATTTCCTTTCTATAGATCGGCATATTTAGCCAGGTTTTAACCATAACCATAAGCATAAGCAAAGTCATAATTTAATAAAAAGTTACTACTCAGGTATAATCCGCTATCCACAGCAATACTTTCTTATCTGCTCAGGATAGAGAACCAAGCTAAAGGTTATTTGAAATGAGGTGCTGGTTTTGGAAAAATTTATTACCACTGCTTTTTTAACTTTTTTTGTGTCCCTGGGAGTAATCCTGGGTGGAAGCCTGATGGGCGCCCTGGGAGCTTCCCTTATAGGGCGTCCCCCCATGGATACCATGCTGGAATTGGGGGAAGAAATGAGGATTTGGGCCCTGGTTACCGCGGTAGGCGGAACCTTTGGCGTCATCAAAGCATTTGAAACGGGAATACTGGGGGGGCAACCGGTACAACTACTTCAGCAATTTTCTCTGGTCTGCTGTGCATTCGGAGGTGCACACCTGGGGTTTTTAATATTAAGTCAGCTGGCAGGTGGCCCCCGGTGAAGCGCTACCTGGCTTTTCTGTTTACGGGAATTCTAATAGGCAGTATTGCCGTTAACATCTACCTGGGACGACAAATAGATTCTATCTACTGGGAAAAAGAAGAGTTGAGAGTCCGGCTGTTTGAAACCGGAGAACGTCTGAAAAAACTGGAAGATCAGCTGGCTTCTCATAAAAATCCCATCATAAGAGAGGTACAGGTAGACCTGGAAGTAGAAAAAAATAGCTTTATACAACTCTCCTTGAGACAAGAATTGACCCGGATAACCGGGGATCTGGTGGGCGAGGAAATAGACACCCTTTCACCTTATTTGATACAACGACTGGTTGACGGCAGGCAAATACAAGTAGAAGATAACGGATCTTACCGCATAGACCTGAACTGGATTATCCTTGGGGAAACAACTATTATTCACGCAACCGCCGAACCTGTTGAGGACTAGTTCGGGACCTGGATCTTCTCCCGGGAAAAACCCTGCCACCGGCTCTTTCTTTCTTCACTCTTCCTTTCCCACGCCACTGCTTCCGGATCTCTTTAATTAATTTCTTCCTCCGGTACTCTCTAAAAAAAGCCAGAACAGAAACCGTTACCAGGATACACCAGAGATAAGAGAAAAATGTTTCCAACGTAATTTCCCCCCAGGGGAGCAGGATAAAACCCAAACCAAGCAATGCCAGGCCAGCAATTCCTCCCAGGCCGGCAAGGTAATGATTCACCTTCAATCACCTCCGGTATACCACTTGCCATTTACCTCGTGTTATAAAAAAGCACCTATGATATAATAGTTATTACAACTAAAATATATGCAGGGAGGAAGCCTTTTTGTCTACACTGCCAGATCGAGACTGGAAATTGGCGTTTAAAATAAGCATGGCTTTTTTTATAATTTTATTTCTGGTATGGTTGATGATTGAGCTGGCCCCCATCATCGCTCTTTTCCTGGTAGCTTTGCTTATCGTCTACTTTATCTCGCCGGTTATGAAAGCATTTATTGATATAAAAATTCCCCCATTTCTGGCGGCTATCCTTACTTTTATGTTGGTGCTGCTTTTTTTTAGCCTTATATTTTACGCTATTATCCCGGGGATTATTAATGAATTAAGTGAACTGGCTACCTATCTCAGTGATGAGCTGGTACCCAATTTTGATACTATCCTGTTGGACCCTATTTTAAGAGAGATCGAAGACCTGGATGCCAGATTTAACCTTCAACTGGCCCATAACATTACCGAATTTACCACCAGGATGATTGAACAACTGCCCGATCACATAGAAGATTTACTGGGGAGCCTGGGCGCCGTCTCAGTAGCGTTTTTTTCCGGTCTGTGGTCCGTTCTGGTCCTGGTATTTGTTTTGTTCTACCTGCTTATAGAAAAAGAAAAAGTAAAGGAAAAAGTGACTCAACTGTTTCCCCAGGTTTACCAGCAAAACGTAGGGTACGTTATTTCCGTAATTGACCAGAAAGTAGGAGCTTATGTAAGGGGCACTATCTTGCGTTGTTTTTGCGTGGGCATATTAACCGGGATTATTCTCTCTTTAGCGGGGATGCCATTTGCATTAATGTTGGGGATACTGGCCGGTGCTTTAAACATAATAGTCTATATAGGTCCTATCCTGGCTGCTATACCTGCAGTATTATTCGGCCTGGCGCCGGACACGCCTCATGTTTTATTAATTATTGGTATTTACCTCCTGGTCCAGGGTATCGACTCCTTTATTTTCACCCCTTACCTTTTAGGGAAAGCAGTGGATTTAAGCCCCTTAACTATCATAACCACTGTACTAGTGGGCGCCCAACTGGCAGGATTATTGGGGATAATTATAGCCATACCAGCTGCTGCCATATTCAAGGTTTTATTAAATCATTACTATATAAATAACCGTGATAAAACCAGGTAGTCTGCCTAAACCAGGTCGGAATTCTTGCTTGGCTCAAACCATACCCGGGAAATTTTGCTGCCGCAGTGCTTCGTAAACCACTACGGCAACCGTGTTGGAAAGATTAAGAGAACGCTTGATGTCTTTCCACATGGGCAGGCGATAGACATGTTTTTCCCCCCGGGTCACATGAAGGGGCAGCCCCCTGGTTTCACTTCCGAATATTAAAAAATCATTCCTCCTGTATTCTACCCCGGTATAGTAACAGTTTCCCGAAGTAGAATAAAACAAGAATCTGCTCTCTTCATGGAAGTATTTATCCAAAAAATCTTCCCATGATGCATGCACTTCCAGGGAAAGATGCCCCCAGTAATCCAGCCCGGCTCTTTTTAGGTACCGGCTTTCCAGGGAAAAACCCAGAGGCTTTATCAGATGCAATTCATTGCCGGTTAAAACACAGGTACGTGAAATGTTACCTGCATTTTGAGGGATTTCAGGCTCTACCAAAACCACTCTCATTGACGGACCAACCTTCCAGTGAAAATACAGGGTCTTTACAAAATCCCGAAGGAAGGGCATTTTTCCTGGAGGAAACAATCCCGACACCTGGGTTTCCTGGAAAGGCACAGTTGCCTTCCGTGGAAAATTAACCGGTGATGCATGGGAAGCCACTCATCACGAGGTATCCGGGTTTTCAACTCTTGTTCTACTTCTTCTACCTTTTCACCCCGGGCCAGATCTAATCTGCGAGACACCCGGTATACATGAGTATCCACGGGAAAAGCAGGATAGCCAAACAAAGTTCCCCATATCAGGCTGGCAGTCTTACGCCCTACTCCCGGCAAAGAAAGCAGACTTTCCCACCGGGGCGGAATCCTTCCCCCGTACTCTTCTTTCAACACCTGGGCCAGTTTAACCAGATTTCGGCTTTTGTTACGGTAAAGCCCACATCCTTTTATTAATTTCGACACTTCATCTGGTGAAGCTTCAGCCAGGCTGATAACGTCAGGGTAATCATTAAATAGTTTAGTGGTAACCCGGTTAACCTGCTCATCAGTACTGCGAGCAGACAATATTACTGCTACCAGAAATTGCCATTCGTTTTTATATTGCAGTGAGGTGCCGGCGTATGGATAATACTTTTTTAGGCAGTCAATCAATATTTTAAGCTTCACCAGTAATACCTTCTTTCCTGAACCAGTCTATTTCCCGGGAAGTGTATCCTATTCTACTTATAACCTCCCTGGTGTGTTCACCCAGATGAGGTGGGTCCTGGATTACCTCTCCCCGGTCACCGGAAAATTTAAGAGGAAACCCAAGTTGTTCCCGGGGGAAACTACTATTTGCCGGTGGCGGGATGAAAAAATCCTGGTTCTCAAAAAGCGGGTGTTCAGTAATTTCATCATAATTCAATACCGGTTCGCAGCACGCATCCGTAGACGCAAAAAAGTTTTCCCATTCCTCCCTGGTTTTGGTCGAAAAGAGCGCCGACACCTCATTTATTAACTGCTCCTGTTCTTCTTCGGAATACTGTTTCTCTTTCCATTGTGGGCGATCCACTGCTTCACAGAAATTTTTCCAAAAAATCTGCTCCAGGGCTGCCAGGCTCATGTATTTTCCGTCGGAAGTCCGGTAGAGGTTATAACAGGCAAAAGCACCGGTAATACTCCCTTCACCTCTCCGGGGCAACTTTCTTTCCCCCCGGTAATAAGAAGAAGAGTATATTAACCAGGGAGCCAGGCCGTGCAACATGGACAGGTCAATATATTGACCTGTCCCGAAACGTTCCCGGTGAAAAAGAGCCATCATAACTGCACCCAGAGCCAGCAATCCCCCTCCTGTATCAGCAACCTGAAGGGAAGGCATCAGGGGA
>Ga0207421_10008598_pt1 | contig 10553 bp, 9 predicted proteins | sample SodLakKL_010_SED_4_FD_187542 | JGI IMG/M metagenome (GOLD analysis project Ga0207421, IMG submission 187542) | Alkaline sediment microbial communities from Lake Tanatar, Kulunda Steppe, Russia - 8KL_010_SED (SPAdes) (version 2) | ecosystem: Environmental > Aquatic > Non-marine Saline and...
GCTCGGCCGGTGGCGCGGTCGGCTCGGCCGGTGGCGCGGTCGGCTCGGCCGGTGGCGCGGTCGGCTCGGCCGGTGGCGCGGTCGGCTCGGCCGGTGGCGGGGCCGGCGCGGGGGCCGCGTCCTCGCCTGCGGCCCGGGTGGCCTGCTCGGCCGCCTGTTGGCGCTCGAGCTCGATCTCCCACTCGGCCTTCGGCTCGGCCGCGGCGAGGCCGCTGTCGGCCGACTCGGTGGCCTTCAGCGCCTGCTCACGCAGCTCCTCGTCGGGCGAGCGCGAGGCACGCAGCAGCAGACCGTCGGCGCACGCGTCGGCGATGATGCGGGTCAGCAGGGCCGAGCTACGGATCGCATCGTCGTTGCCCGGGATCGGGAACTGCACCACATCCGGGTCGCAGTTGGTGTCGAGGATGCCGATCACCGGGATGTTGAGCCGGTTGGCCTCCTTGACCGCGATCTCCTCGATGACGGTGTCGACGACCCAGACCGCGTCGGGGAGCTTCTGCATCTCCCGGATGCCGCCTAGGTTGGTCTGGAGCTTCTCCCGCTCACGCTCGAGCTGGAGCACCTCCTTCTTCGGCAGCAGCTGGAAGGTGCCCGAGGCTTCCATCGCCTCCAACTCCTTCAGGCGGGCGATGCGACCCTTGATGGTCTGGAAGTTGGTCATCATGCCGCCCATCCACCGCTCGGTGACGTAGGGCATGCCGACACGGGTCGCCTGGTACTCGATCGTCTCCCGGGCCTGCTTCTTGGTGCCGACGAACATCACCGTGCCGCCCTTGGCGACCAGGTCCCGGGTGAAGCTGTAGGCCCGCTCGATGTGCTGGACGGTCTGGCGCAGGTCGATGACGTAGATCCCGCCGCGCTCGCCGTAGATGAAGCGACGCATCTTGGGGTTCCAGCGCCGGGTCTGGTGCCCGAAGTGGACACCTGCCTCGAGCAGCTGGCGCATGCTGGTGACGGCCACTGGGTTCCTCCTGAAGGGTTCGGTTGGACCTCCGCCCGTGTCCTCCGGGGCCGGGCGATCGCGTGGGATGCGATGCACCGGGCGCGGCCCACCTCGCGGTCGTGCGAGGCACCGGGGCCGCCCGTCGACGGGCGTGTGGGATGGGTTCAGACGTTGGGTCGGGTAGGCACGGAAGGCTCCGGGACACCCGTCGGATCACACCGCGGTGGGAGGACGACCCTGCCGGGATCGGGCTCCTGCCACGGCAACAGGTCCGACCAGCGCGGCCGGACCCGTCCAGTCAGCGTAGCGCAGCCCGCGGACGCCGGTGCCCGCCGCGACGTGGTCACCATCGGCCGACCTGCGGCGGAGCGGTCACCGGGCCGGGTGGGCTCCACCGGGACGGTCCGCGCCACAACCCCCACAGATGCAGCAGTCGCGACGTGACGGCGACGGTGTCACCGAGCTCTCCGCCGAGCACCGTCCCTGCACGCCCGGGGCTGTCGACCACCTCCTCGCCGGCCAGGAACCGCCAGGTCACCTCATGGACGGCCTCGGTCCCCAACACGCTGCTGTGGCCGCCGGGCAGCACCCGATGGTCGACCACCACCTCGCCGTCCTGCTCGAACCGGCCCGAGGTCCCGTGGCGTGCGATGTCGGACCCGGGCTGCTGGGCGCGATGCGGTGTGACGACGAGATCGCGACTGCCGGCGATCGTGAGCACGCGCGTGCCCGTCGCCAAGGGGCCTGCGGCCCCCGCCTGGAGGGCGGCCTCCCACGCCTCGGTCAGCAGCGCGGTCTCGCGGCTGCCGGTCGCCAGCTGACCGATGGCCGGTGCATCGAGGGGCAGCCGGGGTGACCTTGCCGACCACGAGCGTTGGAGGTCGTCGGCCAGGCCGCCGAACAGCACGTCGTCGCCGAGCACCTCACCGGCCACGGCCAGGTCCGAGCCCCTCAGGGGCGAGCCGACCGTGACCACGTGCCCGATCGGTGGCAGGGACGGGTCGTAGGGATCGTGGTGGTCGGCGAGGTACCACAGGATGGCCACGCCGCCCATCGAATGGCCGATCAGGTCCACAGCACGGCCCGGTTCCCGAGCAGCCTGGGCCCGTAGCTGCTCGGCGAGCAGCGCCGCCGCACGCTGTGGCCCCTCCCAGGTGTGCTCGGGTCCGTAGGGCAGCTGATCACGGTGCGGGTCGCCCGAGGCACCCGGTGGGTCGGTACGCCCGGCGTAGGAGAAAGCGGTCACGCTGTCCGGTGGGTAGCCGAGGTGGCCGGGATCGAGCACCTCGGAGTCGGAGCTGCTGCCCAGCCCACCCAGGAGGATGAGGTGGTTGGGGTTCGGCGGGACGGCGAACCCCGGCCGGTCGGCCCGGGGGCTCGCCGCCGCGAACAGGCCCCCCACACGACCCCCCTCCCAGGGGTCGTAGGGGGTGACCACGTGGGCCGTCCCAACCCACCGGCCGCCGCCGACCAGGGACGGCCGGCGTAGGTCGGCACGGAGCAGCCCGAGCGGATCGACGTAGGCACCGGTGGGATCCCGAGCCCCCCAGTGCAGGCCGGTGTCTTGCCCACCGTAGCCGTGCCCACCCACCGCCAGGACCGCCAACCGCTGGCCGCGCTCGACCCGGTCACCGGCGCGCACCGCCAGGTCGGCCAGGGGTCCGTAGGTCGTCAGGTGTCCATCGACGTGGGCCACGCTGACCCAGCGCATGCCGGCGACGGGACCCGCGAAGGTGACACGACCGCTGCCGGCCGAACGAACCGGGGCGCCCGGTGCCAGCTCGAGGTCGACGCCACGGTGCCCCGCACCGAAGGCCGAGCCTGGGGGGTCGAAGGCCCGCAGCACCCGACCCGGAGCTGGTGCTGCGTAGGTGACCCGGTACCCGAGGTCCGGCGCCCACCCTGGCACGTGGGGATCGGCGCTGGCGCTGGCCCCGAGGGCTGCCGTCGGCGAGGGAGCAGCCACCGCCACGCCCGCACCGAGCCACAGCGCGAGGACCACGGTGAGGACCACGGCGACCCACCACGGCTCGCGGTGTGGGCCGGAGCCGGCCGCAGCACGGCACCGCAGCCGCCCTCGCGGCCACCGAGACCACCGGCGACGCCGGTCGCGGGAAGACGGTCGAGCGATGACGCGGGGCACGGGGCACCTCCCCGCCCCCGGGGCCGATGCCCCGGATCCTAGGGCCGGCGACCGCGTCCCCGGACGCGGCGTTCCGCGCCCCTGTGGATGACCGTCGGCACCCGACGGGGCACCCCCCTCGGCGGCAGCGGCCGGCGCGCGCGGCAGACCTGGACCGCGACCGCGACCCGCCTCAGCCGCGGATCAGCTCGCCGAGCTTGGTCCGCAGGCTGAGCACGGCCTTGGTGTGGATCTGGCACACCCGGGACTCGGTGACACCCAGCACGTCACCGATCTGGGACAGGGTCATCCCCTCGAAGTAGTACAGCCCGAGCACGGTCTGCTCGCGCTCGGTCAGGCGGGTCAGCGTCGCCCGCAGCAACCGCTTGGTCTCCGAGTCGTCGAGCGTCTCCTCCGGCAGCGAGACCGTGAGGTCCTGCAGGGTGTCGACCAGCGTGATGCGGTCGCCGTCGCCGACGTCCAGCACCTCATCCAGCGCCGCGATCGAGGTCATCGACATCCGCGCCAAGGTGTCCTGCAGCTCCTCGAGCGTCCACCCGAGCTCCTCCGCCAGCTCCTCCTCGGTGGGGCTGCGCTTGAGCGTCGACTCGAGCTCCTGCATGGCCGCTTCGACCTTGCGGGATCTGGTCCTCACCGACCGCGGGACCCAGTCGACGCTGCGCAGCTCGTCGATGATCGCGCCCCGGATCCGCGCGACGGCGTAGGTCTCGAACTTGAACCCGCGACCGGGCTCGAACTTCTCGATCGCGTCCATCAGGCCGAAGATGCCGTAGCTGACCAGATCGGAGTGCTCGACGTGGGCGGGCATGCCGACGGCGACACGGCCGGCCACGTACTTCACCAAGGGGGCGTAGTGGATGATGAGCCGCTCACGGACCGCCGCATCGCGACCTTTGGCGTACTCCCCCCACAGCTGCGCCACCTCGCGTTCGGTGATCGCGTTGCTGCTCACGCTCGGACCCCTCGCCGCTGTTGCTGCCGAACCGGCTCCGCGTTCCGTCCCGGCGCCGAGCCTAGCCACGCGCGCCAACCCTACCCGAGGCATCCGCGGGCCGGCCCGTAGACCGCGCCCGGGGATGGGCAGCGGTGTGGATCTCCCGGAGCTGTCCGCGTGACAGGTGGGTGTAGCGCTGGGTCGTGGCCAGCGAGGCGTGCCCCAGCAGCTCCTGGACCTGCCGCAGGTCCGCCCCCCGCTCGAGCAGGTGCGTGGCGACGCTGTGGCGGAGCGTGTGCGGGGTGACGTGACCGAGCCCGGCACGGCGAGCCGCGCGGGCCACGACCTCCCGAGCCGCGCGCACACCGAGCGCCGCCCCGCGGGCCGTCACGAACACGACGTCGGGGACGGCGAGGTGGCTCGTGGCACCCGATCCGGACCCGCTCTCCGCCAGCAGCTGCGGCCGGCCGACGGCGAGGTAGCGCCGCAGGGCGTTCACGGCCTCGTCACCGATCGGGACGATGCGCTGCTTGCCGCCCTTGCCCTCGAGCCGGACCAGCTGCTGGGCGAGGTCCGCGGCGTCCATGGCCAGGGGGCACACCTCGCCGATGCGCGCGCCCGAGGCGTAGAGCAGCTCGAGCAGCGCCCGATCCCGCAGCTCGATGGGCTCGGTCCCGTCCGCTGCCTCGAGCAGGGACGTGATCTGGTCCACCCGGAGCACGCGGGGCAGGTGCCGGCCCTGCTTCGGCGTGGCGAGCCCTGCCGCGGCATCGACCGAGGTCACCGCGCGTCGTGCCAGGAGAGCGAACCAGGTCCGCAACGTGGAGGTCCGTCGGGCCGCGGTGCTGCGGGCGTAGCCATCGGCGTGCAGGTGCGCGAGGTAGCGGCGCAGGACCAGCGCGTCGACCTGGGACGGGCGGTCGATCCCCCACGCGCTGCAGGTGCGGGCCACATCCTCGGCATCCCGGCGGTACGCGGCGACCGTGTTGTCGCGCCGGCCCAGCTCACCGGACACGTGGTCGACCAGGAGCGCCACGGCCTCCTGCCACGCCGGCGTCAACGCCGCGGCCTGCTCGTCGACGAGCTCGGCGAACATCGCGGCGTCGGTGGTCGGCACATCCGGCACAGAGGGCATCTGGTGGTGAGCCTGAGCGCTGGTGTGGCGGAAGTCAAACGGTGTCCATCACTTCCCGTCTGCTTCCGGGGCACGTCGCAGCACGAACCCGTCAGCTCGTTCCACCACCTCGCCGGCGATCTGCGCCCGGGTCATGGCGGCCAGCACCGTGCCGGCGGGCAACCCGCTCCGGTGGATCACCGCGTCGCCCGGCACCGCGCGAGGCCACGCCGCCGCCAGTTCCCGGTGGACCTCGCCCGGTAGCACCGTCACCGCACGAGGGGTCCGGGCCGGGGCCTGGGGCAGGGTCGCGGCGGCCGCCACCCGGTCAGATGCCAGGGCAGCCAGCAGGTCGGCCGGGTCCGTGCAGGCCCCCACCCCCTCGGCGAGCAGGCGGTTGGGCGCCGCCGAGCCGGGGACGCGGATGTCACCTGGCACCGCCAGGACCGGGCGGCCTCGCTCGGCGGCGGCACCGGCGGTGAGCAGGGCACCGGAGCGCGGGCCTCCCTCGACGACGACCACGAGGTCGGCCAGGCCCGCCACGATCCGGTTCCGGGCCCGCACGATCCCCGCCTTCGGAGCAACGGCGGGCAGTTGCTCCGAGAGCAGCGCACCGCCCCCGACCAGGATGCGGTCGAACAGCCCACCGGCGCGGGCGTGGCCACGGGGATAGGCGACGTCGTGGCCGCAGCCGAGCACGACGGTGGTGCCACCGGGGCCCTCCAGCGCCGCCCGGTGGGCGGCAGCGTCGATGCCGACCGCGCCACCGGAGACCACGTGCACCCCGGCGGCGGAGGCGGCCTCGGCCAACCACGCGGCGATCCCGGTCCCGTAGGACGACGCGTTGCGAGCCCCGACGATGGCCACGGTGGGCGCCGCCGGGGGGCACGCACCCGCGGTGGCCAGCAGCACGGGTCCATCGGTCGCCGGCCAGTCCTCGGCCAGGCGGGCCGGGTAGCCGGGGTCGCCGACGACGCTGAGCCGGCAGCCTCTGGCTCGCCATCTCGGCAGGAGCCGGCTGGCCGCGGCCGCATCGCTCTCGGCGAGGTGCTGCCGCACCTCGGCGAGCAGGGCCTCCGACAGCGGGACCTCCGGCGCGCCCCGAGCGGCCAGCGCTCGCCGGAGGCCCTCCAGGGTCCGTCGCGGGCGCACCGTCCAGGCGAGCAACGCTGCCAGCACGGCGGGATCCGTGCCCGGCGCCGCGAGCTCCTCCGCCTCGCGGGTCAGTCGCTGCAACGCCACGACGCTCATGCTGGCACCGGCACCGGGGGGAGCCGGTAGGCGACGGCCTCCTCGACGTGGCTGGCGTCCACCACCTCGCGGCCCTCGAGGTCCGCGATGGTCCGCGCGACCCTGAGCATCCGGTCGAAGGCCCGTGCCGAGGCTCCCAGCCCGCTCAGTGCCGCCGCGAGCCTGGCCAGGGCCGGGCGGGCGGTGGTGCGGCGCAGCACCGCTGCGTCGACGTCACGGTTCAGCCGGGCGGCTCCCCAGCGCTGCGCTGCGGCGGTCCGGGCGACGGCGACCCGGGCCGCCACGGCCGCGCTGGCCTCCTCCGGCGTCCCGTCGAGCAGCGCAGCGCGCGCCAGGGGCTGCAGGGCGACCTGCAGGTCCAGGCGGTCCAGCAGCGGACCCGACAGGCGGGCCCGGTAGCGCTCGATCCGGTCGGGACGGCAGCTGCAGGCGCGCCGCGGGTCACCGAGGTGGCCGCAGGGGCAGGGGTTGGCGGCGCCCACCAGCAGGACCGCCCCCGGGTAGCTGACCCGGGCACGGGACCGGCTGAGCACGACCTCACCCCGCTCCAGCGGTTGGCGGAGCGCGTCGAGGACCGCCCGCGGGATCTCCAGCAGCTCATCGAGGACGAGCACGCCCCGGTGGGCCAGCGACACCTCGCCCGGCCGGGGTATCCCGGCGCCACCGCCGACGAGGGCGGCGGCCGAGACCACCTGGTGGGGCGCCCGCAGCGGCGGGCGGACCCGCAACGGGTCGTCGGGGCGCCGCTCGCCCGCCAGGGAGTGGATCGCAGCGACCTCGATCGCTTCGTCGGTGGTGAGATCGGGCAGGAGCCCGTGGAGCCGCTCGGCCAGCATCGTCTTCCCGCACCCGGGTGGACCGGTGAGCAGCAGGTGGTGGCCGCCGGCCGCGGCAAGCTCGACGGCGCGACGCGCCAGGGGCTGGCCCCGCACGTCGGCGAGGTCGGGAGCGGGCGGGCCAGGGCAGGGCCGCACCGGTGCCAACGGGGTGTCCGGGCGGCGACCCTCCAGGGCGGCGACGACGTCGGTGAGATCGGTCACGGGCACCGGCGTCAGCCCCGTCACCAGCGCCGCCTCCGCCGCGGCTGTCGCAGGGACCAGCAGCTCACGGGCACCGAGCTGCCGCGCGCCGGCGACCAGCGGCAGCTGCCCGGTGACCGCCCGGACGGACCCGTCAAGCCCGAGCTCGCCGCAGGCCCAGGTCCGGCTCGCCGCAGCCATGGGCACCTGGCCGGTGGCCGCCAGCACGGCGATGGCGAGCGGCAGATCGAAGCTGCTGCCGACCTTCGGCAGGTCGGCGGGGGCGAGGTTGACGACCACCCGTTCCCCGGGCCACCGCAGCCCGTGGCGTTGGATGGCGGTGCGGACCCGCTCACCGGCCTCGCGCACCGCCGCATCGGGCAGGCCCACCAGCTTGAGCACCGGCAGCCCCGGACTGCACGTGGCCTCGACCCGGACCTCCAGGGGCCGCAGCCCGACCAGGGCGACCCCGCGCACGACCGCGAGTCCGCGCACCACGATCAGCCCAACCCGACGATGTGGGTCAGCCGGGGGCGACGGCCGACATCGATCGCGACCAGGTCCAGGCGGACGCTCGCGAACCGTCCACCCTGTTCACGCAGGAACGCTGCGGTCAACGCACGCAGCTTCCGGTGCTTGCGGTGATCGAGGGCTGCGACCGCGCCACCGAACCGGTCGGCGTCGCGGCGCGTCTTGACCTCGCACACGACCAGGGTGCCCCGCGTCGGATCCACGGCCACCAGATCGAGTTCGCCCCGCAGGGCACCATCGGCGACCCGCCAGTTCCGAGCCAGCACCTGGAGCCGGTCGTCCCGACCCAGGTGGCGGGCGGCGAGGGCCTCGCCCGCCCGTCCGAGGGCTCCATGCGCCGCGAGCGCGTCGCGCTCGGCCTCGGTCAGCGTCACCTGGTGTGCGGTCGTGGTGTCCATGACCGCACGCTACGCAGCGGACGTCCACTCCTTCGATCGGGTCGCCTCCAGCCTGTGGACAACCACAGTGCCGGGGGTCAGATGACGCCGAAGCCCCACAGCAGCCCTGCGCCGAGCACCACGACGGCGGCGACCAGCATCCAGATGTCGTTGTTCTTGTCGTCCCGGTACCTGCGGGTCGCGTCGAAGCCCACTCGGTCCACCTCCAGCCGGTCACTCGTCGAGGAAGTCGGCCACCTCGGTCTCGTCGTGGATCAGTTCCTCCACGTTCACGTCGCGGAAGGTCAGCACCCGGACCTGCTTGAGGAAGCGCGCCGGACGGAACATGTCCCACACCCACGCGTCCTTGAGCCGGAGCTCGAACCACAGGTCGTCGCCGTCGTGGGGCGTCACCTCCACCTCGTTGCACAGGTAGAAGCGTCGCTCGGTCTCCACCACGAAACGGTAGAGACGGACCACGTCGCGGTACTCGCGGTAGAGCGACAGCTCCAGGTCGGTCTCGTACGCGTCGAGTTCCTCAGGGTTCACGGACCGCCTCCAGCCCGGTGTCGGCGCGACCGGTCGGCTCGCACCGTCCTCCGGGGCCGCTGCTGAGGGTAGCGACGGGTCCGCCGCTACGGTCCGCCCATGACCACCGCCCGCGCCTCCAACCGACGCCGCCGTGACCGCGGCCCCGACGCGGCGATCGAGGCCGAGCTCCTCGCCGAAGGGCTGGTGGTCGCCGGCCTCGACGAGGTGGGCCGGGGAGCGTGGGCAGGTCCCCTGACGGTAGGCGCCGCCATCCTGGACCTGTCCGCGGTGCCCGTCGGGCTCCGGGACTCCAAGCAGCTGCGGCCCGAGCGCCGGCAGGTGCTCGATCGGTCGTTGCGGGACGGCGCCGAGGTCGCCACCGGAGAAGTAGCGCACACCGAGCTCGACCGGATCGGGCTGGTCGCGGCGTTGCGGCTCGCCGCCGGTCGAGCGGTGGCGGCGCTACCTCGACGTCCGGATGTGGTGCTGATCGACGGCTCCGTGGACCTGCTCGACGGTGCGGGCTACCGGACCCGGCTCCTGATCGGCGGCGACGATCGCAGCTGCTCGATCGCGGCGGCCTCGATCGTGGCCAAGGTGCACCGCGACCAGTGGATGATCGACCAGGACCCCAGCCACCGCCCCTATGGCTTCGCGGCCAACAAGGGCTACCCGTCGCCACACCATCGAGCGGCGCTCGCCGAGCACGGGCCGTGCGAGCTCCACCGACGCAGCTGGCAACCGATCCGGGACCTGCTCGCCCCGCGCCAACTCGACCTCGACGGCCTAGGACGGGCTACGGGAGGGAGCTGAGCGTGTAGACCTCGGCGGGGACGGCGATGGCCGCGGTCCCGCCCGGATCGGCGACAGCCGCGGTCTCACCACGATCAGCGATGGCCCCGGTCTCGCCGCGCTCAGCGATGGCCCCGGTCTCGGCGAGCTCGTGCTCCACACCGGTCAGCAGGCTGGCGTTGCCGAAGGGCCAGATGATCGCGTACGAGCGACCTACCACCTTGTCCTCCGGGACGAACCCGAGGCTGCGGCGCGAGTCCGAGGAGTTCGGCCGGTTGTCGCCCAGGAAGAACAGCGATCCTTCGGGCACGATCACGGGCCCGTAGTCCGAGGGGTCGTCGAACACCACGTAGGGCTCGTCGATGGGCACACCGTTCACGCTGACGATGCCCTCGCGGATCAGGATCTCGTCGCCTGGCAGGCCGATCACTCGCTTGACGAAGTCCCGGGCGTTGGCGGGCACCACCCCCAGGAACTGCCCGACGATCCGCACCAGGCGTTCCCCGGTGGTGTCCTCCAGGGCGCGGTCGACGAGGCTCTCACCCTCGAACACGACGATCTCACCGCGGACAGGCTCACGGAAGCGGTAGGTGATCTTCTCCACGATCATGCGGTCGTTGACGCTGAGCGTGGGTTCCATGGAGCTTGAGGGGATGTAGAACACCTGGACGACGAAGGTGCGCAGCAGGAACGCGAGCAGGAGCGCGACGGCCAGCAGCATCGGCAGCTCGCGGAGGAAGGAACTGGAGCCCGACGCCCGCCGACGGGACGGGCGCGGGGACGGGGACGCGCCGCCGCCTGCCTCGCCGACCGGGTCCCTGGCACCGGGGACATCGGGCTGCGCAGCGGCGGCGGATGACCCTCCCGGGAACATGGGCGCGTTCGTGTCGGTGTCGGCGTGCGGCCGGTCCGCCGGCG
>Ga0207421_10008599_pt1 | contig 10552 bp, 12 predicted proteins | sample SodLakKL_010_SED_4_FD_187542 | JGI IMG/M metagenome (GOLD analysis project Ga0207421, IMG submission 187542) | Alkaline sediment microbial communities from Lake Tanatar, Kulunda Steppe, Russia - 8KL_010_SED (SPAdes) (version 2) | ecosystem: Environmental > Aquatic > Non-marine Saline and...
ATTTGCAATGTCTTTGTTATTTTCATAAACAAACAAGTGGGTATCATCACAAGTTGTTAATTTTTTATCCATAGCACAGGAATTTGCAGCCAAAGCTATAAAGGGACCTGAAAGTGCATTGGCTATGTTATATAAAAGAACTGAATGTCTGTCGTTTGTTCCGGATATGCTTATATGAAGGGAATTCATAAAACCTCCTCCTGGTACTTTTCCAAAATTAATTTTTTCTCCTGTTTCCTCTTGTGTGAACACCATATCTTCGGGCTTCATTCGCTCAAGAATGCTGGGTGTTACTATCTGAGCACGTTTCCTGTCAGGTAGAAACTTATTATAGTCTTCAGTTGTTGTAAATAAAGGATTTATTCCTATTGGCAGAGGCTGTGAGTCATAAATAAGGTCATAAGCAACCCTCATAGTGTTTTCTTTTCCAATAAGCTCTTCCAGGCAAAGTGAAGGTCCGCCTTTATTTGCGCTGAAAGGTGAGGAATTTAATTCCAGCATCTGGCTTCCACAATCTTCATGTACTTCTGAGTAAAGCTCTTTAACAGCTTTTCCAGCACCAGGGATAGCCTGTTTATTTTTATCTACGCCATGGTATTCTGTTTCAATTCCAAATAACGGATGCAGTTTTTTATTATTAAGATTAGATATAATCTCTGGAAAATACTCATCGTAGCATTTCATAAAGTTTTTTTTAGATTCAACTATTTCCTCTCTTGTAAGAGGTTTATCCTGGTTTTTAACATCTGCACCCATTTTAATCCGCCTCCAAAACGAAATTTATTAGATTTTCAATGTAATTATACATTGAATCAATTTCAACATACTCATTGTCTTTATGCCATTTTGCGCCTTTCACCCCGTAAACAACACCTTTCAAATCATTTTCAAAAAAATACGAGTAGTCCGAAGCTCCGTTTGTATATATCCTTTCAGGACTTCCTGCAATTTTGTCAAGGATTCCAAAGTAGTGGTTTTCTATGTCTACAAACGAAGGCTCACGTGATTTAATAATTGTATAATCACAAGGATATTTACCCTTTATATCTTCAAATATTTGTAGTATATCTTCGGTTTTAATACCATAAGCATACCTTATATCATACTCAATTGTAACCCTATCCGGGATTACATTGGGCGCGATGCCCCCTTCTATAATAGTGGGGTGAACATGTAAGGTTCTGTTGTAAAACTCATCACTTTGTGAATAAAGGTTTGCTGAACTAATTTCACTTATTACCTTTGCAGCAGTATATATTGAGTTATCAACATCCTCTATTTCAGGATGGCTCTTTTTTCCATTGACGTCCAGCTTTATCCTGATTATTCCCTTTTCCCTTACGCTGAAGCCAAATTCTTCAGTGGGTTCACCGACAATTACAAACTTTATTTCATCTAATTCTTCACGGCTGTATTCATTTTCAAGGATATGTTTTGTTCCGTAAAGGCCTCCAGCCTCCTCGTCACTTACTATCATTAATGTCACATCTTTTCCCATTTCTTTTAATTCCTGGGCGCAAACAATAAAAGATGCAACACAGCCAAGGGCATCGGCAGAGCCCCTTCCATAAAGGTTGTTTGAATGTATTTCTGGAGTGAACTGCTCAACTAAACCCGGAACAACGTCAACATGGGAATTAAGCACTATTCCAGTTTTTCCAGTCATTATTGCTTTATGCTCATTACAAGACACTTCATTGTAACCTATACCATAATCGTTGAGATATTTTTTCACAAGCTCAATATTTGAGTTGGCATTTTCTCCAACAATGCCTTTGTTTGCTATGAGCTCTTTCAGGTACTCAACTGCCCTTTCCTTTGCTTCCGGATTTATGGTATAAGCCTTATTTTTCATAAGGCTTTAAGAGTTGGACAGGTATCATAAATATTACCTTTTGTTATTTTTATAAAACGGAAATTATTTATATAATAAGTCATTTTTTACAAAATTATGAAACTAAAAATAAGAAAGCTCCTGTTTGCTCTCTCTGAGAACGCCAGGAGAAAGACAAAAGAACTGGCAAAATTTACAAAAAGCAGCCAGCAGTCCTGCTCATATCTTGTTAACCAATATAGGAAGAAAAACTATATCCAGGACTTTGTTGTTGTTGTTGATCCAATTAAGCTGGGATTTATAAACATCCTCGTGGGATACGATTTCCTAAGCATGGAATACTCAAAGAAAAGAGAGATAATAAAAGAGCTATCATCAAGTGCAAACGTTGTATCAATTGAAGAGAATCAATTGGGTGTTGATATACTGGCAGAGTACTCTGTTTTGAATTTGTCGGCATTTAATAAGCTCCACTCTGGATTTATTAAAAAATTCCAGGGAGAAATAATAGCAAAATTCATATTCCCAATTATTGTAAAACACAGGTTTCACAAGAATTATCTGGTTAGAAAAGGTAATTTCGCTGATCTCATTCTCTGTGGAGATAGGGAGCCCATCGATTTGAAAGAAAATGAAAAAGGAATAATTTCAGGACTTGTTGAAAGACCAGATATAAATATTTCCAGGCTCGCCCTTGAAAAAGGGATGAGCGCAAAGACCGCGATAAAATTGAAGCAGGGTCTTGAAAAAAAAGGTGTCATAAGAGGGTATTCGTGCATTCTAAACAATACGAAGTTTGACATTAATAGATACCATGTTCTCTTGAGATTTTCAAACGAAGGAGTTGGTTTTATTGAAAGCTTCGTGCAATACTCAAGGTTGAATAAAAATATTGTCAGCCTTACAAAGCTTTTGGGCCACTTCCAGGTTATGATTACTGTAGAAGAATTCAAAAATTCTGATATAATAAAGCAAATAAGGTCAGAGTTTCCTACAGACGATTATCTTGTTTTAAAAAGTGATAAGATAATTAAAGAAAAAACCCTGCCCCTGGAAGATTGGTTGAAAAACTAATTTTACTCTAATAATTTTTTTAATAGATTTTCAATAGTCATTCCATATATTCTAGGTTTAATATTATTAACAGAATTAACACTTTTTTGTTAAATTTAATTACTCCCTCTGTCTGGCAAGGGATTCATTAACCGTTTTATGTATAAATTGGAGATTTTGTTCTTTATTGTCAATAAATTCTAATTCAATTTTATCTTCATTCATACCTGAAAGCTCTAAAATGATTTTTCCTGTATTAAAAACTTTATTAAAAACAGCATCAAATAAACCTTCATTATCTGATTTAATTTTTACAATGTTTTTGTAAGGTATTTCTTTAGTGTTTAGATAAAAAAGTAAAGAATTTTCATGCACAACTAATTTATCTTCATAAAATTCATATTTCTTTTTAGAGTTTACTGAATAACTCCAAAGAATTATCAAAATCAAAAATCCTAGTAGAAAAAGAAATAAAAACATAGAAAAACTAATCCCTATATCAAAACTTATGTTAAAAACCTCTAAGATATCCACGAGGATAGAGATACTAACAAAAGAATCTAAAAGTGATAGAATAATCACCAGGAGAAGTACTAGGGCACCCAACGTAAACAATTTTTCCAAAATTGATTTTAGTAAATTAGGCTTTAATGTCTGAAAAGGGCCATTTTGATTGACCTCGTATTGATTATTATCTTCTACCATTCTAATACAAAGCTAATTAAATTATAAATGTTTATTAATATTTTTATTCACTCAACAATAGAAAATTATTTAAATGTTGCTCATTTATCCTCTGAATTATATTAATTTGGGGGATGGTTGACTATGTCGGATTTGAAAAGGCTTGAAAACCAACTGGATCAGTTGGAAAAATCATACAAATTAGGTATTATTTCTGATGATGAGTATAAAAAAGGTAAGGAAAATCTTGAGAAAAAAATTGAGCCTCTAAAAGAAAGGAAAAAGAAAGATGAAGAAAGCAAAAAAATAGTTGATGATATCTTAAACGAAGATAAGAAAACTGAAAAAAAGGAAACAAAAAAGAAAAAGAAAGACAAAAAAGAAGAAGCAGGAGAGAAGACCATGCCTAAAGAGAAAGATAAACCTGAAAAAAAAGAAGATACTAAGGAAGGGAAAAAAGAAGATAAGAAGAAGTCAGCGGACAAATCAACTAAAAAAGAGCCAAAAAAAGAAGAAAAATCTTCAACTGAAGAAAGAAGAAAGAAGAGAACTTCAAAAAAATCAAGGGTTCCTAAATGGCTTTGGATTCTTTTGCTTTTGGTGGCTATTTTGGCTTTTATTACTTTCACATCCCCTGATGAAGAAAAAGAAGATCCAGACCCTTTATCCAGGAATGTTACAGGAATTAATGAAACTGTACAAATCGAATACTATAAATCCTATGCTTGCGACTACTGTAAGCATACGCACGAAACACTTAAGCAACTAAAAGGTATTTATAATCATACAATAAATATTACCTACACACATTACCCATATAACCTTGAGCTTGACTTTGAGATGGATATGGCATCTGAATGTGCAAGAAAACTTGGGGAAACAAATTACAGCGAGAAGCTTTACAACGCAACAAAACCGCTTGAAAAAGAAGATATGATCGAGCTTTTCAGCGGAAACCAAACAGAATTTGCTGAATGCCTGAACCAAAACAAAACAGCAGAAAAAGTCGTTAGTGACTACCAAAGATCAGTTGGAGAAGGCATTGAAAGTGTTCCGACTGTAAAAATTGATGGTTCAATACTAAAAGGAAACAGGGCCATAGGAATTTATATGGCAATAATAGACAACGAGCTTGGAATTGAATCATAAACATTTTTTTATTTTTCTTTATGTTAATGATTTTTTGTATTGATTATTACACTAGTTAAAATCTGATTTTTCCACCTGTGTTTCACAACTTGAAAAAATAGACAGTGTCAGGCAGCACCAAGCATTAGTCTGTTTGTTAGGCAGTTCCAAATCTATTTGGCTTGCTTTTAAATAGTGAAAAACCTTGCCGAGTATAAACTTTGGCACAAGCCAAGGCCATCAAATTTCATTGTTTGCGCTGCTTTTTCTCTGATTGGAAGAGGTAGGTTCTGTTTTCCATTGAAAATAAAACAAAACATATTTCACCCATAAATTTTCTAAACTATATTTTCGTAACTATTATTACTTTCTATTATAATTCAAATTCATCAATAAAATCAGCAATGGACTTATATTTTTCAAGGAATCTGAAACCCTTATCAGTTAATTTGATATTTTTTCTTTCTTTTACTTTAATTTCTTTTATGAACCCTTTTACAATCAATTCATTATAATAGCATTTAAATCTGGAAGAAGAAATACCTGATTTTCTTAATAGTGGTGTTGGTTTAATTCTCGGGTTGTCCTGTAAAATTTTTAGGATATCCCTTATTATTTCCAATTTACCTCTTCTAAGCATCTTAACTACCAACCTTTTTTAAAACCTTATAAAGTATTAAAAGAAAAATACCTAAAGAAATTATATAAATAAAAATCTGAAAAGACTGCAAAATAGAAGGAATTAAAATGTCTATAATGTTAAGTAACCAAAAAAACAAAAGCAAAAAGTAAATTGTGCAAAGATTGAGCTTCTTTTTTCCTTTTCCCTTTGACTCCTTGTATAAAAAATAAACACTTATCAAAATAAAAACAAAAAGGATTATGTTAACACCTAAATACACTAACGGATTATCTAATAAAACACTGAAAATAGCAATCATAAAAGCGATTAAATGGAAAAGATATAATGTGTAATGGCTGAGTTTTTTCCATAATACACTATAGAGAAGATAAAAAACAGCCATTGAACCAAAATATAAAAATAAAAATAAAAGTACACTGCCAATTATGAACCTTGGGCAAATCTGAATAATTCCATGAAAGTTAAAATATATTATAATTACTTTTAGAAAGCTTCTGAAAAAATATGCAAATGCAAAAAAAAGAAATGCCTGCCTAAAATACTTTATTCCTTTATGGGAGCTTAATTGATATATTTCTTTTGTGCCAAAATAGATCATTAGGCTACAAACAATAATTGCAAAAGAATAAATGAATTCAGCTGGTAAACCTGCCTTTAAAATCTTTCCTAAACCCTGCCCGCCTTCAAACAACATAAATAACAAAAAGCAGCTATACTATTTATATCTTATGTGGATTTTTAGTCCATCTCTTTTAAAAACAATAGTTAATTTTAGAGAACTAATTAAAAACCGAGGTGGATTAGAAAATGGCAAAAAAGTATTTAGCTGTGACTTTGGCTTTTGCATTGGTTGTATTTTTAAGTGCAGCCGTTGTGATAGCCTCAGAAGGAAAAATTAGCGAGGAAAAAAGTGAAAATAAAAATTTTTCATTTGAAAAAGAGGATTCCGAGGCTTGGGATGAAAAGAAAGTATCAAATCTTTCAGAAGACAGGGTCAACGAATTAAGAAACAGGCATGAAGAAAGAGCTAAATTCAGGGAATTGATGCAAGAAGCGAGAGAAGCAGGAGATTACGAAACAGTCCAGGAACTAAGGGAAGAATTTGGTAGAGGAAAGGGCCATCATAACAGAAACGCAAACATGGGAGAGTGCCTACGTCAATAATTAATTTTTTTATTTTTTATTTTTCTTTTTGTAATCAAGAATTATTTCTGAATTGTTAATTATTAACAAACTGGATATTTGTATTAACTTAAAAATAGCTGATTGCTTTGTAAGAAATAAAGAAGGTTTGTTCTTAAATATTAACTTTTTTAGTTTACTGTCAAATAAGATACAACACAAAATATGTAATCAGATATACGTTATTTGATATACTTATTTACAAAGGCAGCTGCAACCTATTCCTTGCTCAAAGACTGAGCCATTGTACTCAAGGCCGTATTCCCTGCAACCTCTTACCACACAAAGTCCGTCACAACCATGCCGTGTCTCGCATCTTATATCACCATCACAGATAGGTTCATCATAAACATCGATTTTTTCAACACCTTCGGGAAGGCCGCCTTCCTCTTCTCCTGAATCTTCCCTGTCTGTTAAATTTGTCCCCACCATCTGAGCAGTTTGTATACCTTCTATGTTCCCCTGTAAATCCCTTAAAATAGGAAATCCTACTGAGATGAATAAAACAAAAAAAAACGCTATTCCTGCAAGAACTGCTATTTCTTTTTTCATAGACATTTATGGAGCAAGGTTGTTTAAATTATTTACGGCCAGTAAAATAAAAAATTTTATAAATGAGCACTGAAACCACTTCCTTTGTGAACGGCCATAGGGGTCCAGAAACACCCGTTCCCATTTCGAACACGGAAGTTAAGAGGGCCGACGTTTCGGTGTGTACTGCGCTTAGCGCGGGAAATCCGATTCGCTGTTCACACCTTTTAAATTCTTGATTTGTTTTTGTTCAATAGGTTAGTTATAATGTATAATAATTATTAACAAGGTTAGAAACTAAAATCATTAATTATTATGTCCTTCAAAAAACCTTATCTCGTGTTATTTTCATTATAATTATCACATAAATGAAGCGAAAACAAATAATTTTAAAATCAAACACTTTTTCTACCCATAAGAATGGATGATGAAAGAGCCCTAAAAGATTTCATTAGGGGTGGAGGAGCGGTCTTTTTAACCCTTTCTGCCTCCTATGTGCTAGCCTTTATCTATAAGCTTATAATAGCAAGAGGTCTTGGTCCAGACAACTTAGGCATGTTTGAAATGATGATAACCATCCTAGGCCTAATTTCTGTAATTGGGGGGCTTGGTCTTGGAGAAGGACTTAAAAGATTTATCCCATATTATAAACTAAAAAACAATGAATATCTCACAGGATTTTTAAGAACAGTAATGCTAATACAACTTGTAACATCGTTTGCTGCGTCTTTACTTGTTATTCTTCTTGCAGATAAAATTACTGCCTTCTTTGGCTTTCCTTATATTTTCACTACGCTTCTTTACATAATAGCTTTTGCCGTTCCATTGAAAAAATTCTCATCAATTTTTAAGAATGTGCTTCTTGGACATAAAAAAGTATTGCTTGCAAAACTTGGCACAGATGTTATTAACAAGATTATAATCTTGGTAGGAGCCCTTGGTATTATATTGCTTGATTTTGGAGTAGTTGAACTTGCCGTTGTTCTGATTGTCGCGTATACTATCACTTTTGTTTATTATCTTTATTTATACATTCCCCTTTCAAAACAATTTAAAACAAAAAAGAAAAAATATGAATTCAAGAGATGGATTAAATATTCACTTCCCTTAATATTTGCAGGACTTTTAGGTTTTTTGCTGAAGTGGACGGATAACTTAGTGATAGGAAGAATGCTTACTGAAGGAGATTTAGGAGTTTATTCGGTTGCATTTAGTGTTGCAATGTTTCTTTTTATGGGCTCTAAAATATTTTCAACAATATTTTTACCCATAATGACAGAGTATTATGAAAAAAATAAAGATGAGTTCAAAAGACTTTTTAACACTGTAAGGAACTGGACAGTTTTATTCAGCCTTACTATGGCATCTGTATTTATTCTTTTTGCCGAAGAAATACTTTTATTTTTATTTGGTTCAGAGTATACACAAGGAACAGAAAGCCTCCAGGTATTGGCAGCTTTTTTTGTACTAGCCAATTATTTTTTCTTTAGTGCAAAATTACTGCACCTTGAGGAAAAAACCCAGAAGATACTTTATGGAGATATAATAACGCTTTTATTAAATCTTGGAATAACAATATACCTTGTTTCACAGATTGGAATTCTAGGTGCTGCAATTGGTGCGGGTTTCAGCTATTTTTTCATTAGATACTTTTTCCATCTGCAGAGCAAAAAATTCATTAAAATAGGACACGATCCTGTGCATTTAATAAAAAGTGTTATCTTAACTTTTCCTGCAGCTTTAATAAGCTATGCCCTGACTACTGTCATATATTCTTTGGCTGATGTCCATTTCATTGTCTACATTGCAACGGCAGGCGTTTTCTATGCAATGTTCCTTGTAATAGGTATAAGGTATCTTTCAATCTTAAAAGAGCAGGATATGCTTTTGATTGAAACTGTTGAAAAATACACAAAAACAAACCTTGATATTTTAAAAAAGCTTTTTTTCAGGTGAATTAAAACTCGGGGAGAAGTGTTCTTATCTCATAGTCAGTTACTTGTTTCCTGTATTCATCCCACTCCCTTCTTTTTATTTCAATGAATCTTTCAAAAGTGTGTTCCCCAAGAGTCTTTTGCATTAGTTTAGACCTGGCAGTTATTTCAATTGCTTCACCAAGGCTTTCTGGAAGTGTTGGGATGCTAAGCTTTTCCTTTTCTTCTTTACTCATTTCATAAATGTTTTTATCAACAGCTTCACATAGCTCGTATTTGTTCTTTAACCCCTCGGAAGGTGTCGGAATCAACAGAGCTCCCTAAGCGCATCGATTGGTAAGGAGAAGAGAAGAGCCTTAATTTCGAAGAGGTCAAGCTTAATTTTAGTCACGTCGATTAAAATTATCTTCCGGAGTTACTGTAATCTGTTGGTGATGGAACAAACCCCCAAAATTCTAGAAAAAAATCATCTTTGATTCCTAAAAATCAATCACTTCCAAAGTAAGCTTTCTCACCTTTTCGTCATAATCTTACTCTTTGTAGGTTGATGTTAGAGAGCGGACATTACGAAAACCTTTTGGTGTCTAGAAGATCTCTCCATGTTTAAAATTTTGCGGCTGATCAGAAAAAAAATCTAAAATATTATCAAATTTCCCGCTTTGAAAGAATGAAGACAATATTCGGCCACGCTCTCATTGAAGAGGGTTGCAATGCTCCCATATACACTGTCATGTTTGACTAGAGTGGAAGTTTCGTGATCAGTGGAGCTGATGATGGGTAAAATGGAGTTTTTAATTTTTTTAGGATTATAAAGATTTGGGACAAGGACACCATGAATCTTCAGGCATCCTTACATAGTCACAATGAAGTCCTCACTGATATGGACATAAGCAAGTGCAACAAGTACCTTGCTTCTTCTAGCAAGGATGGGAAAGTGATAATATGGGATTGGAAAAATTGTTTGAAAGTTGATGAGTTTGCTGCTCATAATTCTACAATAAACAATATCAAGTTCTTTCAAGTTAAAATCAAAACCTAAACTTCTTCATAAAAGGAAGTTGATAAAATTTAAATCTTAGTAACTTGTTCAGAAGACGGAACAATAAAGATTTATGATGAGCTAAGCTACCTAAATTCTTTAAGCAGCAATCCTCATGAGTCAGTTTAAAAAAGAAGAAGATAAGACTAAGCTGGCTCCAGAAAAGAAAGGTACTGTATATGTTTGACTCCTGATGATTACAGACCAGGCCCTGGTTCTAGAAATAAAAGAATAGATTCAGTTAACATTAATTCAAATGGACTTGTAGCAGCTGGAACAAGCACTGGAGATGTTTTTCTCTGGAAACTAGATTTGCTTAAGTTTAAGCAACAGCAATTAAAACCTCAAACTTGGCTAGGATCATCAAAAAAGCACTCTAAATCAGTTCATTTCTGCGAGTTTTCTCCAAATGGAAAATATTTGTTTACAGGATCAGTAGACGGTACTGCTAAGGTTTGGAACTTAGAAGTTGAAAAGGCAAAGAAAGGATAAGAATAAAACCTTGGTCTTACAGACAATAGACT
>Ga0207421_10008600_pt1 | contig 10551 bp, 10 predicted proteins | sample SodLakKL_010_SED_4_FD_187542 | JGI IMG/M metagenome (GOLD analysis project Ga0207421, IMG submission 187542) | Alkaline sediment microbial communities from Lake Tanatar, Kulunda Steppe, Russia - 8KL_010_SED (SPAdes) (version 2) | ecosystem: Environmental > Aquatic > Non-marine Saline and...
CTGGCATCCCTTTCATTTGACGCTTTAGCGTTAAAGAGTTATAATTATTATGAGGTGTATAAACATGGCTGAGAAAATATCGGTATATGTGGATAAAGAACTGCACAAACTTTTTAAAACCGAAGCTGTGAAACGGGGGAAAACTCTTTCTCAGTTCATGGTGGATGCAGCGGTGCAAAGCCTGCATTTTCCCGATCGTGCATCGGCAGGAACCAGAATGGATCAAGTCAGGGAAGCCCAGGAAAACTATTTTTCCACAGAGGAAATACTGGAGATACGAAATGAGAGTCGGCGGTATTGATCAAAGGAGCAGTGCTTGATGCATCAGTTGCTTTGTCGTGGGTCCTGCCGGGAGAAGATACCGGCTTAACTCTTCCCCTAAAAAAATATGCATCCAGCCAACCTCAGTTTGAACTTTTTGTAACGGCCTTTTTTTACTATGAAGTAGCAAACGCCTTATGGGTCGTCCAGAGGAGGAAAAGGATAAGCCAGGATACTGCCAAAGAATCTTTGCAGGCAATTATAGATTTCAATCTTTCTACAGTGATGATCGGGCCCGCAAAATGCCTGGAACTGTCTTTTCAAAAGGATCTTGCTGTTTATGACGCAGCTTATCTTCTGCTGGCTGTGGAACAGGAGGTTCCGCTTTGGACGGTAGACAGGACCCTGGCTGCAGTCGCAAAAAGTTTGCAGGTGCCGGTTGAACCGGTTTGATTAAGCTATATGCTATAAGCCTTATATCCATATGTATGGCTTGCTTGCCCCCATTTTTTCAGCTTTTTATTCAAGCTGTTATCCTGTCCCCTGGTAATGCACAATTTCTTGCGTGCCAAGGCGCTTACTTTAATTACCCTGGATAGTTTTTATGCATCAATTAAGGGCTAATTTCTTTTGTCTAACCGTGATATAATCGGATTAAATATTTAGCGCAGAGCTTTATCCCTACTCAGTTATTTTCAGTTATTACGTGTAGGTGGGCCAAATGACACAAATGATGAATGATCAAACTTTTAAAGCAGCTAATAACAGGTCAGATAGCAATCTGTTTGCTCAGATACCTGAAAACCTCTTTTCGATTCTGGCCGGCCCGCTCAAAGAATTGCATGCTTCTTTATTACTGTTAATTTATGATCAATACCGCCGCACCATTTATACAATTCCCCGCGAAACCCTAATCGGTCTCTTCTGTGAATACCTTGAAACGTCCGGCAGTGAAGAATTACTTTCCGCTCAGTGCTTTGCAGAAGAAGATGAAGAAATAGATCAAACCGCTTACAGTATCCGGGATCGATCTGCTCAAATGCTGCGGAAATTTATTGATGCCCAGTGGGTAATCCAGGAACAAAACCCCGACTATACTTTTAAAATATCTTTACCTGATTATTCATTACTGTTGCTGGAGACCCTGGATAAAATCCGCACCGGATACCGGATGGAATTCCGGGGGCGTATACTCAGCGTCTATCAAAACTTGACCGGGGAAGACAATATGAGCTATGTGGCCCTTCAACAGGCCCAGGAATCAACAGCAGAATTAATCAAAGGGTTGACCAGCCTCAACCACAGTATCAAAAAATATACTGAAAAACTGCTTCAATTTAATGATCCCCACAAAATCATCAGTCAAATTTTTGATGAGTACCAAACCCAGATTTTGGGAGAACAATATTACCGTCTGAAAACATCTGAAAACATATCAAAATACCGAACCGGTATTCTAAGCCGGGTTAAGGAATGGCAGTTTAATCGGGTGGAAATTGTGAACCAGGCCAGGCGAATGGTCGAAGAAAAGCAGGCCCAATCCAGTATTGAAGGTGAGAACAAGATCTACGGCTGGCTTGATTATATCGAGGAATCCTTTACCGGCATGGATGAGATTTTATCGGAAATCGATCGCCGTAACAAACAGTACGCCCGTTCGGCTGTTGAAAAACTTCGGTTTCAGCTCCAGCAGGGCAGGGGTGTGGAGCAGCATCTGGTAACCCTGCTGCGCCATTTATCCAGTGAAGCCAGGCAAAATGGGGAAAGAAGCGGAGCTCCTGAAGAAGTAAGCCGCAGCATAAATATTTTTCCCCAACAGACTGTAGACGAATTAAGCGTAAAAATGCCTGCCCGCAACAAAAAGTCGCATAACCCTCAGCCCTTAAAGCTTGTAGAAATAGATCAAAACATCAGAACCGGCAAATTGAGGCGTTTTCAAGAAAGGGTGCGGGAGGAAGTAACCGTAGATGACATCAACCTTTATGTGGACACCCTGCTCGAAGGTAAAGAATCCTTACCTTTAAGCGAAAGCCCTCTTCAAACCAGGGACCACTGGGTCAAACTTATCTATATCCTGCTTTACAGCCGCTCCCGCCGGGCCCGCTACCAGCTTACCGGCACAAGGGGTAGCACTGTTTACCTGGATAACGGCAAAATAGGGCTGCCTGCATTGACCATTGTCAAAAGGGATAATAAGAAGGGGTAGTTGCAATGAGCAATCTGGACACATCATACCAGCAGCTGACGGACAAAGAAAAACAGCAGTTCAGCGAAACTTTAAATCTATTGCTGGCAAAGACCTACCTGGTTTACGAACGAGAAGAAGATCGCCGGCACTATCGCTTTGTGGAAAAGAATTTTGAGCTGTTTACCCGCTACCTGGAGATGTCGCGCTGGAGCCTTTATTTGCAAAAACAATATGCTGTTATCCAGCTTTATAACATGGATGAACGCAATCGCCGTAATTTTAATTTGCAAGAAACTATATTTTTAATAATTCTGCGCCTGCTCTACGATGAAAAAAGGCGTGACCTTCGTTTAACTCAGCAGGTGCTGGTAACCGGCCAGGAGATCCAGGAAAAATATATGGCCCTGCAGATCAGGAAGCGATTGCCTTCCCGGGAAGACACCCAGTATATTTTGAAGCTGTTCAGTTCTTTCTCCCTGCTTGATTTGAAAAGCGGGCACTGGCGGGATCCCGAAGCGGTTTATGTTCTCTATCATTCCCTGCTGCTGGTTATAAATCCCGGAGACCTGGAAACTCTTGCCGAATGGCTGCGGGAAGAGAGTGAATTTGAAGATGAGGCGGATCCCTTAACGGGTTTGGAATTGGAGGATAATAATGAGGCATCTGACAAAAATCAAGCTGATTAACTGGCATTTTTTCACTAACGAAACAATCCCGGTTGACGGCGATACTTTGATTACCGGCGATAACGGAGCCGGCAAGTCCACCTTAATAGATGCTATCCAGGTAGTAATCATAGCCAACTTAAAAAAGGTGCGTTTCAATTCTTCGGCGATGGAGGATCGCACCACCAGGGATATTCGCACTTATTTACGCGGCAAAACAGGAGTGGAAGGAAAAGGCAATTATTTGCGCAATGAGGATTTTTCCAGCTATATTGCCCTGGAAGTTACCAGGACCACCACCGGCACTCCATATTTGATCGGGGTGGTTTTTGATTATTTCCATACCACCGGGGAAGAAGAACACGTTTTTTTCCGCATTGATGAAGAAAATCTTCACGACGAGCTTTTTTTCAAAGGCCCCCAGGAGTTGCGCAACCGGGGAGAATTTTTCGATTACCTCAAAGCCAGGGAAGTGAAATTCCAGCAGTACCGTAACGATCTTAACCGCTATATCTATGACCTGCGGCAGCTGTTCGGAGGAGCAAAAGAATCATTTTTCTCCCTTTTCACCAAGGGAATATCTTTTTCTCCGATTACTGAACTGCGCAGTTTTGTTTATGATTACATCCTGGAAGAGCATCCCCTGGAAGTGGAAAACATGCAGGAGTACTTCGAGAAATTCCGACAGGTAGAGCAGATGATAGATAATACAAAAAATGAAATTGCCGCTTTGGAGAAAATTGAAACTTGCTATGGTGATATAGAAAAGTTGAATGACACCCTGAAAATTAACGATTATATGGTATCCAGGGGCGCATATGAAGCCAAGTTGAATGAAATCAGGGAAAAGGAGCAGGAAAAGAATAGATTCCTGAGCCGTAAAGAAGAACTTCAAAAGGAAATTGAGGAAGCACATGCCAACAAGGAACGCATTAAAGAAACTTTAGCTGACCTTGAAACCCTGATGCGGGAAAATGAAGCCAAACAGAAAGAAGAAGAACTTAATCGCCACCTGCAAATGCTCCGCCAAAAGTTAGAAGAGATAATGAACCTGGAAGAGAACCTACTTCACCGCTTTAAGACCGAGGCAAAAGAATTTGCACAGCTTTATGATATTCTCAGCAAACTCAATGCACCTGTAGAGATAACCGGCGTTCTTTTGGCAGCAAAAGAGGCCTGGCTGCAGGCTGCAGGCTCCGGCGGGGCGATGTTTCCGGAAAAAATTGCTGATTATACCGGTGCCTGGACTAAAGCCATGCATTGGCTATTCCTCCAGAAAAATCAGTGGCAGAAAGAAAAAGACGATTTATCCCGGGAGGAAATCCGGCTTAAAAAAATGATCGGCGATTTAGAAAACAACCAGGTGCTTGGTACAGAATCTCCTACCATGAAATTAAAAAAGGTTCTCGAGGAAAATCTTACCGGCCCAGAAGACAAGGCGGTTCCCGTTCACATTTTATGCGAAGCTATAGATATCGGGAATGAGCGCTGGCGTGATGCCATTGAGGGTTACCTGCACACCCAAAAATTTGACCTGTTGGTCCCTCCGGCCTTTTTTAACGAAGCGCTGTCCCTTTATGAAAGTTACAAGTACACCCTCCACATCGAGCGGGTGGGACTGGTCAATACCGGTAAACTTATGCAAGAAAAGCGCGGTCCCGAGCAAAACAGCCTGGCCGAAGAGATAACCGCCTCTGTTGATTATGTGTCCGCATATGCCAACCACCTCCTCGGGGCGGTGATTAAGTGCGATTCAGAGCGGAAACTTAAAAAATTCCGGCGATCAATCACAGACAGCTGCCAGCTTTATCAAAACCACACTGCCAGGCAAATTCCCCGCAGCCGTTACGAAACCCCTTACATCGGTAAAGAGGCGATCCGGACTCAGCTTTTAAGAACCAGGCATCTTCTGGAAGAAGTGGGCAGGCAGCAGGCAAGAATAGAAGAAAACCTAAAAATTTCTGCTTCGGCCGATTCTTTCTTCACCGACAAGCGCGATCGCTACAAACACTGGAGTGAAGAAATGGGCAAGTTGCAGGAAAAGGATGATCTTTCTGCCGCACTGGAAAAAGCTCAAAAAGAGCTTCTTTCCCTTGATTTTACCGAATACGAACGCTTTGAGCGGGAATATAATCATAAATTGCTGGAAAGGGACAGGTTGGATGAAAGGCTGCAGGATCTGAACAAAAATCTGGGCGGTTTAGAAAGTAAAATTCAGAATATCAACAAGCAGCTTGATAATTTGGCGCAGCAAGAACAAGAAGAGCAGCAGTTATTAATCAAGTTGGAGGAGCAGCTGGATGAAGATATTTTAGAACAGTGCCGGCACAAGTGGGAAAAAGAAACGCAGGAGCGAAACCCAGAGGTGCTCTATCAAAATTACAGCAGGAACCGGGACGGGATCAATACCAGGATCAACAACCAGAGAAATAAATTGATTAAAATGCGGACCGAGTATGTCTATAGCTATAATTTCCCGGGCGATCCCGAAAGCCAGGATAACTGCACTTTCAACCAGCGCTACCGGACTTTAATCGATAGCCACCTGCAGGATTATGAAAAGCAGGCCCGGGAAGCGCGGGAAAAAGCGGAACACAGCTTCCAGGAACATTTTATAGCCCGCCTGGGTGAATACATCAAGCTGGCCCGGGAAGAAATCAAGGAATTGAACCGGGCTTTGCAGGGGATGCGGTTTGGCACCGAGGAATACCGTTTCAGCCTTATGGCCAAAACGGAAACCAAGCACTACTATGATATGATCATGGATTCCGGGGTTTATGAAGGATCAATATTTAGGCCCGCCTTTTATGAAAAGTATGGCGATGCCATCAATGGTCTATTTAATGAAATTGCTAACCGGGATAGCGAGCTTCAAGAAACCATGCATGCGCTTACCGATTACCGTACCTACCTGGATTTTGATATTATAATCACCGATCAAATGGGTAATAAGAGCAGCTTTTCCAAGGTGGCCCGGGACAAATCCGGTGGAGAAACCCAGGTCCCCTTCTATGTGGCCATCCTGGCCTCTTTTTACCAGGCCTATCAGCTCTACCGCAAGAGCGACACTCTGCGCCTGGTGGTTTTTGACGAAGCTTTTAACCGGATGGATGCCGACCGGATTGAAGAAGCGATTCGGTTTATGCAAAAGCTGGGCTTCCAGGCGATGATAGTGGCACCAACCGGCCGGATCCAATTAATAGTTCCCTATATGAATACCAACCTGGTGGTGATGAAAGAAAACTTCTCCAGCTTTATTGAAAAAGTAACGCGCAAGGAATTGATTGAAACGGGGCAAAAAGCAGAGATGCGGCAGGCTAAGGGGGGGTAACTCAATAGTTACGGCAGCGGTGCTACCCGGAGAGGGTGATTATTTAACTATTCATTTCTGCAAACCCGGTATGTTTTTAACTTCGATGTCAGCAAGTTTTAGGGGAGATTATTGTAAATCGGGATTTGAAATCCACTTAAAGGGCAATGCATGTTATGGAGCGGGGATTTATAAATGCGCAAAATAAAACTCAGTAACCTCCAAAAAGAAATTTTAAATAACCTCCTGGACCGTTACGAAAAACGCCGGGATTACGGAACTAGCCAGAAAAATAGACGTAGAACTATGTTAAAAATTAACGCCCGCAGTTTCCCTGATTATTACCATGCCAGTGACAGCAGTTACCGCCTCCTGTTCAACTCGGAAGCGCAGCAACTGGAGCAAGAAAGCTTGATTTCCTTGGAGTGGGAAAGGTTTAATAAGGGAGAATATTTGGAGCGCGTAGCCCTTGATGAAGACAATCTTGAAATTATTTACGAACTTCTTAAACGCAGATCGAAAAAAGAGCTGTATCGATCTGCCGCTCAAATAATGGAAAAGTGGAGTGAGGGGGCGCCTCCCGAACTGGCGCATTTCTACAGTCGTGTACTTTCCGATCTGGATCAGCTAAAAACACTGCCAGCTTCGATTAAACCGGGGCGCGAAAAGGAGATGATCCAGCTTTTACAAGGGCTCCATGCTTTTTTTGAGCCCAGGAGAAGCGAGATTCCCAAGCGCTTGCTCAGTGTGCGCTTGTACGGCAATTCCAAACTCTGGCAGGAACTGGAAAGATCTATCGTCGAGATACTGAAAGCCTACTGCTTGAGTGAAAATGAAGCAGCCAGGGGTCAGGCCGAAATACTTGCTGAAAAAGGGATCGTTGATAATCCGACCCATATTAATCTTTCCGGGCCGTTAGTTATTTCTACAAAAAAAGGTCGGGTAGATTTATCTGCCTTTTATCCCGATCTCGGCCTCTCGTCAGAAATGGCCAAAGAATTACAAATTAAAGCATGTAGGGCCGAAGCCGTTATTACCGTTGAGAACAAGACTTCTTTTTATCACTATCTCTACAATGCTCCTGACGACCATTTAGTCCTGTATCTCGGTGGGCACCATAATCCACCCCGCCGGGAACTACTTCAAAAGCTCTATCATTATCTGCAAAAAAATAATCCCCGGGCCTGCTTTTATCACTGGGGAGATCTAGATTTGGGCGGTATAACCATCTGGTATGCCCTGGTAGAAAAAACGGGCATTTTCTTTCAGCCAATTTATATGGATGTAAAAACTTACCTTAAGCATCTGGATCAAGGGCAGCCATTTGATGAAAATTATGGTTATAAGTTGAAGCAGTTATTGACTGACCCCGCCCTGGAGATATTTCATCCTCTTATTCAAAAAATGCTGGAGCACAGGTTGCGCCTGGAGCAGGAAGCTGTAATCCTATAAGTTGATTAATCATGGGGATAAACGGATTTCAGCCTGCTCCTGGGAGAGGAGCTCAGTAATCTTTCTTGCTACTGTAACAAATAGTTGTTATTAGTATGCGAATAAACGAGCTGCTCGTTGTGACCAGGCTATCAATGTTATAATAACTACAGGACAATCTTAAACAGCAGTGTTCGACAAAATAGCTGTTAATTGATATATGCAAGGAGCTATGGTGATGGTTGATAAACAAAGACATACCCTTTCTGAAGAAAATAAGAGAGCAATAAAAGATATAATTAAGGAAAAACTTCAGGAGAATCCATATATTCTTTTTGCATTTGTCCATGGTTCATTTCTTGAAAGCGAATTGCCCTTTCATGACATCGATATTGCGATATATTTGGAGGAAGGCAGTTTCAGATCCGACTATGTGGATTTTTGCCTGGTTCTTTCCATGCAGTTAAGTTCCCTGGTAGGGATTAAAGTAGACGTCCATACCTTAAACAATAGCAGCCTTGGATTTCGCCATGAAGCAACCAGGGGAGAGTTTTTATTTACAAAAGATGAGGAAGATGTTTCCTGGAAGAAAACCTGAGAGACCTTTTACATATTTCCTGAAGAAAGGCAGCCCTGCGCAGGGGGTCAACGAAGCTTTAACAAGTTGGTAAAAAGAATAATTTTGAGCGCTTGCTGAACAAGTATAGCCCTCTCTGATTTTGTTATCCCAAGTTGCATATTAGTTATAGCTGCCGAAAGTTTTACCGGATCGGGGATTGCAAAAGCCCCGGCCTGGTAAATACGATTCATGTTTCCGGGGCTGCTTTCTGGTCTAATTGTAGTCTACTTCAGCTACCAGTTATACTGAATTATATTTTTTCTTGGATCCGTCTTGGATATAATTGTTCTTTTTAGCACTTTTTCCGGGCTTTCTATGGTGTCCCTGTTTTTTGCGGTTTTTCCCGGGTTTGTTTTTCTTTGTCGTCCATAAATCTGCATCAGTAAGATGGACAGGAGTCTGATCGGGTTCCTTGGTCAGCAGTTTTAGGGCTGCAGCTAAAAGGTTTGCTGCCTGGGAATCTTCCAGCAGTTTAAGTGCTGTTCCCTTATATGGCAAGTGCTCATCTGTTTCGATTACCTGAAACAGCTTGCCGGCTGTCAGGCGCTGCTGTTCCTCTACCGTTTCGCTGATAGTGGGAACCGGCTTTCGGATTATATTTCTTTTTATCGAGCGTTCAATCAATTCAATATGGCTCATCTCGCGGCTTGATGCTAATGTGGCGGCGATGCCCGGTTTGCCTAATCTTCCGGTTCTTCCAATCCGGTGCACATAGCTGTCGGGATCCTGGGGGATATCAAAGTTGTAGACGTGGGTTACAGATCCGATGTCTAAGCCTCTTGCGGCCACATCGGTGGCAACCAGTATTTCCGTAGATCCATTTTTAAATTTATGCATGGCGCTATCTCTTTGGGGTTGGGTGAGGTCACCATGGATAGCTTCTGCGAAATAACCGCGTTTGATCAGGGCATCTGAAAGTTCATCTACTCGACGCTTGGTCCTGGCAAATACAATTGCCGCTTCTGGTGAATGTAGATCAAGCAGCCGGCAAAGGGCATCAAATTTTTCTTTTTCATGGACCTTGTAACAGTATTGTTCGGTACTGGAAACGGTAATTTCTTTTGCCTTAATCCGAATAAATTCCGGTTCCTGCATGAAGCGGTGGGCCAGATCCTGAATAGGCTGGGGCATTGTAGCTGAAAAAAGCATAGTTTGACGTTTATCCGGCACATCGGACAGGATGGTTTCTATATCTTCCCGAAAGCCCATGTTGAGCATTTCATCAGCTTCATCAAGAATAACCGTGGTAAGGTGCTGCAGGCGAATTAATTTTCTGCGCATATGATCCATCAAGCGGCCCGGTGTGGCCACGATGATTTGCGGTTTGTTTTTCAGCGCTTTGATTTGCCTTTCAATATTTTGCCCACCATATATTGGGAGGGCCCGAATTTTACTATAATGCCCGAGGCTGTTTAATTCTTCAGCTACCTGGATTGCCAGTTCCCTGGTAGGAGTAATAACAAGCCCCTGAATAACACCCTGGTGAGGATCACATTTTTCAATGATCGGAATTCCAAAGGCCGCTGTCTTTCCAGTCCCGGTTTGAGCTTGCCCGATGATATCTTTTCCTTTCAGGGCAATCGGTATTGCCAGCTCCTGGATGGAAGTAGCTTCTTCGAATCCCATGCTGGAAACTGCCTTGATAAGCGCATTGCTTAATCCAAACTCATAAAATGTTGACATCTATAAAAATAATCCTCTCTGATCTTAAATTTAAAGTTAATTTATCTTTTTGCTTTAAAGCCGGATAGTATGCCGGCTTTTCACTTAAAAATGAGGGCATTTCCATAACGACCGGAAATGCCCTCATTTTTCTTTTTTGCTATACTCTTAGTTTAAATTATATAGCGACAACGTTTGCTGCCTGCGAACCGCGGTTGCCTTCGACTACATCGAATTCAACTGTTTGTTCTTCGTCCAAAGTTTTAAAACCGTCACTTTGGATTGCAGAAAAATGAACAAATACATCGTTGCCTTCTTCTGTTTCGATAAAGCCGTAGCCTTTATCAGGGTTGAACCATTTTACTTTACCTTGCATCGTATAACACTCCTTCGCTTAGAATTAATCAAAAAGAGG
>Ga0207421_10008603_pt1 | contig 10546 bp, 17 predicted proteins | sample SodLakKL_010_SED_4_FD_187542 | JGI IMG/M metagenome (GOLD analysis project Ga0207421, IMG submission 187542) | Alkaline sediment microbial communities from Lake Tanatar, Kulunda Steppe, Russia - 8KL_010_SED (SPAdes) (version 2) | ecosystem: Environmental > Aquatic > Non-marine Saline and...
TTATTCAATATTTAGATGAATTTGATGATTATGAAGTTGTTAATTATACTTATTTTCACGTTAATCCAAATGAAAAAGTTAAGAGGTTTTTAAGAGAATGAAGACATGATTAAAGAAAATAAAAAACAACCTATTTTTGAACAGAACCGAAAAATAAAAAGATTTATAAACGTTTAAATTCATAAATTAATTATGAGTGCAGAAATAAAAAATATTATATCAAAAAATAAAGAAATATCTAAGTCTTTGAAAAAATTCAGAGAACTTAATAGAGAAGAGGGGAAAATCCTTGATAAGGATTGGAGCAAATTATCAGATAAAAAAATAATAGAATTAGATAAGAAATCAGATAGAATAAGTTCAAAAATGGCTAAACATTATACTAAAATAAGAAATTATTTAGTTAAAAATGGTATAGATAAAAAAAAAGCGCATAATTTCATAATGAATAAAGAATTTTTTAAAGATACTAAATAATTTTTTTAATTTAATTTCATATTTATAATTCTATATAATTTTTCAAATTAATAAATATTGCCAATTTCATATTTGTAGTCCCATTTACGAAATAAATTATAATTGATTGTCTAAATAACATAGTTTTTTCATTAATCCAATACCCTAACATTTCCAATTTTTACAAATATTAGAAAAGTTTATAAATGTAGAACTAGATACTTATAATATGGGAAGAACTAAACTTGATACCTTAAGAAACAAATTATGGCTTGATTGGGATGAAGTGCTAGAAGAACAACAAAAGGATAATATATTAGATTTATTCAAATTGGAGATAAAAGAAAATGAAAAAAATAAATATAAATGCTAGGGGAGCGTATGGTTCTGCTAAAGATAAGGCACTTACACCAACTCAAAGAGTTAGTATATACAAGAATATATCTGATAAAACTAATAAAGTTATATTTGTGCTGGGAGCGTATGCTGGAATGCGTGTAGGAGAAATTGAGCAATGTCGCAAAGAATGGTTGTCGAGGGAATACATAGCAGAGCAAGAAATCTTAGCAATTACAATTCCTAATGAATGTAGAAACGTTAAGAATAAAAAATCTATCTGGCGTCCAAAAACAAAAAGAGGTAGAACTACATATATATTAGACAAGGATAAATGGCTTGAGGTTGAGAGTTACTTTGAGAGTAATGAATTTATCCCTATAACAACTAGATCTATGCAAAACAGATGTTATAATATGACTGGTGTTAGTATTCACTCACTTAGAGCAACAGCTCAAAACTATTTCAAGTATGAATTACAATTAATTCCAGAGGTGATTGCTTCAATGCTTGGACATAGAGATGTGAGGACTACTATTCAACACTATAACACCATGAATAGAAGTCAAACCGAAAGTTACTTTGAACAAAAATTAAAAAATGACACAAAAAACACTTAACACATATAGAGAAGAATTTCAAGAATTACGTGAGAAGCAAAGAATTAACGTTGCTCAATACAATAGAAAAAAAAATAAAGAGACAAAACGTAAGGTCATGAATGAAAAAATCATCCCACTTGAAATCAAAATAAATAATTTATAGATATTATTTATATTCCACAAACTGTGAGAAGAAATAATAAGCACCAATTAAGACAAAAACAAATATTATCAAAGAGATTACAATTTCGTTACTAATTATATTTGAAAAAACTTGTGAATAATAATTTAATGTTTCTCCTGTTAATTGTTCCATTTGTCTAATAATTTTTCTTCTATTTGTTCTTTATTAATGTTTTGTTCATATATGGGATTAAAAATTTCACCATCACATATAAATAATTGAGTTTTTGTAATATTTGAAACATACTCTTTAGAATTATCAGGACATAAAAAATATTTTTTTCTATCTTCTAAATTATAATTAATAAGAAATGTCAAGCTAATTAATAAAATTATAATACTAATCATTATTTTAGTTTTGAATCTCATGGTATAAAGTTATTAGTTAATTGTTCTATCACAAATCCTAATCCATTTAAAAATAATTCAGGATAAAATAAAATAGTTCCTATAATAATTAAGAAAAAAACCAACTTAAAATTAATTCTCGATAATAATGAAGGTTTATTTTTATCCTTTTTTTTCCTTCCAAATTGAATTTGTATTCCCATAATAATATAACATATTTAAGACGCCACCATCTTAGCTTTAATGTCTCTAACAGTTGATCTAGCTAATCCTGTTATATGAGCAACTTCTTGTTGAGTTAATCCTTTATTTAACATATTTATAATATATTTATTTCTTTCTTCATTCTTCTTCTCTTTAGCAATTGTTTCTTCAGATTTTGTCATTTCATCTTTTTTAAATTGGTATTCATCATCATTGAAAAATATGTTTTCATAATTCATAAATGTCGAGTTTGCTTTATCAGGATAAATTCTTTTAACTATATTATATTGTCTATTTTTAAGTGCTAGATATTTATTTTTTATTTTATTCTTATCCCAAGTCATGTCAAAATACCCTCTCTTAACACCGTGAGCTTTAACATGTATCCATAAGTTTGCCATTTTAATTAATTTCCATGAGTATTCCTCAAGTTCATCAATACACATCACATATAAATGTTTCTTTTTTCGTTTTTGAATTATTTTAGTTTTGAAGGATAATCCTTTTTTACTCCTTGCCATATCTTGATTAGTAGCTCCTTCAATCGCCTCATCATATTTAATAGCTTGTAGATAGTTATCATCTTTATCAGTTAACTCTTCAAAATCTTTAGTGGTGAAAACTACGTTGTCTAAGTCATACTTTTTTTGGGTTAAATATGAATCTAACCCACATATTCCATCAGCTAATGTAGATTTCCCATCTCCTACATCTCCAGTTAAAAGAATTAATCCATGCCAATTTCTTTGTCTTCTACTATGTAACCCTTTAACTACTCCAAAAAGGAAAGGATCATATGTTAGTTGTTTATCTTCTCCTTTGTAATCTTTCAAGGTAATTGCAACTTTATTTCCTTTCTTCATTTTCCCATTATGATAGCTTTCATAGCTTTATATTCTTGAATTAATGTCTTGTCCCCGTCTGGAGTTGTATCTTCCTCAACAACAGCAGGTTTTGGTCTTAGTTCTGCCTGAACTAAATCGTTACTTATCATCTTGAAAACTTTTTTAAGTTGTTTTAGAGATGGTTGTTCATACATTTGAACATATTTATAATTTTTTTCATCTGGATTCCTGTTATATTCAGATAACAAGTTAGAATATTTTTGAGCCGATAAGTAATCTTGGTTTTTTTCTAAGATAGTTGATATTTTATTTTTATCTTTGAAATAAGGACTATATAACTCGTCCATAAATTCAAGCGAATCTAAAAACTGAAGTATAAGTCCTGGTTGTCTCTTAGCTAACCTTCCAATGTGTCCGACTTTTCTAAGTTCTTCTGCAACATCAATGAATTCTTGAGTATGATACTTGAATGATAACTCTCCATTTTGAATATTGTTATTTTCCATAATACTATTATAAATAGTTAAATATATAAATCTTATCTAACAATAAATAGTATGAGTGAAGATAAAATTAAATTCAAACGATTATCTATTCCTTTAAAAATATCTATTGTATTTTTTTGGTTTTTGTTTTTAACTTGCATATTCTTTTTCACATCTCATCTAGGTTTAATACTAATCATGGCAGAACTTGGATTGTTATAGTTAAGTTTATAAATATTAAAAAATGTGAGTGAGTATGGTACAGCAAGGGGATAGGGTTAGAGTTGGTGATAGAATAGTTAGAAGACCAACTACTCCTGCTCAGAAAGAAAGATTTGAACAAACAGTTAAAAGAGAAGAACAAAGAAAAAAAACTCAACAAAGACAAAAAAAAATTAAACAAAAAGCTCAAGAATTAGACGAAAAATTTAAAGATATTTCTAAGTTTGGCACTCTAGATAATTATGAAGAACAAATTAAAAAAGTTCCAAAAGAGATTAGAGAACAAATGCAATATAACCTTGAAAATGTTAAAAAGAAACAAAAAGAAAATATTGAAGAAATTGAAACTAGAATTAATAGAAATAAATCAAGATTAAAGTCAAGCAAAGATCGTCTTGATAGAGAACTTAATAGGAGTGATAGAGACGAGTCTAGAGTGAGACGAACTGAAGATAGAATTAGCGAAATTCAAGCAGAGATTAGAGGTTTAGAAGAAGGTAAAAAAAAATTACAACAAGGTAAATTGTTAAAACCAGATCAAGTAATTGACTTTGGAAGACAGAAAAGACAAAAAGAAAGTGCAAGACTTTCTCAATCTAAACTTAAAAGACAAAGAGAAGAGCAAGAAAAAGAGTTAGCAAAAAAATTAAGTCAAGGTAAAGGAGAAGTTACAAGAATTAAATATAGAGATGGCAAGAAAGATAAAGCTGTTTTAGCTGATGGGAATGAAGTATCATTAAGAGGATTATCTGATAAAGATAGGGAAAAAGTTAAGTTAACAACGGTTAGAAAGGGTGAAATCGAAAGATTGGCAGGTGAAGGTAAAAGTGTTGGAGAGTTAAAAGACATGGGACTGCAGATGTCTCAGATTGCAGAGATTGGTAAGATAGAGTTAAGAGATAAAATATTGAAAGGTGCTGAGGGAAGAAAACTTGAAGATAGAGAGCTGGAATTATTAGGATTTAACGAAAAACAAATTAAAGCTATTAAAGACTCGGACATAACTGTTGGTGATTTAAAAAAACAAGGTCTTACTATGCGAGACATTGCTCAGGTTGGAAGACAACGAATAAGAAATAAAATCTTAGAGAGACAAAAGATAAAAAAAATTAACAAACAATTCGGTGAGTTCCTCACTAAAAAAGCCAAAAAAGATAATACTTTAAATGAAGTTACTAAAGGAATGTATAAAATATCTCCAGAATATAAGGACAGAAAATTAAATGAAATAGATTATGTTGCACCTTTAGACAGAGGACTTGTTAAAGCTAAGGGATTTACGAGTGAAAAAGTTGAATGGTTAGATGAACAAAGACAAAAAGCTATCAGAGGAAATAATAATGCTAGAGCTGCATTGTATGGAACAGCAGTTTTTGCTGGTGCAGTTGTAGATATAGGATTAGATTTTACAACTAGTATAGTTAAAGGACTACAAGTAGTTTCAGGGACTAGAGAATTTGAACATAATTTATCTGATCTCTTGTCAACTTCTACTTCTTATGTGAAAGATTTTTCAAAAGATGATTGGAAAAATATTAAACAAGGGTTTTCACAAACACAAGACACACTAGCTCGAAGAGTTTCTCAAGGCGATCCAAGGTTACTTGCTGAGGCGGTTACATTGTTAGCACCAGTAAGAGTACCTAAAAGTATAGGGAAATTTACGGCTTCATTATCTTCTCAGGCAGGTGATATAGCAGTTGCAACAACTAATTTTAAATTGAGACAAAATCTATTAAAAGGTAGTGGGAGATATGACATTGAAGTTAGAGGATTAACTAAAGGAAATAAACCAATCGAAATTAAAGGAGCATTAACTGCAAGACCAAAAGATAAAACATTGAGAGGTAAATTAAATATTGTTGAAGGTGGTAAGAAAAGAACTTTCAATGTTAATCTACGTGATGAACCGGGTCGGTTTGTCGATAGAAGGACTGGAATTACAATTCCTAAGTTAGAGAGAAAATTAGAAGGAGTTCAAGCAAATGTAGTTTTAAGAAAAGAAAATATAAACTCAAAAAAAGGCATAACAAATAGATTATCTGAAGGAGTTGTAACTCAAGGAGATAGAGCAGAACAAAAGATTAGAGCTATTGCAACCCCTAAACATGTTTCAGAAGTAACGACAAAAAAGGAGATGAATTTTGAACTATTTTTAGGTTCAAAAGAAGGTAAAAAATATAGAGATTTTAGAGAAACTAATGTTGCAAGACAACTTCCAAAAACAATAAATCAAAAACAATCAAAAGATAGAACTCTTGGCGATTGGGATAGATTAGTTAAGTTTTTAGAGTTCATCCAATACGATAAAAAAATAATTGAAGGATTTGATAGGAGAACTTGGATGGCTAGGTTACTGGGGATGAACAGAAATGAAGTTAACAAGGCAATTAAAAGGTTTGACAAAGATTTTAGAGATGGTTGGATTCTCCAAAGAGCAACTCAAAGAGCTACTGGGAGTTATGAAACAATTAATCCTGTTAGGTTTTATATTGGTCCAAGTTTTGTATTTTCAAATAAAGGAAAAAAGGCGAGAGAGTTACTAAATATAGAGAGAGGAAGAGTTAAAACGCCTCAAACCATTAAACTACCTGACATTAATTCTTTAATTCGTATCCCGTCAAGATTGCCTAAGGGTACTCAAATCCCTGCACAGTTTTTAAGAACTGCCATTATGTTAGGGATAGCAGAAAAATATAAGTTTCGTAACGTTACATCTGCTCAGAAAACTAAATTTATTCAATCATTGACAAACTTACAACTTAGACAAAGAGAAACTCAACAACTTAGAACACCTAGAAGAGCAAGAAAAACTAAACAACTTCAAAAAGTAAAACAACGTTTAACCTCCAAATTAAAATCTCCTAAACCTAAACTAAAAAAAATACCTAAACAAGTTCAAAGACCTATAATTCCAAAGATACCTAGGAGACCACCTCGTCCACGTAGATTAAGGTTTCCTACGACAAACCTTCAAAGACAAGATAGAAAGGTTGATGGATATATAATTAAAGTTAGAGATGGCGATAAAGGAACAAACTTGATAATGGAAACCGAAAATGTTTTACCATTACGAAGATCAGCTAACATTGCAAGAAGATTTATCAAAAAAAACAAAGATGTATTGAAAGGAAAAGTGAATTACAAATTAGTTAGAAAAGCAAAAACTAATGTCAAAGACTTAGATAAAGTTGAATTAGAAGATAAATTCACAGGAACATTTATAGAAGCTAAATTAAAAAAATAATTAAAAAGTGATTAAATTAGAAAAAAATCACGTATCATTTATATATTAGAAAAAATAAATAGTATATACATGGCAATCATGGAAAGTCTCAAAAAAGGGATGAAACTTGTTGTGTCCTTTGTAGGACTCTTCATTTCATTCTACGCTTTGCTTTTCATCGGTTTGCTTGTGGTAGGTGTTATTGCTAACACTGCACTCTCAGGAGATATTACTGTGTCTAACCAGACAAACACTACTATCTCTGATACAGAGGAAGGATTTACCTCTGCAGTGGAAACAATTCAAAACCCTGTGACAATCATTATATCCTTAGTGGTTGTAGGTGTATTGATGGCAATGTTCTTCCCACAAGGATTCCAAGGTGGAACTGGTGGCAAAAAACGTGGTGGCAAAGGAGATGTTTTATAACTTCTCCCTTTGAATTTAATGATTAGTGTATTCATTTTTAAACAATTTTTTTACACAATAAAGTTTATAAATAACAAAAATAGTTCTATTTTATGGTTGAGACTAGAAGCCATGATTATGATGATTATGAAGAAGATACTATGTCTAAATATGAGGATGATTTAGAAAATGATGATTTGAAAGATCCTCTTAATGATGAACCTATGAACTCAGGAGAGAGTTTAAAATCACAAAACGCCATAGATAAATTATTTTCTCCTGAAGATTTCTTGATGTCGCTAAGACGGGCAATGTTGGGAGACAAGATAGTTAACGGTAAATATATTTCAACTGGGAACGGCATCGCTAGAACTCCTACAATTGATAAAATTATTAACTCTCTTAGGTCTGTTATTAACATTGAAAACATGTTATCAGGTAAAACAGACGAAGAAATTAAATTTATATTACTTGAAAAAAATAAAGAAGTAATATATATGATGTATGATGATCCTTCAGTTGACGAGGACGAAGTTGAACATTTGTCTAATATTTTAGATCATAGTGTTGAAATGTTTATGGGTATTGTTCAAAGTGGAGATGGATCTGAAGCTGCGAGACAAATCTTAACTGGTAATTACATGAGATTAAATGATAAAGGTGAAGAATATAATCCTGCGTTTAGGTTAGGTACTTCTAACTTTGATTTAATGACAATTGGTGGAAGAAGAAAGAATGAATAAAAATAATAACTCAGATATATTTGATAAAAGAATATTTAGGTTGGGATTATTATATTTTGGATCTTGTGTTTTAATTATCTTAAGTTTGTTTCACTCGCAGTACTGGACAATATTGTTAGCACCAGTAATATTTTATCTGGGTGCAATGGCAAGAGGATATAACAGGATTAAAGGCATGTACAAAGTTCATGAAACAAATAAAATAGTTAAAGATTTAAAAAAAGTTTAAAATGTTTAAAACAAATAAAAATAAAGATTTAAACGCTTACGATAAAGGTAAAAAGACAAGTGCAGCAGAGTATAACATACATATATATGAAGCTCTAGGTAACACACCTAGGAAAATTAAAACATTTACTGCTAAGAGATGGGTTGATGAAGATGATCTAATTCCTTATCTGTATTACAAAGACGAAAAAAATAAAGTTGAATGGTTAGAAGTATTCCCCGAAAAAGTTAAAGATTTCGTTAAGGAATCAAAGCAAGACATTGAAAAAAAGTTAGAAAAAAAATACAAACAACTTGAAGAAGAGAAAAAGAAAGAAGTTCCTGAAGTTAATTTCAAAGACATTGAATATGAAATTATGAAATGTCAAGCTAAACTTAGAACATTTAATTATTCTCATAATACATCATATATTAGTTTAGATGAAAATAATGTTCCTGAGTTCTTTTTCAAGCGTGAGGGCTCTACATACCATCCGTTTAAATGGGATTTAGACACTTCTACTATATATACTCCCAGTGACAACAAGAAGAAGTCAGCTACAATTGCACTTAGAAACAAGGAAACAAAATACAATTCAACACCGATAAGCCATAAAATACTTAGCATGGTATTTATAGGGATTGCTTTGATTGCAATGTTAGGTAGTGGTTGGATAATGTATAAGTCAGTTGATAGTTATTCTGAGAGTGAAATTAATCAAGCTATATCTGCATGTATGCAAAACTATAACCAGATAGTTAGTAACACTCAGGAACAAAGTGAAAGCATATCTAACATTATAAATAATTTGGAAGATAGGATAGTCATAGAAGAATCAGATACTAGTGATAATGATCCTCCTGAACAATTTGAATAAATAAATATATAAATAATAAAAATTATAAATACGTAAATGGTAAATTCAACAGAGTTAGTTCGTGAAGTATTAAATGCTCAATTAGAGTTTAACGCGAAGATTATTTTTTTTATTATTTTATTTGTATATTTACTTTGGATGTTATGGTATTCTTACAAAATAGTACCTGAGATTTCAAAATATGATAAAGTCATGTTATCAGAGTTACTTATTGCGGCATATCTTAGAATTATTAGTGTTATATTTTTATTTTTTTATCCTTTATACACTTTAGTTTTTATGTTTCAAGGTGTTGCATTGGAACTAATAATGCGATATTTATTCATTGCATATGGAATTACAACAACTCTTATAGCCTTATTTGTGATGATATTTGGTTTTGAGAAGTTTTTGAAATTATTTGGAGTGGACTTATTTAAGCAAGGTTCAATGAAAAAAGATGTTAGGAGAGGTAGAAAATGACAAAGATTGCTCAAAGAGATAAATTCAAGTTAGGAAATTCTCAGGTGCAACAAAAGTTAAATTCAAAAGAATTTATCAATGCAGTTGAAAAAATTCAAAAACATCTTCAAAGGGAGGTTAACACTGAGTTTGGCAAGAATGCACCTACTATAAGTTATGCATATGCAACGCAGTACATATACGATAATTATTTAAAAGGTCAAACCATAAAATAATATAATGGATAAGTTAGGTGTGTCAAAGTTTATGCAATTAATTGTTGGAGTTCCTATTATAATAGTTATGTCAATGGTTGGTATACTAGGTTTGTTTGCAATAGGGGAAACATATATTATATCTAACATTGCAGAGATAACTGAAGACACTGCCGAGTTAAGTAACGTTGATCAAAGATACATTAATGAGATGGGTCAAGTTCAACAGAATTATGACGATTCTCAATTTCCTTTCGAGTTACTTTTTTCTTTAGTTTTAATTAGTGCATTTATAGGTAGTTTATTTATAGCAATTAAGGCAAACCCTCTACCTACATTTAGTTTTCTCGGATATGCTTCAGTTGGAATGATGGTAATGTTACTTATAATTGTATTTTTAGATCAGTTTTTAAGTTGGTTTGTGAATGATTTCTTTTACGCTATATTTGAGTCATCGCCTAGAATTCCACTTATTACTTGGTACTTCGAAAACTTATCTCTTGTGAGTTCTATTTGGTTTGCAGTATTATTATTCTTGAACCAAGTAGAATTAACATTAGGACAATCTCAAGCAGGAGGTGGTTTTCAAGAATGAAACTATTAAAATTATTAGGAATTGTATTTATATCGTTGATATTAGGAGTAGTAAGTGTATCAGCTCAAGTAACAGATGAAGACTTAAGAAGTGGTTCTCAATTGTATTATACATTTGATGACAATTTTATATCAGGTTCTACAATACTTGAT
>Ga0207421_10008605_pt1 | contig 10544 bp, 8 predicted proteins | sample SodLakKL_010_SED_4_FD_187542 | JGI IMG/M metagenome (GOLD analysis project Ga0207421, IMG submission 187542) | Alkaline sediment microbial communities from Lake Tanatar, Kulunda Steppe, Russia - 8KL_010_SED (SPAdes) (version 2) | ecosystem: Environmental > Aquatic > Non-marine Saline and...
AATTTACACCATACATAACCTCAAATATCAGGGGATCTTTGGCCCGGAAATTATTCCCGATGTTCTGGGGATTGATTACAGTTACTGGCAGGATGGCAGTATCCGTCATGATGGACTGGTCAATTTCATGAAGGCTGGTATCATGCATGCTGATAGGATCACCACAGTCAGCCAGACCTATGCCGAGGAGATTAAAACCCCTGATTATGGAGAAGGGCTGGATTATGCTTTAAGAATGCGGGGAGATGATCTGGAGGGCATAGTTAACGGGATCAGCCATCAGGATTTTAACCCTGCTACCGACAGCGAGCTTTTTGCCAGTTTTGACCGGGAAAATTTTGCCGGTAAGCAGAAAAATAAAACAGGCCTGCAGAAAATGCTGGGGCTGCCGGTGGATCCGGATAAAAAAGTCCTTTCCATAATTTCCCGGCTGGTGGAGCAGAAAGGGCTGGATCTGGTGCAGTATGTTGCTGAAGACTTTCTGGAGCCAGATCTGCAGTTTGTGGTGCTGGGCACCGGCCAGCCTGAATATGAAAACTTCTTCCGTTATCTGGAGATGAGACATCCCGAGCAGGTGGCGGTGGAGATTAAATATGATTTTGATCTGGCCAAAAAGATCTACGCCGGCTCGGATTTCTTTTTGATGCCTTCCCGCTTTGAACCCTGCGGACTGGGACAGCTTATTTCCATGAGATACGGTACTGTGCCGATAGTCAGGGAAACAGGTGGGCTCAAGGACACCGTGGAACAGTACTCCGGAGAAGAGGGTAATGGTTTTGCCTTTCGGGAATACAGCAGAGAGGCGCTGCTGACAGCGGTAGAGTCGGCGGTGAAACTGGCCCGGCAGCCGGAGAAGCTGAAGGATCTGCAGCAGAGGGTAATGGGTCTTGATTTCAGCTGGAAAAGAGCAGCTCGTCAGTATGATAAACTTTATGAGGAATTACTGGAGGATGAAACCTTGCGGAATAAAGCCCGGAGCGGCGAGGAGAAATCAGCGGGGAAAACTTCCCCCCAGAAGAGAACTCAGACTAACAGGAAATCCAGGGATAATAAATTTGATCTGAATAAAGTTACCAGAAAGAAGCTGCTTTCGATTAAAGGCATAGGCCCTTCCTTTGCCGATAATATTCTCAATTACCGGCGCCGTCAGAAGGGGTTTAAATCTCTGGAAGAGCTTAAAAAAGTCCAGGGAATCGGTGATAGCCGTTTTGTCCGATTGAAGGATAATTTTTTCTTGTCCTAACTTAAGGGAGTGATAGCGTGCTGGAGGCTAACCGCTCTGAACTGGGAATTATGAAGATTGCTGATGAAGTGCTGGGTATAGTGGCCGGCATTGCCATTCTGGAGGTTGAGGGTGTGGCTGCCATGAGCGGCGGTCTGGCAGGTGGGATTGCAGAGATGCTGGGCAGGAAAAATCTCTCCAAGGGTATTAAACTCGAGAATTCCGAGCAGGGTCTTAAAGTTGAAGTAAATATTATAGTGGAATTTGCTGTCAATATACCCCGGTTGACCGGAGAAGTGCAGCGGCAGGTGGCGGAAAGAGTGGAAAGAATTACTGGTGCCCGGGTAGCAGCGGTTAATGTAAATATTGAAGGTGTCCATCTCCGGGAAGAGGAAGGAGACACGGGAGATAAAGAGGAACGGGAGAAACAGCCCGATAAAAAGGATGATTCTTAATAAAGGATGATTCGATGATTCTTATGACCGGGGAGGCAGGCCGGAAAGATGCTGAGAAAATTACTGCAACCTAAATTTATTCTGGCCTTTCTACTTTTTTTGCTGCTGCTGGGTGGCGGCCTTTATTACTGGTTGAATATCAGTTATGGCCCGGAAGAGGAAGCTTTGCTCTATCTGGAGCCCACCTCCAGCTATGAAGTTTTAGAAGAGGAAGACTACTTTGCCTTCCTGCCCGGTGAGTCAGCAGCTGAGTTTGAGAGGGGATTTATTGTCTATCCCGGAGGCCAGATTCGGGTTGAATCCTACTCTGCCCTGGCAGCTGAACTGGCCAAGAGAGGCTATCTGGTTTTTCTGGTACAGATGCCCTATGAACTTGCCATTCTGGGCTGGTCCCGGGCAGAAAATGTTGTCCGTGAGTATCCGGAAATTTCAAACTGGTACCTGATCGGACATTCCCTGGGAGGAGCAATGGCGGTTCGTTTTCTGAAAAGGGAAACTCCCGAAAATTTTACCGGGCTGGTTCTGCTGGGAGCTTATCCTGCTGCTGCTGATGATATTTCCGATCTGAATTTAAATGCACTTTCCCTATATGGCAGTGAGGATCGGGTCATGGATGGAGAGCTTTTCCGGGAACGTCAGAACCTGCTGCCTCCTGACACTCAATTCAGGGAAATCCCCGGGGGAAATCACGCTGGTTTCGGTCAGTATGGGGAGCAGGAGGGGGATGGCCGGCCTGAAATCTCTTTTGAAGAGCAGCTGGAAAAAACAGTAAAATCAATCCTGGATTTAATTGACTGATTTTCAGGTCTTATTTCAGGCATTTATATTTCAGTTATTCAGGCTTTTAGCTTCGGCAGTAAACTGGCTTTATTAAACTAGGCCTGCATTATACCAGGCCAGCAGGGAAAACAGGATTTTTTAAATTCTCTGCTTGCTGGTTGATATGAAATAGGATATAATATTTACAACTTCAACCTACTAAAAATTAAATACCCGGCCGGGGCCGGGCTTATTTTTTTGTTTTGTGTCGGAATCTTCCGGGTATTGAAATTTACATAGGGTTTTATTTTACAGCCTATTATATTTTAAATAATAAGGATTTTTTGAACATTTTATTTAGCAATCTGAACAAGCTGAATTAAATTAGGAAAAAGATAAGATTAACTGGAATAATACGAACAGGGAAAAGATTTATAATCATTAATTAAAAGATTAATCATTAGTTAAAAGATTGCAGCAAGAAAAAGTCTGGGAGGTAATAACATGAGCGAAGTTAAGCAGATAGAATTTGATCTGGCGATCCTGGGAGCCGGTCCCGGGGGATATGTGGCAGCCCTGCAGGCAGCCAAACTGGGTGCTGAGGTAGCCCTGATTGAAAAGGAAAATATTGGAGGCACCTGTTTGAACTGGGGATGTATTCCGACCAAGGCCCTGATAAGTTCGGCTGAGTTATATAAAAAGGCCCGGCAGGCTTCCAGTCTGGGGGTTAATATTGCCGGTGCTTCCTTTGATTTTACCGGGATGATAAAAAGAAAAGATAAAGTGGTTACCAGGCTGGTCAGGGGGATAGAATATCTGCTGGAGAACGAAGGAGTTACCGTTTTTGAGGGCGTGGGAGAATTTGTCAGACCAGGTGAGATTACGGTTACCGGAGACAACTACTGTCAGGAGATCAGGGCTAAAAAAGTGATAATAGCTACCGGATCCCGGGCCTCCCGCCTGCCGGTTCCAGGCATGGATCTCCCCGGTGTGATTGGCAGCCGGGAAGCCATGGCCCTGGAAGAGCTGCCTGAAAAGATGGTAATTGTGGGAGGCGGGGTAATCGGTATGGAATTTGCCTTCTTATTTGCCAGCCTGGATGTTGAGCTGACCGTGATTGAGTTTATGGATGATATTCTGCCGGAGATGGACGGCGATATCTGCAAGGAGCTGAAAAGGTCAGCCCGGCGTCAGAAAATTAAACTTCATACTTCCAGTGAGGTCCAGAAAATTTCCAGAACTGAGGATGAACAGGAGAAACTTCTGGTTAACTTTGTTGAGGAGGATGAGGAAAAATTTATTCCCACTGAGATGGTTCTGGTGGCAGTCGGCAGAGTGCCTGATTTCACCGGGCTGGATCCTGAAGCTCTGGGGCTTGACTGTCAGGAAACAGGCCGGGGAATTGAAGTCAATGAGAGAATGGAGACCTCTGTGGATAATGCCTATGCTATCGGCGATGTTACCGATAAAATTTTACTGGCCCATGTGGCCATGCATCAGGGTATGGTGGCTGCTAAAAATGCCTGTGGCCGGGAAAGCAGCATGAGCTATGAGGCAGTACCCTCTGCCATTTTCACCGATCCGGAGGTGGCCACTGTGGGACTCAGCGAGAAGGAGGCTGCCAGTCAGGGAGTTGAAGTTGAGGTGGGGAGATTTCCCTACAGTGCCAACGGCAAGGTGCTGGCTGCTGGAGAACGTCAGGGTTTTGTGAAGATATTGCAGGAGAAAGAGAGCGGCAGGGTGGTTGGTGGAGCCATAGTTGGTCTGCATGCCACTGACTTAATTGCTACTCTTTCGCTGGCCGTAGAAAATAATCTGACAGCTGCAGAGATAGGGGAGACGATCTTTGCCCATCCCACCACGGCTGAAGTTATTCACGAAGCAGCCCTGGGACTGGAAGGAGGTGCACTACACTATAGTGAGTGATCTCAATCCGAGGGTTATTTATTCCGAAAACTATAATCCCTGGTTCAATCAAGCTCTCGAAGAGCATCTTTTAAATAATGTTAAAGAAGGAGAAATAATTCTTTATTTGTGGCAAAATGAGAAGACTGTGGTAATCGGCCGGAATCAGAATGCCTGGCGGGAATGCTGCTGTACCTGTCTGGAGAGAGATGGGGGTAAGCTTGCCAGGCGTTTATCCGGGGGAGGGGCTGTTTTTCACGATCTGGGCAATCAAAATTTTACCTTTATAACCAGGCAGGAAAACTATGATGAGGAAAAGCAGCTGAAGGTAATTCTTGAGGCAGTTCGCAGCCTGGGAGTTGAGGTCGAACTTTCCCGGCAGAATGATCTTTCCTATCATAATCTGAGATTTTCCAGAAATGCCTATTATTTTACCTCCGAGAGGGCCCTCCATCACGGGTCAATTCTGGTTAATACCGATCTTAAACTGATGAGAAACTATCTGGATGTATCTCCAGAGAGAATCTATGCCCTGAAGAAAGATTCGTCTCGGGAAAAGGAAATCAATCTGGCCAAAATTAATACTGATATTACCGTAGCCGATCTCTGCCACAGTTTGGAAGATTCCTTTTACCATTATTTTGGCTGGCCCCAGGAGTCCCCAAAATTTATTGATCCGGAACTCAGAGAGGAGTTCAGCGAGCTTTACCGGAAGTTTGCCAGCTGGGAGTGGCGCTTTGGCAGGACCCCTAAATTTGATATGAGTTTTAAAACCCGCTTTGACTGGGGGGGAATTGAGCTTGGTCTGGAACTTGAAGAGGGGAGAATAGAATCAGTAAACATTTTCAGCGATGCCATGAATGTTCACCTGATAAAGGAACTGGAAGAAACTCTCAGGGACTGCACCTTTAATCTCACTGCCATGTATAATGCCCTGGAGGAACTTGTTGAATTTTACGGAGAAGAAGATAAAATCATGGAGCTGGCAGAGTGGCTGGTGGAAAGAGATTTATAGAAGTTAAGAACAATAATATTCAATGATTTAGGAATACTTGACAATAGTTTAAGTAAATAATAGAATAATAGTAGTAATCTTGGGATAGAAATCAGATGAAAATAGACTTATTTGCTTAAATTTTTACAAATCCAAGGAGGGAGAAATATGAGCGGAGAATACCATGAACCTCTGGAATTTTTACCACAGGAAGCCATTGAATATCATCGAATAATTAAAAGTGTTATCGAGGAACTGGAGGCAGTTGACTGGTACAATCAGCGGGCCCATGCCACTGAAGATGAACAGGTTCGCAAGATCGTTGCCCATAATAGAGACGAAGAGATCGAGCACGCCTGTATGGGACTGGAATGGCTAAGGAGAAACAGTGAAACCTGGGATGAAATGCTGCGAGAATTTCTCTTCACTGAAACGGAGATCACCTCCATTGAAGAAGAAGAGGAAGGCGGAGAAGAAGCAGAATCTGCCGAAAATAAATCGCTGGGAATTGGAAGTCTAAAGGAGGGAAAATAAGATGGTAGATATACTTAATAGAAAGCTGGCACCCTTTCCCGAAGACACCTGGGAATTTCTTGATGAGGAAGCCAGAGAAATTCTGGAAATGAGGCTGAATGCCCGCCGGGTTGTTGATCTGGTAGGTCCGTCAGGACTGGAAACTGCCGCTGTTAACACCGGCAGAGGCCAAAAGGTGGAGAGCAGTTTTGCCGGAGCTGATTTAAGCCAGAGAGATTCGCTAAATCTGTTGGAGGTGGAGGTTTCCCTCAAGGTCAGCCGCAGGGAACTGGAAGCCTTTGCCCGGGGAGCTGAGGATGCTGATTCCGATCCGGTAAGAGAAGCTGCTAAACTGGCAGCCGAGATTGAGAATAAAGCTGTTTTCTTTGGCCTGCCTGAGGCAGGAATAGAAGGAATAATTCCGGCCTCCAGAGAAGAACATGGCAGTATGGAGCTTTCGGGAGACAGCTCAACTGCCTTTTATTCCGTAATCTTCCAGGCCAGGGAGAAGCTTTTCAAGGCCGGGGTAGAAGGGCCCTATCATCTGCTCCTGGGCGAGAAGCATTATAATCTCCTCCATGAGCTGGAGTCAGCCTGTTACCCGCTCTTCAAAAAGATCGAACAAATTCTAGGGACGGAACTTATTTTTGTTCCGGAGCTGGAGGATAACAGCGTGCTGATGGCAGCAGGAGATGATTTTGAGCTCTTTGTAGGTAAAGATATTTCTCTGGGTTATAAGGGCCATGATGAGGAAGAAGTGGAACTTTTCCTTTTTGAAAGCCTGACATTCAAAGTTAATGCTCCTGAGGCGGCCATCACTTTTGAGTAAAGTGCGGCTTGACTGCTGTCAGGCCCTGGCACTTGAGTAAGAGTTTTGTAGCTGGAAGGCTCTAAAAAATCAATTATAATCATGTAATCAAGCCCCCTCGAGTTGCTTTCTGAGGGGGCTTATTTATTGTTTTTATAGTGCTAATTTATTCCTTCAGGTTTTAATGGTATTGTGTTATATTGTCATAAAATGTGACCTTTAGCTTCATTTCTGGTTATTTTCTTCTATCCCTTCAAAACGAGCAGGGGATTCATCCGGGCCAGAGGTCTGGCCAGTTCGGTCTGCTGAAGAGAATCGATTACCAGAGAAATGTTTTTATAGGCCAGGGGGGATTCATCCAGCATGCTGCCCCCGCTGGAAGAAACGGCTTTAACCCTTCCCAGGCTGGAACGATGCTGTTCCCGGGAGATGGTTTTTTTAGCCTGGGTTCTGCTCATGCTGCGGCCGGCGCCATGAGCGGCGGATTTAAAAGCAAGTATGGTATTTTCGCTATCTTCAGAGCTGACCACATAACTGGAGGTTCCCATTGAACCGGGAATCAGGGCCGGTTTGCCCGGTGCCAGCTGGGTAGCCCCCTTGCGGTGGATTAGTACTTTCTGCTGCTTTTCGTTAATCCGGTGTTCCTCCCAGCGGGCAATATTATGGGTATGATCGTAGAAAAGCCTGAGCCGAGAACCGGGGAACAAATCACTCCAGATTTCTTTCAGCCTGTCTGTCAGTAACTCCCGGTTGGAGTAGGCAAAATTAGCAGCGCAGCCCATGGCAGCCAGATAATCCTTTCCCTCCGGACTCTCTGATGGCAGATAGGCCAGATTTTTTACCGGAAAGTTCAATTTATATTTCTGACGCCGCTGTTCGGCCAGCTTGAGATAGTCCTGGCAGATCTGATGGCCAAAACCCCGGGAGCCGGTATGGAGCATAATTACTATCTCTCCTTTAAAGAACCCGCTCTCCTCCTCAGCCCAGGCTATTTGCTGTATTTCCAGAAAATGATTACCAGAGCCCAGGGTGTTAAGCTGGGTGATGCCTCTCTCCCGGGCCTTGCTGGAGACCGCCGCCGGATCAGCTCCGGGAAAACTGCCGCCATCTTCACAGTTTTCTGGCCGAACTGAGTCGATTATCCCCATTTTGTGGAGGGCCGGTATCCCTTCACCGAGTATCCGGTTGAATTCCCGGGAAGAAAATTTCAGTTTAGAGCTTTGGCCGAGGCCGGCCGGAATTCGCTGGCGGAGCTGCTTTAATATTTCATCCTCCCGGTTTTCCAGATCCCGGTCGGAGAGGCCGGTGCGGATCAGTCGGACTCCGCAGTTAATATCAAAGCCCACCGCTCCAGGTGAAATCGGTCCGCCGGGCATGCTGGCCATCACCCCGCCGATGGGCAGGCCGTAACCCTGATGGAGATCTGGCATGCCGACCACTGCCGCTATACCGGGCAGAGTGGCTGCGGTCAGCAGCTGATTTAAAGCCTCATCTTCAATTTCCTGATAAATTTCCTGTGAGCAAAAAAGCTTAACCGGACACTGCATTTTATCTTTGGCAGGAAAATTGTAATAAATTCCCATGGTTTTCACCTCCCGTATATGGGGTTAAATTAATTTTATCATGAATAAAGCAGCTTAACCAGCCTGAAAAACTGCACAAAAGAACACCCAGCCGGGGTGGCCGGGTGTTCTCAATCAGCTTAAAGTTGTTGTTTTTTAGGTCAGGCTGCCTCCTCCTTGGCATCCAGGAAACTGTCTTTTTCCTTAACCAGCGACCTGGCCAGCAGAATTAGAGCTATCAGGTTGGGTGCCGCCATCAGGCCGTTCATGGTGTCGGCCAGCAGCCAGATAGGCTCCAGGGCTCCGACGGCTCCTACGAAGAGGAAAGCCAGGAAAAGCAGCCGATAGGGAAAGACAATTTTCCGTCCAAAGATATATTCCCAGCTCTTTTCTCCATAGAAGCTCCAGGTTAGCATGGTGGTGTAGGCAAAGATAATAATGCTGATATTAATTATATAGCCACCAGGCCCGGGGAGACCCCGGCTGAAGCCCTCTGTGGCGAGGACAGCTCCGGTTTCACCGGTTGCCAGTGAATTAGTGACCAGAATAATAAGACCGGTCATGGTGCCAACTATGATGGTATCAATGAAAACCTCCCAGATACCCCACATGCCCTGACGGGCCGGCGTATTTTTAGCCTGAGCATGGACAATGGAAGCAGCACCCAGTCCGGCTTCGTTAGAAAAGACACCCCGGGCCACTCCGAACTGAATGGTCTGCCTGACTGCCGCCCCGGCAAATCCTCCCACCGCCGAAGCTGGATTGAAGGCATAGTAAAAAATATCTCTAAAGGCACCGGGAATGGCTCCAGCGTTAAGTATCAGAATGACCAGCCCTCCTACGAAATAAAGGATAGCCATGAAAGGTACCAGTCGTTCAGCCACCCGGCCGATTCTTTTGATACCACCCAGAATAACCAGAGCAACGAAGAAGACTACAACCAGCCCGGTAACATAGGTAGGTATACCGAAACCATCCCGGGCAGCATCAGCCAGGGTGTTGGACTGTACCATGTTGCCTATCCCTAAAGCAGCAACTCCGGCCAGGAAGGCATAGAGGACAGCAAGCCATTTCCAGTTCTGTCCCAGGCCCTTTTCAATATAATACATTACCCCGCCGGAAATAACGGGATTGCCTTCCTCATCGTCACCCTCGGTCCGGTATTTCAGGCCCAGGGCAGCCTCCCCAAATTTGGTTGCCATACCAACCAGCGCCGAGATCCACATCCAGAACATGGCACCGGGACCACCCAGTGCCAGTGCGGTGCTGACACCAGCAATATTTCCTACTCCCAAAGTAGCTGCCATCGCCGAACTAACGGCCTGAAAAGAGGATAAAATTCCTCCCTCTTTTTCTTCCTCTCTGCGAAAGAGACGGCCAAAGCTGTGATCCCAGGCGTCCTTCAGATGGGTAAATTGAAAGAAGTTTAATCTGATGGTAAGATAGAGCCCGGTACCGAGCAGCAGCACCAGAAAGGGCGGCCCCCAGACGATTTCATTGATTATGTCATTGACATTAAGTAGTGCATCCAGCATGAAAATTCCCCCTTTTAGATATAATTTATTATCCTCAAATATATAGTTATAGATAACCAATTAAATTCCTTTATGATTCTTTAAACGAAAAATTTCTCAAATGACAGTGGGAATAGGCTTTTCAGGCTGGACATTGGTCCGCTGGTAGTTTATAATTTAAAAGAACGGTACAAAGGAACTATATTTAAAAAATATTTTTCTCAAACAAAACAATCAAAGCAATAAAAATAATGAATAGATTAAGAATATCCAGATTAAAGCAGATGATGTAATTAACAGGGGGAGGTTAAGCAATGAAAGCAGATTCCTTCAAAATAATCACCATTTTTGGTACCCGGCCGGAGGCAATCAAGCTGGCTCCGGTGATCAGGGTGCTGGAAGATGATAAACGTTTTGAACACCTTGTTCTGGTTACCGGTCAGCACAGAGAAATGCTGGACCAGGTGCTGGAGATCTTTGCTCTAAAACCCGATTATGATCTGGAGTTAATGGAACCGGAGCAGAAGCTGCCAGCTTTAACCGCCCGTATTATCTCGGGACTCGGAGAGGTTCTGCCTCAAGAAGAACCGGATCTGGTGCTGGTTCATGGAGATACAACCACCACCCTGGCGGCAGCGCTAACAGCCTTTTATCAACAGATTCCGGTGGGTCATGTGGAAGCCGGGTTGAGAACCGGCAAGAAGTATTCCCCCTTTCCCGAGGAGATGAACCGCAGTCTGACCGATCTGCTGGCAGACATCTATTTTGCTCCCACTTCGATGAACCTGCAGAACCTCAAACGGGAAAATATT
>Ga0207421_10008606_pt1 | contig 10543 bp, 9 predicted proteins | sample SodLakKL_010_SED_4_FD_187542 | JGI IMG/M metagenome (GOLD analysis project Ga0207421, IMG submission 187542) | Alkaline sediment microbial communities from Lake Tanatar, Kulunda Steppe, Russia - 8KL_010_SED (SPAdes) (version 2) | ecosystem: Environmental > Aquatic > Non-marine Saline and...
CCGTCCGGGACCTGTCGAGGTGGCTCACGGGTCGCCACGCCCGCGCAGCGCGGGCATCACCGCCGCCGCGTCGAGCGCCTTGAGGTGGGGGAGCGGGTCCACGTCCTGCTCGAGCACGTACACGCTGAGCTGCTCACGCACCAGGGCCCGCAGCTCATCGGCATCCCAGGGCTTGGTGACGTAGTGGTCCAGTGCCGCCTCGTTGACCGCCCGGATCGTGTCCTGCTGGTCGGCCTGCCCTGTGACCAGCACCTTGCGGCTGCGGCCGTGGACCTCGTCGCTGCACAGCTGCACCAGGAAGTCCACTCCCGTGGTCCCCGGCATCCGGTGGTCGGCCAGGACCAGAGCGAGCTCATCGCCATCCCTGGCGATCTCGTCGAGCACCGCCTCGGCGTCCCGCACGTCCTCCGCTGGTTCCACGCGGATCGTGCCGGCGAAGGGGTCCAGGTCACGCACGAGGGCGTCACGGACCTCGGGTTCGTCCTCGAGTACCAGTACGGCGAGCTGCACGGGTTGCCTCCCGATCGATCAGGCTGCCGGTAGCCGCACGGTGGCGACCGTGTGGCCCGGCTCGGATGTCACGGTGATCTCGCCACCGTGGCTGTGGATGATGCGTTGGCTGATGGCCAGGCCCAGACCGAGCCCGTAGCGGACCCGGCCGTGCTTGGTCGTGAAGCGGGGTTCGAACAGCCGTGGGAGGACATCGTCGGGGATCCCGGGTCCGTCGTCGATCACCTCTACGAACACCTGCCCGTCCTCGCTCGAGGTCCGCACCAGCAGGTGACCCGAGCCGTCCATGGCATCCACGGCGTTGAGGACCAGGTTCGTCCACACCTGCCCCAGCGGCCCGGGGAAACCCTCGACCGCCGGCAGCTCCTCGGCATCCTCGCGGCGCAACTCGATGCCCTCGAGGCGGTGCGCGACGAGGTGGAGCGCATCGTCGAGGGTCTCGCGCACGTCGATGTCCTCCACAGCGGCGTCAGCCGGCCGGGCGTAGCTGCGCAGGCTGTCAACGAGGTCGGTGACCCGTTGGGTGCCGAGCAGCAGGTTCCGTACCGCACCGCCGAGCTCCGCTGCGGTGACCAGTTCCTCGATCGCCTCCTCGTCGAGGTCGCCGGCGAGCGCGGCGATCCCTTCGGGATCGTCGATCCCGGCAGCCACCAGCCGGCGAGCCGTCCGGTCATCGCCGAGGGCGGAGGCCAGTTCGCGACGCAGCTGTCGCTGCTGCGCCGTACCCAGGGGAGCGCGCCCGCGGACCGCGGAGATGGCGCTGCGCAACGCCTCGCCCTGCGGATGGCGCTCCAGCAGGCGACCGAGGTCGTCGGCGATGAAGCTGGCAGCGCGGGCCACGGCGGACGCCGGGTTGTTCAGCTCGTGGGCGATACCCGCCGACAACTCACCGAGGGTGGCCATGCGGGCCGACTCCACCAGCTCCAGGCGGGTGCCTTCGAGCTCCTCGAGGGTCTCGGCGAGGGCGCGGCGTTCCTCCTCGAGCTCGGCGTTGAGCTGGACCTTCTCCACCTGTAGCTGCTCGGAGCGGCGCAGACGGGTTGCCAGTGCCCGGGCGGTGGCGGCCGCCATGACGGAACCGACCTCCGGTTCCACCGCAAGGGCGTGCTCGAGCTGCTCGAGGCTGATGTGGATGATCTCGGCGTCGGTGGTCGTGCGGGCGGTGAAGAACGCCCGACGCTGCTGGGTCAACGACAACAGACCAACCACGGGCCCCGTGGAGGCGTGGTGGAGTCGCAGTTCGCCGACCTCGCTGTCGCGGTCGAGGGCAACGGAGCCGTCGAGCACGACGATGACCCCATCCACCCCGGTGCCCTGGTGGGTGAGCCGGGTGCCAGCGGGCAGCTGCAGCCGAGGGCGCGGGCCCAGCGCACGGTCGAGCGCGGCCACCAGCCGCGCTGTGAGGGCGACCTCGTCCAACTCGAGATCCTGCAGCAGCGCGCTGGAGGGCAGCTCGATCGGGCGCCCCTCGTCGGACTCGAGGGCGGTGAGTCGGGGGTCGTCGGCGTCGCGGCTGCGCAGCCAGCGGGCCAACTGCGAGCGTGCGTGCTCCCCGAGCCACCCAGAGGTCCAGGGCACGCCGATCACCGCTGCCAGGTGGTCCTCGTCGAGGGATCGGGCCAGATCCTCGTGCCGGTGCCGCTCGGTGACCAGCACCGTGCAGGCCGCCCGCGCCCGCTCCTCGGCGCCCATCGCCGTGATCCGGCTGTCGACCGCGGTCCCGTCGTCCACGATCGCCACCAGACCGAGCATGACCTCGTCGGGTAGCGCGCTCGCGCAGGCCACGGGATCGTGACCGGTGTGCACCGCTGCCAGCCCTGCGAAGGCGGCGCTGAGCTCGGCCACCAGGGCATCACGCACAGGGCTGGGAGGCCCCGCGACCAGGACCGCTGTGGGCGGCAGGGGCCGTGTCACAGCAGCCCCAGCGACGTCCACCAGGTCGGCATCACGAAGGCCAGGAGTCCGAACCCGACGGCGCCGATGACCAGCCCGGTGGAGATCATCGCCGTCTGGGGGATCTCACCGGTGGCGTAGGCGATCGCGTTCGGCGGGGTGCTGATCGGCAGCGACATCGCCATGGCGCAGCCGAGCGCGACCACCACGGCGATCAGCGCGGCGTTCAGTCCGAGGCCGACCGCCAGGCTCAGCGCCAGCGGGATGAGCAGGTTGGCTGCGGCCGAGGAGGAGATCACCGTCGACATCCCGAGGCCGGCCAGGACGAGCAGCGCGATGAGCAGCGTCCCCGGCAGCAGGTCCCAGGCGATCAACTCCAACAGCCAGACGTCCATGCCCGATGCGCCGATACCGCTGCCGAGCGCGATCCCCCCCGCCACGAGGTAGAGGACGTGCCACTGCAGGCCCTGGAGATCCTTGGGCCCCATCACCCCCGTAGCCAGCAGCAGCACCACCGGGATGAAGCCGACGGTTGAGGAGGCGAGGCCGTGCAGCGGCTCGGTGAGCCACAGCACCACCGTCAATCCGGCCACCACGCTGAACACGATGGCTGTCGGCGAGCGGTTGAACCGGACCTCGAGGTCGATCTCGAAGGGTGTGTCGGCGGCGATGAACCGGCGCGTCAGCATCCACCAGGAGCCGATGAGCACGACGATCATCAGCGGCATCGCCAGGATCATCCAGTCCAGGAAGGAGATCGTGATGCCCTGGGCGGACAGTTGTCCCAGGGCGATGGCGTTGGGTGGGGTACCCACCGGGGTGCCGATCCCCCCGACGTTGGCCGCGATCGGGATCGACAGCGCGAGCCCGGTCCGGGCCTTGCCCGCCGGCAGGGCCATCAGCACCGGCAGCAGTACCGCGAACATGGTGGCGGTCGTGGCGGTGTTGGACACGAACATCGACAACAGCGCGGTGATGAGCATCAGCCCGAGCACGGTGCGGCGAGCGCCCCCTGCGACGAAGGGACGGAGTAGCAGGGCGGCGAGGTTCTTGTCGAGGTCGTACTTCGCCGCGCCATCGGCGATCAGGAAGCCACCGAGGAACAGGATGATGACGGGGTCGGCGAGGGCGGCGAAGGTCTCCGCCGGGGTGACCACGCTCTCCTCCAGCGGCACCAGGGCTTGATCGGTGAGCAGGAGCACCTGCAGCAGGATCACCAGCAGCGCCGTGGCCACCAGGGGGATCGCCTCGGTGATCCACAGGACGATCGCGAGCAGGAAGATCGCCAGCATGCGCTGCGCGGCGGGCTCGATCCCGGGGAGATCGACCACGAGCGTGGTGACGAAGACCACCACCCCGACCAGCAGTCCGATGCTCTGGACGCGGGACAGCTCGGGCAGGCGGGTAGGCGCTTTGGTGGTCACGTGGATGATCCGCTCTCTGGACTGGTCATGGTGGCCGGCGGAGGGTCGGCAGCACGTCGTGGGCCGGAGTCTAGGAGCCGGAGGCAGGCGGGGATCCGGTGTGGGGAGTCCGGTTGGACAGGCCGCCCCGCGGGCGCGCGGCGCGCTACCGTGCACGACGTGAGTGAGCGCCCGATCCTCGAACGTTCGGTGAACACCGAACGCGCCCTGACGTTGCCTCGGCCCCGTCTGCGGGGCCGTTCGCACCTGCTCGCGGCCATCGCATCGGTCCCGATCGCCATCGTGTGGACCGTGCTCGCACCGCCAGCAGCGCGCCTCGCCGTCGCGTCGTTCTCCCTCGGGATCGCAGCGATGTTCACCTGTAGCGCCCTGCTCCACCTCAAGCGGTGGGATGCGCACACCTATGAGCGGCTGTTCCGTCTCGACCACAGCGGCATCTACCTGGCGATCGGTGGCACGGGCGTGGCGGTCGCACTGCTGGGACTGAGTGGCTGGCAGTCCTGGACCCTGCTCGTGGGGATGGGCGTCGGCTGCCTGATCGGCATCATCGTCGAGTGGTTGCCCTTCGCCCCGCCGAAGGGGTTCAACAGTGCCGTCTACCTCACGCTGGGATGGATCCCGGTCGCGCTGCTGCCGTGGTTGTGGTTCAGCGCAGGCGCGGTCACGGTGCTGCTCCTGCTCGGCGGAGGGGTGCTCTACACCGTCGGGGCGACGGTGGTGGGCCTGCGACGTCCCGATCCGTGGCCGACGGTCTTCGGCTACCACGAGGTCTTCCACCTGCTGGTCATCGCAGCGGTCGTCGTCCATACGGTCATGATCGCGCGGCTGGTCGCGGCGTTGCCGGGAGGCTGATCGGTCCCCCGCGTCGCGCGGTCCAGCGCGGTGTGGGCCACGAACACCGGTGGATCATGCTGGATGGATCACGCCGGGAGGCAGTAGATGACGATGGTGGAGACGCAGATCGGTGTCGAGCGGGCCGCAGGTGTGGCCGCGCTGCGTCTCACCGGGCTCACGAAGTCGTATCCCGGACCGCCGCCGATCGATGCCATCGCCGGGGTCGACCTCGAGGTTGCCCGCGGTGAGATGTTCGGACTCCTCGGACCGAACGGCGCCGGCAAGTCCACCACCGTCGGCGTGTGCACGACCCGCATCCGGCCGACCAGCGGCGAGGTAGAGCTCCTCGGCCTCGACGTCGTGGGGGAGCCCGGTCGGGTCAAGCGCCACCTCGGTGTCGTGACGCAGGCCAACACCCTGGACCGGTCCCTGACGTTGTGGGAGAACCTCTACTACCACTGCCGCTACTTCGGGAGCCGTGCCCGCCCCGCCCGCCAACGGGCCGACGAACTCCTCGAGCGGTTCCGGCTGGCCGACCGTGCCAGCTCCTTCCCCGAGCAGATCTCCGGCGGCATGGCGCAGCGTCTGCAGGTCGCGCGGGCGATCGCCCACCGGCCGCAGCTGCTGTTCCTCGACGAGCCCACCGCCGGCCTCGATCCGCAGAGTCGCCTGGCGCTGTGGGAGCTCGTGGAGGAGCTGCGCCGCGACGGGCTCACGGTCGTGCTGACCACGCACTACATGGAAGAGGCCGATCAACTGTGCGACCGTGTGGCGATCATCGACCACGGTCAGGTGCTGGTGTGCGATACGCCGGAGGTCCTCAAGGCACGGCACGGCGCGGACGCGGTGATCGAGCTGGTGTTGGACCGGCAGCTGTCGGTGCACGTCGAAGCCGCCCTGGCCGGCATCTCAGGTGTGCACTCCGTGGAGGCCACCGAGCAAGGTGCACGGATCATGGCTGATGAACGTCAGGGGCTGCTCGCCCGTGCCGTGGAGGCCGCAGGACCGGATGGGGTGCGCGACGCGTCCTCGTCGGGGTCGACCCTTGAAGCGGTCTTCATCAACCTCACCGGGAGGGATCTGCGTGAGTGAGACCCTACTGACCAGCTCGGAGCCGTCCTCCCTGCGCGCCCAGGTGCAGGCCATCAACGGGTTGATGCTGCGTGACCTGCGTGTGCTGCGCCGCGAGGCGGCTGCGTTCCTCACCCGCACCGTGATGCAACCGCTGCTGTTCGTGTTCGTCTTCGCCTTCCTGTTCCCCCGGATCGGGCAGGGGGTAGGCGGCGGTGGTGGTGCGGACTTCGCGACCATCCTGGTGCCCGGCCTCGTGGCGGTTGCGGTGATCTTCCAGGGCATCATCGCCGTTGCCCTGCCGTTGTCCACGGAGTTCGGCGGTACCAAGGAGATCGAGGACCGGATCATGGCACCCGTTCCCGTCACGACGGTGGCGGTGGAGAAGATCCTGTTCGGGGCGATCCAGAGCGTCGCGGCGGGACTGCTGGTGCTGCCGATGGTGGCGGTGATCCCGGCGACGCCGGTCGAGCTCGAGGTGACCAGCGTGCCCCTGCTGGTGGCGGTGGTCCTGACCTCCGCACTGCTGTCAGGTGCCCTCGGTCTGGCGCTCGGGACCTACGTGAGCCCGCGGCAGATCGGACTGATGTTCTCCGTGGTGGTGCTGCCCCTGACCTTCCTCGGAGCGGTCTACTACCCGTGGACCGCGCTGGACGCCGTGCCGTGGCTGCAGTGGCTGGTGCTGTTGAACCCTTTGGTCTACGTCAGCGAGGGGCTCCGGGCGGCCATGACCCCGTCGATCGAGACCATGTCACCGGTGATCGTGCTGCTGGCTCTGGTGGCGTCCACGATCCTGCTGGCTGCAGCGGGCCTGCATGGCTTCCTTCGGCGGACCGTCGGCTGAGACGTCGCGGCACGCCGCACGCCTGCGCGTCGGGCTCAACCACCGGGCGCTCCACCACGTCGCCAGGCCCCAGGCGATGGTGATGGCCGGAAGGTCGAGCACGGGGCCGGTCGCGAGCATCGTGAGCCAGGAGGGTCGTTGGCTCACCTCGGTGAGAAGCAGCAGCATGATCATCCCTCCCACGCCATCACCGCCGGCCAGGCGGCCGAGGTCTGGCGGTTCGTCGTCTCAGGGAGCCCTGTACGGCTCCCTCCTGTGCAACGACGCTACGCAGGGGGTGTGACACCCGAGGCAGGTGGAGGTGCCGCTGCGCCTGCCGTTGGCGCGACCGTGAGACACCGGCCCGTGGCACCCGTGACGCGGGGGGCGGCCAGGACGGCGTCGACCTCGGTGCGGTCCAGGGCGTAGGCAGTGGTCGGCCGGTCGGGGCTGACGGCGAACACCACGCCGACGACGCGGCCTTGCGCGTCGATCACCGGAGCCCCGGAGTCGCCCTGACGGAGCGCGGCGGCCAGGAACAGGATCTCCCGCTCGGTCTCCTCGATCCCGTGGATGTCGCGTCCGAGCGCCGTGCGGCGCTGCTGCACGCGGACCGCCGCGATCCGTGGATCGGGTTGGCCGCCCGGGTAACCGATGACAGCCCCCTCATCGCCTGCCTGCGCCGTTGCCAGGGCAAGCGGTGATTGACCGAGGTCCTCCACCTCGATGAGTGCGAGGTCGCGGACCGGGTCGAAGGCGACGACCCGCCCGGCACGCACCGCTCCGTCGGGCCGGCGGACGTCCACCCGGTCGGAGCCCGCCACCACATGGGCGTTGGTCAGCACGGTCCCCGCGGCGATGGTCACGCCGGAGCCGTCGTAGCGGGCGCTGCACCCGCGCGCGGACACCCGCACGGTGGAGGCCTGCGCAGCTGCGAGCACCTCGGGCGGGACCGCGAGATCGTCGGGTGGTGGGCCCGCGGTGGGAGCAGGACCCAGCTCAGCGATGATGTCGGGGAAGCGTGCATCCGCGACCAGCGCCCGGATGGTGTCGCCCAGGTCGGGTGGCGCGGGTGCGTGTTCGGCCAGCAGGCGTGCGCTCTGCGAGGTGACCGCCTGCTCGCCGAGCGGCCCGGGCAGTGTCGCTGCCAGCGGGAGCGCGAGCCAGGCGGCGACGGTGACCAGCCCGATGCCGAGGGCAGCGCCTGCCGCCTTGTCCAGACCGCGCAGCGGCGTCGCCGCCACCCTGCGACCCAGCGAACCACCGATCCGCCCGAACAGGGCCGCGGTCAGCGCGATGGTTGCGGCGAGCACCAGCACGGCGGAGAGGAATCGGAGCTCGGCGCCGGCATCTTCCAACCCTCGCAGGGCGAAGGGGACCGTCCACAGCGCGATGCCGAACCCGAGGACCGCTCCGATCCATACCGACGCGCGGGCCAGGAGCCCGACCCGCCAGCCCGAGAGGGCTGCGGCCGCGACCAGCAGCAGAAGGACGAGATCGAGCAGCGTCACGGGGTCAGGGTCCATCGAGAACCGGCCCGGCTGCACTGCAGCCGGGCCGGGACGGTCGGGGAGGGGGGCTCCCCTCTTCGGTCAGTTCGAGAAGGCGCGGCGCCGCTCTTCGCGCTGCAGGTAGTCGCTGAGGCGACTGTGCAGCTTGGCCGCGGACAACTCCGCCTGTGGGTGGTGCCCATCCCGACGGGCGATCCACAGGGAGCGTAGATCGCCTTCCCAGGTCGCGGTCTCGTCGACATCGATGGTCCAGCCGGGGAACTCCTCGTGGAGCCAGGACAGGGCGTTATCGGTGGTCGAGGTCGACTCGGCCACCGCGGTATCGGTCGCGTGCGTGGTGTCGGACACGGTCGCCTCCGGGGTGGGAGCGGGTGCTGCGGGAGCGTCGGGGTGGACAGGTACGTGGTGTTCGCGGCCGCGGTAGCTGGCCGGTGGAGCCGTTCGTGGGAGGAACATGGGAGCCATCGGCCGACCGATGTGCTCTTCCTTCCTGTCGGCCACACCCACGGTTCGATACCACTACCTCCAAGGATGCACCCGCAGGGGTTGCGATGTCTACGACCTGCGGCATGTCGACGCAGGAAGGTGGCGACCCGCCCGCGGTGACCACGGGCGTCGAAGCTCTACGCTGCGTCCGATGTCCTGCCCTTCCGGTGGAGGTTGCGTGTTCAGGCGAGTCCAGCTGACGTTCGTTCCTGGTGGACCTGTGCCTGCAGCGGGAACCTTCGCCCTGTGGGATGCAGGATCGCTGACCGCGGAGGTGACGTCGGCGTCGGACGAGGACGCCGGCACCGTCGTGACCGACGACCTCGAGGCGGCTGCGGCCGGGCTTGGTCTCCCCGCGGGCGACGCCGGCAACCTCGCCACCTTCCGTGTGCGCGAGGCGCACGCGGAAGCGGTCACGGTGCCAGCCCGGCGCCTCAGCATCCTGCCGACGGTACGTGCCCTCGCAGCGATGCCGCCCGGCGCCGATCACGCGGCCTGGGCGCGTCCAAGCGACGCGGTGCTGTCCTGGAGCGTCGCCGCCAAGCTGGCACTGGAGCTGGTCTCGGCCGGCCGTCTGGTGCCGGGGGTGCAGCTCACCGACACGCCAGGCGAAGTGCGGGCGGTGTGGCGGGCGGTGGCACACGCGGATGAGCGCCCCCAGTCCCTGGCCCGCGTCATGCCGCTGGCCGCCGTGGCGGTCCTCGGCCCCGATGGCGCGCCGTCTGCGGCGACGGAGTTGGTCGCGTCCTTCCTCGACGCTGTTGCTGATGCCGTGGCCCGTGAGGGACGGCGTCCGGAGATCGATCCACGTCGTCGAGGCCCGCGACGGTCGTGGGCGCAGATGTGGGCCGCGGCCCTGACGGGTAGCGACCCGACGGTCGCCCACCTCAGGATCGCCGCAGAGGACCTGGAACAGGATGTCAGCTCCTGGTCCGCGCCCGTGCTCGGTGGTGCCCGCCGTTCCGGTGCCCGCCTGGCGATCCACCTCGAAGCCCCGCCCGCTGCGACGGCTACCTCCGGTGCAGCCCCGCCCGCTGCGACGGCTACCTCCGGTGCAGCCCCGGTGTCAGGCGCCGTGCCGATGGCAGCGGAGCGTCCGTGGCAGCTCCGGTTGGCGCTGGCAGCGACCGATGATCCCGAACTGCAGCTCACCGCGGCGCAGGTGTGGGCCCGGGGGAGCCGGCGACTGGAACTCGGTGGTCGGCCCATCGACGACCCCGAGGCGGCGCTGATCCGTGGCATCGCAACGGCCTCGCGGCTGTTCCCGCCCATCGACCGAGCCCTGGACGAGCCGGCGCCGACCGAGGTGCAGCTCGACCCGGGTGAGGCTGCGGGTCTGCTCGGCGAGGCCCAGGCCGCCCTCACCGCGGCGGGGGTCGTCGTGCGCCTCCCCGCGGAGCTCGCCGACGCTGAGGGGCGCAAGCTGCGGTTGCGCGCCCGGATCGGGAGCACGGCCCCGGCTGCGCTGCGCACGGGAGTGGATGACGGGCTGGGTGCTGCGGCACTGACCGACCTGCACTTCGAGGCCGCGCTCGGTGATGACGTGTTGAGTGCGGAGGAGTTCTCCCAGTTGGTCGGCGCGCAGGCTCCCCTGGTGCGCTGGCGGGGGCGCTGGGTCCACATCGACCGCACCGAGGTCGACCGCATCGCCGCCCTCGCCGGCGGATCGGCGTCGCTGGCGCTGACCGAGGCCCTGGCGGCGGCCCTCTCCGGTCAGCATCACGTCGAGGGCGTGGGCCCCGTCGAGGCCGTGGCTGACGGCGCCGTCGCGGAACTGATCGAACGCCTGCGCCACGCGGATACGCCGGCGGCAGCCCACATCGTCGGCATCGAGGGACAGCTGCGGCCGTACCAGGAGCGCGGTGTGGCCTGGTTGCAGCGGCTCAGCGAACTGGGGATGGGCGGCGTGCTGGCGGACCAGATGGGGCTCGGCAAGACGCTCCAGGCCATCGCACTGGTGACATCCCGTGCGCAGGACCGACCCCACCTGG
>Ga0207421_10008607_pt1 | contig 10542 bp, 8 predicted proteins | sample SodLakKL_010_SED_4_FD_187542 | JGI IMG/M metagenome (GOLD analysis project Ga0207421, IMG submission 187542) | Alkaline sediment microbial communities from Lake Tanatar, Kulunda Steppe, Russia - 8KL_010_SED (SPAdes) (version 2) | ecosystem: Environmental > Aquatic > Non-marine Saline and...
CCTTGTGCTCAAGAGTTGTATTTCCACGCTCAGACAGCAGGTAGTTGTCTTACCGCACCGCAACCCGACTTAAACACGGTTAGAGTAGCTTACCAGGCTTTTAGTGCGGTGTTAAGTGGAACCCGATCTTTGCATATAAGCTCCCGAGATGAAGCTTTGGCGCTTCCCAGTGAATATTCCGTCCTTATGGCCCTTAGGACGCAGCAGCTCATGAGATGTGAAATAGGAATAAAAGAAATGGCAGACCCGCTAAGAGGAGCGCATTTGGTGGAGGAGCTAACTGAGCGGTTGGAAGATGATATCAAGGTGCACTTACGGCATTTAGATAAAATGGGTGGGGCTATGCAGGCCATAGAAAAGGGCTACATGCAAAAAGAGATTGAAAAAAATGCTTACCGGTATCAACAAGAAATAGAAAGGGAAGAAAAAATAGTAATAGGGGTTAACCGCTTTGCTACTGAGGAGGAGCAACCTTTTCAATCGTTCAAAATTGATCCTGCTGTTTCGGAAAGGCAAGTACAACAGCTTGAAGAAGTTCGCCGGGAAAGGGACCAGCGAAAGGTGGCAGAAACATTGCAAGAATTGCGTAAGGTGGCTTTGGGGCAAGGAAACCTGGTTTTTCCCATCCTGGAGGCGGTCAAAGCCTATGCTACTATAGGTGAAATTTGCGAGATATTAAAAGAAATCCTGGGAGAAGGGTGGAGAGAAGAAAGGGGAAGTAGCTTTTGAATCGAAACCCTATAAGGATATTAATAGGAAAACTAGGTCTGGATGGACACGATCGAGGCGCCAAAATTATCGTTCAAGCTTTACGAGATGCCGGAATGGAAGTTTTTTATACCGGAATACGACAAACTCCGGAAAAAATAGTAGAAACCGTTTTGCAGAAAAGAATACAAGTAGTGGGTATTAGCATACACTCCGGAGCTCATATGCAAATGATACCACCGATGATAAAATTACTTCGTGAAAAAGGAGCCGAAGAAGTATTAGTAATAGCCGGTGGAATTATTCCGGAGGAAGACATTGCTTATTTGAAAGAGCGCGGAGTGCGGGAAGTTTTTACCCCCGGCACCCCCTTGGAAGAGATTATGTCCTTTATTAATAATTACTTTGAAAGTTAAGAAATAGGAGGTAAAGGAGATGGAAAAGAAGCTGGAACACCTGAGAGAGAGGCGAATGATTACCGAAGCAGGTGGAGGAGAAGAAAAGCAAAAAAAACAGAAAGAAAAAGGCAAAAATACGGCCCGGGAAAGATTGAACCAGCTTTTGGATGAGGAAAGCTTTGTGGAAATAGGAGTATTCACCCAGACTAATTTGCAAGATGCCAGCTCACTGGAAATTGAGAATCCTGGAGAAGGGGTTATTACCGGGTACGGTACCATTATGGGGCGCAAAGTTTACGTATATGCCCAAGATTTTACTGTTGCTGGTGGCTCTCTCGGCGAAAGGCATGCCGAAAAAATATGTCGGGTGATGGATCTGGCCGCCAAAAACGGCACTCCCCTTATTGGTATTAATGATTCCGGCGGCGCCCGTATCCAGGAAGGCGTGTACGCCCTTAACGGTTATGGAAAGATCTTTTACCGTAATACTATTTATTCTGGAGTTATCCCGCAGATTTCTCTTATCATGGGGCCCTGTGCCGGGGGTGCGGTGTATTCTCCCGCTCTCACTGATTTTGTTTTCATGGTAGAAAAAACCGGCCTTATGTTTATTACCGGCCCCCAGGTTATTAAGGCAGTCACGGGAGAAGAAGTGAGCCAGGAAGAACTGGGGGGAGCTCATTCCCACAACCAGTCCAGTGGAGTGGCGCATTTCAAAGATGAGAGTGAAGAAGTCTGCTTGGAAAGGGTTAGGGAATTAATCCAGTACCTTCCATCTAACAACGTGGAAGATCCTCCAGAAGTAGAAACAGATGAACCTGAGTTAGATGCCGAAGACTTGTTGACTTTGATTCCTGAAGATCCCAATAAAGGATACGAGGTAAGGGAAATTATAAAAAGGGTGGTTGATGGAAGCCGGTTTCTGGAAGTGCAAGAAAACTATGCCACTAACGCCGTGGTGGGTTTTGCGCATTTGGCAGGCCAGACTGTAGGCCTGGTGGCCAACCAGCCTGCTAAAATGGCCGGGTGCCTGGATATTGATTCATCGGATAAAATATCCCGGTTTGTACGTTTTTGCGATAGCTTTAACATACCCCTGATTACTTTGGTGGACGTTCCCGGTTATTTGCCTGGGGTTAACCAGGAGTGGGGAGGGATCATAAGGCACGGGGCCAAGTTATTGTACGCTTACGCAGAAGCTACGGTCCCAAAAGTGACGTTAATATTAAGGAAAGCTTATGGTGGTGCTTATATAGCTATGAATTCTCAAGGTATAGGGTCAGATATTTCTTTGGCCTGGCCCACCGCAGAGATTGCCGTTATGGGTCCTGAAGGGGCAGTAAACATAATAAACCGTAAAGAAATCGAAAAAGCTGATAATCCCGAGGAGGAGAAAAAGAGACTGGTTGAAGGGTACCGGGAAAGGTTTGCCAATCCTTACATTGCTGCTTCCCGCGGATGGATCGACGATGTCATCAACCCGCGGGAAACCCGGCAACAGCTAATAAAATCATTGGAGGCAGTATTCTCCAAAAGGGAAAAAAGGCCTCCTAAGAAGCACGGCAATATTCCGTTGTAATCCACACCTTGCTTTGCTAAAACTCACTGCGAATGTCACTCGACGGTAGACATATCAACACGTTACTTAAGTTTATTGGCTGAGTAGTTACTAATTCCTATTTATAAGCTATTGACAAACCTTTTCTAGGTGGTAAAATATACGGTAAATTAGGGTGGTAAAGCCAAAGAAGGGGAGAGTAGCCTCTGGAAGGATCTACAGCGAGCCGAGACAGGTGCAAGCTCGGCGATACCGGCCGGCGGCGAAGCGCACCCCAGAGGCGAACCGCAGAAGCTTAACCGATACCAGGGCTAAGTCCGGGGGTTGAGTGAGTAGGCGGTTCCGGTCTGTCCGTTAAACAGATTTCACCCGGGGTTCAATTTGACTGATCTGGGTGAATCGGAGAGGACCCGTAGGTACAGCGGGTCAAGAAAGGTGGTAACGCGAGAAAGCCTCTCGTCCTTTACGGATGGGAGGCTTTAACTATTTCAAGCTTGGGGAGGCGAGTGTATTGAAAAAAGTGGCTATCTTAGGAGGTACTGGTTACACCGGTATAGAACTGTTACGTCTGTTATGGTTCCATCCAGAGGTGGAAGTTAGTTTTATATCTTCTGAAAGTCGCCAGGGGGAGGAACTTGCTGAGGTGCATCCTCACTTCGCAGGCTTATCTTCAGAGCTAACTTTTCTTGCAAGTGATCCCGAAGAAGTCCCGGCAGACGTAGAGGTTGCTTTTTGTGCCTTGCCCCACGGCAGTTCTGCCGAAACTGCAAAAGCCTTGAAAGAAAAAGGAATACGCGTAATTGATTTAAGTGCTGATTTGCGCTTAAAAGAACCTGAGCTTTACCAGGATTGGTACGGGCGGGTTCATCCCTTTCCTGAACTTCTCGATGAAGCGGTGTACGGTTTGCCGGAAGTTAACCATCAGCTAATAAAAGCAGCTAATTTAGTGGCAAATCCTGGTTGTTATCCTACTTCGGTGCTGTTGGCCTTACTACCCCTGGCCCGGGAGGGCATGTTGCCGGAAAGGGGCCTGGTAGTAGATTCTAAATCGGGGGTAACCGGTGCGGGACGTGCTCCCAGCCAGGCATTTCATTTTCCTGAATGCAATGAGAGTTTTAAAGCCTACCGGGTGGCATCGCATCAACACATTCCGGAAATGGAACAGGAACTTTCTGCTTGCCTGGGGCGGAAAGTCAACATGAGTTTTACTCCTCACTTGATCCCTATTAACCGGGGGATCTTAAGCACCGCGTATCTTCCCTTTACGAAAGAACTGCAAGAAGAAAAGGTGAGGGAGCTTTACCGCGAATTTTATAATCAGGCCATTTTTGTGCATCTTTTAAGAAAAGATCTTTTTCCTGAAACGCGCTGGGTGAAAGGAAGCAATTACTGTCATCTTAATATAAAATGGGATCAACGTACCAACACCTTGATAGTAATATCAGCTCTGGATAATTTAGTCAAAGGCGCAGCCGGGCAGGCAGTCCAGAACATGAACCTTATGTTTGATTTACCGGAAGCCACGGGCTTGCGGCAACCCGCCCTGGTACCTTAAAAAAACCACCTTTGCACTCTTCCTTTCCCTTTTTATGGAGTAATAACCAATTTGTTTAGGAGGTAGGATTACTGTGTTTAGCTCATGGATAAAACAACTACCTGATGGGACCGTTACCACTCCCGGCGGATATCTGGCAACGGGCCTGAACTGTGGGATAAAAGAAGATAACCGTCCGGATTTGGCCATTTTATATTCGGAATCCCCTGCGGTAGCGGCAGGAGTGTTTACAAGAAATTTATTTCAAGCTGCCCCGGTAACTTTTACCCGCCGACGCCTGGACAGCCCCATCCGTGCACTGGTGGTGAATAGCGGTAATGCCAATGCTTGTACCGGTGAACAAGGGATGGAAGATGCCTTGACTACTGCTAAGTTTGCTGCTCGTTATCTGGAAATTCCTTGGGAGTCGGTGCTGGTGTCATCTACCGGGGTAATTGGAAAGTTTCTGCCTTTGGAAAAGCTCAGGGGCGGCCTGGAAAAAGCAGCGGAAACCCTATCTCTTGAGGGTGGCACTAAGGCAGCTGAAGCTATTCTTACCACCGATACAATTATTAAGGAAACAGCTTTGCAAATTGAGGAGGAAGAAGGCACCTACTATCTGGGAGGCATGGCTAAAGGTTCGGGAATGATTTGTCCTCGCATGGCTACTATGCTGGCATTTTTCACCACGGATCTCATTATTAATCAGGATCTTCTAAAAGAAGCCCTTTATGAGGCGGTGGAACGCTCTTTCAATTTGATAAGCATAGACGGCGACACTTCCACTAACGATATGGTCCTGGTAATGGCAAACGGAGCATCGGGCGTGGAGATAAACGAAAGAGGAGATGCTTACCGGCGTTTTTGTGAGGCGTTGGAAGCTGCCTGTCGCTATCTCGCTTATCGAATTGTAAGAGACGGAGAGGGAACTACCAAGGTGATTGCTCTGCGCATCAAAGGATCCCCTGATTTCAGTACCGCTAAAGCTGTAGCTCGTTCTGTTTTAAATTCCCTACTGGTAAAAACAGCTTTCTTTGGAGAAGATGCCAACTGGGGGCGTATCTTTATGGCGGTGGGTAATGCAGAAGTGAAAATTGATCCCTATAAAGTGGATTTGTATTTGGGCGAGGTCAAAGTAGCAGAAAACGGTCAAGGGGTCTCTTTTTCAGAAGAAGAAACCTCCCAGGTGCTAAATGAAACAGAGGTACCGGTCACCCTGGACCTAAAACAAGGCGAGGTAGAGTTGCTCACCTGGGGCTCAGATCTAAGCCATCAATACGTAACCATAAACGCTGACTACCGAACCTGAAAAAATAAAGACAAGGGGTATCTTACCATGGAAAACAATAATAATAACCTGGAAAATAAACAAATGGAAAATCTTATCGCCAAAGCGGGAGTATTGATCGAATCGCTACCTTACATGCGTCAATTTGCCGGCAAAACCTTTGTTATCAAGTACGGCGGACACGCCATGGTTAATGAAGAGTTAAAAAAATCGGTTATTCTGGATGTAATCATGCTCAAGTATATTGGCATAAACCCCATCCTGGTCCACGGGGGAGGGACGGAAATTGATCAGTGGATGAATAAGCTGGGCAAAGAGCCTACCTTTTCTCGAGGGATGAGGGTAACCGATAAAGATACCATGGAACTGGCGGAAATGGTGTTGGTAGGAAAAGTAAACCGGCAGATTGTTAGCCTTATCAACCGTTATGGGGGTAAAGCTGTAGGGGTGAGCGGCAAAGACGCCGATCTCTTGCTGGCTCGTAAAATAGCTCCTCGAAAAGTGAATATTGATGGGCAAGAAGAGATAGTGGACCTGGGCCAAGTAGGAGAAGTAGAAAAAGTAAAGCCCGAGCTCCTCGAAATCTTGGTACAGAACAACTATATTCCCGTGGTTTCTTCTATAGGAAAATCTTATGAAGAAGATGAGGTTGCCGACAGTTTGAACATTAACGCGGATTACGTGGCTGGAGACATTGCCGCTGCCCTTCAAGCGGAAAAGCTTATACTACTCACCGATGTGGAAGGAATCATGTCCGATCCTAACGATCCCGCGACTCTTATTCCCACCCTTACTGAAGAGACCGCTCGGAATTCTATTGATAAAGGCTCCATCAGCCAGGGGATGATTCCCAAAGTAGAAGCGTGTTTAAAGGCCCTGCACCAGGGAGTATCTCGTGCCCACATTATTAACGGGTGCCTGGAGCACTCTTTGTTATTGGAAATATTTACCGACAAGGGTATAGGCACCATGGTGAAAAAATAAGGTAACAATTCAGCGGGAGGGATTATTTTGGGAAACAAAGATCATATAAAAGCAGATGATGCTCGGTACGTTTTAAACACCTACGGCAGGCAACCCGATATCAATCTTTTTATCACCAAGGGAGCAGGTAGCAATGTTTGGGACGACGAAGGCAAAGAATACCTGGACCTGGTAACGGGGTTAGCGGTAAATTCCGTAGGACATTGTCATCCCCGGGTGGTTAAGGCCATCCAGGAACAGGCGGAAACGCTACTGCATACTTCCAATCTGTATTACAGCGCTCCTCAGGCAGAATTGGCTCGCGTTTTGGCGGAAAATTCGCTTCAAGGAAAAGTTTTTTTTGCTAATAGTGGCGCGGAAGTCAACGAGGCTGCCATCAAATTGGCCCGCAAGTACAGCAAGGACCCGTACCGGATTATTACCGCGTGGCGTTCATTTCACGGTCGCACCCTGGCTACTATTACCGCCACTGCCCAGCCTCGTTTTCACAAGGGGTTTGATCCTCTGGTAGAGGGCTTCGATTATGCTACTTTTAACGACCTGAACTCCTTTGAACAGTTGGTTACCGAGCAAACCTGTGCCATTATGGTGGAACCGGTGCAGGGAGAAGGTGGAGTGTACCCCGCCGACCCCGATTTTTTAAGGGGACTGCGACGACTTTGCGATGAAAAAGGGTTGTTGCTCATATTTGATGAAATACAATGCGGAATGGGAAGAACCGGTAGCCTTTGGGCCTATCAGGATTACCAGGTGGAGCCGGACATCCTTACTTGTGCCAAAGCCCTGGGAGGCGGTTTGCCTCTGGGAGCTATGGTCTGCCGGGAGGAATTATCTTCCGGGCTAGGCCCCGGCGAGCACGCCTCTACCTTTGGAGGGAATCCCGTATCCTGCCGGGCGGCCCTGGCAGTTTTTGAGGTCCTCTTGGAGGAGGGGTTGCTGGAACAAGTTAATGAAAAAGGTACTTTAATACGGGAGCAGTTGGAGCAAATTTGCCGGCAGCTTCCCGGAGCCATTAAAGAGGTTCGAGGTAAAGGGCTTTTGCTGGCGATAGAACTGCAGGAACCTGTAGCCAAACAGTTGCAGCGAGAATTACAGCAAAAAGGCTTTTTGGTTAACTCCATGGGGGATCAGGTTATCAGGTTGCTTCCTCCTTTGATTATCAATCAAGAAGAGATTTACTCGTTTGTTAAAGCATTTAAAGAAGTACTTAAAGAAAACCTTGAGGCAGGGAGGTAAAAATAAAAATGGATGGGAAAAAAGTAGTATTGGCTTACTCCGGTGGCCTGGACACTTCGGTTATATTAAAGTGGCTCCAGCAAGAGCGTGGCTATGATGTGGTAGCTATGGCAGCCGACCTGGGCCAGGGTGCCAATGAACTGGAAGGGCTGAAAAAAAAAGCTCTACAAACCGGTGCGGTAGATGTGTTCGTGGAAGACGCCAGAAAAGAGTTTATCACGGAATACGCTTTTCCCATGCTTCGAGCAGGGGCAGTGTACGAAGGCAAGTATCTCCTGGGAACATCTATAGCCAGACCGGTAATATCCAAGAAGCTGGTAGAGGTTGCCCGCAGGGTGGGAGCGGTAGCAGTAGCTCACGGTGCTACCGGTAAAGGGAACGATCAAGTACGTTTTGAGCTTGCCCTTAAAGCCTTGGCTCCTGACTTGGAAGTGATAGCTCCCTGGAGGGAGTGGGATATTCGTTCCCGCAGTGATGCCGCCGCCTATGCGGAAAAACACGGTATTCCGGTACCGGTTACTTTAGAAAAACCTTACAGCATAGACGGGAATCTGTGGCATTGTAGCTATGAAGGAGGGCTGCTGGAGGATCCTTGCAACGAACCTGATCCGCACATGTTTAAACTCACCCGTTCTCCTCAAGAAGCGCCTGCAGAGCCCACAGAAATAGTAATATCATTTGAGCGTGGAGTACCAGTAGAGCTAAACGGGACCAGACCTGATCCTGTAACTTTGATGGAAGAGTTAAACCGGCTGGCAGGTATACACGGTATAGGCAGGGTGGACTTGGTAGAAAATCGACTGGTAGGCATGAAATCGCGGGGCATATATGAGACCCCCGGCGGTACTGTCCTTAATTTTGCCCACCGCGAATTGGAACATCTCTCTTTGGATCCGGACACTTTTCATTACAAAGAGCAAGTGGCTTTGAAATATGCCGAACTGGTATATAACGGACACTGGTTTACTCCTCTACGGCGAGCGTTGGATGCCTTTGTAGACACTACTCAGGAGCGGGTTAATGGTAAGGTGAAATTGAGGTTGTACCGCGGCAACATGCAAGTATTGGCTAGAAGTTCCCCGCATTCTCTTTATAATCCGGAACTGGCTACTTTTGAAGCCGATGATCTCTACGATCAGCAAGACGCCGCCGGCTTTATTAATATTTTAGGTCTTCCTGCCAAGATAATGGGACTGCAGGATGCTGCCGGGAGAAAGGGGGAGTGAACTTGAAAAAGCCCTGGGAGGGACGTTTTCATAAGGATACCGATCCCCAAGTGGAACTCTTTACCGCTTCTTTACCTTTTGATTATCGCCTGGCTCCGGAGGATATTCTGGGGAGCCTTGCCCACGTGGACGCCTTAGTAAACAAGCAATTGATTACCCCTCAAGAAGGTGAAACTCTTAAAAAAGGCCTGGAAAAAGTCCAGCACGAATTACTACAAGAACTGGAAGAAGGAACTTTCTACCCCGATCCTTCTTACGAAGACATCCACATGTATTTAGAAAAAAAGCTTACCGAAAAAGTAGGGGAGGTAGGCGGTAAACTGCACACCGGCCGCAGCCGTAATGACCAGGTGGCCCTGGATTTTCACCTGTATTTGATGAAAGAAATTAAACATATCCGCGCGAGGTTATTAGATTTGCAACGGACGCTGATAGAGATGGCGGAGAACCATCTGGAGGTTATTATGCCCGGATATACCCACCTGCAGCGGGCTCAGCCGGTTTTGTTATCCCATCACTTGATGGCTTATTTCTGGATGTTGCAGAGAGACCGGGAGCGGTTGGAAGGCGTGCATCGAAGAACTGACTTGATGCCACTGGGGGCAGGTGCCCTGGCGGGAAGCGGTTTCCCCTTTGACACGGAGGAAACATCACGACGTCTGGGTTTTTCTCGTACTTACCAGAACAGCATCGACGCCGTAAGCGATCGTGATTTTGTGTTGGAATTTTTAAGTTTTGCTTCCATCAATGTTATGCATCTTTCACGTTTTTGCGAAGAGATAGTTTTGTGGTGTTCCTCGGAATTCGGCTTCCTGGAGCTTGATGATGCTTATACTACCGGCAGTAGCATCATGCCCCAGAAGAAAAATCCGGATGTGGCCGAGTTGATAAGGGGAAAAACCGGCCGGGTGTTCGGCAACCTGGTAGGCATGTTGACTGTCTTGAAAGGTTTGCCCTTAACCTACAACAAAGATCTTCAGGAAGACAAAGAAGGCCTGTTTGATACTGTGGATACCTTGAAACAGGCTTTGCCTTTGTTTGCCGGCATGCTACGTACTGCCCGTGTGAACCGGGAAAAAATGCAGCAGTCCATAGAAAAGGATTTTTCCGGAGCCACTGACTTGGCGGATCACCTGGTTAAACTCGGGGTGCCGTTCCGTCAGGCCCACGGTATAGTAGGCCGCATGGTAGCTTTCTGTGAGCAGGGAAAAATATGCCTGGCCGATCTTAGCGATGAACAATTGCAAGAGTACCATCCTTCTCTGGTTTCGCGAGAAGTGAAACGGATCATCAGTCCGCGCTCCAGTATAGAAGCCCGGACCATTCATGGAGGTACCGCTACGGCTGCTGTGGAACGTCAGCTGGAGGAGGCGCGGCGCTTGTTGCCATAGCTCAGTGCTCCAGCGCCCTTCCCTCAAATCTTCCTCTAACAATTCCCCTTTTTACCCTTCTTGATCTCTCACCTTTCCATTCCTTATTCTTCCGTAACTGCTCAGCCTATCAATTCTCTATCAGGTCGCGTAGGCTATAGTTCCGGGTCAACTCGAAAGCAAGTGCACGGCTCAGCCTTTACCCCTTCGCACGCTACCCTCGACAGTCGTCGGCACTCA
>Ga0207421_10008610_pt1 | contig 10542 bp, 14 predicted proteins | sample SodLakKL_010_SED_4_FD_187542 | JGI IMG/M metagenome (GOLD analysis project Ga0207421, IMG submission 187542) | Alkaline sediment microbial communities from Lake Tanatar, Kulunda Steppe, Russia - 8KL_010_SED (SPAdes) (version 2) | ecosystem: Environmental > Aquatic > Non-marine Saline and...
AATCGAATCGAGCGCCGCGCCTTTACCGGAAAACTCCGTACGCTGAAGAGGCCCCACATCCCTATCAAGAGAGAGTTGCTGAAACTGGCGCTCATTGAGATTGGGCATTAGAATAGGGTTCCTTGCTCGAACTCATTCTTTCGAGATCTACCGAAACCGATACCGAGACGCTCTCCCTCTCTATCGATCTCTCTCCGCATCATGTCCACGAAATCTTTACCACCAATTCTTTTTTGATCCATATCCGCTTGCTCTCTAAAATCACTAAGTCTCATACGAGACTCTACCTGCATGTCTTCAACCTCTGGAACAGTGTAGATTTCGTGGTCTCTCATAGCCTTTTCTGGCATGACACTTCTTCTACGAGAAGGGTGTGTGTTAGGATCAGGCTCAGTGAAGGTCGTGACTCCGGGCTTTAGGGCTGCGTGAGAAGCCATCACGTCCTCGAATCCCCGACCCTTGTACATGGGGTTCACGCTCAAACTGTCAATGGTTGCTCCCCACTCGTTTCCACGGACGTGCGAAACACCTACCTCGGTTCCCTCTTGTGTAGAGTAGATGTCCGTTTTACTGTGAGGGGAGTGCTCACGAATTTCCGAGGTGAGGTCACCGAACTGAAGGCTCGGGTTAACTTTCTCGGGAAAGGCGTCCCACCCTAGAACGTCTTGGGCTTTCTCTCCTCTTACAATTCTGCCATCTCGTCTCTCCCTAAGACCGATCGCGGTATGCGTAGGAGGAGGGTTCGGGGGAACGACCCCCGTCAAACGGTGGTACGCCTCCTGGCCTGCGATATGTTTCCGTTCCGGGGAGAACGGAGGAGATTTGTAACCCCCTTCAGGTCCCCCTGGTAGTGGTGAGTCGTCAGCCGTTATAGACCTCTCAAACGGACCCGCTTGGTGCCTACTGACAGGCGTGGCACGGGTTTCCGCCCTGCTCGTAGCCCGAGGACGATTAGGGTTGTGCGCTTGATAGACATTTGTGCCCGGCAAGATCTGCGTAGTACGGAACAGAGGCATCTGACCCATCTTGCGATTCTGTAGATGCTCTTCCTCGGGGTTGTCTTGGAATGGGAACTGCATCTTCTACTCCTCAGGATCCTCGAAAGGATTCTCGGTCGGGGCCAGAGCATTGCGGGGCGGGAAGACTCTTGTCGGGGGATCGGTCTCGTCAATCTCCTGGGGCCTGTACACGGGCACGAGCCGCCCTGTACGGAGCGAGACCCGACGGAGGTGCTGGACCTCGATGCTGTTGAGCCCGACATTGAGCATCTTGCAGATCTCGTCGTACTCCTCTTGCTTATCATTGACAAGTTGGAGCAACTGCTGGTACCTGCGAGAGCGGTCCACTTGGTAGCCGTCGGGGGACTGGATGGATACGTCCCGCGCGATCTGGCTAATGACCGACCACAGGCCCTCGATAGCGGCGAGGATGGCAATGGGGTGGTGTTCCACCACCGGCACCGCTTCAGCGCGCTCTAGAGCGTCCATCTCTGGCAATCGGCTGTGGGTGTGCTTCTCCAGCGCGCTCAAAATGAAGACCTCGAAGTCGTCGTCATCGAAGAGGTCAAAGTGTGTGCCCTCGACAATGATCGTGGCTTCGTTTGCGGGCGGGGTGTAGAAAGAGACCATACCCGCACGAGGCTGTACGGCGTAGTCACCCTCGTCCGCAGTAACGCCATCCACAGTAACCACAACGTCCTGGATAACGCGCACGGGAAGATCGAATTGGAGAGTGGAACCATCACCCTCGAACGTAGAAAAGAAAGGATCACCCGGATCGCCAATCTCGTGACGGGCTCTCTGGGTGATCCTTTCGAGTGCAGTCGCGCTCACAAGATGCCTCCTGATCGAGTCACCATCAGGGTACTGTATCGGCCCTTAGTGTGGCGCGAGACTGCAATCAGAGCATGAGCAGGTCGCGCTCCTCCAAGTGGCGTGCCACGTTGGTCGGGACGCGATACCACTGACCGGCCTTGAAATGATATTCAGTGCCAACACCCAACGTCATTGCTTCGATATCGACGTTGGTGCGAATTCGCTGGGTAGGCTGTCCGGCCTGAATGACGCCAGCGTCCTCGGTCTTGGTCTCACGCTCTGCACGCAGGCGCTCGTAGTCGGCGGCAAGAGCCTGCAAGGCAGGATCGTCCGATTCCTTCAGCGCCTTGATCTTCTCGTTCAGGTCGAAGGCACTGCCACCTTCGGTGACGATTTCAGCCTCAGCGCGCTCCTCGGCCTTCGTCTTACGGTCGTGACGAGTCTTGGCGCGCTCTTCCTCATGCGTATAGTCGATCTCTTCCTTCAGCGATTCCTGCTCCTGCTGACGAGAGATCATCGTAATCTCGTCCTGCTTCTTCTGATCCTCGACGACCTCGGCTTCGAGGCGGGCCTGCTTCTTTCCGGTCGCGTCGCCACCGGACTTTGCTTGACGCTGGTTTCCTGAGCGGCTAGTTGCCATGGCTTAGTCCTCCTATGAGTTTTCGATTCGTGCTACAGGCGGGGGGTCCTGACCGTGAGGAGCCAGGACCCCTAGCCGCCCGTCGGTAGCGAGGCTATGTAATTGTGTTAATTCGTCTCAATCAAGACGACCGAGTTGTCGGTGATGAGGCCGAGGCCCCAGATTGCGTACCAGGCAAGGGCGTGCTCACGACCGAAGTCGAGGATACCGCCGTCGCGCAGTTCGACGGGAAGGGAGATCGCGTGACCAAAGGCGTTGTCACCGATCATAATCGCGTCGTAGCGGTCCTGGTCGTTAGCACCAGCACCATCGACAACACGCTCAACCTGCGTAGTCTCAATGAAGACCACGTCGTTGAGACGACCAATCTCGCCCAGCATGAAGTTTCCGGGTGCGGCGTACTTCGTGACCTCAATCCACTCCGGGGTGTCACGCAGGCGGCGGGACTGGTGGGGGTGAACGAAGGCAACGTAGGTCTCGCCCAGGCGCGGGACGTTCTTCGTCGCCAGGGTTTCCACGCCGTCCTTGATCGCGTGGGGGGAGAGCCAGAAGTCACCCGTGAGGTCGGCACGCTGGGTACCGGCGGTACCAGCGTCGTAGGGGCTAATCGGGGTGCGGTCGCCAGCAGGAGGCTGGTAACCGTAGATTGCGCTCGACGCGAGCCGCAGCGTGTCGCGGCACGAGGAGTCAAGGTACTCAGCCATGTTACGACCGAGCAGACGCGAGGCGCTGGCCATCACATCATCGAAGGACGCATTCAGCAGCAGTTCCGAGAGCGCGACCGCGTAGCCGTGCTCTGCGACGGTGATCGAGAACTGGCTAGCCGACAGCGCGCGGGTCTGCATGCGCACACCCTCAACCAGTTGGTTCGCGTCACCGAGGTTGTCGTAACGCATGAAATTGATCGTGAGACCGGGCTGCACACCGAGTTCAGTCTTCTTGACAGCAAACTGCTCGAAGCGCAGAATAGGCATGGCCTGGAAAAGGATCTCCTTAGACCACACAGTCTGGATTGCGGGGGTCAACTGCGAGTTCGCACCACCGTACGAGGTGGGGGCTGCGGCCAGTTGGCCGGTACCAGTAATAGCGGAAGCCATGTGTGCTTCTCCTCCTGATTATGTGATTACATTTCCAGTCGGAGCCTCGGTGGCTTCCGACGTTGCAGGTACAACTTCATTACAGATGCTATCACCCAATTTCTCAGTGATAGCGAAAGTTGCTATTTAGTTACCCGTAAAGACCACCCTGCTTCGCTGCATCTTGCAACTGGTTACGGTACTTCGCGTATTCGGACATCGACATCTTGCTAATGTCCTCGACGGAGAAGTTGCGCTGACCTTCCATGCCCTCGGCAGGACCCATCGCGGGGGCAGTAACTCTCGCCCCCGGAGCCTGCTGCCTCTGGCGCTGCTGGGCAGTCTGGAACTCCTCCATAATCTCGGCGGTCTTCTGTCGGGCGCGCTCAATAGAGGCCTGGATCTCCTCTTCGGAGTCCCCAACAATGTAATCCATGAACTGAGGCGCAATCTCTTCTTGATTCTCCGCAATCGCCTTCTGCTTGAATTCATTTAGAGCACTGTATTCGCGCTCCTTCTGGAGCAGTGCCTCCTGGCGCTGACGCTCCTCCTCCAAGGCGCGGAACTTCTCATTCCACTCCTCATCCTTCTTCTGAAGCAGCGCCTTCAAATCCATTTCCTCTTCCTGCTGGCGCTCCTGCTCTTCCTGCTGCCGCTGTACCTCGACTGCTTCCTGCTCACGCGCTTCCTCGCGGGACTGCTGGAGCGATTCAAACTCCTTCTGCATCTGCTCGATACGCTCCTCCATCTTCTGCCGCTCGGACTTCTCCTGCTCGACACGGTTGTACAACTTCTCGCGCTCTTCGCGTCGCGCCTTTTCGAGGTCCTCGGCGGTGAACGTGCGACCAGTGGCCTCGGCCTCGTCCTGTCCCTGCTGGAATCTGCGATCCACCACGTTTGCGTCGGGAAAGCCACTACCAGCATCTACGGGCGTCTGGGGCATCTGCTGCTCGGCCACGGCCTCAGCGGATTCCTCACCGCTGCCGCCCATGATCGGAGCCACCCCATACTCAGAGATGAACTCTTCGATGATCTTACGGATGTTGCTGTTCTCAATGTTCATTGCTTCTCCTAGTCGTCTGTCTACGCCTTACAGGCGCATGTGCCACTCTCGGTAATACTTACTTCTATGCTGCACTCGATAGTCTAACACCTAAACCTTGTGGTTACGGCTTAGGCCTCTTGGATTGATCGCGTCTCACCGACATTCGAGGTAGGTGAGCCTTCACGACCAACTCTTCAAGCATCTCATTCATGCGTTCCTCACCGAGGACGCCCCCAACCGGGGCAGCCTGTCCGGTCTCGTCGGGACCGCTCGCGGGCTCGCCAGCGGTACCGGCGTTACCACCGCTGTGGGCGACCTCATCTCCCTCATCGACGTAGGTGCCGGTAGCGATAGCGATGGTTTGCATGAGGTGGGTACGGAGGAGATCGAGAGCCGCCTGGTCCCGAGCGTCATCAGACAGTTCCTCGAATATCTCAGCCATCTTCTCCTCAGGGAATTCGTAACCAAGTTCCCTCAGCGCACCACGTTTCGACTCGATCCCCAGACCCATCTTCGACTGAATCTCATTGAGTTTCACGAGCACGTCGGTCGGCAGCGGCGGCGGGAAGTGCGCCGTCGAACGATAGGTGATGGGGTCATTGAGATCGAGGACCGGGTATTCCCCGTCCTTGAGTTCCGAGGTGCGGCTGGGGTCAAACTGGAACACATGAGGTTCCTTGATCGCCAGCGTGAGCAGCACGAGGCGGTTAATCTGTGAAAGACCCTTACCATACTGCTGCTTCTTCAAGTGCCACGTCTGCATCATCGGCTGATACTGGATGGCAAGAGCGACACCAGAAGTATTCGAGATAGGCTGACGCTGACCAAGAGCGGTCTCAGGAACACCAGTCATCTCGTGCATCATTTGTTTCAGCATCTCCAAGTAAGCCATCGGCTCACCCAGGTTGCCTCCAAGCCCTAGATTCGTTACCTGTGCATCCTTAGGGAGACCGCCCCAGATCTTGTTAGGACCGCGCTCTAGTTGCGATGCCTTAGCCCCAGTAATGACCGTCACAGGGGCAGCATGGTACGAAATGATGTCAGAGATGTCCGTGGCCTTCTCGTTGTACTCACGATTCAGGTCAAGGATGTCATTGACATCAGAGATCCCCCAGGGAGAACCAGGCACCGGGACATTGGGGATGTGGACGACGGGGATCTCCCCGAGAGGATTCTGGCGCGAGGAGATACGCTCGTCGTTCACGTACTCCTCGATGATCTCGCTAGTGAGAACCTCGGTATACGTGTGAACCTTACGAGCGCCATCGTTATCAGTGGCCCAGAAGCGGTACTTCAATTTGAAGCGCTCCAAACGCTCCCGGTCATGCGGGTGCCACTCAGGGAAACAGTGGCTAGAGTTGAGGGGGAGAATGCGAACTCTTCCGGGGTGGTGCATCCCCACTGAGTCCGTCCAGGGCTCCTCGTACGCGACCTTGGCGAAAGAATCCCCCGTCACACCGCCCTGGATTGCCATGTCCCAGAGGATGCTTTCTTTGTGGTTGTCTGTCTCCCACACACGCTGGAGTAGGCTCGGGACGATGGCTCTCGTCGCAGTGGGGGTGCGGAAGTTCACACCCTGTCCGAAAGAGAAATTAGCGATGAAGTGAGCGAACGCCTTAACGTAGTTGACAGATAGTTGCGCTTCGCCCTGCTCGCGTCGGTGAGACCAGTGGTGGCCGAGGAACCAGGCCCAGCCTGTAGCGTATCGATTCAATCGGGGGCCGTGAACTTCAAATTCCTCGTCAGAGAGTTCGATCAGACCAAGGGGGCTGACGGAGATAGAAAGATCAGACCCCGCCGCGCGGTGTGACGGGGAGTGGAATTGGATCGACATTTAAGTGCTCCTTCTATCAATAAGGCCCCTCACAGACTATCCATGAGAGGCCCTACTGGTTGAAAGTTGCTATCGAATCTGAGACGTGACGTAACTCTCGCTCCCGATAGCATTGAGAGGACCGCCCAAACCGTCACTCTCACGCACGAACTCAGCCTCGGGCACAATTTCCAAAGCCTCGTGGAACATACGGCGCTGCCGCATGTACACATTGTAATCAGGCCCAGGCTGTCCGGGAGGGGGAGCGCCGATGTGATCGACACCGCCAACGAAACCATCGACCTCGGTCTCAGGGCCGGTGGCGACCCAATTCTGGCCGTTCCCTGGGTCCATTCGCATCATGATGATTAGTCCTCCACGACAGCCGGGTTGTCGCGGTACTGGCGGGTCTCAGGATTAAAGACGCGCTCGTACTCAATCGTACCGTAGTCGGCAAACGAGCCGTGAGCGAAGTCCTCCAGCATCGAGGGCGCACTAACCCAGGAGGCCGAACCGACGTGAGCGCGCTCTGCAAGCGTTTCCTCAGGCCACTTCGTGTCCACCTTGAGATTGTGATTCATCCTGCCGGGAGCCGGGGTGTGGCCCTGCTCGACGCCAGTGACGAAACCCTCGGGAACGTCTCTGTCGGTCGTCACACCAGCCTGGAAGCGCATAGGGCCACGGCGGGGTGCGTTGACGCCGTACTTGCGCTCATAGACTCTGCCCGACGACTCAGGGAATCTTGGATCGGGAGCGATAGGCATTTCTTATCTCCTCGTGGAGTTTGTCGTACGTACTGAAACCAGTGTACCCATTCATAGCCCCTAGTTGCTAGAGGCTTTCACGGGCGCTTCTTACTCCGCGCCGCTGAAACTTGCCTCTCCGAGACCGATGGCAACGACGGCGCACTCCTCGAATGTCCATCGCTTCTTGTCCATCAGCGCCTCCCACTCACCGAGACGAATCCCGGCGTCAGCGGCGAGGTCGGCATCTGACTTCGCTGACAGGTCAACATCAGCCTTCAGACTGTCGGTGACGGCCTGCTGCTCGGCCCAAAGAAGCGCAAAGGCCTCTTCCTTGATTCTCATAATCATTTCTCCTAGTGGGCGGTACCTCTACGTCAAGACGAGTTTACCGCTACTTCTTCTCATCTTCGCCGACGGTGCTCAATGAAGGGATTAGAGGTCATCTCTGCGCTCGGCATCACCAGATTCTCGGTGAGAGAACACGCGAGAGCGAGAGAGTCTGGGTAGTCGTCGAAAGCGTTGTTCTCCTCGGGTGCGGAGGCCAGGAGGTAAGGGCCTTGGTACTTCTTCTCCAGGTCCTCCATCTGCTGAGTGAACCTGCGGTAAGACCTCAGCCTCCGTGTCTTTGCATGCGCCGGGAAGGTCACGAGCCCTCGGTCGAGAAGTTGCGTGAGATGCTTCCAACGCTTCGACTGCGTAGCAGAATCCGACGGAATCAGATGTACCTCTGACTTTGGCAGGAGAAGCCCTAGACGCTCTGCTACCGGCCCACCCATGCCTTGCGAGTCTACCGCGACAGCAAAGACGTTGTAGTTCTCCAAGAAGTTGACGATCTCGTAGTATTGCTCCTCCCAGGGCATGTTATGGAGTTCGAGCCAGTTGAAAACGCAGTGTTCCCTGAGTCCGAAGGGATCCTGCCGGGTCCAGTCAGTCCACACGACTGTTACGACCGTCGAGTCGTTGGTCCGCGCCGGGTCGATGCCCACGAGCAGAGGATCGCGGTACCAAGGCTTCACAATCTCTAGGTTCTTCAACCCGATAAATTCATCAGAGTCGGGGTTGAGTTTCGAGGCCCGAAGGAACATTCCCTGGTCGAGCAGCCATTCGAGGTTGAAAGACAGTCTGAACTCGTCAGAGTCCTCACCGATACGATCCATCTCCATGAGAATGAATCGCTTGTAGTCGGGGTTGTACTTCGCGCACTCTCGCCAATCCGCCTGGAAGTGATTCTGCTTTGCGCCGCGCTTCGTCTGCTCTCGCTTGTTGTACTGAATCGCTCGGTAGAAGTGGCCCTTCGTGTAGGTAGGAGTACCGATAAGAATACGAGATCCTGCATAGTAGGCCAGCATGGGTATGATCGACTTACCGATCATCCGGTCGTTGACCTCTTGCGCCTCATCGATGACGATGAAGTGGTAGGACTTCGACTCCACCTTCGCGCGCGGGTGTGCGGACTGCATACGGATCAAAGAGCCCGACTTCCTAAACCTCAGGACCTTCTTGCCGTCCTTCTCCACCACATCATCGATCTCCTCATCCTGAAGGATCTCTGTGGCGTGGTCACTCGTGAGCATTGTCACGACGCGCGAAAACAGCGTCTCGATCTGGTCATCCGTCGGCGCGAACGCGCCAACCCAGAAGCCTTTGGAATACTTGCCTAGCAGTTCTGGGTATATTTTTGCGAGACGAGGCAATAGAATAAGAAGCACACTTAGTGCAAAGGCAACAGAATGTGTCTTGCCACTCTGGCGGGATTGCAATGCAGTCAGTTCTACTGTGTCATTTAAGACAACGGCTTCAATAATTCTTGCTGCCAAGTTACGCTGATAAGGGTGAAGATTTTCACCAGTCAGTTCTTCTCCGAACACCATGCACCGAGCAACAAGAGATGCAATGAACTCCGAGTTACTGCTCGATGAGTCCTCGGGAGCGTCTGGGAGCACCTGAGAGTCGTCCGTAATCGTATCCATGGCTACAATCCTACAGTATTCATCGAAGAATCGCATAGAATGGAGTTGCGAGCCGGTGCTACCTGTCGTATACTGGCTCTTGTAAGGGCACCGACGAGGAGGTCAGCATGCGGCTCAACCCTATGCAGTTCGGCTCAGATGAGGCCGATGAACTCGATACCCGGCCAGCCAAGAAGCACAAGGCTGAATGTTGCCATTTCACGGGCGACGGGCGGGAGAAGAGGCCCATGCCCGATGGTTCGACGACCGTATTCACTAAGCCCAACGAGTCGTGGTCGTCGCGGGATAAGCAGAAGCACTTCGACGCCCAGAACAAGGACTGGCTCTCGAACACCTGGGCGAAGGGCTGGCCGAGCACCAAGAACTGCCGGAACGCGCCCTTCGACTTCCCGGAGTGCTACGAAGACTGAGATTTCTGAAGAATCTCGGTTAGAGCGAGGCAAGTCGTGGTATACTTGATCTTGTAAGGCAGACGGAGACGGAGACGGAGGACGGGATGGCCCGCACACGAAGCCGAGTCGGAGGACTGGTCGTCGCTACGGTGATCGCGCTCTCGACGCTCGGCGGCGGCGACGTGGCCTCCCCTCCCCGTCTCCCTTCCGGGGACCTCCACCCCATCACCGCTACCTGAGGAGAATAACATGAATGATGTTGTGATTGACACCGAACTCGTCTGCAACGCCCCTCTCTGTCCTGCGTTGGGTGTCGAAGAGATCGACATCTTGAAGCAGGACTTTCGCTTCTGTGTCCATCACGCTCGGGAGATCCTCGGATTCGTCCCCTCGGAGCAGTTCTCGGAGCACGGCTAAAACTTTCTCAGAAAGTTGGTTGCAGGACCCCCTACTTGGGGTATACTGGATCTTGTAAGGCACCGACACCACGAAGACGGAGGACAGGGACATGACCGCCAACATCACTCTCGCAGAGGCCATCGACCGGCTCATCGAGTCCACTCACCTGGGGCTCGCCCGGACCTACGAGGGCGGCACCGTTGACGGTGACCCCTTCGATGTCCCCGCCGAAGGCCGGGTCCACATCTTCCGGCCGACCGGTACCGTGTCGGTGGACTTCCCCACCGATGACGAGGACGGCTTCACCACCGACGTGCTTGGTCTCTCGGACTGGCTCCACACCGAAGCCGCCGAGGCTGGCGACCTCGCTCTCGTCACCTGGATCGACATTCTTCGCCGCGAGCCCGTGCGGTTCGACCTCCTCGGCCTCGCCTTCGACGTGCCCGACGAGGAGATCATGGAAGCCCACGAGGCGCTGGGATGCCGGTTCCACGCCGACGACGGCCTCATCCCCGCTAGCGAGGCCCTTGAGATCCTTGACTACCTCAAGTGAAAACCCTACACAGGTAGGTCTAGGTAAGACGGCTTTTCACCGCCCGGCACTACGAAGACGGAGGACAAGACATGACTGACACACTCATCCTCAA
>Ga0207421_10008611_pt1 | contig 10540 bp, 7 predicted proteins | sample SodLakKL_010_SED_4_FD_187542 | JGI IMG/M metagenome (GOLD analysis project Ga0207421, IMG submission 187542) | Alkaline sediment microbial communities from Lake Tanatar, Kulunda Steppe, Russia - 8KL_010_SED (SPAdes) (version 2) | ecosystem: Environmental > Aquatic > Non-marine Saline and...
CGGCCACTTCCAGCCCGCAGGATACCTGTACGGCGTTGAGCCACTGCAGGTTGTACACCCGCCGGTCATCCTGCAGGCACATTCTCTGTCCCCGCATCCGCTCGAGCTCCTCGCGGGCCTCCGCCAGCGATTCGCGCCCACGCAGGACCTCCAGCTGCCCCCCGGCTACCTGCCGCAGCCCGGCGAGCACCTCCTCCGGCCGGGCGTCTCCGGCGGTGGTAAACAGTCCCGCGTAACGCTCCATGCACTCCCGCACCGACGACACCCCCGGCTCGGGCGCGGGGCCCGCCGCGGCATCCCTCGCCGCCCGGTCACCCGCCACCTCACCGGTGACCAGGATCTCGCTGCAGGCGTTGCCGGACAGCCGGTTCGCCCCGTGCGTGCCGCCGATGACCTCCCCGGCGGAAAACAGGCCGGCCACCGCGGTCCGGCAGTCGGCGTCCACCTGCACACCCCCGCAGAAAAAATGCGCGGCATTGCCCACCTCCAGGGCCTCGCCGTCCATCAACCGTTCGATGACCGCCGAAAAATCCAGCCCCTGGTACTGCCAGTCGGGCTTCAGGTTCGGCTTCACCGCCCAGCGGGAAAAATCGGCAATCAGGTTCCTCGGCAGGTGCCGGAGCGAAAAATACACCCCGCCCTGCGGGCCGCCCCGCCCCTCCTCCACTTCGCGCGCGATGGCCCGGGTCAGGATGTCGCGGGTGGATCGCTCCAGATTCTTGGGGTCATGATCAACCATGAAGCGGTCGCCCTGCCGGTTGAGCAGGTGAGCGTTGAGCCGGTCCATGGTGCCCGGGCCGATGACAAAGGGGAACTGGTGCCCCTCCCATCCCCGCGGGGAAAAGAGGCAGCAGGGCATAAACTGCACCATCTCCATATCCACCAGCCGGGCGCCGGCCCGCAGGGCCATCGCGTATCCGTCGCCGAACAGCTCCTCGGCAGACGTCTGCTGCGGGTATATGGCCATGCCCCCGCCGGTGGCCAGAATAACCGCCGGGCAGCGGACGAGGACGAAATCGCCCGCGGCGCAGTCGAAAGCCAGGGCGCCGCAGACCCGCTCATCCTGCACAATTACGTCCAGCACAATGGCGTGCTCCATCTTATCGATGGAATAGCTGTTGAGACGACGCATCAGGGTCCGGACCATATCTTCCCCCGAGGTCACCGCACCCCGCGGGTACTCGTGCCCGGCCACGTGCGTCACCGCAGTGACCTCCATCCCCCACTGCATCATCTCCTCGAGGCGCGCCGGCACTTCCTCGACCATCAGCTGCACCAGGGCCGGGTCGTTTATCCCCTTTCCGGCCGCGAGGGTATCCCGGTAGTACAGCTCCGGGCTGTCGGCCGCGTCGCCCTGCAGCCCCATATCGAGCAGGGAGGCCGAGTCCGCACTGATGTCCGCCCCGGCGGTTATGGTGCCGCCCGAGCCGCCTACCTTTCCCTTGGTGGCCAGAAGGACATCCGCCCCGCGGTCTGCAGCAGCAATTGCCGCCCGCAGGCCGGCCCCGCCGCTTCCCACCACCAGGACGTCCGCTTCCAGATCCACCAGCTCATCATGTCTGAGCATCTCTTTCCTCCTAATCGCGGAACTTCGGATCCAGTATGTCGCGCAGGCCGTCGCCCAGCAGGTTGAAGCCCAGCACCATCGCCGCTATGCACAGACCGGGGAAAACCGCGATGTGCGGCGCACTCCTGAGATAATCCCGGCCCGCCGAGACCATCAGTCCCCATTCCGGAAGCGGCTCCTGCGCGCCCAGCCCCAAAAAGCTGAGGGAAGCGGAGGTGATCACCGCCGCACCTATGCGCAGGGTGGTCTGCACCAGCAGCACCCCCACGCAGTTGGGCAGCACGTGCCGGAACATGATCCGGAGGTTGGAGGCTCCCTGCGCCCGGGCTGCCTCGACGAACTCCTGGCCCTTCACCGTCAGCACACCGCCCCGGATCACCCGCGCGTAGTGGGGAACCGAGGCGATCCCCACGGCGATGGCCCCGTTCAGCAGGCCCGGCCCCAGGATGGCCACCACAATCAGGGCGACAAAAAAGGCCGGAAAAGCCAGCATCAGGTCCACCACCCGCATTAAAAGCACGTCAACAATCCCACCGTAAAACCCCGCACACAGCCCCATCAGCGCACCGATGGTAAGACCCACGGTCACGGCCGATACGGCCATGATCACAGAGTAGCGGGTGCCGTGGAGGATGCGCGAGAACATATCCCTCCCCATGCGGTCGCGGCCCATCGGATTCTCCATAGAAGGAGGCTCGGACCCGCTGGCGATGTCCTGGCTGAAAGGATCGTGCGGCGCCAGGGACGGCCCAAAAAAAGCCAGAAACAGAAAAACCAGGACCAGGAAGCCGCCGATCACCGCCGGTTTGCTTCTGAGCAGCTGCCGGAGTATCTTGTGCACTGTCCCACCCTCCATCCTTGCGCCGCCTCAGTCATACCGCAGGCGAGGATCCAAGAATTCACACACCAGGTCTGTGGCCATATTGACTACAGTGTAGGTCACCGCCACCAGTATCAGGGTCACCTGCACCACCGGGTAGTCGCGGCTCACGATGGAGCTGACCACCAGCCGTCCGAGGCCCGGCCAGGCAAACACCGTCTCGGTCAGCACCGCCCCGGCCAGCAGGTACCCAAACTGCAGCCCGATCACGGTAACGACGGGAATCATGGCGTTTTTGATCGCGTGCCGGAACACCACGCCCCGCTCGCTCACGCCCTTGCCGCGCGCGGTGCGTACGTAATCGGTGGAGAGAACCTCAATCATGGTGGTGCGGGTCATGCGGGCAATCAGGGCGGTGGCGTATAGCCCCAGGGTGAGGGCCGGCAGTACGTAGTGCGCGGGCGTTCCCATCCCGGCGGACGGGAACCAGCCCAGGTTCACGGCAAAAATCACGATCGCCACCAGTCCCACCCAGAACACCGGAAGCGACGCCCCGATCACCGCCACCCCCATGACCGCAGTGTCCATCAGCGAATACGGCCGGGTGGAGGCCACCACGCCGGCCAGGATCCCGAAGACAGTGGCGAAGGTCATGGACACGACCGTGAGTTTGATGGTGTTTCTGTAGGCCGGCACCACCTCATCCACCACCGCCCGCCCGCTTCTGAGCGAACGCCCCATATCGCCCTGCAGGAGGTTGCCCAGGAAGCTTGCGTACTGCATGTGCAGGGGCTGGTCCAGCCCCCAGTGTCGGGTGAGCAGCTCCCTCTGCTCCGGGGTGGCGTCAAAGCCGGCCAGAAGGTCCACCGGGTCGCCCGGGATCAGCCGGATGAGCAGAAACACAGCCAGCGAGACGGCCAGCGCCACGACCAGCAGCTGCGTCAGTCGGTATGCCGTCATCTTGACCAGTTGCATGCCCGTGCCTCCACCTTTCGTGTGCGGGGGCGGGACGGCGCCCGACCCCGCAGTCTGCGCAGATCCAGTCGCGGTTTACGCTACCGGCTGTTCTCTTCCGACATCCTGGCCCCGGTCAGCTCAACAATCTCCAGGGGCAGGGTGACAATGCCCTCGACATTGACGCTGTGCGCGGCAATTCCCCGGTAGTCGGCCAGGCCGATGTAGGCCACCTCATCGAACAGGATCTCCTGCACCTCGGCATAAAGCGCCTCCGACTCGTCCATATCACCCGTGGTGCGGGCCCGGGACAGCCTGTCATCGACGTCCGGGTTGGAGTAGTAACCGCGATTCCATCCGGGCGGGAAGCTGTCCGTGGCAAACATGGGCCGCAGGGTGAAGTCGGCGTGGTTGGTTCCCGGTCCCCAGCCGAGGATGAACCCGTCATATTCGGCATCGTCCGGGTCCTCCTGGTTGATGCGGTCCAGGTACGAACCCCACTCCAGGGTGTCCAGGCTGGACTCGATGCCGATGTCCTCCAGGTAGCCGGTGACGGCCAGCCCAATTTCCGAATCCTTGGGATAACGGCCGTCCGGGGTCACCAGGCGGAAGGTCAGCACCTCGCCGTCCTTTTCCCAGTAACCGTCGTCGTTTTTCTCCCACCCGGCCTGCTGCAGCAGGCTCTGGGCCTGTTCGGGGTCATGTTCATAAGCGCCCGAGCTGTGATAACCAGCTGTCTCCGGGGCCAGAATTGAGTCCGGAACCGTCGCGGTATCAAACAGGATGCTGCGGACGATCTCGTCCACGTCGATGGCGTGCGCGATGGCGCGCCGCACCAGCACGTCCTGCATGTTCTCACGCTCGAAGTTGAGATTGATGAACAGCACGCGGTTGTACGGTCCGGTATACACTTCGGTGTCGGGATTTTCCCGCAGCTCCTCGATGCTCTCGGGCGGCACCGGGTGGATGACGTCCACTTCATCCGTCTCCAGCATGGCCACGCGGGTGCCGTCCTCCACCACGGTCAAAAACTCGATGCGGTCCACAAAACCGACGCCGGACTGCCAGTAGTCATCGTACTTCTGCAGCGTCACCCGGTCCCCGGCCTCCCACTTTTCGAACTTGTATGGGCCGGTTCCCACCGGGTTGTTGCCGATGTCCGCACCGTGCTCCTGCAGCGCCGCCGGGCTGATTATGCTGCCCGCCCAGTGACACAGGTTGGTCAAAAGCGCAGCGTTGGGCGCCTCCAGGACTATCTCCACGGTGTATTCATCCACCGCCCGGACCTCCTCGATGAAGTCGAGCACGGGACGGCGGCGCAGCGCGAGATCTTCATCCAGGATGCGGTTCAGGCTGATTTGCACCGCCTCGGCATTGAACTCGGTCCCGTCGTGGAAAGTGACGCCCTCCCGCAGGTAAAATGTCCAGGTCTGGGCATCTTCTGTCTCCCAATCCTCCGCCAGGCGCGGCTGCACATTTCCTTGCTGATCGAACATCACCAGACCCTCGTACACGTGGCGCGCCACTTTGGCGTCGGAGAAGATCTCCATGTCATGCGGGTCCAGGGTCTCAAAATCCGGCTGCTGGGCCAGCTTCAGCGTGACCGGCTCATCTGCATCATCTGCGTCATCGGCGCAGCCGGCCCCGGCCAGCAGCAGGCCCGAGACAATTAAACCAACCAGAAACCATCTATACACTTGAATTACCTCCCTCGGAAAAGTCATCGGTATCACTCAGCATGTCGTAGGTGGTGAAAACCCGGTCTATGTCCTCCAGATACTCCGCGCTCTCCCCCTTGCGAAAGACGGCACTAATGAGCACTATCAGGATGTTCACCAGGCTGACGGTGGCCACGTGCGAGTTGAAATATCCCGGGGAGTCCACCCCGACGGTGAGGCACATATCCGCGGCACGGCCGACCGGCGAAAACACCCGGTCCGTTACAGCGACAACCGAGCTCCCTCTGCCCCTCGCGAAATCCACCACCTGCGTCGTCTCCTTCGAGTAGCGCGGAAAAGACAGAGCGACGACGACATCGTCCTCTCCGTAGCTTTTGATCAGATCAAACGGGTTGTGCAGATTGACCACCAGGTTGTCCACGTCCGTCCGTATCTCGTTCAGGTGCATCCAGAGGAGGAGGCCTACAGCCCCGGAGTTTCTCGCCCCGACGATCGCTATCCGCCCCGCCTCGCTCAACAGACGGGCGACCTCCTTGACCCCCTCAATACCATTGTTGTCCAGAATCTGCCGCAGGTTCTCCCGGTCGCTGGCCACCACCGACTGCATCAGCTCCGCCGTACTCTGATCCGCCAGGTCCTGCACCCTGGGAGCGCGGCGCAGCTGCTGCTGCAGGGTATCCTGCAGGTGCTGGCGCAGCTCGGTGAAGGAGCTGTATCCCAGGGCATAGGCCAACCGCGCGGTGGCCGATTGGCTGGAACCGGCCCTATCTCCCACTTCCTCCGCCGAGAGATGGACGGCCTCGATCCAGTTGTCGATCAGGTAATCCGCCACCTTGCGGGTGGCCGGGGTCAGCTCGTGATAGGCCGCCCGCAGTTCGTCGGCTATTGGGCAGGTCACGCGGTTCCGCTTCAAGTGCCGGTCATTCCCTTCCGTGGTGTTAAATGGTCTAATTCATTATGCGTGACATTTTAAATGGTTTTATTCATGTATTCTACGCACCGTCGCCATTTTCCTTCTCAATCTGACAAATGTTCTGGTGGAAAAACCGCGAACCGACGGTCCCCTCCCGGGTGGGTGGCTCCATGTACCGCCGGGATTGATGAAAATTGATCGAGCGGCGGAATCCGATTTTTTACGCGCCCGGCCCGCGATATCCGCCACCCACACCTCTTCAATACTGAAAAGGACAGAAATTGGACGAAAATATCAACCCATACTTCATTATTGCTGCTTTTTGTTGACTGTGGGTAAAATTTTCTGCAGGTGTTTAACGATTTATGTAGAACACTCAGGATTAAGCTATAACGCAAGGAGGCAGATAAATGTTCAGGGCGCAAGGTACAAGCTCCAAAACGATGCTCATCGTCGGTCTCGTGCTGCTGGCTGTGGTCGCGGTGGCGGGATGCGGCGGGGAGGTCGTCGAGGAGCCCGATGATCCCACTGGCGATGACCCGACGGAAGATCCGATCGATGACGATCGTTACGGGGGCCGGGCGGCATTCAGAACTTCCGGCGAACCGCCCACGCTCAACCCCTACTACGGCACCGACTCCGTACACGGGCAGATAATGACGTTTATGGCCGAGCGGCTCGTCCGCGTCAATGACGAGGGCGAATACGAGGGCCAGCTGGCAAAAGACTGGGAGATATCCGACGACGGCCTGGTGTACACCTTCAACCTGGTGGAAGATGCCAGGTGGCACGATGGCGAGCCATTTACCGCCGACGACGTCATCTTCAGCTTCGAGCTGATGCTGGATGAATCACTGGGTGCGTCAAACCGGGGCAGCTTCCTGATCGGCGGAGAGCCTATCGAGATGGAGAAGGTGGACGAGCACACCGTGGAGATGATCCTTCCCGAGGTATTCGGCCCGGTGCTCACCTCCGTGGGCCGCCTGCCGGTTGCCCCGAAACACCTCCTGGAAGACGCCGACCCGGCCAATTTCCAGGAACACCCCTGGGGCATGACTGAACCGGTTCACACCGGACCCTTCAAGTTTGTGGAGTACGAGTCCGGGGAGTACGTCCGCCTGGAGCGCTTCGACGACTACTGGGGAGAAAACGCCTACCTGGACGAGGCCATATTCCGCATCATCCCCGATACGGACGCCACCCGGGTCGCCCTGGAGACCGGACAGATTCACTTCAGCGACCTGCCGTCGGCCGATTACGATCGTATAGTCGAGGACGGGGAGCTGCAGACCTTCGCCGAGCCGAGCGGGCTGGTACAGTTTGTGGCCCTCAACAACGTGGTGTTCCCCTTTGACGACGTCCAGGTGCGCAGGGCCATCAACCACCTGGTGGACAGGGAAACCATCATTGACCACGCCCTGATGGGCTACGGCGAACCCGCCTACAACTTCATGGTACCCGGCGACATGTTCTACAACGAGGATGTGCTGGACCGCAAGTACTACTACGACGTGGATGAGGCCGTGTCGCTTCTAAAAGACGCCGGCTACGAGCGCGGGGATGACGACATCATGGTCAGAGACGGCGAGAGACTCGAATTCGAAGTTATCATAGCCCAGGGCAACCGGGAGCGGGAGCGGGCGGCCACCATCATGCAGGCCGACTTCGAGAAGGCCGGTGTGGACATGCAGATCCGCACCATGGAGTGGAGCGCGCAGGTGGACATCCTCACCAGCACCGATGATCCGCTGGATTACCAGGCCCAGATCGTAGGCAACCTGCTCGGCCCCGACCCGGACCGCTATCACGCGGTGTACGGTCCCTCCCAGTACCCGGAGGGCTCCAACTACATCGCCTACCTCAACGAGGAAGTCGAGGACCTGTTCATGCAGGCGCGAAGAGAAGTCGATCCGGACGAGCGCGCCGCCCTGTACGAGGAGCTGCAGAGAGTCATAGTCAACGACGCTCCGGTCCTGTGGCTGTGGTACACCGAGAGCCTGTACGCCTATTCACCCGAGCTCCGGGTGGAAGATGCGCGGATGAACGGCCTGGTTCACGTGCGCTTCATGGACCCGGCCAACATCTGGCTGGATGAATAGCTAGCTGGGCAATGCCGCGAACCGGGCCGGAAATGAATGCCGCGTTTTGCGGCCCGGCCCGGTTCAGCATGGCCTTGTGGGCTGGACCGAATAACCTGGCGAGGAGATATCATCATGCAGAGATATCTGATCAGGCGAGTAATTGCACTGGTCCCATTGGTAATAGGGGTCACCCTGATTTCCTTTTTGCTGATGCACTTCGCCCCCGGCGATCCGACCGCCATATACATCGATCCCACCGTGGGTGACACGGCGGAGATGCGGGAGATTGTCCGGGAAAGGCTGGGCCTGGACCAGCCGCTGCCCGTGCAGTACGCGCGCTGGTTCGGCCGGGCCATACAGGGTGACCTGGGTTTTTCTTTTGTGAGTCACAGGCCGGTGATACAGGAGATTGTGCACCGGATTCCCAACACGCTGATGCTGGTCGGCGCCGCCGTGCTGATGGCGCTTTTTCTGGGCCTGACGGTGGGCGTGTACTCCGCCCTCAACCAGTACCGCACGTCCGACTACATCGTGACGGTGCTGGCCTTCATCGGGGTATCCATACCAAATTTCTGGCTGGGCCTGATGATGATCCTTCTGTTTTCCGGCACCCTGGGGTGGCTCCCCTCCGTGGGCATGCGCGACATCATGGCCCCGCCCGGAACGGTGAACGCGGTGGTGGACACCCTCAGGCACATGGTGATGCCGGCCACCGTCCTGTCCGTCTTTCACATGGCCAGCTGGGCCCGGTACCAGCGCTCGGCCATGCTGGAGGTCATCCGGCAGGACTACGTCCGCACCGCCCGGGCCAAGGGGCTGTCGGAGAGAGTGGTCATCTACCGTCACGCGCTGAGAAACGCCGCCATACCGGTCATCACGCTGCTGGGGATGTCTGTCGCTACGATCATGAGCGGATCCTTCATCGTTGAGCAGGTTTTCGCCTGGCCGGGCATGGGCCGTCTGGGCGTAAATGCCATCTTCAGCCGCGACTACCCGGTGGTCATGGGCGTTACCCTGATGTCCTCGATACTGGTGCTGGCCGGCAATTTCACGGCCGACATCATGTACGCTGTGGTCGATCCTAGAATCCGGTACGACTGAGGGAAGGCGGATAGCATGCCAGAGATACGAAACTCCATGAACAGTAAATCTGCCGCTTTGGCGCGCGAGGGGGAAACCTGGCTGGCAATGGTGTGGCGCAGGCTCAAAAAGCACAAGCTCGCCATGTTCGGCCTCGTCATCATAACCTTTTTCTCCCTCATGGCACTTCTGGCCCCCTGGGTGGCGCCGCACTGCCCGCACGAGCAGCGCCTGGAGCTGGCCCCGCGCGGGCGGCCGATGGCTCCCAATCTCGCTCACCCGTTCGGCACCGATGACCTGGGGCGCGACTACCTGTCCAGGGTCATATACGGCGGCCGGGTGTCGCTGGCCGTGGGGCTGGTGGCCATGAGCATCTCCATAACCATCGGCTCTGCTCTGGGATCGATGGCCGGATACTACGGCGGCTGGATGGATGACATCATCTGCCGCTTCACCGATGTCATGCTCTGCATCCCGAGGTTCTTCCTCATTCTGGCCGTCAGTGCCTACCTGTCGCCCAATATATTCAACGTCATGATCGTCATCGGGGCCTTCGGCTGGATGGGCGTCGCCCGCCTGGTGCGCGGGGAATTTTTGAAGCTGCGGGACCAGGAGTTCGTCGAGGCCGCGCGGGCGGTCGGAAGCAGCGACCGCCGGATCATGATCCGGCACCTCTTCCCGAACGCCCTGGCCCCGGTCATTGTGGCGGCGACCATGGGGATGGCGCAGGCCATCCTGCTGGAGGCGGCACTGAGCTACCTGGGACTGGGTGTGCAGCCCCCGGCCGCCAGCTGGGGCAACATGCTGCAGCAGGCCCAGGGGTACCTGACGGAGGCGCCGTGGATGTCCATCATCCCGGGAGCTTTCATTTCGCTTACGGTGCTGTCCTTCAACTTCATCGGGGACGGTCTGCGGGACGCCATGGATCCGAAATTGAAGCAGTGACGCAGCTGCCTTTGCGGCAGCGCTACTGGAGGTGTTCATACTGGCTGCAGATACGGAAAGAAAGATTGCGAAAATCACCTCCGCCCTGGGGGAGGTGCCCCGGGTTCGCCTGGCCTTTCTCCCCACCCCCCTGCAGAAGCTGGAGATGCTGTCCGAAGAGTGCGGGGTGGAGATTTTCATAAAGAGGGACGATCTCACCGGTGCGGAGTTCGGGGGAAACAAGACGCGCAAGTATGAATTTGTCATGGGCGAAATGATGCAGGAGGGGGTGGACTGCCTCATCACCGGAGCGGCGGTGCAGTCCAACTGGTGCCGGCAGGCGGTAGCGGCGAGTATCAGGTGTGGGCTGCGGAAGCCAGTTTTATATCTCTTCGGTGACACGCCAAAACGAAGCCAGGGGAACCTGCTGCTTGATCAGCTGATGGGAGCGGAGGTTCATCTATTTGAGCTGGCGGAAGGTGAGAACCTGCACGATGGCTTGAGGAGGACCGAGCACCACAG
>Ga0207421_10008613_pt1 | contig 10535 bp, 10 predicted proteins | sample SodLakKL_010_SED_4_FD_187542 | JGI IMG/M metagenome (GOLD analysis project Ga0207421, IMG submission 187542) | Alkaline sediment microbial communities from Lake Tanatar, Kulunda Steppe, Russia - 8KL_010_SED (SPAdes) (version 2) | ecosystem: Environmental > Aquatic > Non-marine Saline and...
GTATAGGTTTTGATTTACGCTTCCTTGGAGTGAGTTTTTACGTCCTGTTTGCCGAATTTCCGGACCACTGGAATTTATAGCTTTATGGTGAACAGTTACATTTTGCGGATGAAAACTAATTGTAGGAAATGGGTTCGTGTTTGACCCTGCGGATGGTTTTGAGTTCATTGAGAAGAAAGTTCATGCGGAAGTATTTTTCCCTTACCTCCTTACCATACTGGGTAAGGCTGTTTTCCTCCCTGTTCACGTAATTGCGCAGCAGGTAGCGGTCATTGGCTATCTTTTCCACGGTGGCTATGGCTCTTAAAGTGATGTCCGAAAAATAGTTGCCGGTTTCGAACTTCAGTTCTTCCAGTACATTGTTGGTGTGCTCCAGCATCTCCTGATAATTGATCTTTTTGTCTTCGTACCTTTTCTCCAGAATATCCTGCAGGATGCGTATTTTCCTGGCCTTCCTGATGTAGCTGTATTTATGCCATACTTCCTGGTACAGGCTGTTTAAGCTCAGAAACTCTTCATACAGGTCCGGGTTCAGCAGGTAGTTGTCCAGAACCTTGGTCACTCCGGCATAAAATTCATCGGAATAGCCGATAATCCTTCGTTGATGCTTACTGAGCCAGGCGTACAAAAATTTGAGCCTTTTTTCATGGGTGTCTGTGTTTTCTATGATCTCACGTTTATATTTGATCCTTCCGGAAAACTCCCCCTTGACTATATCGTTTAGCTTCAGGGTCATGAAAAAGGTATCTTTTATAATATTGAGTTGAGAACAGACCTCGCCGGTGCGGGGATGGATCAGCTCCTGCCTGAGTACGGACAGGGCCCTTTCTTCGCGGATGTTGTCCGGGTCGTACTGATGCTGCTTGTACTTGACCCTAAGGATGACAGCCTTTTTTTCCTCGTCCAGGAAGTAGCCGTTTTCCCGAAGAAATTTCAAGACATCCCTTTTTTTGGTTTCCACCCTGGCCAGAGCCACTTTTTCCAGGGCGGGATAGAATTTGCAATCCCCTGAATTGTAAAGGGTGGTAATGGTGCGGTCGGTCTGTCCCAGGGCCCGGATCAGAAATCTCTCTCCCATATTGAACAGCCGTCTGGAAAACAGGGCAGCGGAAGTCCTGCGCTCGGATACTACAGGGTAGCCATAAAGTTCCATAAGGTACTGGTAGACAAAGTTGCGGTTAAGTTCGTAACGAAGGTTGTCATTGGGCGTGAATTTTTTGATTTTAAGGCCGAAGCGCTTTAGCTCAGGATCCAGGTAAGATGGAAAAGAGGCGTAGACACCAGAAAGATAAAACTCGTTCCTGGTGTCCAGGCTCATTACGTGCCCCCGGTCCATGTTCAGTATAAAATCCAGGACCCGGGGATAGTTGGACAGAGCGGCAATATCAGTGCCCCCCAGCTTGTCCTTGAAGTTTTCCTGGAGATTTTTTGGAAGACGACTCTGGAAAGTGGAGAGGTTGGTGTGGCTGATTATGTCCGGTACAGGACAGGCCTCTCCATGGGTAGTGATTATCTTTTCCCACCTGCTGTGCAGGATGTCGAACTGAAAGATTTCGTTAAAATATTCCAAAGGGCGTGCCAGGGCTACGAGGCTGAACCCAGGAAGATTTTCGTACTCGTAGAGATCCGACTCGAAGGAAGGAAGCAGTTCCCTGGCTTCCACCAGGGGGTAGTTATCTGTTTTTAGAAAAGGTTTGATTAGGCATTGGCGAATATGTATCAGGTCCAGGTATTTCTTCAGGCTGAACAGACTGTTGAGCTTGAATCTGGGCAAAGGGATCTTTTTGTCGTCCCAGTTGTAAGAATCGGTTTCAAGGAAATAGTCGTACCATTTTTGCATCAGTTATGTTCCCTTTGCCCGGTGTGCCCCTGGCCGAGCGTCCCGAAATATTCGCCTGAAATCCTCTTGAGGTTGAATGGGATATAAAGTGGCAGAGATTTGAAATTACATACATCAGACTGTGAATAGTTACTAATAAGGACAATCATATCTTTTTTTTTCAAAAAAATCAATGCCCGAGCTGCAAAGGTAAGCTGGGAAACTAAATACAGGGTCCTCTGAGCCTGTATTGTAACTCTTTGTTGTTTATGCTAATCTCTATATTTGTGGTAAGTAGTTTCCATCCGGAAATTCTTTATTTCCGGATGTTGAAACCGATGGTTTTCTTTCCGGAAACGAGGAGCTTTTTCTTTTGGCAAGGAAATCAAGCAATTATGAGGAGGCGTATCTTAATACGGTGACGAATAATTGTGCAGATTGACGCGAGTTATAGTCAATTCTGGTGTTTGCATGAATTAGGCGGCATACTTGGCTGAATAAAACTGGCTTTGCTGAGCAACGCCGTTGGTAAACTGTACTCCTTGCAACACCGGAAGTATCTGGTCCGATCCTTTAAGCCGTTTCCATCTCTTGGCAGCACACTGAACAAGTTTGTACACCATGCCAAGAATAGTGTTCCTTGACACACAGTTCCGGGTTTTGGCTGTTCGCAGACGTACCGTAGCAAATGTTGATTCAATGGGGTTGGTGGTTCGCAAATGCACCCAATGCTCAGCCGGGAAATCATAGAAAGCCAGCAATTCCTCTTTGTCCTTTTCCAGGCATTCCTTGGCCTTGGGATACTTGGCCCCGAACCGGGCGATGCACCGATCAAAAGCCTGATAGGCTTCCTCACGAGTGGGAGCCATCCAGATTTCATGCAGGGCTTTTTTGCACTTGGTCCGCACTGACTTGGGGACCTTATTCAGGATGTTTGCCGTCTTGTGTACCCAGCAGCGTTGGTGACGAGTCTTGGGAAACATTTTGTTCATGGCCTTCCAGAACCCAAGGGCACCGTCACCTGTTGCCAATGAAGGCGGCTTTTTCAATCCACGAGAACGAAGATCCTGGAGCAGTTCTGTCCAGCTCTGCTCGGACTCGCGGAAACCATCTTCAATAGCTACCAGTTCCTTGGTGCCGTCAGGCAGGGCTCCCATAATAATCAGCATGCATTCCCGGTCATTGTCGGCCCTGATATTGAAATAAATGCCGTCGGCCCACCAGTAAACATATTGCTTATTCGAGAGGTCCCGCCGGGACCAAGTCTCGTATTCTTTGCTCCAATCCTGCTTGAGTCGGCCAATGACAGACGAGGACAAACCCTGGGCGTTTTCTCCGAGAAGAATACGCAGAGCTTCTTGAAAATCTCCTGTGGAGACTCCTTTTAAATACAGCCATGGCAAAAAATCTTCTAACTCTCGGGTCCGCTTTAGATAGGGAGGCACCAGGTTAGAGTTGAATTTGATCCCTCTGCCTGAGCGATCCCTGACCTTGGGAATTTGCACTTCGACGTCGCCAAGGCCTGTCTGGATGGTCCGCTTAGGCAGATATCCATTGCGGATAACTGAGCGCTTGCCATCAATAGTAGAGGACTCCTGCTGTAAAAGAAGTTGAAGCTCAGCTTCCACTGCCTGGGCTATCAAATGCCTAGCTCCTTCCCGGATCAATTCGGTCAATGGGTCCTTTACCTGTTGCTGATTGGTCTGGTTCTGAGTAGAGTGTTTCATGTGGCGTATCCTCCTGCGTGTTGGATGTTTGTGGTTATTCATTTCCAACCAGGGTACGCCACCCTTATTTCATCTGCAAACACCACTTTTGGTTATAACTCGATTGACGCCGCCAAAAGGGAAACGAACCGTTTCCGGATGAAAACTAAGTAAAGAGCAATACCGGGAAAGGTTTTCCAGGAGACTTAAAGGTTGTACATGAAGAATTTTATTGTCAATTAAAAGATTAAAAGGCATGTTGATGCCTGAATGCTAAGCTCAAAATGCAAGATTTTCCACGATGAACAATGATAAATGGCTGAAAAGAATACTGGGGCTGATCTGCAGTGTTTTCGACGGGTATTCAACCGTCCTTTTTTTACGGGATCCGGACCGGGATCTTTGCCGTATAGCTGCAAGCTTCAGCCTGGGGAATTCAATAAGTACAGGGTACGAACTTAAAACTGGAATCGGGCTGGTGGGCTGGATTGCCAAAAACGGGAAGCCTTTACTTATCAATAACTTTGACCGGGATGAAGGCTGTCTGGGTTACTATTCAAGGGAGAGCGAGTCCAAAATCAAGGCATTCATGGGCTGTCCCCTGCCCCAGGAAGCGGGAGTGCTTTGCGTGGACAGCAAAAAGACCTATTCTTTTAGTGACAAAGATCAGAAAATTCTCTATCAGTTTGCCCAGCTTGTTCAGGATATCCGCCAGGGGCTGAGAATGGCTGACCATAGTGTTAAAAGCCAGGAATATTACAGGTACCTGGCCCTTATCCAGGAATTGAGACAAAGGGTGCCCAGGTGGCGATCCTTTCTGCAGCAGCTCCTGGAGCTGCTCAGTCAATCCACTGGCTTTTCCCACTGTTTTATGGCGGCCCGGGATGAACTGGGGGAAGGCTATTTTCTGGAGGGCCTGCACCAGGAGATACTGCCTAGGATCAACCTGAAAGAGCACAAATTCAATATCGATTCCGGGTTGCTGGGGTGGTCTTTCAAGCACGGCTCTCCGGTTTTTTCCGGGCTGAATGAAGGACCGACGGACCTGCCTCTTTTCGGCAAGGAGGTGCCCTCCAAGCAGTTCAGGTCGGTTATCTGTCTGCCACTGGTGGTTCACAGAAAGACCCGGGGTCTTCTTGTGCTCACTGATACCGAGGCCCTGCCCATAGATGAAGAATTGAGAAGTTTCGTGCACATGGTTGGGGACTATCTGGCCCTTTTTCTGGAAAATCTGTATCTCAAAAGCCGCATAAGCTGAACAATTTATCCCCGCGAGGCCTCTTAATGTTTATTTCCAAGCTGTTTTCCCTTTTGGGCAAAAGCCTGGCCATGGACCTGGGTACAGCCAACACTCTGCTGTACACACCCAGGGACGGCATTGTCCTGAATGAACCTTCTGTGGTGGCCCTGGATTCCAGGGACGGAAAAGTACTTGCCGTAGGTCGGGAGGCCAAGGAGTTTCTGGGGCGCACCCCCCAGAGAATAGTGGCTATAAGACCATTGAAGGACGGCGTTATCGCCGATTTTGAAGTCACCAATGCCATGATCTCCTTTTTCATCAGAAAGGTCATTCGGGGTTTTAATCTGGTCAAGCCCAAAATGGTCATCTGTGTACCTACAGGTATAACCCAGGTTGAAAAAAGGGCGGTCATAGAGTCCGGCCTGCAATCCGGTGCCCGGGAGGTCAGGCTGGTAGAAGAGCCAATGGCGGCGGCCATGGGGGCTGGCATGAAAATCGAGGAGCCCGTGGGCAACCTGGTAGTGGACATAGGGGGCGGAACTACTGAGGTGGCTGTGATTTCGCTGTCCGCAGTGGCTTATTCCGAGTCGGTCCGAGTGGCCGGTGACGAGATGAATGAGGCAATTCAGCGTTATATCCAGGATGAGTTTCAACTCCTGGTGGGGGAGAACATGGCGGAAAGAATCAAGATGACCATCGGCACTGCTTACCCTCCACCGGAACCCATGACTCTCAGGGTTCAGGGCAAGAGAATCGTGGACGGCAACCCGGCAGCAGTGGAGATAACCGACGCACAGGTGCGCGAAGCAATACAGGAACCGGTACGTGCTATTGTTCACGCAGTACAAAAGGCCATGGAAAAGACCCCGCCGGAACTTATTTCCGATATTGCAGACAATGGAATTCTTCTGGCTGGAGGCGGAGCCCTGCTCAAAGGGCTGGACCAGCTCATCAGCAAGAAGGTCCAGGTAAGAGTCCAGCTGGATGAAGAACCCTTGACCACTGTCCTGAGGGGGACCGGAAAGGCCCTGAAACAGGAAAAGAAGTATTCCTACGTTTTTATCAATTAATACGGCATGCTGTCGCAGCGTTCAGGAAGCTAGCTGAAAAGCAGCTCCAGTTTCCACAGGTAGATTAGCTTGGGGGTTATGGTTTCGGGGTGCTCCTGAACAAGCAGGGACAGCTCCCTGGTATCCATGAACAGACCTTCCCGGAGTTTTTCAGGGCTGGAAACAGGTATGCTGCGAATCCTTCCAGCGTTGAACACATACATAAATTCATAGTTTGTTTCCTGTAGACCATCTACAAGGGCTACCAGCCTGAACCCGGCCAGCTTGAGTCCGGTTCTCTCCCTGAGTTCTCTGCTGGCTGCTTCCTGTACAGCCTCTCCTGCCATTACATGCCCTGAAGCCGGTAAATCCCACCTGCCACAGTAAGGTGGCTCGGAAGCAGTTCTTTTTTGAAGGTATATCCGGCCTTGCCGGTCATAGACTGCAACTGCCAGGGAACGGTGGTGCAGACCGTGATAGTGCACCTGGCTTTCGGGAAAAACCCCCAAAGGACGATTTTTTTTATCCAGCGCTTCGAGGTAATTCTGGCTTGATGCCTCAGTCAGCATGTTGTCCTTTTTGGTTTTTAAAGGCCAATGGAGATAATCCGGTTCAGAGTGCCAAAAAGCAGTATATTACAGCTGTTCTTCAAAGCTGTCATCCGGGATTTTTGCGGGTCATTGCATTAAGTCCTTCTGGGTGCTGACCTTGATGATATTGACGGTGGTGCATATTGTATTAATTATCTTTACAGATATGGTTTACTGGCAATGGCATGTTGAACATCTGAACCCAATTCAGGGTGAGCAAAGAAGGAGATAATGAAAAGACTGGACATGGACTGTCTGGCGGCAATCAGTTTTGAAATCAGGTGGAGTAGCCCGGAGGCCCTGCACCGGGAGCACTTCATGGCCAGAAAGGCCAATATGTGGAGGGATATTTTTCCGGCAGGGATGAAAGAAGTCCTTATGGGTCAGCCAGCCGGGGGCGAAAGTATTATTTCTTATCAGCCGGGACAGGCTGTACCCCCGCGATCCAGGCAGGATGTTTTGTCCACCAGGACGCAGAACTTTATGCCCCGAGAGTTTCTGGGCCGAAAGGTAGAGCCTGCAAGGGGCCGGTTCTATCCCAGGGGCATGCTTGCCGGGGCAGGTTTTTTCAGTACTGATATGCGCCCCTGCCGCATAACTTCCCTGGACGAAAGAGAGTTGTGGGTCGATTGCGCACACCCCTTAAGCGACTGCAATGTAGAAATAAAGGCCAGAGTGGAAGACCTGGCCGCCAAGGAATGCGAGACCGGGGGCAGGATGAACCATTGGATGGAAGAAATCCTGGGCAGTGGCCCGGGAATGCAGGCCAGAGCTGGAGATGCGCCCACGGAATTCGCCCATGACCATGGATTTGAGAGAAACGACTCCACGGATGACGCCCGGTTTTATTCCTCACCGCGCTTTATCGACCATATAGATGCCCGGGCCAGGGAGTTCCTGGCCGGAGAGTATGCCCGGGAACTCCAGCCGGATATGAAGGTCCTGGATCTTATGAGCAGCGTCACTTCTCACCTGCCGCAGGACATGCAGCTGCAGGTAACCGGCCTGGGCATGAACCCGGAGGAGATGCAGGCCAACCCGGTTCTGGACTCTCATGTGATTCAGGACCTGAACCTGTATCAGGAACTTCCCTTCAACGATGAATCACATGATGCTGTCCTGTGCAGTCTGTCAGTTGAGTACCTGACCAGTCCCTGGGCCATTGCCCGGGAAGTTGCCAGAGTGCTCAGGCCCGGGGGCATATTCATGGTAGGCTTTTCCAATCGCTGGTTCCCCCCCAAGGTTGTCCGCCTGTGGCAGGAACTTCACGAATTCGAACGGTGCGGATTCGTCCTGGATCTTTTGCTGCAGACCGGCAGTTTCAAGGACCTGGAAAGCATAAGCATCCGCAACTGGTGGCGTCCGGATGACGACCCGCACATCGCGCAGACCCGGGTCAGCGACCCTGTTTATGTGGTCAAGGGAAGAAGAGTGTAATGGGGCTTTTTTGTCCCGGCAGGATCAGGTCTGAATAAAGGCGTCTGCAGAAGGACCCTTCTGCAGACGCCTTTATATATGTAAAAAATCAGCATCTGGATCAAGGAGGTTTTGAGTCCTTTTTTATGAATCAACGTAGTCATTGCTGTTAATCCTGCTTTCTTTATGTTGAATTCCATGGCATAATGGGATATTTTCGTAAACAACCCCAAAGAATGCTGAGAGTTATAAACCAATCCAAGGAGCTGAAAATGCAATTTATTGACGGTCTGGATGTATCCGGAAAGACAGTCCTCATCCGAGTGGATTACAATGTTCCTCTAAAAGACGGCCGGGTGCAGGACGAGACCAGGATCAAGGCTTCCATTCCCACCCTTGAGTACGCCTTGAAGCAAAATGCCAGGCTGGTACTCTGCTCTCATCTGGGCAAGCCCAAAGGCGCAGTCAAGCCTGAGCTGTCCCTCGCACCTGCTGCCGAGAGACTGGGGGCCATCCTGGGCAAAGAAGTTGTTCTTGCTCCGGACTGCATCGGGAAAGAGACCCTGGACATGGTCAGTTCCCTTGAACCGGGGCAGATACTCATGCTGGAGAACCTGCGCTTTCATCCAGGGGAAGAGAAGAACGACGATGAGTTCAGCCGCGAACTGGCCGGGATGGGGGATATTTACGTCAATGACGCGTTCGGGGTGAGTCACAGGGCCCATGCTTCCGTGGTGGGGGTGACCAGGCACGCACCTTCCTGTTCAGGGGGTCTGCTCTTGAAGAAGGAATGGGAATACCTCTCAAAGGTAGGTGATCCGGCCAGGCCTTTCGTTCTTATTGCCGGGGGAGCCAAGGTATCCTCCAAGCTGGGGGTCCTGGAGAACCTTATGCACAGGGTGGACGCTATGCTCATAGGCGGGGCCATGGCCAACACCTTTATCAAGGCCCAGGGTTTTTCAGTGGGTACCTCCAGGGTGGAAGACGATCTCCTGGACAAGGCCCGGGAAATCATGCAAAAAGCCAGAGAGAACAATGTGCAGTTTTATCTCCCCGTGGATTTCATGCTTGGCGAGGGCCCTGATGCTGAATCAGCAGAGGGTGTCTGTCCTTTCCAGGGAATACCTGAGTATCTGATGGCCCTGGATATAGGGCCTGCCACCTGCACCCTTTTCTCCGAAGTCCTGCACAGGGCCAGCACTGTTATCTGGAACGGACCCATGGGCGCATTTGAGAACCGTCCCTTTTCTCAGGGGTCCAGAAATATCGCGGAGCTGGTCTCCGGGCTTAAGGCCACCACCATGGTCGGGGGCGGGGATACCGACTCCCTGATTCATGAACTGAAACTGGAGGACAGGTTCAGCTTCATTTCTACTGGAGGGGGTTCTTTTATGGAGTTTCTCGAGGGTAAGACACTGCCCGGATTCAAGGCCCTGGAAGAGTGCAGCAAATAAAGGAGTAAGGTATGCCCAAAAAACTCATGGCCGCCAACTGGAAGATGTTCAAAACCTGGGAGGAAGCCCGGCAGACCGCCAGGGAGCTGGTGGTGGCCGTCAGAAATGATCTGCCGGCAGACCGGGAAGTATTGATCTGTCCGCCATTCACCGCCCTTCGGGGGGTAAGCGAGATGCTCATGCAGCAGGAGGGCTTTTATCTGGGAGGGCAGAATTTTTATCCCGGAGAGCAGGGAGCCTTTACCGGAGAAATAAGCCCGGATCAGCTTCTGGATGCAGGGTGCAGCTATGCCCTGGTGGGGCACTCGGAGCGCAGGCATGTCCTTGGCGAGAAGGATGATTTTCTGGCCATGAAGGTAGCCTTTGGACTCCAGAAGGGGCTTAAAGTCATCCTGTGTGTCGGGGAAACCCTGGAAGAGCGCAAACAGGGACAGGTGCAGGCAGTACTTCACCGGCAGCTGGAACAGGGACTCAAGAGTGTTTCGGCCGGCACTACTGCCGAGAACCTGGCAGTAGCTTATGAGCCGGTCTGGGCCATAGGCACCGGTGAAACCGCCGGCCCTCCGGAAATCCAGGAAGCTCACGACCTGGTCCGGGAAAAGCTTAAAAATATCCTTAAGCAGGGAGAGACAATCCGTATCTTATACGGCGGCAGCGTCAAACCGGAAAACACCGCTTCAATAATATCCCTTGACAATGTAGAAGGGGTTCTGGTAGGTGGTGCAAGTTTAAACGCTGATAAATTTTCGCAGATAATTCTTGCGTAAGTATGTGGAGGTAGTTCCTTGCAGACATTGATTGTAACTCTGCACCTTATATCCTGCGTGGTCCTGGTAGTCCTGGTCCTCCTGCAATCCGGGCAGCAGGGCATGGGAGTCATTTTCGGTGGAGGCGGCGGCAGTCTCTTTGGAAGCGGCGGCGCAGGCGGAATCCTGGCCAAGCTGACAGTAGTGGTGGCCATCATATTCTTCAGCACATCCCTTACTTTTACATATATGACCGCCAAGCAGCATGAAACTGCACCCAGTGAAATTGTGCAGCAGCATGAGGAAGGTTCCCGGGAATTTCCTCTGCAGAGCATGAGACCGGACAGTGAAGAAGGAAACAAGGCGCCAGGCCCTGTTTCCAGTCATTGATCCCCCCAGCTTTTTTAAGCGATACGCGCCGAAGTGGTGGAACAGGTAGACACGCTATCTTGAGGGGGTAGTGGGCACCGCCCGTGGGGGTTCGAATCCCCCCTTCGGCACCATCTCCAAACCCA
>Ga0207421_10008614_pt1 | contig 10534 bp, 12 predicted proteins | sample SodLakKL_010_SED_4_FD_187542 | JGI IMG/M metagenome (GOLD analysis project Ga0207421, IMG submission 187542) | Alkaline sediment microbial communities from Lake Tanatar, Kulunda Steppe, Russia - 8KL_010_SED (SPAdes) (version 2) | ecosystem: Environmental > Aquatic > Non-marine Saline and...
TTTTGAGTTTCTTGTCATTGGTTGACTGTACTTCAAAAACCCTTTATTTGCTTGTGGTGCGCCTGCGTGGTTTTGAACCACGGGCCTCCTGCGTGTCAATTACCAGAGGAACAAATTACTACATGGTAGCAAGCTTCCAAAAGCCCAAGAATAAAGGCCGAATTAAATATTAGTATTTCCTTATATAGTATTGCATAATACTATCTGGCATTGTAACTCTAGCAAAAAGGGTGTACAAAATACATAAGAAGTACTATCAAAAAACTTAAAGCCACTAAATATAATAAAAGATAAAAAAAGGGGTTGACAAGCATTTGTTGCTACTGCTATTATATGAGCAAGCGATATCTTACTAATTAGTAAAACAAGAAAGGGGCAGGTTATGGATAATATAAAATATGACAATTATACCCTAAAAAACCTTAGAGAATCAGTTAGCCTGAGTCAACAAGAGCTGGGTTGGGCCGCCGGAATTTCATCAGTTTATATTTCATTAATAGAATCTGGAGACAAGCAGTTAAATTATGATATAGCAGAAAAACTGGCTAAGGTTTACGTTAAATTGATGTATGAAAAAGAGTTCCAAAGTGATTATTTAACAGAAGAAGAAATTGCAATTGAAGAATACAAGCAAAATAGCATAATAGAAGTTGAAACAAAAAGAGAAACAAAGGATATTATGGCAAACCACCTGGCAAGTTTTTATCCCGAAGATGTTCAGGAAACAATAGTAGATCTGATGTACGAGAAGCAAAAGATTGAAGACAAGCTAAATTTAGTATTAGAAACAAAAAGAAAGCCAGTTGAACTTGATGAAGAAGATATTAAAGAAGCAGTTGATGCCGTAAGTTTATATGACAAAATAAATAAGTTTTATAATGAAAAGGTACAAGAAAATGTAGAGAAATTAAAAGAAGAGTATAAGAATAGACCTAAAAAAGAAGTAAAAATTTAAAGGGATAGGTTTTTTTATTTGCCATCATAGTATTACTAAAAAGTAAAGTAAAGCACAGTTGTTGAGTCGTAAAAGATTCCGACTGTGTGAAGGAAGGAGGTGTGCCAATATCGGACATAATAGAAAAGCTTATAGGGAAAGAGAAAAAAAGAAAAAATGGAAGCAGCAAGATAACCATGGTATACCAGGTAAAAAAAATGAGTTTGGTATAACAGATCTAACTCCCCATAATGCAGCAAGAGTAATAAACGGGGGTATAGCTATAAAGTATTAAAAATAAAAAGCCTGCTCAAAGTAGCAGGCTTCATTAACTAAAAAGAAAGGTGGTGATTAAATGAGTATGGTTATTACAGATTATGCCGATTTACCAGTTACTATAAGCGTAAACCAACTAGCAGAAGTTTTGGGAGTCAGCCGTAAAGTAGCATATAGGATTGCTAAAGAAGAAGATCTGGCAATACGAGTTGGAGAGAAAAGACTTGTTGTTCCTAAAGCTAAATTAATTAACTTCCTGGACAAGAAGTCAGCTTAAATAAACTTAATGCGAGTTTCAATATCTGAAACCACTGAAATCATAAGAAATAATAAAGAAACCTTCTCCCGCTGTGGAGGGATGGCCGATGGCCCCCGACACAGCGGGAGAAGGTTCTAATATATTTAAGGGGTGGTGATATGAATAAGCAGGATTTAAATAAATTATTTGCACTGATTTATGAAATCAAAAAGAAGCTGTCAAGTATTGAAAAAAGCTTAAAAGAAAATGGCACCACTAATAAAAAATAAACAAAGCGACTTTACATAGGGTAGCCCCTCTGGTAGGCTCCCATGCCGCCTGGGACGGTTTCCCCCAGGCTGCAGCTTTTGGGAGTCCAGAGGGGCAGGGCCCCTATGTCAAGTCGCAAAACAATGGAGGTAAAACCTGTGCTTTCAAAAATGGAAAAAGAAATAACACGAGATTTGAACATTGAGCATAACTTTGGCGGATACAAGCATAAGAAAAAGCTAAAATGTAGTAATTGCAAAAGCTTTAAAGAAGGTTTTTGCATAGGAAAAGGCTTTGGTTATAAAGATGTGCTTCGTTGTATGGAAGGTGAGATAGAAGATACGCCTGTAGTAGTGGCATCAATTAACAAATTATAAGCCCAGCAAACAAGTAACACGCTGGGCTCAAATTATTTATTAAAAAGGAGAATAAAAATGAAAATAAGAACTTTTGATACGTTCGAATTTGGGTTAGATATCCAGAATTACAAGAAAGAATTTAAGCCTATAATCCAAGAGTTAAAAGAATTAAGAGAAATAGGCTTCAATACAGGAAAAGAGCAGCTAATTAATTACATGGGAATAAACTTCACCCTTAAAAACCGGGGTATGAGGTTTCATCCATTCAGGCTTGAAAGTGAAGATTTTGTAATAGGACTAGCAGAAAAGCCTATAAATACAAACCCCGAGGTGTTTGTAAAACTAAAATCAGGCTTTCTATGGTCTTACGGATACCAAGAAGCTTACGAAAGATCTATAGAATGGTTTAATAAATTTCCAGGAAAAATCATAGGAAGCAGAACATCCAGACTAGATATATGCCTGGATACTGATGAGGTTGAATTTCATCAGGATGATATTGATAAAATTATTACTCGGGCGAAATCAAAAACTAATTTTCATCCTGGTTCGATGCATAAGTTTGGCAATGAGTTTTCTGGATTCTCAATAGGAAAAGGCGATCCTATTGTAGCGAGAATCTATGACAAAACATTAGAAAATAAAGGTAAAGGAAAAGCTTGGTTTGAAACCATTTGGGAAAAAAACGGATGGGATGGCCAAAAAAACATTTGGCGAATAGAGTTCCAGTTAAGAAGAAAAGCATTAAAAGAATTAGGCATAGAAAAAGTAGAAAGCATAAAGGAAAACGAAGATAGATTATGGAATTATCTTACTGAACAGTGGCTTAAAATAGATGATCCAAGGTGGTCAATTGTTAGCCAAACTAACAAGCCAATCACCGATCCGCTTGTTAGGAAGAAAGTGAAGCAAGGAAACCTTTTTCCATTAACGAATCAAATTATAGGGATATTGGTGTCAATAGGAGTTCTGATAAATAACAACAACTTAAATGAAGTTCTGAAATATGTGGAAAATAAAGTATTAGAAAAACATAAAGGTAAAGGAACCAGCTTCATAAAAGAGGTTAATAAAAGGAAAGATAAATTTTATCAAGAAGATAGTGAAGCAAGCATAGATACTCTTTAAGGTTTTTAGCGATATTCTCAAATTTAGAGATTATCGCCCAAAAGAACAAAATAAACATCTAAGAACAAACTAAAATAGGTTAGTTGCACTGTGCAAGCGAATTATGCTTGACAGTGGGGCTAACTTATTGACTATATTGCAACAGAGCTATGTTAGAAATAATACGGCATTCTCGAATTTTGAGATTGCCGAAATAAAAATAGCGCTAACTAAACGGACATGACATTAATAGGTTAGCGAATTATGCTAACTTATTAAATAAAGAAAGATAAGTAGCTGGCAAATCTGGTACTTCAATAATGGAGAAGTAGAGCAGGAATAATATAAACTGCATATAATAAAAATACAAGATTTAAAAGGGAGTTAATAAAATGTCGGAAGCAAGCGTAAAACAGTATATGAAACAAATAAAGCAGCGTTACCAGACTGGTGGTGCAACAGAACACAGTTACCGCAGTGACCTGCAAACTCTTCTAAATGAACTGGTTAAGGGAATTAAAGTAACAAATGAACCGAAAAGAGAAGAGTTCGGTGCTCCCGACTACGTAATAAAAAATCAGGATATCCCTATAGGTTACATCGAAGCAAAAGATATTGGAGTAGATTTGAACAAGGTTGAAAAATCAGAGCAAATGAAAAGGTATTTAAAAAGCCTGGACAACCTGGTCCTGACAGACTACCTGGAGTTTCGTTTTTACCGCTACGGGGAAAAAATAAAAGAGATAAAATTAGGTTCGGCCGATGGCAAGTTTATAAACTATACAGAAACATACCCTCTTTTCATTGACTATATACGTAACTTTTGCGACTTTGAAGGCCAGGTAATTAAGTCAGCAGAAAAACTATCAAAGCTAATGGCACAGAAAGCAAGAATTATGGAAGAAGTAATACAGAAAGCAGTAAAAACAGACCATGAAGATAATACTTTAAGAGACCAGTATAAAGCATTTAAAGAAATACTGATTCACGATCTCGATGAAGATACCTTTGCTGACATATACGCTCAAACTATAACTTATGGTATGTTTGCTGCAAGACTACATGATCCAAACCTGCAAACATTTTCACGCTTTGAAGCTGCGCAGCTCATACCGAAAAGTAACCCATTTCTAAGAAAGCTATTTCAATACATTGCCGGGTATGATTTAGACAATCGCATAAAGTGGATTGTTGAAGCCCTATCAGATGTTTTCAGACTTACGGACATTTCCGCACTTATAAAAAACATGGGCGATGTAACCAAGCAAAACGATCCGATTATTCACTTCTATGAAACATTCCTTGCAGAATATGATCCCAAGCTAAGAAAAAAACGCGGGGTATGGTACACACCAGAACCAGTAGTAAACTTTATTGTTAGAGCAGTAGATGACATTCTTAAAACAGAATTCAACCTGCCAGAAGGACTGGCGGATAACTCGAAAACTGAAATAAAAGTAGATGTCCAGGGCAAAAAAGAAAAACTTGATGTACATAAAGTGCAAATATTAGATCCGGCTGCCGGAACAGGAACATTCCTTGCTGAAGTAGTAAAGCTTATCTATGATAAATTTAAAGCTCAACAGGGAGTATGGAATGACTATGTTGAAAACCATCTCATACCCAGGCTAAATGGTTTTGAATTGCTCATGGCTCCTTATGCAATGGCACACTTAAAATTGGACTTGCTATTATCGGAGACAGGATTTAAGCCAACTAAAGATCAGCGGTTTAGGATATTCCTTACTAATGCCTTGGAAGAACATCATCCTGATACAGGTACTATATTTGCTTCATGGTTGAGCGAAGAGGCTAATGATGCAAACTTTATTAAAAGAGATACTCCAATTATGGTGGTATTGGGGAATCCTCCTTACTCTGTTATTAGTAGCAATAAAAATAACTGGATATATAAGCTTGTTGAAAGTTACAAACAAGGAATGAATGAAAGGAATATTCAACCCCTCTCAGATGATTATATTAAGTTTATTCGTTATGGGCAGTATTATATTGAAAAAAATAATGAAGGTATTCTCGCATATATAACAAACAATAGTTTTCTCAACGGTATTATACATAGGCAAATGCGTAAAAATTTGATTGAAACATTTGATAAACTATATATAGTGAACTTACATGGAGACACTAGAAAAGGAGAATTACGTTCGGATGGCTCATCTGATGAAAACGTTTTTGATATTCAACAGGGAGTTTCGTTGAATGTTTTTGTTAGAAATAAGAAACGTAAAAGGAAAGAGATGGCAGAAGTATTCTATAGTGGAATTTTAGATTCAAGAAAAAATAAATACAACTTTCTCAATGAAAATACTATTACTAATATTAAATGGCGTAAACTTGATTGCAATAAGCCTTACTATTTCTTTACTCCACAAAATTACAAAATGTTAGATCATTATAAACAGGGATTTAAGGTAAATGAGCTGTTTCAACAATCAAGCTCTGGAGTAAAGACTCAAAGAGATAAACCAAGTATTAGCTTTACTCAAGAAGAGGCAAGAGAAAAGATAGAAGTTTTTAAAAGCAATGAAATTGAAGAAATAAGGAGATATTATGATTTGCCTAATGACACTCGTGATTGGAGCATAAGTAAAGCAAAAGAAGATTTAATACATAATCCTGTTAGAATTGAAGATATCCTATATAGACCTTTTGATATAAGAAAAATAGCATATACAGGCAAACCAAAAGGTTTAGTGGTTTATCCAAGATATAAAATCATGCAACACTTTATAAAGGATGAAAATATTGGCTTAGTAGTATCAAGACAATTTGCTGCTCACAAGCATTTTGTAGTATTTTGCACAAATAGAATTACTGAAATTAGTTCACAGCCATATGCACCATATAACGTATCTCCTCTATACCTTTATGCAGAAAATTACACCATATCAAGTGAAATAGGACAACACAAACGCGAACCGAACTTTAACATGGATATAGTAAATCAAATAGCAGAAGCTTTAAAACTACAGTTTACACCTGAAAAAGAGGATATAGAAGGAACCTTTGCCCCAATAGATATATTAGATTACGTGTATGCAGTGCTACATAGTCTATCATACAGAGAGAAGTATAAAGAATTCCTAAAGATAGACTTCCCACGGATACCCTACCCTAATGATAATTTGTCTTTCTGGAATCTGATTAAGTATGGAAGGAAGCTAAGGCAGATACACCTTTTAGAAAGCCTTGTTATAGAAGAATTTATTACAACTTACCCGGAAGATGGCAGCAATGAGGTAGAAAAAGTCACCTATGAAAATGGCAAAGTATGGATAAACGATAAGCAGTATTTTGGTAATGTTCCTCAGGTGGCCTGGGAGTTTTACATAGGTGGTTATCAGCCTGCACAGAAATGGTTAAAAGATCGAAAAGAAAGAGTGCTTGGATTTGATGAAGTTAAGCATTATCATAAGATAATTAAGGCTATTACAGAAACGGATAGATTAATGAAACAAATTGATAAAATTGCGGTGGGGCAGTTCTGACCAAACAAAAATAAAGTATCTGAAGAGAAGTTAAAATATTATTTAAAAGGAGTGTTGAATTATGGCGAATGTCGTATTTTTTAGCTTTACGGAGGCAGATAGGGATGTTGTAATAACTATAAAAGGGCGTGCAGTTAATCCGGATTATAAGAATTTAAACTTTCGGGTGAAAGATTTATTGAAAAGATGGAAAACAGACGATGTGGCTAGAATTAGACAAGCAATATCAACTAGTATGGAAGGAACATCACGTACTATTGTTTTTGTTGGAGAAAAAACAAGTAAAAGTAGATGGGTGCGAGAAGAAATAGAAATGACTATAGATAAAGGGAAGCCAGTGTATGCTATCAGATTAAAAGATACAAATGGCGAAAAACCTCAAGCATTAGTTAAGCATGGTATACACTTATATAATTGGAGCGAAGAAAGACTTCAGGATTTAGCAACTAAATAAATAGGATAGTTTGCCCTGCACGAATATGCAGGTAAATGCCAAGAAATTATATGGTAGATTGTCTGGATGTATCTAGATTTTATACAATAAGAACAAGGTGGGTAGATATTAATGAAACCTTATTGCTTTGTTTTAATGCCATTTGGAGAAAAATTAGACGAAGCAGGTAATACAATAGACTTCGATCAGATTTATATGGATATTATTAGACCTTCAATTGAAAAAGCAGATCTAATACCGATACGTGCAGATGAGGAATTACAAGGGGGTTTTATCCATAAAAGAATGTTTGAAAGGCTAATGCTGTGCGATTATGCTGTAGCAGACGTAACAACAGCAAATCCAAATGTGCTTTATGAATTAGGTATACGACATGCAATACGACCATATACTACAGTATTAACTTTTAGAAAAGGGCCAAGGCTTCCATTCGATATATCTCCGCTAAGGGCAGTACCATATAATTTAGATAAATATGGAAAACCAAAAGAAGCAGCGTCAGATCAAAAAATAATTACAGAAAAATTAATAGATTGTCGTAACAAGGAAATAGATAGCCCATTACATCAACTAATAGAAGGTTTCCCTTGCTTAGAGGTTTCACATTTAAAAACAGATAGCTTTCGGGAAATAGCAAAATATTGTAATGAAATGAAACAAAAAATAAGAAAGGCATGCGAAATTGGTTCAACAGCATTAAAAGAGATTGAGCAAGAGCTAAATATCAAAGATGAAGATCCTGTCATAATTGTTGACTTGTATTTGTCTTATCGATACGTTGAAGATGTTGAGGCTATGATAGATTTAGTAAATAAGATGCCACCAGAATTAGCAAATACAGTTATGGTAAAAGAACAGATGGGGTTCGCTCTTAATCGTAATAATGAGCATGATGAGGCAGAGAGAGTGTTAATGGAGGTAATAAACGATTATGGGCCAAGTACTGAAACATATGGACTGTTGGGTAGAGTTTACAAAGACAAGTGGTTAAAAGCTAAAGAAGAAGGAAACGAAATGATTGCAAAAGGGCACCTGGATAAAGCTATTGAAACATATTTAAAAGGCTACGAAGTGGATATGAGAGATGCGTATCCAGGAATAAATGCAATTACATTAATGGAAATAAGCGGTGAATATGAAGAGAAGAAGAATGAAATTGTACCTGTAGTTAATTATGCAGTCAAGAGGCGCTTACAGAATAAAGCGCCAGATTATTGGGACTATGCGACATATTTAGAATTGAAAATAATTGATAAAGATAAAGAAGCTGCTGAAGAATACCTAAAAAAGACACTTGCAAATATAAGAGCGAAATGGGAGCCTAAAAGTACTGTTAAAAATATAAACCTAATAATTCAAGCTCGCGAAAAGCGAAAAGAAGGTGTAGGTTGGATGCGTGATATTAAAAAAGAACTAGAAAGAGCTATTACATGAAAAGCCTATATAAAACAAGTAATAAATGGAAAAATAATATACAGAAGATAATGTATAACAAACCCCTATTAAAAAGACAGGGTATTATTCATTCCATGGAACAGTTCTCCCCAGGAAAGATTCTAAATCTTCCCTGGTTATTCGCCACATCTTTCCGGCTTTAAAAGCTTTTAATTCGCCTTTATCAATCCAGCGGTAAACGGTTAACCTGGTAACTTTAAGTTTTTCAGCTATTTCATCGGGAGTATAAACATCCTGCATGATATAAGCACCTCTAATAATAAAAGCTATCATAAAGATATGAAACATTCAAGACAATAAAGCTTGAATGTTAAGGTTCTTTATTATATTATATGATATACAAGGATATATAAAGATATGTAAAGCATATAAGAAAGAACTTATAAGAAAGGAGAGAAATAACTTATATCGGGATAAACAAATTAACAAGAAGCAAATAATAAAAATTAGGAAAGGATAAAGAAAATGGCTAAACGTCGAGGAAACAATGAAGGCTCTATAAGCAAGCTAAAAGATGGGACCTGGCGAGGTTACTTAACTGTAGGATATAATCCTGAAACTAAGAAATCAAAAAGGAAATATTTTTATGGAAAAACAAGAAAAGAAGTCAAGGAAAAGATTACTGAAATTGCCGGCAAGGTTCAAAATGGAACCTATAAGGAAGCATCAAAAATGAAAGTTGCAGACTGGTTTAATATCTGGCTTGAAGAATATCAAAAGCAGTCATTACGGCAAACAACCTATGAAAGCTATAAGATGCAAATAGATAAGCACATTTTACCGTTTATCGGTAATTTACAACTAAAGCAGCTTGAAACATATCACCTGCAGGCACTTTATAATGAAAAACAAAAAGATGGAGCCAGGCTTGATGGTAAGAAAGGACCACTAAGCCCCAGGTCAATTAGATATATCCATATGATCTGCCATGCCTGTTTGGAACAAGCTAAGAAAGAAGGGCGTTTAATTATTAACCCTGCAGAATCAACTAAAGTGCCAGCAGAAAACAAGAAAGAAATACAGTACTTGGACACAGAACAAGTAAAAAAGTTTTTAGCCAAGGCCAGAGAATCAAGACATTTTGCTGCATATTACCTGGTTTTGAATACAGGCTTAAGACGTGGTGAACTATTAGCATTACGTTGGAAAGATGTAGATTTAAAAGAAGGTTCAGTAACAGTTAATCAAAGCCTGGTCAGAACAAAGGATGGCCTTATATTTCAAGCACCAAAAACAAAGTTATCAAATAGAACTATAAGCATATCTAAGCAGGCAATCAATGAACTTAAAATGCACTGGCGAAGGCAGGAAGGAGAAAAAGCTGAAGCAGAAGATTCTTATGAGAATAATGGCCTTGTATTCTGCAATGAACTCGGCCAGAGGCTATGCCCCAGGGCATTTACAAGACACTATGAAAAAATCTATGAAAAAATAAATCGAGAAGCAGATGCAAAAGGAGAAAAAGAAAATTGGACTAAAGAGCAAATAGAAGATGAAAAAATAAAACCAGTTAATTTCCATGCACTAAGGCATACTTTTGCAACATTAAGTTTACAAGAAGGAACCGATCCACGTACTATCCAGGAAGCACTCGGTCATTACAAGGTTTCTTTTACATTAGACGTATATAGCGGAGTTACATCAAGAATGAAGAAGGAAGCCACCGACAAAATAGGCCGTTTGATGGCTTCCTGCTTGGAATAATAGAAGCTGCGATTAACAGCTACTACTATAAGACCGGGGCTGCAATCCCCGGTCAATTTTATTTTACCCAGTAAAGGGTGTATAAAGGGTGTAAATCGAGTCTTTTTTAGTGATTCTAAAGGTGGAGTAAACCCCGAAAACCCTTTAAAATCAGTGGTGCGCCTGCGTGGTTTTGAACCACGGGCCTCCTGCGTGTCAAGCAGGCGCTCTCCCCCTGAGCTACAGGCG